>Ga0335075_10008906_pt1 | contig 15351 bp, 12 predicted proteins | sample Lox_Sample_24_FD_206723 | JGI IMG/M metagenome (GOLD analysis project Ga0335075, IMG submission 206723) | Soil microbial communities from Loxahatchee National Wildlife Refuge, Florida, United States - Lox_Sample_2.4 | ecosystem: Environmental > Terrestrial > Soil > Wetlands | place: USA... | reverse complement strand
AGCAGGCGGAGATTGTGTTCCGTCGGCACGGTAGCCATGCCGCGCGGTAGCAGGTAATTGCGCCCATATCCGGGCCGGACCTCAACCACGTCACCCTGTTTGCCCAAGTGAGCAACATCCTCGGTTAGCACCAGCTGCATGCCGCCGTGCTTGCCCTTGATCATCTGATTGCGCTGCTTGACCATAGAGATACCTGCCTGTGTAACTGTCCCCGTTCGACTCAGAACGGGATGTCATCGGGATTGTCGCCGGGCGCTTCCGGCTCCGGTTCGTTGAAACCGCCGCCGCTGGAGTAGCTGGGTTCCGGCTTGCGCTGCTGTACTGGGGCGCTGGCCCGCGGCGCTGGGGCGCCCATTCCACCGCCGCCATCGGCACGCGGTTCGAGGAACTGGAAGTCATCGAGAACGATCTTCAGTTTGGAGCGCTTCGAGCCATCATTTTTGTCTTGCCAAGCATCGAGCTTAAGATGGCCTTCGAGGTAGAATTGCGCTCCCTTTTTGAAATACTGCTCCACCAAGTCAGCAAGTTGTCGCCCTGTCTGCCGGTTGAAAGCCTCGATCTCCAGAAAGACCGGCTCATCTTCCCACTGATCCGTTTGCTGGTTCTTTTTGCGGTTGTTGACGGCAAAGCCGATGTGAGCGACTTTGCCGCCGTTGCTGAACGTCCGCACTTCCGGGTCGCGGGTCAAGCGACCGATAAGCATCACTTTGTTGAGGTTCGCCATGTGGGCATCTCCTGCACGACAAGACCCGTTCGCCGGGTCGAAACGCCATTACTCACACCAACGCCAACCAATACTATACATCCGTCTGGTAGGCGCATGCAAGCGTGGTAGGCGGATTCGTGCCGATTTTTCTTTCGGCGGCGGGTGTGCAAACCCCAAAGCGTGCTCATTTTACCAGCGCTCTCGCGGACGCTTCGGGCTGGTAATTATTACCCCTCTTTGGCCGCTTCTTCCTTGCGGCGCGAGCTGCGACGGGGAGCACGTTCGATTTCGTGGATCACCTCGCCGGGAATGCCGTTTTCCTCAGGCGGCTGCTCGGTAACGGTTTGCAAGGCCACGGCATGTTCGTCGCGGGCCAATTGCAGCATGATGTCCACGTGCTTGGGATCGACCTTGAGGATGAGCATCCGCAGGATCAGCTCGCTGAGAACGCAATCGCGCTCGATGCCGGTGATGTTTTTGCCTTCGGCTCGGAAGTAGGTCAGGTAGTAGAGTCCCTTCTTGTGGCCGCTAATGGGATAGGCCAAGCGGCGTTCGTCCCAAGGCCGGCTGGCCAGCACCTCGGCGTGGTTGCGTTCGAGGAGGGCGTGCAGCTGCTTGGAAGCATTGGGAACATCGCCGGCCACCTTGTTGGTATCCAGAAGGAACATGCACTCGTAGACGTTAACTGACATTTTCGTGTCTCATTTCTCTCTTGGCCGCGTTTCACGCTTGCCTGCGGCTCGCGGCTAAACATCCTTGGGACCGTTATACTGGTTCATGCACGCCTCGACACCCCGGCTTGCCCACACGACCGCCGCCTGCGCGGTCAAACCGGCAGCATCGTCGATCACCGCGCGTTCGGCGGGACTGAAGCGGCCGAGCACATGATCGATGGCGTCGTCGCGGGGAGAACCGACGCCGATGCGAAGCCGAGCGTATTCGGTCGTGCCCAGGTGGTTCTGGATGTCGCGCAATCCGTTGTGGCCTCCGTGCGTCCCTTTGGCTCGCACGCGCAGCTTGCCCAACGGCAGATTGATGTCATCGCAGACCACCAGCAAATCGATCAGCGGCAGCTGATAAAAATCCACGACCGCGCGAACGCAGCGCCCGCTGAGGTTCATGAACGTTTCCGGCTTGACCAGCAAAATCTTGTCGGCGTCTTCGATCAATTCGCACACCTGGGCTTGGAAGCGCGACTGAAATCGGCTGGCTCGCGGGCTTGCCGCCAGATTGTCGATTACGGCGAAACCGACGTTGTGGCGCGTGCCGTCGTACCGACTACCGGGATTGCCCAAACCGACCACGACTTTCATAGTTGTCAGTTGTCAGTTGTCAGTTGTCAGTTGTCGCCGAGTAGCTGTCATTTGCTACTGACAACTGACAACTGATTATTTCTCCTCCTCGCCTTCCTCGGCGGCGGCCTTGCGTCCAATGACTTCCGGCTCGGCCTGCTCGGCACCCGGCACCGCAACCGTCTCCGGTGCGGCTTGCGGAGCCGTGACGTGGACGACAATAGCGTCGGCATCGGCCAACGCTTGGACGCCCTCCGGCAAATGCAGGTCGCGCACGTGGATGGCGGCGCCGAGCTGCAATTCGTTGATATTGACGCGGATCGACTCTGGCACGCTGTCGGCGGCGCACTCGATGGCCAGCGTATGGATCGGCTGATCGAGGATGCCGCCGGCCGTGACGCCGGGAGCGATGCCCCTGACCTCGACGGGAACGGTGACGTGGATGCGCTCGTCGGCGGCAACGCGACGGAAATCGACGTGCAGCAATTCCATTCCTAAATGGTCCCACTGCAATTCGGCGATCTGCGCCTTCTGCAAACCGCCGTCGGAGCGCAGATCAACGACACGCGCTCCGTGGCGCACCGCCGACAACAGCGCCTCGGCGGCCACCGACACCGACACCGTTTCTTCCTTGTGCCCGTAGACGACGCCGGGGACGCGCCCTTGCGTGCGCAGCTTTCGCGCGATGCGTGTGCCGCGGCCCTCGCGTTTATCGATCTCCAATACCATCGATTCAGCCATGTTCGCGTCTCGCTGCTCTGTTCTCGTCCAGCCCGCAAGCCGGACGCCTATTTCCTCGATGAAGGGATTATTATTTCAATCGCGGCCTCGAGTTGCAAGAGGCGAACGGGAATTTCTGCGTCTGGGCGTCTCAAGGTCCGCTGGTTTTCTCCTGATTCTTCTCAAGCCAGTCAACGCCCTGGCGAATGTCCTTGTAAACATTTCCTCTCCACCCGTGGCCGCCTTCGTAGGTTTCGAGGCGAACCTTGGCGCCATTCTCCGTCAAGCGGGTCTTGGCCTGCTCCGCCATGCGGTAAGGACAGATGCGGTCTTGTTGGGAATGGTAAAGGTAATAGGCGTGGCCTTTCGCCTCTTTCAGCGGCGGCAAAAATCGCGGATTGAAAACGGACATGGCGATGAACGATCCCTTGATGCTGCTCTTGTTTCGCAGAGAGGCGGCATAAGCGGCTGGACCACTCGACGACCAGGAGAGGGAAAAGATCCTCGACCGATCAATTTTGTGTTTTTTCACCGCGTCTTCAATCACCGCATCGATAAATTCCTCCGTGCTGAACTTCATCTTGTCAACGGGATTGGTCTTCGTCGGCCACACGATTTCCTGATCGGCGGTCCACTTGACGGCGATGGGTTGAGCGGCCAGATAGCGGTCGGACAGCGCATTTTTGTAAATCCGTTTCACGAACGGATGAAAGTCGGCGCTGCCGTCGCCGCCCGGCATCACGATAAGCAGACGGTATCCCTCCGCGGGCGGCTTGGCGTCCTTCTTGGGGCCGATCAAGAAATAGCGTTTGTCGGCATCGCCTCCGGCCCGGAGTTCCTGAGAAGGAATATCCGCCACGTCGGCTAACGGATCTTCCTCCGCTTTCGGCTGCTGTTCACTCGGTCGCGGTGCTTGCGGCTTCGTCTCGGCTTGTTGCCGTGCCGCCGGCCTTTGTTGCGCCAACAATCCGGCGCACACCAACGGCGCCGCCGCCAACAGCAAAATCGCGCCCAGCTTCAGCGCCGTCGCCGACAGCGTTTTCGTCGTTCCATTGACCAAAATCATCGCCATTGTCTGAATCCTCCTATCGGGCGTTGTTTTATAAAATATAGTTGCCGCCACCGGAAAAAAACTGCTTTTTCGCCAACCATCCTTCGCTGCTCGCCGCTTTTTTCAAATCCGTGCATCAATTCTCCCTGGCTGGTGGGACTATAATAGGTGTTCCCGCTCGTGAGAAAGGCAAGCTGCGATGGCGGATGCACCACTCCACGATGTTTTGCATTACCTCGCCGGCATTTCCGCCGCGCCGAGCTTGGCGGATGCGACGGATGGCGATCTGTTAGAGCGTTTCGCCAGCCAGCGCGATCAAGCTGCCTTTGCCGTATTGCTGCGGCGGCATGGTCCGATGGTCCTAAACGTCTGTCGCCGCTTGCTGGGACAGGCGGAGGACGCCGAAGACGTTTTCCAGGCTGCTTTCCTGTTGTTGGCCCGGCAAGCAGCGAACATTCGCAAACGAGACGCGGTGGGAAGCTGGCTTTACGGCGTGGCCTATCGCCTGGCGTCCAAGGCCCGCGCCCGCCGCCTACGCCGGCAAGTTCACGAATGGCGTGCGGGCATGCGCAAGCACGACGAAGGAGAGGCCGATCTCAAAGCGGCATGGCGGCAAGTGCAAGAGACGCTCGATGAAGCGTTGTGGCGGCTGCCGGAAAAGTATCGGGCGGTTCTTATCTTGTGCTATCTGGAAGGGATGAGTCACGAAGAGGCGGCGCGGCAGCTCGGCTGTCCGTTGGCGACGCTGCGCAGCCGGCTGACGCGGGGCCGGGAAAAACTGCGGGCCATGTTGGTCCGGCACGGATTGGATCTGTCCGCGAGCGGGTTGGCCGCTCTTGTGGCGGCCAACGCGGTCGAAGGGGCACTGCCGGCAACCCTTCGGCTAACCACGCTGCGGGCCGCCGCGCGGTTCGCAGTGGGCGAGCCGGCGAACCAGGTAGTGTCGGCTACCGTCGCTCAGTTGATTGAGGGAGGATTACAGACCATGTGGATGAGCAAACTGAAACTCAGCATCGTCGTTGTGGCCGCCGCTCTGCTCACGACCGGCGCCGGAGTCGCCGCTTTTCGGGCACTGGCGGCTCCGCAGCCGGCGGCACAGCAAGACGAAAACCGAACCACGACCGTCAGCGAGCGCTCCGCGGCCGAAAAGGAGCAACCGAAGCCAATCCGCAAGTTGGCCGTCCATGTTGTCGATGACAAGGGCAAGCCGGTGGCCGATGCCGAGGTTTATTTCCTCGTGGATTATGAGGTATCCACCGAGGGACGAACCGACGCGGAGGGCCGTTGGAGCGGCCGTGTTCCGGCTGATGCCAAACAATGGGGTCTCTTCGCTCGCAAGGCCAATGTCGGCTTCGATTATGCGATCCCCACGCCCCGGCCCGGTTCGCTCGATGAAATGCGGCCCTTACCGGAAGAGGTCAAACTCACGCTCGATGGAGCGCGAACTTTGCGCGTCAAGACGGTGGATCGGCACGGCAAACCGATCAGCGGCGTAATGGTGGGACCGTGGTACATCGAGAAACCCAGTCCGGAAGGAACGCCCATCAACCGAAGAAGGGATATCAACCTCGGCGGTCTACACAAACGCTGGCTTAAGACGGACAAGAACGGCATCGTTGTACTGGATTGGCTGCCGCGGCGGTTCAAACAAGCAATACCGATCCTCGCCCATCACGACGACTACTTCGCACTCGATCACGCAACGCCGCTCCTGGCCGAGAAGCCGGTCGAGGAGTTGACAATTTCTCTTTTGCCGATGGAAAAACTCTCTGGTCGCGTCACGCACGCGGATGGCCGGCCAGCTGCGGGAATCGTCGTCGCCGTCGCGGGGCAGGGGTGCAGTCACAATTACTTCCGGGGTTCCGCTCAAACGGACGCCGAGGGTCATTACGCGCTGAAAGTGTATTCCGATTACGCCTACATCGTGGCCGTGCAAGACAAACGCTGGGCGGCGCCCTATCGGTCGGGCATCGTCGTCCGCGCCGGCAAGCCGGTGGAGGGCGTGGATTTCGTGTTGGGCCGGGCGACGCGGCTTCACGGCCGCATCACTGTCGGCAAGGACGGCCGGCCCGCGTCTGGGATGGTGTACTTTAACCTCACAATCGATAAGGGGGACATCCCGCCGGAGTTGCGGCGTCCCAACGATTCGTCCTATCATCCCGTCCAGATGTATTTTCACGGCCAGATCGACAAAGACGGCCGCTATGAGTTCTACCTTGGACCGGGCGAATATCTGCTCCAGACGCAGATCCGGGTCGAGGCGGTGAAAATCACGATCCCCGTTGCCAATCCTCCCGCGGAAATCGTGCGCGATGTGCGCTTGCCGCGTCCGGAAACGGGCCGCTTCACCGGCCGCGTCGTCGATGCCGAGGGGAAGCCAATCGCCGGGGCCGTCGTGGATGGCACCTATGCCGCGCAGTCGGGTCGCTGGTTCCCGCCGATAAAAACGGATGAGCAGGGCCGGTTCACCGTGGAGCGATCTCTCGATCCGCTTGTGCTACATGCTCAGACCGCCGACAAGACCAGTGCCGGCGTGGTCCGCATCGATGCCGAAGCACCAGAGGGCAAGATTGTCCTTGGGCCGCTCGCCAAAGCGTCCGGCCGCTTGCTCGACCTTCAAGGGAATCCGATAAGAGGCAAGGAGCTACGGTACGGCATCCGCGTCCATGTGGGCGATCCGAGGACAAGCCCCTTTGCGGATTGGTTCGGCGGTACAGCGATGACAGACACCGATGGTCGATTTACGCTTATCAACTTGATTCCCGGTGAGACGTACCACATCGACCTTCCCCTCGATGAGCATAGTTCCATCGACATCAAGCAAGTAAAACCTAGCAGCGCCCAAGCGCTCGATCTCGGCGATCTACGCGCCGATCCGACTCCACGACGTCCGTATGTGCCTCCGACGCCGGCGCAACGGACGGCCGACGCTTTCGCCGCCAATAAACAGACAACGCCGCGGCAACGGCTGCGGAATCTGCTTAACGAAGCACCCCGCGAATACACCAAGCCGCTGTTGCTGTTCGGTTCGCCGAAAGATCCGGCGTGCGTAGAGTTATTCCGCTCGTTCAATGAGGAGTCGGAGCAGCCCAGCAAGCTGCGTTGGGAGTTTGAGTTGGCGTCCCTCGATGTCGGCCAAACGTCCGCGCGTGAGCTGGCGATGGAGCTGGGCGTCTCCGCAGGCAAAGATCATGCGCCGACCCTGGCCGTCCTCGATGCCGAGGGTGCCCTGGTGGCGACGCACGCGCTGCGGCTGAATGAAAAGCACAAGCTCGATGCCCCGGCGCTCACGGCTTTCTTGCAAAAACACAAGCTGGCCACGCGCGATGCCGAGCAGATGTTGGCCGAAGCGCGGGAAAAAGCGAAGGCTGAGAGCAAACGAGTCTTCTTCATCGCCTCCGCTTCCTGGTGTGGGCCGTGCCGCCGCCTGTCGCGTTACTTGTCCGAACACAAGGCCGAGCTGGAGCGGCATTACGTGTTCGTCAAAATCGACATCAGCCGCGATCGGCACGCCGATTCCCTGTGCAAACGGCTCCAAGAAGGCAAGCACCAAGGCGTCCCGTGGTATGCCGTCTTGGATGCCGATGCCAAAGTGCTGATTACCTCAAACGCTCCCGCGGCGGATCCGCAACCCGGCTCCTCGAACATCGGTTTCCCCTCTTCACCGGAAGCTATCGAGCATTTCCTGACCATGCTCAAGCAAACCGCTCCTCGCCTCAGCCAAGAGCAGCAGAGCGCGCTGCGCAAAGGACTGGAAAGGAACTAACGATCCGGAAGCGTATTACTTCGGCACGGAATTGAATCACGAAAGCACGAAAGTACGAAAACACGAAAGAAGGAAAACATGGAAAAGCAAGCCATTCGGTTCATGCGTGTTTTCTTTCTTTCGTGTTTTCGTACTTTCGTGCTTTCGTGATTCAATTTATTGTGCGGAACTAACTTGCGAGCGTCATAGCTTTAGCTGACAGGCAACTCTGACACCAAGAACTGCCACAATGATTGGAACTGAGACAGTTGGCTCATCCACGTATCGAGTAATTGCAGCAATGCGGACCACGTTTGTCCCGGATTGGGAACCGTGCTGGTCGGTGCCGCGGTGTAGGAAATCGTTGTCGTTTGCGTCAAGCCGTCGTCGCTAACATTGACCGTGGCCGTGCCGGAGCCGGCGGACGGAGCGGTGTATTGGCCGCTGCCGCTGAGCGAGCCGCCGCCCGCCAGAGACCAAGTCCAGGTCGGCTGCGTGTTCATGGCGTGGCCGAACTGATCGAGGGCGGTTGCGGTGAGCTGGAGCGAGTCATTGTTGTACACGCTGCCGCCGGTCGGAGTCAGCGAAAGGGTCGAAAGCGTTTGATTAACGTTGACGCTGACATCGCTGGTGGCCGACAGGCCGTAAATGTTGGTGATCGTCACCTGGAAGGTGTAAGCGCCAGCATCGTGGAACGTGACGGTGGTGTTCTGAGCGGCGTTGCTGCCGTTGCTGGAGAAAGTCGGCCCGGCTGCTCCGGATGGCTCGCTGAGGACGGACCAAGTGTAGGTCAGGGCGGCGGTGTTGTAATCGTCGCCGCCGAGAACGCTGAGGTTGGTCGTTGTCCCGTTGACGGTGCTGGACGAGGCGCTGGCCGGCGTCGCCACCCAGGGCGAACTTTCGGAGCCGCCCTCGGCGACCAGAGCGGCGACGATCAGGTTGGCGATGGGCGAGCCGCGTCCGGTGACGAGGTCGTAGCCCGGCCCCGCCGAATAGCTGCCGTTGCTACCGCTGGTGATGTCGTGGAAATCGCTTTGCGGCAGCTGATACAGCGTCGGCAGCGTCTGCGAGGCGCCATCCAGCGATCCCTCGCCTTCCAGTGCGCGGCCCTGATCGGCGATGGCGACGAGGGCGGCCCACTGCGGCGCGCCGGCGCTGGTGCCGTACACTTCAATCCAGCCGTTATAGCCGGAGGTATCGTAGACAGCGTAGGGCGAGGCGGACGAGGCGTTGTAGGCTACGTCGGGCACGGCCCGGTAGGCGCTGGTTTGCGTCACCACACCCTGCTGATAGCTGGGCTGCGCTTCGACAGTGCTGATGCCTCCGCCGCTGCCGCTCCAGGCGACTTCGCTGACATAGTCGCCGGCGCTGTCGGTGGTCAACTGCGTACCGCCGACGGCCAATACGTTGGGCGATGTCGAGGGATATTCGACCGTGCCGTCGTCGCCGCTGGAAGCGATGAAGGTAACACCCTGATGGCCGGTCGGCGTCGTGAAGTAACTATCGTAATACGACTCGTCCGACCATTCGCTGCTGCCCCAGCTCATCGACACCACCGAGACGCCGGGCTGATTGCGGGCATAATTCACCGCCGTCATCAGGTCCGAGTAGCTGGAGCTGTTGGCTTCGACGAGGATAATGTTGGCGCCCGGCGCCATGGCGTGCGCCCATTCCACATCCAGACTCTCCTCCATGCCCCAATCCGTGTTCGAGGCCGGCAAGCTGCTGCCGCCGTTCTCGTTGACCACCTGCAAGCTCGGCGGGGCGGGCAGGCCGTAGGCGGCGTCGAAGGTTTGTAAATCGCTGGCGAGGTCGGGCTGATTGTAGGCGTCCACGATTGCGATGGTTTGGCCGCTGCCGTTCCCCTTGATGGCGCCGTTCTCGAAATAGATCTGATTGAAGCCGTATGCTTGACTGATCTGCTGCGGACTGAAGCCGGCTGGTTGGCCGGATGAGCCGTTGGCGGTCGCCGCATCGGAACTCACTAGCTCGGCCCCCGGCACGGCGAAGCCGGTTAGACTGGACCCCGGAGAACTGCTCGGAACCAGGCGATCTTCGAGGACTTCTAAACAGGGGCGGACAAAGGGCGCGCGCGGGCTCCGCGCCACACGCACCAGGGAGATCCGGGTGAGTCGTCGCATGAACGAGAAAGCTCCTCTTAAGTTCTTTGAAGCGACGGGATGTTCGGAAATCACAGACGGCCGCGAGGGGTCATTCCATGAGGGGGGCACGGCCTTTTCTGTGCCTGCCGAACTCTAGGATAGGATCGGAAGAAGGTCAAACAACGATCCGGAAGCGTCAGCGACCACAAAGCAATCGTCGCTGACGCTTCCGGATCGTTGGGTTTGGCTCACCGCGACGGGATTCCCTGGGGCATGACGCGGAACTGCTCGCGGCGCGGCTGAGGTCTGGCCGCCTCCAAGTAGCGACGCGCTTCGGCATCGTCCGGGGCGGCGGCCACGGCATCGGCGAATTGCCGGCACGCTTCCGCGCGCTGCCCGTCCAGCGCCAGGGCCAAGGCCAGGTTGAAGTGAGCGCGGCCGTTCTGCGGGTCGCGTTTCAGGGCGGCTCGCAAATGCTCTCGTCCCGCCGCTAGTTGTCCCATCCGGGCTACCAACGCTCCCAGGCTTGTGTGCGCCTCGACGTGGTTCGGGTCGCTCCACAAGGCGGAGACGAACCACTCTCCGGCGTCGTTAGACCGGCCTTGGCCCTCAAGCACCACGCCCAAATGATAGCGAGCATTGGCGCTGCCCCGCTTGCCGCGCAGCGCTCGCATCAATTCACCCTCGGCCTCGCGGAACTTCCCCTGACGTTCCAGGACCAGCCCCAGGTAGTAATGGCCGTCGGCGTAGCTGGGATTCAGACGAAGCACCTCGGCCAGGTGCCGCCGGGCTTCGTCGAGCTTGCCCTGATCCAAGCGAATGCGGCCGATGTTGTAGTGAGCCGGCACTTGGTCGGGATACAACTCCAGCGATTGGGCAAAGTGTGCCAAAGCATCGTCGATCCAGCCGTGCCTGGCCAAGAAAATGCCGACGTTGTTGTAGGCCAGCGGGCAGGGGTCGTAGCGAATGGCCTCGGCGTACTCGCGGCGTGCCTCATCGATCCGCCCCTCCTTCTCCAGAACCTTGGCCATGTTCTGGTGAGCCACTCCAGAAGGGCTGACGGCCAAGGCGTGCTGCCACAAGGTAGTACTGTCCCGCCAGAACGGTAGCTGCCGCCAGGTAAGCACCAAGCAGGCGGCCGCCAGTCCGGCAACGATGGCTGTCGCCGCCCATGCCAGACGCCGCCGTCCCAGCAGGTCATACGTTCCCCAGGCCAGCAGGAGGAACAGGCCGATCAGGGGGACATAGGTGTAGCGATCGGCATGGGATTGGCGGGCAACTTGCACCAGGCCGATGACCGGCACCAATGTGCCGAGATACCACAGCCAGCCGACCGCCAAGTACGGCCGCCGCCGCGCTTGCCAGAACGCCAACGCGGTCAAGCCGAGCAACAGCCCGGCAGCCGCCGCCGGCAATCCGAAAGAGCGATCCGGGCCGCGATGCGGATAGTAGACCGCCAGGGGCATCGGCCAGAACATCATGCCGATGTAGGCGAGGTACGCCAGCGGCGTGTTGGCAAGCCGGTAGGGCAGCGGTAGGGAATCGAGCGATTGCATGATGTCCTGCTGCGCCCCCAGGGTCAGCAGAGAGCAGCCGGCTGCCAGGGCGAAGAACGGCAGCTTTTCTAGCACCAGACCCCACCAGCCCGCCGCGCCAGCAAGGGAAGGAACTACCCTTGCTGGCGCGGTGGGCCGGTAAGCACGCAACCGCCGCAGCGGCCAATAATCGAGCAGCAGCAGGACACAGGGCAGCGTCACCAGCATCGGCTTGGCCGTCAGCCCCAGGCCGAACAGCGTCAGAGTCAGCAGATAGCGGCCCCACCCCGGCCGAGCCGCATAAGCGGAGTACGCCCACAGCGTCAACATCCAGAACAGCGTGCTAAGCACGTCCTTCCGTTCGGACACCCAGGCGACCGACTCGACGTGCAGGGGGTGGACGGCGAAGAACGCCGCTACCACGGCGCTCTGGCACACCGCCCCCGTCAGCGAACGCAGAGCGAGGAACAATAGCACCGTGTTGGCCGCGTGCAACAGCACGTTCGTGGCGTGAAAGCCGTAGGGATTGAGTCCATAGAGCTGGCAATCCAGCTGCAATGACATCCAGGTCAGAGGGTGCCAGTTGTTCGAGTGGTAGGCGGTCAAGGCCCACCAGAGGCTCGGCCCCGTCAGCCCAGCCTGCATGTGCGGGTTGTCTGTGACGTACTCGTTGTCATCGGCGTTGAGGAACTGATAGTCGCCGAACCAGATCGGAACATACGCCGCCAGGGCCAAGACGGCGAGAACCGCGGCCGCCAATGCCTCACGGCGGGAAAAACCGAACGAGCCGGAAGCATAAGCGACGGAATGCTCCACCTTGTCCCCTTGTCACCAAACCTGACGAGCCGGAAGCGCAAGTGACGGATATTCCTGCCGTCGCTTACGCTTCCGGCTCGTCTTCGTTGCTGTCATCGACTTGCCGCTGTTGGATTGCCGATGCAGAACAGGTGCGTCTCGTCGCGGATAAACAGCCGATTGTCGGCCACAGCGGGAGTGGACGAGACTGCTTCACCCATCCGGTTCCGGGCCAGCAGCTTGAACTTCGGCGCTGCCTCGAAGACGTAAGCCACTCCCTTCTGGTTTACCGCGTAAACCTTGCCGTCCACCAAAATCGGCGAAGCAGTAAAGCCGTCCTTGCAGAGCGACTCCCTCCATACTTCCTTCCCTGTTCGAGCGTCGTGACAGGCGGCCCAGCCGGTATCGCTCACGCTGTAGAGATAATCGCCGCGGGACAAAAAGCAGGACACATAGGGGAAATATCTTGTTCGCCTATCCTGCCAAACCAGGTTCGTGCCGCTGACATCGCCCTGGCTGCCCAGCTTGACGGCGATAACATCGCGGCTGCCGTCGCCGTCGCCGGATGTTGCAATCACCAGATTGCCGGCGAGGATAGGCGAACCCACCGTCCGCAGCGACTTGCCCGCGAACTTCCAGGTGTACCACCAGTTGGGCTTGCCGTCGGCCGGATTGTAGCCGGTGATGCTGGTCGTGCTGGCGACGATCAACTCCTTGCCGCCGTCCGGCTTAACGCGGATGATGGGCGTCGAATAACAAGCCCGGTACGGCCGGCGTTCCGTCTGCCAAACCTTGCCGCCGCTTTTGGCGTCAAAGGCCAGCAAGTGCGACGCGCCGTCCTGATCGTTGGCCAAGATCACTTTGCCGTCGATCAACATCGGCGAATGGCCGAAGCCGTGCTGGCTCGAATAGCTGCCGAGATCGTTATTCCAGAGAGGTTTGCCATCCTTGAAGTCGTAAGCGCCCAGGCGGGCGGCCCTGCCGTCCCAGAAGGCGGCATAGACGCGCTGGCCGTCCGTGGCCGGTGTCGATGACGCAAAGGAGTTCAGAGGATGCTTCTTGGCCAGTTCGCCGGGCGACCTCGTCTTCCAGAGGATTTCGCCCTTGGCCGCATCGATACAGAGCAGCCAGCGCTCGCCGCCCTCTTCGGCTGCCGATTGCAAGAAGATGCGGCCCTTGCACACGATCGGCGAGGAATGGCCGACACCGGGGATGGCGGTTTTCCACAAGATGTTTTCGTCCGTCCATTTGACCGGCACATCCTTGTCGGCGGCAGTGCCGGCGCCATTGGGGCCGCGGAAGCGCGGCCAATCGCCGCCGCCCGCCAGGCCGCAGGCCGGCAGCAAAACGATCGAAGCGAGCCAAAAACGCCAGGAGCAAGGTCGTGGTTGCATGATGCGAAAGTCCCCTTGGGATGGAGCGTCGGAACGCAAAGGCGGAGAGCTAGGGATCAATATATCACCCAGCCCTCCGCATCTCCACTCGCCGTCAAAATTACTCGCCGCAACAGGGGCACACTTGCGGGACCAGCACTGTCAGGGTAGCCGAATATTTGGTGGATTGGTACTTCTCCCCACTCTCCTTCGGCTCCAGATGATGGGCGACGACGAGATAGTAATTGCCCTCCTTCGGCGTGAAACTGGCTCGGCCGTCCTTGTCTGTTTTGCGTTCGTAGCGCGGATCGAAATCCGCGGTCAGCGTGGCGCCGCGCGGGATGAACGACACTTGCGCTCCCTCCAACGGCTTGCCCTTGTACAGCAATTTCACCTTGATCGGCGTGTCCGGTCCCATCGGCGTCACCGGGCTGGACTCCGGCACCAACTCCAGGGGATGGCCCAAGGGCTTGTCAAACCCTGGATTGTCGCGCGGAACGTTGTCCAGGCTCTTGCTTATAACGAAATAGGTTTTGGCGCTCTTGAGAGAGCGCTGGGGAGCGTAGCTGACCACCTTGTCGGAAGTGTGTGCTACCAGATAGAGCCCCGGCGAACCGCGCCGTCCAGTAACCTTCCTTGGGCGTGTATCCCGTATCCGTGAGGCGATCCTTGAGATCATAACGTTTGCCGTCGGGTGCCACAACGGTCAGTGTGCAGCCTTCCAGGTCGATCTTGCTGGCGAGCTTGAAATCGCGGTGATCGTTGCCGTGGTTGCCCAACATCAGGTCGATGTGGACGTAGTCGCCGGCCCGGACCACGTTGGTGTTGGTTTGCACCCAGGTATCGTGAGCGGACAGCGCTGCGGCCAACACGAGCATTATCGCGGCAGCGAGAAGGTGTTTCGTCATCGGTTAATTCCTCCTTTTGTTCGTTTAGCCGCGACCCGAAGGGGAGCGCGAACGCGCCCCTTTGATCGCGGCTATAAACACTGGAACATCAATAATTGCCAGGCACTTCGCCCCCGGAGCGCGTGGCCAGCGCCCGCCAGGTGTACAACGAAATCGCGTTGCTGGTGAAGTGGACGGAACCGTCGCACAGCATCAGATTGACGCCGTTGGTATGCGCGCTGCGAGCGGCTTTCAGCCCATAGTTGTTGGCGGTGTTGAGGCAGTCAAAACTGGAAGTATTGGGCAGGAAGTAATGGTTGTAAGCCGTCGCCCAATATCCGCCATTGATCCAGCTGTTGCCGGGATGCGTCCCATCGGTGGGACCGCTGCCGCACGCGCCTGGCGTGGTCAGCGTGCTGCCGCTGAGCATTATCGCTTCTCTGCGGACATCCGTGCCGCCAGTCTGACCGTCCCCCAGCAGCGCCTCGCTCAATCCGGCGGTGTTGGAGGTGCCGTCGGTGATGTCGGTGATGCGGATGGGATGCGTCAGAAGGAAAACGCCGTCGCCGGTGACATAATCGCCGTCGTAGACGCCAGCGGCGCTCATGCCGGTGCCGACGTTACAGTAATAGTTGCTGGCCCCATAGGCACAGCCGGGCACTTTCGGGCCGATGGCGTCGCTGGGGCACAGAAACAGCTTCACTGTGAACTCCGCTGCCGCCAGGTTTACTCCCGAATAAGTGAGATCGCCGGATCCGGCAGGCGGATTGAAGTCCACGAGGTTTTGCAAGTTCGCTTGTTCGACGAAGGGCAGTAAATGAGCCTGGGCCGAGAAGGGCGCCGGCCAGGGGTCGCGGGCGCCGGGGAAGGCGCCGAGGGTGTCGTTGTAGTTGTGCAGGGCCAAGCCCAGTTGTTTGAGGTTATTGGTGCATTGCGTACGGGCGGCAGCCTCACGCACCATTTGCACGGCGGGCAAGAGCAGACCGATCAGCACGGCGATAATGGCGATCACCACCAATAATTCAATGAGCGTAAAGCCACGGCGTGTCTTCATGTGTTGATCCTTTCATGATACGGAGTGTCCTGGGCAATTCGTTTAGCGACGCTTCGTAGAAGCGTCGCAGCGCAGGGCGAACCGCAAGCGC
>Ga0335075_10008905_pt1 | contig 15352 bp, 6 predicted proteins | sample Lox_Sample_24_FD_206723 | JGI IMG/M metagenome (GOLD analysis project Ga0335075, IMG submission 206723) | Soil microbial communities from Loxahatchee National Wildlife Refuge, Florida, United States - Lox_Sample_2.4 | ecosystem: Environmental > Terrestrial > Soil > Wetlands | place: USA: Florida... | reverse complement strand
CGCTGCCGTGGACGCGCTAACATAAATGAACCGGCCCCGGAGCGGCTCGTTCCATGCCAGGGGCAACAGCCGCTTTTCCAGATCCTGACGCACCCTGTCCTCCGCGGCGAACAGGATCACCAGAGGTTGGTTATCGCAGGCCGCCACGTTGACGGCAAGGGCCACGTTTCGCACCCGAGGCAATTCGGCTAGAAGCACGGCGGTCTTCTTCGCGGGATACTCGCCGGCGATGCGCTTCATCGTCTCGGCCATCCGCTGAACGTCGCCGAAGGTATTCTGGGCCGACCGCGAGGCACGAGCCAGCTGCTTCTTGCCATCCGGCGACAGGATGGTGAAGACGGTGTTCTCCAGCTCTCCGGAGCGCGTGACTCGGAACGATTTGAGAAATAGACCCTCCTCTTTGTCCTCGTAGGTAGTCAGGCGAACGCACACGAAGTCTCGCGAGGCGGCGATGATTTCGGGTCTGGACAGGTAACTCCTATCCATCTCTTGTTTGCCGGGTCACCAGATGCCCGAAACGCCGGCACAGTGCGGAGCAGCGGAGACAAGGAGGATCGGCCGTCCGCTGCGCTGGGCCTCGCGCAGGCCGCTCTCCCAGGTTGCGAACCAGGAGATGCTCGCTCCTGCGGAGACTTCCTTCTCCGCAGGCGGCTTCTCCTTTGCGGGCGGCCGGCGTCGGCCGTCTTCTCTCTCCGGCGGTCGTGGCGGCCCGTCCTCGGGCGGTCGTCGCCGGCCGTCCTCGGGCGGTCGTCGCTGCCCGTCTTCCGGCGGTCGGCGCGGACCACGCGGCCCGCGCTGCGCCAATTCCTTGAGCTTTTTCTTCTGCTCGGCAGTGAGGATCTTCAGCAGGCGTTCCTTGACCTCTTTTTCCAGCTTGTCGAGCTGCTGCTCCTGTTCCCTGGTCAGCTCCAGCTCGTCGCGCAGATGCGGCGGCAAGACCCTGCCCGGCTCAAACGGCGGGGGCGGACCTTTGAGGCGAGGCGGCGGCCCCTCTCGCCTCGGCGGCCTTCGATCATCATCATCCGGAGGCTGCGCTACTGTTGTCAATCCAACCAGGGCCAGCGCTCCGACGGCCAGACCCATGAGACACAGGCGTTTCACGGTTCGTTCTCCTTTTCATCCGAAGTGGCATAGCTTGAGCCACGATCGTCAGGGATCATGGGCGAATGGCTCGAAAGACCGTTCCCTTCCATCTCGGCTCAGCCAGAACCCATTTGTTGGGAACGAGGCTGAATTTACCAGAAGCAACCTTAAGCCAAGGTGAAGCGGAACAGGGATGGGTAAATGAGGATACTTCCTGCTGCGCGATCCTGATCGATAAAGCCGCTTGCGGCTTAGCGATTCCGCAGCTCCGCCAAGCCGCAAGCGGTTTTCGGAACAGACTCTAATTCTTCTTGGTGGCGATGTCGCGGCGATACAGCGGCAGGTGACGGTAATACACCTCCAGGCACAAGATCGACAGCGAAGTAGCCATCAAGCGTCCGCCCTGCGAGCCGCCCCAGCTGCCGATCTGATGGGGATGCTGCGGCGTCTTGCCGTTGTCCTGCTGCGAAATCAGTGTATCGCGCATGCCGTTGTGGACCTTCTTGCCGTCCGCGGTCACGCCTTCGTTCCAGAATCGCCAGCTTTCGCCCTGCATGTGATGCATGACCTGCGTGGCATAATAGAGATAGTAGATGTTGTTGTTTTTGCCGGGCGGAGCGGTGCGCAATCGTTGGATGCCCTTCTGCAAGGCCGGGTTCTTCGGGCCGACGCCGCTGTATTCCCGGCACAGCAGACCGACCGCCGTCATCGTGATGGTGGGCGGCTGACCGGGCGTATAGCCAAAGCCGCCTGTCTTGCCGGCCATCGACGATCCCTTGTCGGACAGCTCGACGGAATCGAGGAAGCGGTCGGCCAGCTTGAGAGTGTTTCTGGGCACGCTCAGTCCGGCCATCTGGCCGCTCTTGAGGGCCATCAACTGCCAGCCGGTCACGGAGGTATCGCCGGCCTGCTTGGGAGAGTAGCGCCAGCCGCCGCCAGCGTTGTCCTGGGCGTAGGCAATGAAGTTCAAGGCGCGCTGCGCCGAGATCTTGATGCGGGGATCGGAGGTCAGGCCGTAAGCCTCGCACATGGCGATGGTGGCGATGCCGTGCGCGTACATGTTGCCGCTGTACGAGCCGTCCTTCGCACCCTGGTTGCGGATCAGCCAGTTGACGGCGCCTTCGACGGTTTTGACGTAGTCCTTGGCGGTGGTCTTGCCGGGTTTGTGCGTGATGCCGGCGCCAAGGAAGGGCAGCAGACCCAAGCCGGTAGCGGCAACATCATTGCGGGTAGTGGTGCCGGCCTCGCAGTTACAGCCGATGATCCGGCCGCCCGGCTTCTCGCGGCCATACTTGTGAAAATCGTGCAGCGACCAGTGCCCGTCCGGCGCCTGATGCAAGGCCAGCCACAAGAGTCCCCTGGCCACCGTCGCTTCCGAGCGTTTGTTCCCACCTTGCCCCTCCAACCACTCTCGAATCGCGTTGGGACCGTGAGTACGAAATCGAGTTTTCAGTGAGTTGTCGCCCTCGCCAGGAGATAAGCTCCTCGAACCGATGAAAGGCAGGGTATGCGGGTTCGGCAGGCCGTTGCCCATGCCAAGGCTGCCGCCCGGCGGAAGAGGAATGTCTCTCCGCAGCGTGTCGGGCTGGTCACCGGGAATGCCTTCCGCCTGTCTTGGATCAAGCATACCTGGCCCAAACTCGTCACCGACGTTCTCCACTTTGAGGTTAATCGGCATTCCGCTTTCCATGCCGATCATGTCATCCGTCAGGTCGAACTCTTCGTTCGGCTGATCTACGATCCTTGTGGTCTCGACCGAATCGGTGTCGGGCAGAGTGCATGCCTGGAGCGTGAGCAAGGAGAACAGCAGCGCGGCCAGGCCGACAATGGCCAGATTGACCACGGCGCTGGCGATCCAGACGGGGATGATTTTCATCCACGAGATGCCCTCGCTGGGAAGAACCATCAGCGCGACGATCGCTCGACGCCGGCCTTTGTCCTCGGGATTGGTTGACATGAGCTGGATCCCTCTCAAAAACAGGTTCGATTGGAGCAGCTTTCTTCCAGAATTGAAGATCGCCCAGACTGCCCCGCAGCTACGGAAGACGAACGACCGCGACGGGATGTGTCGGTGTCTGCGCGTCGTTGCCTTCCTTGTTACTCTCCCTGTGAGACGCGGGAGTGAAGGGATAGTTCCGAATAAACATCTCTCTGAAAGCTCGGGCGATTGTCAAACGGCTCCGTGCTGCATTCGGTAGATCGTCCCTTGTGTACAATAGCGGAAGGTTTGTTTCGTTTTTCCGCTCGTTTCAGCAGGGAATGACCATGCGTATCGCCATGGATTGCGGATTTGATCACCTCGAATTCGAGGTTGCCGACGATCGGGTGATTTCCCATCTCCAGCCTCCGCCGGCGCTGACCGATCCGGTCGCTGCCGTCCGCGCCGCCCTGGAGCAGCCGTATGCCTTCCCTGCCTTGCGCCGCGCTCTCACGCCCGACGATCACATCACCATCGTCGTCGATGAGGAGCTGCCGCACCTGGCCGAATTGCTGGTGCCGTTGCTCGAACATATTCAAAGCGCCGGCGTCGCGCCGGAGTCCATGACGCTTCTGTGCCCTCCGTCGGCGTCGCGGCAAGCGTGGATCGAGGATCTGCCCGAAGATTTCCAGGATGTGCATGTCGAGATGTCCGATCCCGACGATCGCCGGCACATGGCCTACCTGGCGACAATGCACAAGGGCAAGCGCCTGTACCTGAATCGCACGCTGGTAGAGTCGGATCAGATTGTCGTGCTGTCCGGGCGGCGCTACGATCCGCTGCTCGGCTACGGCGGCGCGGAGGGCGCCTTGTATCCGGCTATGAGCGATAAAGAGACGCGCGAGGAGATGAGCCATCGCGTCAACCTGGGATTGCCGGAAGCGGCGCCGGGGCCGGCGCTGCGCGCGGCGACGGAGACGGCATGGCTGCTCGGTGCTCCCTTCTTCGTGCAGGTGATCGAGTCCGGCGGCGATGGGGTGGCACAGGTGGTGGCCGGGACATCGGAGGCCAGCCGCGAGGGGGAGCGATTGCTCGATGCCAGCTGGCGGCGCCGCGTGCCGGAAGCGGCCGAGCTGGTCATCGCCGGATTGAGCGGCGATCCCACGCGCCACACTTTCGCATCGCTGTCTGCCGCTCTGGCCTGCGCCGCGCGCGTGGTGCGGCCGGGAGGACGCATTGCCCTGCTCACGAAGGCGGCTCCCGAGCTGGGGACCGCAGCCGAGCTGCTCCGCGCCGCCGACGATCCGCAGGAATTACTTCAGCGACTGCGCGGCAAGCAGACGGTCGAGATGGTCCCGGTCCTCCAGTGGGCCGGCGCCGCCAATCAGGCCCGTATCAATTTGCTGAGTGGATTGACGGATGAAACGGTCGAGGAGCTGTTCGCGACCCCGCTGCACGAAGCGCGCGAAATACAGCGCTTGCTCGATGCCGGCGGTTCCTGCCTGTTTTTGCCTGATGCGCACAAAATGCTGGCCGTCGTGACGGATGATTACCCCCAGAAGACATAGAAATGTGGATTGTCGCTGACTCTCGTGGTCAGGGACATTGAATCCCCAAATCTTGAAATGTAACATGGTTAATGTGCTTGGATTGGAAAAAATGCTCGATTGCATTCGCCTTTCTTATTTCTGGAACGCCAAGCAGCTTGCCTGCAATAATGTAGTGACAATCAAAACAACCCATCCGCAGCCCGATTAGTTTGTCTGTCTCGGGTGGCTCAGCAAGGCCGAGTATCCCGAGCAGGTGTTCCAGCGTGGCAGCAAAGAAGGAAAGCTCGCGTGTTGAAAAGAACCAAGAGCGTTTAAACCGGTTACAAAGGAGAGCTGCTGAACAACGTACAACGATCAACCAACCGTTCTGCTCGAATAATTCTTGGCTACTGGCAACCCTTTCCCGACCGGCTCCGGCATCCTTCAGCACGTCAATCACTTTGCGGATTCGAGTCTGCTTCGCCTTATCATAGTAGGCCAGGAATTCTGGCCATGCCTCCGGGAAAGTCAGGGCAAAATGAACAGACCTCTCGGCTTGGCGGAAAGAGCAGAAAAGTAGTAAGGCGGTATTCTTTGACAGCGACGCCATGTCTAAGTTTACCTCCACAAGTACCACAAATTCCACCATCGCCTTACGGCCACAAACCTGGAATGGAGTCTCCCAATCGGCAAGGGATCCGAGGTCGGGATTCTGGCAGTATGACGCGGCCCGACGTTCGTGGGGATAGCATTATCCGGTAGGTCGATCTCAACATAGGCTCCCTCCTTTGCCGCTCCGGTTTCAGCCCTGGGACCGCCAAGCCCGGGTCTCGTTGGTCCAAACGGCTCCGTTTCAACATCTATCCCTAGCGGCTCCCCCCAAGAGGGATTGATAGCACCGTCACTCTGAATTCTTCTCATCCCTTCGAGGTCCGTATGATGTCTAGCCCTCCGTCTCCTTGTGTGGAGAGCAGGAGCCGGCTCCGCCGTTGGAGGCACTGTTATCCTCGCAAATCTGGGAGATTACTGCACCTCTCGGACGCGCCATCTCAGGACACCGCCGGAGAAGCCCGCTTTCAGCCTCACTTCCAGACGCAGCTCGCGCGTCGTCACCGGCTCAAACGACACTGTGTTGAGCTGATCCACGAGCGTCCCGTACTGTTCGTCCTTGAGCAGCTTGACCGGCTTCCATTCGTCGCCATCCAGCCACAACAGCCTCCACTCGGCCGGTACGCGACAAGCGCCGACGCCGGTGTCGTCGAACCAGTACACCGACGCCCCTGACAGATTTCGTGGTTTGGATGTGCGATAGGACATCCACTCGACGCTGCCGCGATGGTCCCACCACGTTATCCGCCGAATACTCTGGTCCTTCGACGATTTCGGCAGGCTGTCTTCGAGGAGCGTCTCCAACGTGTCCGCCGGGTGGAAATACGAAGCGCGGATGCGGACCCCCTCGACGATCACGCCGTCCTCGACCGGCAGCTCGGCACGCTCCGGCTCCTCGGCGATCCACACGATCATCTGCCCCGGCTGCCGATTGTCCCAGGCGAAGTACGGTACGGCCTTAAAAGTGACCTTTTTTATCTCTAACTTCTCCTCGGGTCGCGATACGGCCAGCGCCTCACCGCGGAGGACCACGACGCCGCCGAGCAGATCCTTGTCGAGATTCGCCGACAGCTTCGCCTCTTTCGGCAAGCACAGGCTGCGCGCCTTGCCGCCGTTATCGACGCCTTCCAGGCAATAAAGCACGGGGCCGCGCTGCAAGGCCACGCGGCCGCGGTTGGCCTGCACGCGCGGATCGGCATGGACGCGCTCCGCCACCATCGGCAGGAACAAACGGATGACATCGCCCTGCTTCCAGGTGCGGACGAGACGCACGTAGCCGTGCTCCACCTCCGCGGTCATCTTCTCGCCGTTGACGCTCACGACCGGCTTGACGCGGCACCAGCCGGGGATGCGCAGGTGTATCGCGAACTCGAAGCGCTTCTCCGGCTTGACGGCGATTTCGATGTCCCCCTCCCACGGATAATTCGTCTTCTCGATCAGGCGCACCTTGCCGTCTTTCAGGGAGACGGTAGCGGTGTTGGCCATGTACAGCACGCTCCAGACGGCGTTGTCGCGGTGCGCCCACACGCGCTCTCCCATGCCGGGAATGTAGCGGACGATATTGGTCGGACAGCAGGAGCAATCGAACCACGGCGCGCGATGATGCTGGCTCCTGCTGCCCAGGGGATTGACGTAGAAGAAGCGATCGCCGGTCAACGACACCCCGGAGAGTAAGCCGTTGTAGACCTCGCGCTCCAGCACGTCGGCATACTTGCCGTCGCCGCTGAGCAAGAACATGCGATGGTTCCACAGTGCCATGCCGATGGCGGCGCAGGTCTCGGCGTAGGCGGAATCGTTGGGCAGATCGTAGGGGACGGTGAAGCCCTCGTTGTTGGCCGACGGCCCAATGCCGCCGGTGACGTACATCTTGCGCTCGACGACATCGTGCCAGAGGGTCGTGAGGGCGTCGAGCAGGGTCTTGTCGCCGGTGAGGCCGGCCACATCCGCCATACCGCAATACAGATACATCGCCCGCACGGCGTGGCCGGCGACTTCCTTCTGCTCGCGGATCGGCTTATCGTCCTGGGCGTACTCGCCGAACAGTCGCCGATCGTCCTTGCGGCCGCGCGTGTCGAGGAAAAATTGCGCCAGCTTCAGGTACCGTTCTTGTTTCGTCGCTTGGTACAGCTTGACCAGGGCCAGCTCGATCTCTTCATGGCCGGACGTGTCCACGTTCTTGCCGGGTCCGAAAGTGCGGTCGATGTGGTCGGCCAGCCGGACCGCCACGTCGAGCAGCTTGCGTTTGTCGGTCGCCTGGTGATAGGCAACCGCCGCCTCAATGAGATGGCCGGCGCAGTACAGCTCGTGACCGTGCTGGATGTTCTTCCAGCGCTCCTTCGGCTTGACCAGGGTGTAATAGGTGTTGAGATAACCGTCCGGCTGCTGGGCAGCGGCGATCTTATCGATGATGGCGTCGGCCCGCTTCTTCAGCTGCACATTGCGCACGCTGCTCAACGTGTAAGCGATGCCTTCGAGCACCTTGTAGACATCGGAGTCGTCGTACAGAAGCCCCCTGTGCTTGCCCTCTTCGAGCTTGCCCGCGATGGCGAAATTGCGGATGCGGCCGGTGATCTCGCACTGATGCAGGTTCGCCTCGATCGTGGCGGTACGGTTGGTGTGGATGCGCCGGCCCCAGAAGCCATCGGTGATTTTGACGTCCTGGAACGGGACCGCGGTCAAGCTCTCGGCATGGATGGATGAAACCATGTTCACACCTACAAATGCGATCAGCCAAGCGAATTGTGGAAGCCGCCTCATGTCGCATCTCCTGGTGTCGATCGTAGGTCGGGCTTCCTAAAGAGAATCACGAAAACACGAAAGTGGGAAACACGAAAAAAGACCATAAAGACAATAGCGGAGTAGACAGGATTCCTGCTGCTGTTGCTGCTTTTTTCTCTTTCTTTTTTCGTTTTTTCTACTTTCGTGTTTTCGTGATTCTCTTTAGCCCGACGTACAAAGGTCGGAATCAGCGCGTCAACAAGCCGGCATCGAGGATAAATTGCGAGCCGGTGATGAAGCGCGCCCGGTCCGAGGCGAGATAAACGACGGCGGCGGCCACGTCTTCCGGCTCGATCCACGGCACCGGCAGCAGGTTGCCCGCTGAGCGCTCGGCGATCTGCTGCGGCGTCGCGCCCTCCAGGGCGGCCAGGCCGTCGTTCATCGGCGTGTTCACGCCCGTCGGATGCAGCGACACCACGCGGATATTGTAGGGAGCCAGCTCGATCGCCCACGATTTCGTCAGGCCGACGAGGCCCCATTTCGAGGCGGCATAATGACTCAGCCGCGCCATGCCGCGCAGGCCGGCGATCGACGAATTGTTAATAATCACGCCGGCCCGGCGAGCGATCATGTGCGGGATGACGCGACGCGCCGTCAGCCACGCCCCTTTGAGATTAATGTCGAGCATGGCGTCCCACGCCTCCTCGGTCAGCTCGTGGGCCAGGCCGTAAGCGCAGATGCCGGCGTTGTTGAAAAGAATATCGATGCGTCCCAGGCGCTCCGCCGTCTCGCGGACGGCGGCTGACACCGCGTTGTCATCGCGGACATCGGCGGCGAAGGTCAGGCACTCGACGCCGAGCCGGCGGCACTCCTCCGCCAGCGTTCCCAGCGCCTGCGGCGAACCTAGCTCGTAACCGGGATAGCCGAGCGTGCGGGCCACGTCCAGGGCGGCGATGTGAACGCCTTCACGCGCCAGCGTCAAGGCCGAGGCTCGGCCTTGCCCGTGCGCGGCCCCGGTGATGAGGGCGACTCGTCCGGCCAATTCATTCTCCATCAAGCCAGCTCCTGGTTAGCGACGCTTCGCAGAAGCGTCGAGACCCGCAACGCTTCTGCGAAGCGTCGCTAACCATCGAATTACTTGCGATACGGCCGCAAATACTCGTCGAGATCGACGCGCAAGGCGTTGTTGAAAACGTTCGTCGCGATCATCATCCCGCCAAACGCCGTTAGCGCCACAATCTGGGCCGGCTGGAGGAAGCGAGTCAGCCTTGCGTACAGCTCATCGGAAACGCGGTTGGCATCGCGTGCCAGCTGCCGGCCGTAGTCCACCACCGCTTGCTCGCGCTCGTCCAAACGGAGATGGTCCGGATCCTCGCCGACTTCCGCGAGCATGCGGCGAAAGAAGGTTGAGCAGATCAGGCAATCGGTCTGTGTCGAGACCGCGTGGGCGAACAGCGTGGTTAGTCGCTCGCCGAGAAACGGCCGCACCGCATCGCGCAGCGGATACCACTGCATCAGCGCATGCAACGCCGGCGGTGAATGGGCCAGAGTACGTTTCATGTTCGTCACGCGTCCTCCGGCGGTGAGCTGACGATCCAGCTCGAGCCGCGCGGCGGGTTCAGCTTCGGCGTGCTCCAAGGGACGAATGCGTGCCATGCAGGTCCTCCCGTTACGGCGATTCCTCGCTCCCATGATTCCAGATGGCGCCGTAAAGTCAATCGTTGGCGAAAGCCTCTTGCAGCTTAGCAAAGCTGCGCAATCGCTAAGCCGCAAGCGGCGAACAATCGGTCTTGACCTCGCCGCGGGCCGCGGCTATAGGCACTCCGCTTTTCCGTCCAAACTTGAGTGAAAGAAAAGACCAAAGTTTGATCGCGTTTTTGACGTGGTCCGAGACGGGGCGGAGAGTATGGGGGATGGCAAAGGGGGGAGGCTTTCTCAGCCAAGAGGATCGAAGCGGAAGGCGAAGGAAAGAGGATAGCGATCGACGTCGGCAATCTTCTCTCCTCAATCCTCCCTCGGCGAGATAGCGCTTTCAATGAAGGAGTGCATGGTGGCCAGGGCACACAAGCGAAAATGGATCGATCTCGTCGCGGGCCTTGTAGTGGGGGCGGCCCAACCGTTGGCGTTGCTTGCCGGTCCGGTCATTGGCCTTGCCTCGCTGCCCGCGTCCACTCCGGGCGGCGAGCTGGTGCTCGCCCAGCTCGGCGGCGGCGGCGCCTCCCGCGCTCGCATGGCGCTCAACGCCGCCATCGAGGCCGAACGGCTTGGCGACCTCGACAAGGCCGCCGGCCTTTTCCGGGAAGCGCAGGCCCGCGCCAAGGATTTGACGGCCGACGAGCAGCGCGAGCTGGACCGCCGACTCGCTGCCAATGCCCTGGCCCTGCAGGCGCGGCGCGAGGCTCGCCAACAGATCGCCCAGGCCGAGCTGTCCTTCCAGCAGGGCCGTCCCACGGACACCGCCGTCCTTGTCAAGAAGATCAAGGCCAACGAGCTGTACCTGAGTCCCGCCGACAAGCAGCGCTTTCAAATGCTCTGCCGGCGGATGCACATTCAGCCGGGCGCCTCTCCGGCCGCTAGCGGCGACGCCGCCGCGCTGACGCACGACAAAATGCGTCAGGCCCGCGCGGCCCTGGCCAGGGGCGACCTCGATGCCGCCGAGGCGCTGGCCCACGAAGCGGATCAGCTACACGCCCCCCTGGCTCCGCAGGATGATTCGCCGCGGAAAATCTTTGAGGATCTGGACAAGGCCCGCCGCGACCCCAAGAACCTGCTGTTGGCCTCGCGTGCCGCGCTCCAGAACGGCCAGCTCGATCGCGCCGAGCAGCTCGCCCGCTCTGCCGAAAAACAGTCGTCGCCCTTCACCTTCATGCTGGGCGACTCGCCCTCGAAAGTCCTCAAGGAAATCCAGGCGGCCCGCCGTCAGACGCCGGCAAGTGGACAACAGTCGGCCCAGGGAGCCAACACGCCCAGCCAGACGGACGAGACGCTCGCCCTCCGGAGCGCAGGCGTCTCGCCCGCTCTGCCCGCCGCGAACGCGGAGAAGGCCCGCGCTCTCGTGCGGCAGGGACGCGAAGCGCTGGCACAGGGAGATGTCGTCCAGGCGCGCAAATGCGCCGAGCAGGCATCGACTCTGAGAGCCGGCCTGCACTGGAGCGAGGACAATCCGGACCGTCTGCTGGAGGACATCACACGTAGCACTTCCAAGGCGCAACCCCCTGCGGGAGCTGCTGCCTCCGCCGGCGCCTCTCTCAAAACGAAGGAGGAAGCACTTGCGCTCTTGAAAAAGGGTCGCGAGCAGCTTGACCGGGGCGAGCTGGAGGAAGCCAACAAGACGGCTGCGCGTCTCCGGGCTGCCCGGCACATTCACTGGGGACTGTTCTTCGAGGATACCCCCGACAAGCTCCAGGCCGACGTGATTCACGCGCGTTCGCACCGCGACAGGGAACTGTCGGTGCAGCTGCTCGCCGAGGCGCGGCGCCATTTCGAGAAAAAAGATTACGAGAGTGCGAAAAAACTGGCCTGCGAGGCCCAGAGCAAACATGGACCGTACAGTATCTGGGACCTCGGCGATCGACCCAATAAGCTGCTGGCCGAGATCGAAACGGCGCGTCAGAAAGAACGGCGCCTCAAGCTGCCCGATGCGCCGAACACGCCCCGCGACGTAGCGGATCTGAGCCATGGACCACTCGCCGCGACAAACACGAACGCCGTTGCTCAGAACACGCCAAGGAACGCCAACGGCTTGCCGCGACCCACCGAGCGGCAAGACGCCGGCTCCCCTGTAAGACCTGCGTCGTTCAATACTCCCGAATCCCCCAGGCTCGCGGAGGCCCGGCAGCTGTTGAAGGCGGCACGGCAGGCACTGAACAATGGCGACCCGATTCAGGCGCGCCGGCTTGCCGATCGCGTACGAGACATGCACGTCGTCTTCAATGAGCCGAACGAGGACTCGCCGGCCAACATCTACCGCGACATCGATCGTCTGGCGCAGCAGCCGCCGGCAACAGCTGCTCCGGATAAGAGCGGCGTCTCGCCGCTCAAGCCACCCATGACACAAGTCGTCGCCAATAAGACAAGCTCGGTCTCTCCTTATCTTCCCTCCACGCAGGGCGGTGAGCCTAACGTGAAGGGATCCGGCGACAATGCGACGGCTCAGAAGCGCGCCCGCCGGCTAGTGGCCGAGGCGCACGATCTGCTTCGGCAAAACCGGCTCCTTGAGGCGAGAAGCAAGATCGAAGAAGCACGGCGGCTTGGCGGGTCTTTCCGACCCGACGAGGAATCGCCGAGCCAGGTCTATCAACAGATCGCTTTCCTGGCCAGCCAGCGCATCGATAGCCTGGTGCATCATGCCGGCGAAATACTCCGCTACGGTACGCAAGCGCCGACGACGCGCTGCCAGGAAGCGGAGCGCGATCTGTCGCAGGCCCGGCAGCTGGCCGCGGCCTTCGGCCAGGACATGCAGCCGATCGACCTCACGCTGCGGATGGTCGAGCAGCTGCGCAAGACCGGCAGCTCCACACTCGTTAACACGCAGACGGAGCCAGAGCACATGCTGCCGTCGAGCAGTATCGACAAGCAGGATCTTGCAAAGAGAAATACGCCGGAAACGACGCAGGGAGCCTCGAAGGCGAGATCGCTTCAGCCGATGCAGCTGCTCGAAAAAGCCCGTCTGGAGCTGCGCAGCGGCGAGACGGCCAACGCCCGACATCTGGCTGAGGAAGCCGTCAAGCTCGGCGCCGGCGAGGACGGCCTGGCTGTGATTCGCAGCATTGATGTCGAGGAAGTCGCCCAGAGTCGCCGCAAAGCCAATCGCAGCTTCGATGAGGTGCTGCAAGCGTACCAGCACCGTGACTATCGCCGGGCCAATCTGATCCTGGCGAGCATCGATACCAATCTGCTCGACGAGCGACGCCGGGGCCGACTGCGCGAGATCTTCAACACCCCGGAAATGCGTCCCAGCATGAGCGGCGGCATCGCCCTCACGGCGGCCCAGGCGTCGAGCGACAAGAGCATGGACGGTCAGGGCAATTCGCAACCGCTGACGCGCCCGCCGGCGTCCGGCGACGGGCACGCCCACGCCACGGACGATCCGGGCCAATCGCTGCTGGCGAGGACGCGCGCCATGCGCGAGGTCAAGTTCCAACAGCTGCGCACCGAAGGACTGACCATTCAGTCGCAGGCCCTGGAGCGCTTCCGCACCGGACAGACCGATGTGGCCCTGGACATGCTCCAGGAATATCTCCTGCGAATCTCGGAGGAGCAGCTCGATCCCGGCCAGCTCTCGTTGCTGCGCCGGCCGATCGATTCGCGTCTCCAGCAGCTCCAGCTGTTGAAGGCCCAGGCGGAGCTGGCCAACAATCGTTTCGATCCCAAGTCGCGCGAGGTGAAGAGAGAGCTGGCCAGGGCCAAGAATGCCGAGCAAGTCAAGCAGAAGAACATCCAACAGCTGATGAAGCAGTTCAACGACCTGCTCAAGGAAGCCAAGTATCCCGAGGCGGAGATGGTGGCGCTGCGCGTCAAGGAGCTGGATCCGGACAATGCGATGGCCACCGCCGCCGTCGCCATGGCCCGTTTACAGCGCAACCACAACGACTATATGAGCCGCAGGGACCGCAAAGAAGTCATGTTTGTAGAAGCGCTGGAAGATACGGAAGACATCGGCGAGCCGGGGGTACTCACGAAAGGCATCATCTTCTCGAAAGACAAAAAACAGCTCGATACGATCCGGAGCCGCAAGACGCTGGAAGGCTTCCCCACGCCGCGGAAGACGGCGGCGGAGCGCAACATCGAGCGCAGGCTGACCGTGCCGGTGAGTCTCAGCTTCTCCAACACTCCGCTGCGGCAGGTCATTGAGGACATTCGCGGCGACCAGGGCATCAACATCTTCGTCGATGTGCCGGCCCTGGAGGAGAAGGGCGTCAGCCTCGAATCGCCGGTGACGATGCATCTCGACAATATCTCTCTCAAATCGGGTCTGAAATTATTGCTGGACCTCGTGCATCTGCGTTACGTCATCAGCGACGACGTGCTGAAGATCACCACCGAGGAGCAGGCCCGCGGCAACTTGCAACAGAAGGTCTACCAGGTGACCGACCTGGTCATCGCCGTGGAGAATTTCGGACAGGTCGGCACGCCGCCCGATCCGCAGCTGGGAATACAGAGCGTCAACCAGATGATGACCACTCCCACGACGCCCATGACGACCATGACGGGAATGCAGGGCGGCCAACCCGTGGGCATGCCCGCCGGCAGCTCAATGGCCAATCCCGCCAGCGGCTTTGCCAGCGATCCGAGAAGCAGCGACGGGCAGTGGGCAAGAAAGAGAACAGAAACGCATGAGGACATGCTCATCAAGCTCATCACCAATACCATCGCGCCGCGCAGCTGGGCCGAGCAGGGCGGGCCGGGCACCATCGATTTCCATCCCTTGACAATGGCCCTGGTCATCAGCCAGACGCCGGACATCCAGGATCAGGTTCAGGATCTCCTCAACGCGCTGCGGCGGCTGATCGATCAGGAAGTGGCCGTCGAGGTCAAGTTCATCAGCATCGCCGAGGACTTCTTCGAGCGTATCGGCGTCAACTTCAACATGAACATCGTCAACAATAGCCGCCAGGCTATCAATTATCAGCAGCAATTGACATCCGGCCAATTCGCGCAGCCGGGCTTCATCAACTCCTTCAATCCCGGCAACTTGATCTCCGGTCTAACGCCGGCCGGCACGCTGACCAATGATCTGAACATTCCCATCACGACGAGCACCTATGCGCAGGCTGTTCCCCCGTTCGGCGGCTACCCCGGCATTCCCGGTTACGGCGGCCTGACGCTGGGCCTGGCCTTCCTCAGCGACATCCAGGTGTTCCTATTCATGGAGGCCGTGCAGGGCGACGTGCGCTCCAACGTCATGCAGGCGCCTAAGCTGACGCTGTTCAACGGCCAGACCGCCACCATCTCGATCACGGACTTCCAGTTCTTCACCCTCGGTGTCAGCGTGGCGAACGGCGGCTTTGGGCAGCTGGTTTACAACCCGCTCACCACGTTGTTCCCGCTCGGCATCACGTTGACCATTCAGGCGGTCATCTCCGGCGATCGCCGCTTTGTACGGCTATCGCTGACGCCAAGCCTGGCCAACGTGGTCAACGGCGAGGTCCTCCTCTTCCCCGTCGTGACGCCGATCTTCCCTCTGTTCGACGGCACCGCCACCGGCCAGCCGGTGGTCTTCACGCAGTTCGTGCAGCAGCCGCACGTCACCCGCGTGTCGGTGCAGACGACCGTGGCGGTACCGGACGGCGGCACGGTGCTCATGGGCGGCTTGAAGCGTCTGTCCGAAGGCCGCAACGAGTACGGCCCGCCGGTGATCAGCAAAATCCCCTATCTGAGCCGTCTGTTCCGCAACATCGGTTACGGACGCTCGGCGGAGAGCTTGCTCATCATGGTGACGCCGCGCATCATCATCCAGGCCGAAGAGGAAGAGAAGCAGACCGGCTATGTGCCG
>Ga0335075_10008903_pt1 | contig 15355 bp, 11 predicted proteins | sample Lox_Sample_24_FD_206723 | JGI IMG/M metagenome (GOLD analysis project Ga0335075, IMG submission 206723) | Soil microbial communities from Loxahatchee National Wildlife Refuge, Florida, United States - Lox_Sample_2.4 | ecosystem: Environmental > Terrestrial > Soil > Wetlands | place: USA... | reverse complement strand
TCGTGGAACCGCGACTTTCGGTCTTTACACTTTGCTCGCCGGCAAGCCAGATTATGCCATTTCCATTAATGGCGCTTGCCGAATTCCATCGGGATAAATCATTTCGTCGCTGCCAAGCGGACCAGGCGACCAGACGCAGTCCTGGCCTGGGCAGAGCGCGAATTTGCGGTGCCGGTGATTGGCTTTCAAACCGCAACCGACCTAGGATGACGGGACTTGCGGAAAGGAAACGCCATGACCCAGGCCGGCGATCTTCGTGCCTTGTTGCGCGGACCCGACATGATCATCGCACCCGGCGCGTATGATCCGCTCACCGCGATGCTGGTGGCACAGGCGGGCTTCCCGGCGGTGTACATGACGGGCGCCGGCACCTCCGTTTCGCACGGCTACCCCGATTTCGGCTTGTTGACCGGCTCGGAAATGGTCGCCAATGCCGCGCGCATGACGCGCGCCGTCGACATCCCGCTGGTGGCAGATGCGGATACCGGCTACGGCAACGAACTGAACGTGGTGCGCACGGTGCAGGAGTATGAACGCGCCGGCGTAGCGGGCATTCATATTGAGGATCAGGTGTCGCCCAAACGCTGCGGTCATCTCGACGACAAGGAGATCGTGCCTCGCGCGGACTGGCTGGCGAAAATCTGTGCCGCAGCGTTTGCACGGAAGGATGCCGATTTCCTGGTGATCGCGCGCACCGATGCGCGTGCGGTGGCCGGCTTCGATGAAGCGATTGCCCGCGCCAACGCCGCGCTGGCGGCCGGTGCCGACATGGCGTTCGTCGAGGCACCGCAGACCCTGGAGGAAGTCGCCGCGGTTCCCAAGCAAGTTCGCGGACCATGCCTGCTGAACGTGGTGCGTGGCGGCAAGACACCGGAACTCGACCTGCGCGAGGCGGAGAAACTTGGCTACAGGCTGGCGATCGTCCCCGGGTTGTTGCTCAAGGCGGTAATCGGTGCGTGCGATGCAATGTTGGGGCAACTCAAGGCCACGCACCGCCATCCGGTGCCGCCTGTCGACATGACCGTGCGCGATGGTTTCAACCGCGTCGGAGCGCGCGAGTGGGACGCGCTGCGTACGAAGTTCCGTACCGAAGCCGGGGAACGGCACGCGGCGGATTAGCGTCTGTCGAGGCGCGGAATAGTGCCATTGAGAGGCGTAATGCGACGAAGCAGTCGGCGTCGTGACTACGCATCCGTGACCGAGGTTGCGTCGCCGCGGCGCATCTTACAGGAAGGAACTTTGCCTCTCCTGCTATCCCCCTCACAAGGGCAGGGGAGCCCTTCGGTCGCGGATCGGCCGCGCCGGTCGGTGGTTGATTCGCGATGACGTCAGTTGATCACACCGGCAGGTCGTAGCCGATCGCTGCTTCCGCCTCGCAGGTCCGCAGCACTGCGGGGCGTGCCATCATGCGCTGATAGTGCGCTTCGAGATTGGGAAAGGTTCCCGGCGCGGGGTGCACCGCGTTGAAGTATCGCCAGAACAGCCGGAACAGGTGAATGTCGGCGATGGTGTATCGGTCCAAGGCCCATTCGCCGCGCCCCAAGCGTTGCTCCGCGATGCCGAATACTTCGTGCCAACGCTGCATGCCTTGCCGCCGCGCCGGATGGATCGTGGCAGCGATGAACGACATCCACGATATGACGCGTGCCTCGGCTTCCGGGTCGCCCCAGGGCAGCAAGCCTGCCTCCGGGTAACGTCGTGCAAGGTAGTAGAGAATCGCTGCGACTTCGGTGAGGGGCCGACCGTCGATCAACAACGTGGGTACCTTGCCTTCGGGATTCAGGGCAAGATAGGCCGGCGTGCGATTCTCGTGCTTGCGCAATGACAGCGGCACCGTGTCGAACGGCACGCCAACTTCGTACAACGCGATGTGCGGGGCCATCGAGCTTGCACCGGGCGAGAAATACAGTGTCAGCATGACGCGGTCCTCCGCAGGTTGGGGCCTGGGTCCATCCGAGGGAGCTTGCTTTGTCGCTGCGCGCCTCGCAATGACACTGGAAGCCTCCCGCTGACACAAGCACCGCCCGACAAATGCTCCATCGATTGTGCATATCGTCGGCGGCGTTCGTGTGCGCAGCCCGCACCACCATTGGGCGCTCCCGGCTAGGCCCGCCGCGCCAGGATGAACAAGCGCTGGAACGGCAGCAATGTCGCCCCGTCCGGGCGTCGTGGGTAGTGCGGACGCAGCGCGGCGGCGTAGGCGGCGCGATAGCCGGCGCGCAGATCGGGCGGCAGCTTGTCCAGGAAAGGGCGCAGGCTACTGCCGGCGGCCCACTCCACCACGGCGTCTTCGCCGTGCAGCACGTGCAGGTACGTCGTTTCCCAAAGGTCCAGCGACGCGACGCAGGGGCGCAGCACATCGTAGTAAGCCGGCGCCGTCAGGATTGCGCGGGCAAACCCGGCATCGCGCAAATGCTCTGCCCAGGGGCCGAACGTGGCCACCTCGTTTTGCAGCCGGCGCAGCGGCGCGTCGTGCATCGCCGGCATCTGCACGGCCAGGACGCCGCCCGGCGCGAGCAATCCCGCCAGCCGCGGGAACAATACCTCGTGGCCGCCGACCCAGTGCAATGCGGCGTTAGAATAGATCAGGTCCGGCGCGGCTTCGCCCTCAGCCGGAGCCCATGTCGCGAAGTCCCCCTGCTCGAACCGGCAATCTGGAGCAGCGTTGCGCGCCTTTGCCAGCATGGCGGCGGAGCCGTCGACGCCCAGCACGTCCGCTTCCGGGAAACGCCGGCCCAGGATCGCGGTGACATTGCCGGCGCCGCAGCCAAGGTCCACAACCCGACGCGGCGCATCCAGCGGCACCTGAGCCAAAAGGTCCAGCGCCGGGCGCAGGCGTTCATCGGAAAACCGAAGATATTGGGCAGGGTCCCAGCTTGCGGCGGCGATTGCCATCTCAGTGGTGGCGGCTCGCGTCAACCCGGTCGAAATACTGCTTGACGCGGTAGAAGATGACAGCGACGGCGACCGCGGCGATCAACAGACCGATCGTGGCTTGCGTGCTGCCGGCTCCGAACGATGCGAACACCAGGGCGAAGATCGCGACGAGCGTCAGCCCAAACAGCAACGCCCACTCACTCAGTTCCATATCCATTGACCGTTTCCCGCATCACCGTGCAGCGTCCTATACGTCGGCCTTCGCGGGCGGCGCAATCCCGACAGTATCGCTGCCGCAACCCTTGGAATTTTCCCCATTGCCGGTTGCCAGGGGCATGGTGCGCAAGGTCAGGCGGAAGACGGTGCCTTGCGGGCCGGTGTCGGCCAGAGCGATCTCGCCCCCATGCGCCAGGGTCAGGTCGCGTGCGATGGCAAGCCCGAGGCCGGCGCCCTCGTGGCGCGTGCTGCGGGTAAAGGGATGGAATAAGGTGGCACGCACCGGGTCGGGCAGGCCCGGTCCATTGTCGGCGACATCGATCGTGGCCATGCCATGCTCTGCGCCGGCCGAGACGCGCGCACATGTCGCGCCGGCGTCGGCGGCGTTGCGCAGCAGGTTCGCGAGAACGCGGAAGAACTGATTCCGGTCTGCATGCACCAGCAGGTCGGGCGGCACATGATTTTGCACCGCGAAACCACGCCCGGGGCGGCGAGCGGTCAGGCTTGCCTCATCAATCAGCACCGCGAGAGCGACCGGCTCCAGTTTCAGCGGCGGTGGACCCTCGCGGGCAAAATCCAGCGTCCGCCGCACGAGGTCGGTGGCGCGATCCACGGTGCGCAGGAGCATATCGCCGGCCCTTTGCACCGTTTCGTCCGAATGGTTCTGCAGGCGCTCGGCCATCAGCAGCGCGGGGGCCAAGACGCCGCGCAAATCATGGCTGATGCGCGCGACAGCGTTACCCAGCGCAGCCAGCCGCGCGTTGCGCCACAGCGCGTTGCGCAACTCGTTCTGCATGGCGGAGAGTTCCCGGGCAGCCACGGCCATTTCGTCGTTGGCAAGTACGCCGCTGCGTGGCGGGTCCAGTGGTCTGCTATGCTCCGGCGCGGCGCGGAAGGCGGCGATGCTGGCGATAATCCGCCGCATCGGCCGCACCATCAGCAGCCAGACGACCACGTAGACGGTGGCGCCCGTCAGGCACGCGGTGATCAGCGATACCCAGACGAAGTCGCGCGCGAAGTGGCGCAGCTCTTTGGTTTCCTGATGCGCGCGGTAGACGAACTCGATATGCGTGCCGCGCGGCGGCGCCGACGTCGCGAGGACCCGCGTCGCATCGTGCCGGTCCTGTATCAGTGCGCGCAACGCATGGACCGTGCGCATCATCCAGCCTTCCCGGGATAGCACGATCGTCGCGGCGGGCACCGGCGTGTCCGGGCCGGCGAGGGTCACTGGCGGGCGGCCAGGCTGCTGCATTCTGATGCGGATGGTGTCAGACAGGCGGAGCAATTGGGCGGTGGTAGCAGGGGAGATTGCGCGGCTCGGGTCGCTGCTTGCCGCCAGAGCGGCGATGCGGGCGTCCTCCAGACGTTCGTTAAGCCACAGCAATCGTTCATGGGCGAGTTGCGGGACGAACATCAGGACTTCCACCGCCAGAACGATCCCGATCGTGAGCCGGAACAGGCGCGCCGAGAGGCTGTTGCGCAACGGGGCGGGGGTGTCGGGCATGGGGCTCAGTCGGCGGCAGCGGCCAGGCCGCCGGAGCTGGTCGGGGTGGCGGCGCGGCCGGCGTCGAACAATTCGGACAGGAATTCGGCCTCACCATTGAATTTGGAGGAGATCGGCAGGTCCAGCAACGCGCTGTCGGCGTCGTAGATGGTGAGCCGGACCGAAGCGGGAAGCGTGGCCAGTTCGGCCGCCAGTACATTGTGGCAGGCAATCTCGTTGAGGCGGTTGGTGATTTCCATGGGCGTGGCCGGCACGCCGGGGCGGCGCGCTGGTTGGGCGCGGATGAGGATCAGTTCCGCCGGCAGGGGCGGCGTTAGCAATGGGCCGAGGGGCGGGTTGCCGGCGTAGCCGCCGTCCCAGAAGGCTCGGTTGCCGATGCGCACGGCGGGAAAGACGAAAGGCAGGCAGGCGGAGGCGAGCAAGACCTCGACGGTGATATCGGCGTTCGAGAACAGTACGGCCTGGCCGGTTTCTACGTCGGTTGCGGCGACGGTGAGGCGCGGCGCGGAATGATGGGTGAGCAAGGCTGGTTGCAGCAGGTCGGCAAGCAACCGGCGCAGGGGATTGTGGCCGAAGGGGTTGAGCTGGGCGGGGGAGAACAGGCGCATGGCCATTTCCCAGCCGCGCCACATGATGGAATTGGAGAGGTCCCAGCCGAACAGCCAGCGGTCGAGGGGGCCGCCCTGGAACGGGCTGAGATTGTGCGCCTCGGCGACGCGTCGCCACAGCCCACGCATCTCCTGGCGTGCACCGCTGGTGCCGGAGCGGACAAGGCCCTGGACAAGGAGGGTACCGAGAATGGCGCCGGAAGATACGCCGCAGATGGCACCGATAGGAATCTTATCCTCGAGCAGGCGGTCGAGCACACCCCAGGTGAAGGCGCCATGAGCCCCGCCGCCCTGCAAGGCCAGGGCGACTTTCGGGCGGCGGACAGTGCTCCCCAAACACGATCCTGTCATGTCAGCGAAGGTGGGGAACCTGGGCGCCGAGGGCAACGGTCGAGATCGCTTCGACACGCGTCGTGGCGCGAGTGTAATGCCACCAGGGAACCCTTTCCCACGATATGGGCGAGGGCTGCGAAGCAGCGAGGGGGAGGGGGACGGGGTTGATGCTCGGCTCAACCTTGTGCCCGCCCGATCAGACCTGGATCGGGTTCGGGGCAGGCCTCACCGTCGTCGCTGACGCGCCTTGATCGCTCCCGCTGCACGGGAGCGGTTGATCGTGCACGGTTCCTTGACAGCGCTTGGGCGCCCGGGCTTGATCCCGCGCGACTTGCAGGGCGGGTGATGCAGCGTTTCATGGCGACCAAGAAGCCTCTGGCCAAGCGCAAATCCAGCGCCCTGGTCGACAACATCAAGACCATCGTCTACGCTGGGCTGATCGCCCTGGTCGTGCGGACCTTCCTGTTCGAGCCGTTCAATATCCCGTCCGGGAGTATGCTGCCGACGCTGGATATCGGCGACTATCTGTTTGTCGCGAAGTACAGTTACGGCTACTCGCGCTATTCCTTTCCGTTCGGGTGGCCGCCGTTCTCGGGCCGGATCTTCGGCAGCCCGCCGCACCGTGGTGACGTGGCTGTATTCAAGTACCCGCCCGATCCATCCATCGACTACATCAAGCGCATCGTCGGCCTGCCGGGCGACACCATTCAAATGAAGGCCGGCCTGCTTTACATCAATGGCGAGGTCTGCCCGCGCCAGCCGGTGGGAGATTATAGCGCCACGGAGGACGGCGTGCGCACGGTATACCGCGAGTACATCGAAACGCTGCCGGACGGGGTGAAGCACCTGGAACTGAAGACCACCGATGAAGGCTGGGTGAACAATACCCCGGTCTACACGGTGCCGCCGGGTCACGTGTTCGCCATGGGCGACAACCGCGACGACTCCGCAGATAGCCGGTTCCTGAACGGTGTCGGCTACGTGCCGATGCAGAATCTGGTTGGGAAGGCGGAGCTGATCTTCTTCTCGGTCAACGGCAAGGATCCCTGGTGGGAATTCTGGGAGTGGCCGTTCGAGATCCGCTGGGACCGTCTGATGACGGTGATTCACTAGGAGGGAGGGCGACCGGTGTCGGGCAGTGCGATCGAGACGGTCCTCGGCCACCACTTCGCCCGCCCCGACCTGCTGCGTGAAGCTCTGACGCACCGGTCTGCGTTGCAAGGCAGCGGGCGGGCGCGCGGGTCCAATGAGCGGCTGGAATTCGTCGGCGACCGCGTGTTGGGGTTGGTGATGGCGGAATGGCTGGCGGAGCGGTTCCCTCGGGAGCAAGAGGGGGATCTGGGGCGGCGGCTGGCGTATCTGGTGTCGCAGCCGGTGCTGGCTGCGGTGGCGGAGCAAATTGGGCTGGCGAGTGTGATCTCGGTGGCGCCGGGGGAGGCGAAGGCCGGGGTAAAGCGCCGCGCCACGGTGCTGGCGGATGCGCTGGAGGCAGCGCTGGGGGCAGTTTATTACGATGCCGGCCTGGAGGGTGCGCGGGGCGTGGTGCGCCGGGCATGGGAGAACACGATGGCAGCGCAGGCGGAGCCGCCAAAGGACGCCAAGACCACGCTGCAGGAATGGGCACAGAAGCATACGCGGGATCTGCCGGTGTACCGGGTGGCGAAGCGCTCCGGGCCGCCGCATGCGCCGGAGTTCGTCGTGGAGGTGCTGGTGGGAGGTGTGCAGGGCACGGGCACCGCGGGTAGCAAGCGGCTGGCCGAGCAAGCGGCGGCGGCGGATTTGCTGCGGGCGATGGGGCGGCCGGTAGCGGGCAGTGCCGCAGCCGTGGCTGGGGCAGAACCCGTGGCTGGGGCGGAACCCGGGACGGCGGGGCTGCACTCGGGGCCGGCTGGGTGATGGGATTACAGAAACCTCGCCCTCGGGAGCGGGAGAGGTCAGGGCGCGAAGCGCCGAGGGCGAGGGTGATCGGGTCGGCAGGAAGCATAGCAATGCACCGATCCGATCACCCTCACCCTCGGCGTCTCGGCCTCTCGGGCGCTGCGCGAAAAACGCAGCGCGGGAGAGGCTAGGTGCGCTGCGGGTTTGTCGCCATTGTTGGGGCGCCGAATGCGGGGAAGTCTACCCTGCTCAATCGGCTGACCGGGGCGAAGGTCTCCATCGTTTCGCCGAAGGCGCAGACGACGCGGTTCCGCGTGCTGGGCATCCTGATGCGCGGCGAGAGCCAGGTGCTGCTGGTGGATACGCCCGGGATCTTCAAGCCGCGCCGCCGGCTGGACCGCGCCATGGTCGCCGCCGCCTGGACCGGGGCGCATGACGCCGACCTCGCTCTGCTGCTGGTGGACGCCAAAGCCGGTGCCACCGACGAGGTGCGCGCCATCGCCGGGCGTCTGGCCGAGGCCAGGCGGCGCTGCTGGCTGGTGCTGAACAAGATCGACGTGGTGGCGGCGCCGTCGCTGCTGCCTTTGACCGCGACGCTTGCCGTGGCGGCGCCGTTCGAGGCCACCTACATGGTCAGCGCCACCACCGGGGATGGGCTGGACGCGCTGGCGGATGCTCTGGCACTGGCGATGCCCGACGGTCCGCACCTCTATCCGGATGACGACCTGACCGACCTGCCGGACCGATTGCTCGCGGCGGAAATCGTGCGCGAGCAAATCTTCCTGCAGACGCATGAGGAGGTGCCGTACGCCGCCACGGTGGAGACGGAAAACTGGCAGGAACGCAAGGATGGCTCGGTGCGGATCGAGGCGACGATCTATGTGTTGCGTGCGGGCCATAAGGCGATCCTGATCGGCGAGCATGGCGCGCGCATCAAGGCGATCGGGGCACGTGCGCGCGAGGAACTTGCCGCATTGCTGGAACGCAAAGTGCATCTGTTCTTGAACGTGAAGCAGCGCGCGGGGTGGGACGAGGAGAAGGCGCGGTTGCGGGCGATCGGGTTGGAGGAAGAGGGGTAACGTCGCATCGTCGCGGACCACTTGTTGCATTGACGGCGCGCGAATGGGGCCGGCGGCGTCCAGGCCCGGTCTGTTAGAGCAGCTTCGGCGCGGTGCGTTGTCACTGCGGAGGACCGGTTGGGTTGCCGGCTGTGCGCTCATTCGGCATCGGCAAGAACACAGCCGGTTCAGCCGGGGCGTCGCCGATTTGGAATCGAAGCGCGTGCCGAACTACGCCTGCCATGCCGAGAGCGCCTATGTGGCGCCCGAATTCGTCTATTTCTTCCCACCTGCCACACGCGCGGTTGCTGCTGCTGCTGATAGCTGCCGCCTCGCTGGTATTCATTCCGCAGCAGGTGGTCGAGCGGTCCGCCGGATTCGGAGACGCATCGTTTGAGTTCCCTCCAGAACACGGCATGCACAGGGCGGCGACGATGCCAAGGTCGGCATAGATCGCGGCGAGGGTGACACCAACGGTCTGGGTGCGGGCATCGGTAGGACCGATATTGTGATGTAGTTAGCAAGTCAGCCGTTATCGATGCGGAGACCGGCGATCCACGGTGTGATTGCGCGCTCGGGGGATCCGCCGCTGTTTGGCATCTTTCGGGTTATCTCAAGGCTGACACAAAAATCTGCGTGGACTGCGACGATTAGAGAATCGCCCCGCCATCCGCCTTCGCTACCCGCTTGACCCACCGCGCTGCACCCGCCAACCCACACGAACCACACCCACAAGGCCCCCGCCCATGCCCACCACCCCCTATCGCGGCGTCTTCCCGGTTGTTCCCACCATTTTTCATGACAATGGCGAGCTCGACCTCGCCGGCCAGCACCGGGCACTGGATTTCATGATCGACGCCGGGTCCCAGGGCGTCTGCATCCTCGCCAACTTCTCCGAGCAATTCGCGCTCACCGACGCTGAACGCGACATCCTCACCGATACGATGCTCCGCCACGTCGCCGGCCGCGTCCCGGTGATTGTTACCACGACCCACTTCACCACCCGCATCTGTGCCGAACGCAGCCGCCGCGCCCAGCAAGCCGGCGCCGCCATGGTCATGGCCATGCCGCCGTATCATGGCGCCACGATCCGCGTGCCGGACCATGGCATCTTCACCTTCTTCCAGGCCGTGTCCGACGCGATCGACATCCCCATCATGATCCAGGACGCCCCGGTCTCCGGCACCCCGCTCTCCGCCGCCTTCCTCGCGCGCATGGCCCGCGAGATCGCCAATGTCGCGTATTTCAAGATCGAAATGCCCGGCACCGCCGCCAAGCTGCGCGCGCTGATCGAACTCGGCGGTGACGCCGTTCTCGGCCCCTGGGACGGCGAGGAAGGTATTACCCTCCTCGCCGATCTGGAGGCCGGCGCGACCGGCGCCATGACCGGCGGTGGCTATCCCGACGGAATCCGCCGGATCACCGACGCCTTCGCGGCCGGCCGCCACGAGGAAGCGGCGCTTGCCTACGCAAAATGGCTGCCGCTGATCAATTACGAAAATCGCCAATGCGGCCTTGCCGCCTGCAAGGCGCTGATGAAGGAAGGCGGGATCATCGCGTCCGATGCGACACGCGCGCCGCTCGCGGCGCTCTCTCCAGCGACGCGAGCCGGGCTGCTGGCGACGGCACGGCGGCTCGATCCGCTGGTGCTGCGCTGGGCGCGCTGAGCACAACGCCGCGGCCGGCCGCCGCCACGCCGCGTCGCGGTACCTCAGCAAGCGGCGCGGCAACCGCCGCAATCCTGCCCCGTTCCGGGCATGAGGTGACACCAAGGGGCCACGTACAGCATGCGCCGCATTGGCAAGATTCTCACTTGGACCGCCGCCGTCATCCTCGGCGTGCCGCTGCTGCTGATCGCATTGCTGCTGATTGTCGGCAACAGCGCTCCCGGCCGGCGCTGGATTGCGCATCTGACGCCCGGGCTGACCGGGGGCGAAATCCACATCGCCGGCCTGTCAGGCCGTTTTCCTGACCGGCTGCGCGCCACCACGCTGACCATCGACGACAAGGCCGGCCCCTATCTAACCGTCCACGGCGTCGTCCTCGACTGGTCCCCCCTCCAGCTTGTGCATGCCACGCTGGACATCGGTCGCCTGGACGCCGCCGCCGTTGATTTCGCCCGCATGCCGCAGCCCAGCGGCGGAGGCAAAAGTTCCGGTGGCCTGCCGGTCAAGGTGACGCTGCACCAGTTCCGGGTGGACCACCTGACCATCGGCGCGCCGGTCGCCGGCAAGCGCTATATCCTCGCGGTCAGCGGTGCGGCCGCGCTGCAATCGGAGACCGCCGGCAGCGGCAACCTGACCGTGCAGCAGATCGGCGGCTCCGGCCGCTACACGGTCTCCGGCAGCATCAACGCCGCCCGCCTCCAAGCCACTCTCACTGCAAACGAGCAAGCCCATGGGCTGATTTCCGGCCTGGCCGGCCTGCCCGATATCGGCCCGATTGCCATCAACGCCACCCTGGATGGCCCGCGCGACTCGATCGCCACGCAGCTTACCGCCAGTGCCGGCCCCCTCCGTGCCCAGGCCGCTGGCACGGTGGACCTCGTGCATCAGGCGGCAAACCTGACCCTCGCCGCCACCGCCCCGGCGATGACGCCGAGCCCCGACATCTCCTGGCAGAAGGTCAACGTCGCCGCACACGTCAAAGGCCCGTTCAAACGTCCTGAACTGACCGGGCAAGTCGCGATCGATGCGCTGAAGGCCGTCGGCGCCGGTGTTTCCCGCCTGACCGCAAACCTCTCCGGCAACCGGGGCACCGCGCATCTGCAAGCCGCTTTCGACGGGCTGACCCTGCCCGGCCAGCCCCCCGCTCTGCTCTCCGCCGCCCCGGTCATGCTGGACGCCACGGCGCAGCTTGCCGCACCGGGACGGCCGGTAACGTTCACGCTCCAGCATCCGCTGGTGCAGGTGGAAGGCACGGTCCACACGTCCGGCGCGCTGTCGGCGCACGCCGTGATCACCCTGCCCGAACTGGCGCCCGTCGCCGCCGCGGCGGGCCAGCAGGTGCAGGGCCATACGAAGCTGACGTTGGACGTGGCGAAACAGAACGCCACCACGTCGGTCGCCTTGCTGGGTACGCTCGGCATCACCGGTGGCCAGCAACAGGCGCAGGCGCTGCTGGGCAACGAGGCGCACCTGGACCTTGCCGCCAGGCTCACCGGCCACAATGTGCGGCTGACGCGCCTGCACGTCACCGGCCGCGGGGTGGACGTGTCTGCCCATGGCAGCCTGGAGAACTCGGTCGCCGAGCTCGATTGGTCGGCCGCGATCACCAGCCTGGCAGCACTGGACCCTATACTGACCGGCACGCTCGACGCCTCCGGCCATGTCAGTGGACCGGAGCGAGATCTGGCGGCTACGGTGGATCTGCGGGGGAGTGTCGGGGCGAAGGGGGTTGAATCCGGCCCCCTGACGGTGCGGATCGCCGCGCAAGGGCTACCCAATCATCCCAGCGGTACGATCGCCGCACAGGGTGCATTCCTGAACGCGCCCATCGAACTGGCAGCCGATGTCAGCAGGCAGGCCGGTGCCATCAACGTCAGCATTCAGCGCGCGTCGTGGAAGAGTTTGCAGGCGGGCGGCGCACTGACCCTGCCGCCCGGCGCCAGGATCCCGCAAGGCAAGCTGCACCTGCGCATGTCGAGCCTGGCCGACCTCGCGCCGTTGCTGCATCGCTCCCTGGCCGGCAGTATCGACGCCGCCCTGAACGCCACCCAGTCCACGGCAAAGCTGACTCTGACGGCGCAGAATCTTGCCATGCCGGGCACAGCGGCGGTGCGGCGTGCGACGCTGGACGCGACGGTGACGAACCCTCAATCGAATCCCGCAGTGCAGGCCAGCCTGGCCGTGGACGGCGTCACCGCCGGTTCCGTCGCCAATGCCAGTGCCAGGATGCAAGTGCGCGGGCCGCAGAACGCGTTGGCAATCACGCTCACCGCCGATGCGCCTGACGTGTCCGGCAGCGCTGCGCGACTGACCGCCGCCGCCACGGTAAACGCACCAGCCCAATCGATGGCGATGTCCTCGTTCCAGGCAGCGTGGCGGCAGCAAACCCTGCGCTTGCTCGCACCGGCCACGCTGAGCCTCGCCAACGGCACCGCCATCGACCATCTGCGGCTGGGGTTGCGCCAGGCGGTCCTGGCCGTGAACGGCCGCATCAGCCCGACGCTGGACCTCACCGCCAGCCTGCGCGACCTGCCCGCCGACCTGGCCTCTGTCGCGGCACCCTCCATTGCGGCCGCCGGTACCATCGGCGCCGAGGCGCGGCTGACCGGCTCGCTGGCACGCCCCCAGGGCAGGGTGCGCCTCACCGCGACCGGCTTGCGCGACCGCTCCGGCCCGGCTGCGTCCCTGCCTCCCGCCAATATGATCGCCAACGCCACGCTACAAGGCACCGCAGCCCAACTGGACGTGCACCTGACCGCTGGCGCGTCAAAGGTGACTCTGACCGGCACTGCCCCGCTGAACACCGCCGGCCCCGTGAACCTGCACGCCGTCTCCGCCCTGGACCTCGGCTTGCTCAACCCGATCCTCACCGTCCAAGGGCAGCGCGTGCGCGGCGAGCTTGCGGCCGACGCCACGATCGGCGGCACCGTCGCAGCGCCGCGCATCACCGGCACGGCTCGCCTGACCGGTGGCGACGCGCAGGACTACCCGCAGGGCGTCCACATCACCGACATCAGCGCACTGGTTCGCGCCGAAGGCGACCGCATCGATCTGGTCCGGCTCAGCGCCCGGGCCGGCCACGGCACGCTGGGGGGCGATGGCACAATCAGCCTGACGGCCCCAATGCCGGTCAACCTGACCTTCACCGCCAACGACGCGACCTTGCTCGCCAGCCCGCTCATCACCGCGACTCTCGACTCGCACATGACGGTGCATGGGAATGTGGACGGCGCGCTCGCTGTCGGCGGCACGCTGCAAGTCCGGGAGGTCAATGTGCAGATACCGGACAAGCTGCCGTCCAGCGTCGCCGTAATCCCGGTGCGCGTTGCCGGCGCCCCCGTGAAGCCGGTGCCGACGCCAAAGCAGCCGGCAACCGCGGCACCCGCAGTGGTTCGCACCATCGCCTTGAACATCACCCTCGATGCGCCACGGCGGGTGTTCATCCGTGGCCGTGGGCTGGACGTGGAACTGGGCGGCTCCGTGCATGTCCGCGGCACCGCGGCGCAACCGTTGCCCAGCGGTGGGCTCGACTTGCTCCGCGGCTCGCTGAGCCTGGTCGGGCAGACGCTGACCTTTACCTCCGGCAGCATCGACTTCGTCGGCAACGGCATCACCGACCCTGGCATTCACCTGGTCGCCACCTCCACCACCCCGGCGATGACCGCAACCCTGACCGTCAGCGGCACTGCCAAAGACCCGAAGATCGCGCTCTCCAGCGTCCCGCAACTGCCACAAGACCAGATCCTGGCGCAGCTCCTGTTCCATCAGGGTGAGGGCTCGCTGTCTCCGTTCCAGGTCGCCGAGATCGCCGCTGGACTCGCCCAGCTTTCCGGCACCACGTCGGGCCTTGATCCGCTTGCCAAGCTGCGCAGCTCGCTGGGTCTGGATCAACTATCGGTCGGCAGCAATGCCGCAGGTAATCCGACGCTGCAGGCCGGGCGCTACCTGGCCAAAGGCGTCTATCTGGGCGCACAGCAGGGTGCCGGCTCCAACTCCACCCAGGCGACTGTGCAGATCAATCTTACCAAGCGGCTGAAACTGGTCACCACCGCGGGCTCCCCGACACAGTCCACCACCGGAGTGACGCCGACCGGACAGGCGGCGAGCGTGGGGCTGACCTATCAGTTCGAATATTGAAGAGATAAGGGATTCGCTACGAGGCACGAATTTCTAACGTCGGAGCGCGACCGCAGAGGCCCGCGACCAGGCGTTCTATACCAGACAGCATAATCCTTGACCGACGGACAGACGAGCGCGTCACGACAGATGAGTGCATACCTCTTACCTGGCACCGCTGATCACAATTGTCGCGATGCTGGTGTTGCTCGCTTCGGCGCTAAAGATTCACCACCAAGACAAAAGAAACTAAGCGCGTGTTCCGATCCTGATGGATGGTGCCCGCTGCAATTGTCATTACGAGCGAAGCGAAGCAATCTCCTACGGGCGAGGAGACGTCCTCTCGCGCGGGATTGCTTAGCTTCGCTCGCAATGACAGTGGACGCGATCCGTCGGTGTCAGAAAATACCTATACGCTTTGGCCCTATGGGACGCCGAATGCCTGGTGCCATTGCTGTATCGTGTTCGTGTCCTTGTGGTGAATTTGCTCGGTGCGCTCGCACCGGCGATCCAACGTGTCGGCCATGCCGAGCGCTTGCACTACACCCCCAGTGCCTCGATCGTGCGTTCCAGCACTTTCGCCTCATCGTACAATTCCAACGCCCGCGCTCGGCCGGCCTCGCCCATCGCCGCCCGCAATGCCGTATCCGCGGCCAGCCGCCGCAGCGCCACCGCCAGGCCAGCCGAATCGCGCGGCTTCACCAGCAGTCCCGTCACATCGGGCACCACTTGCTCGCGCGGACCACGGATGTTGGTGGCGACGACGGGCAGGCCGGTCAGCATCGCCTCGATCACCGACATCGGCAGCCCTTCGAAATAACTGGGCAGCGCAAAGATATCGGCCGCCGCCATCACCGCCGCCACGTCACTGCGATAGCCCAGCAGATGCAGCCGCTCGCCCAGGCGCGCGGAACGCAGCATCGCAACCATGTCCTCGCCGCGATCGGACTCCAGGCGGTCGCCCACCACCCAGAGTTCGGCATCCGGCACCTCCTGCATGGCGGCGGCCAGTTCGCGATAGCCCTTGCGGGCGACGAGACGCGACACGGCCAGGACCACCACCCGCTCGGGAGGGGTCCCCAGCGCGCCGCGCAGCCG
>Ga0335075_10008902_pt1 | contig 15356 bp, 10 predicted proteins | sample Lox_Sample_24_FD_206723 | JGI IMG/M metagenome (GOLD analysis project Ga0335075, IMG submission 206723) | Soil microbial communities from Loxahatchee National Wildlife Refuge, Florida, United States - Lox_Sample_2.4 | ecosystem: Environmental > Terrestrial > Soil > Wetlands | place: USA... | reverse complement strand
ACGCGGGCCTGATCATCGTGGTCGTCTCAGTGATCTACGCGTTCGTGCTCAATCGCCGCGATCCCGAGCTGGCCGACCGGGTCGGCTCGATCGTGGCCGACGAGTAGCCCGGCGGCGGTTGCCCCGGCCGTACCCGGATGCGGCGGAGACGGGGCGTAACAAAAATCTTGGGGGTTCTGGCATGACCGACACCGTCGTCAGCGCGGCAGCCGAGGCGCAGGGGGCGGGGCCGGCGCATCCGCTCGCCCCGGCCACCGCGGCCGAGTTCCTGGCCGGCCGGGAGATCCTGGCTGGCGCGGGCCTGCTGGGCGAATCGGCCCGGTTCGCCTACTACGGGCTGGACGAGCCGCCCAAGGGCGAGGTGCTGGGCGCGGCGGAGGGGCGGCTCCCGGACCGGCGGCTGCGGGCGTTCCTGATCGACGTGGCCACCGGCCGGTCGGCCGACGTGGTCGTGTCGCTCGGCGAGGGGCGGGTGGTGTCGCAGCGCGTGCTCGACACCGCCGCCGACGGGCAGGTGCCGATCTTCAGCGAGGAGTTCGGCGTCGTCGAGGAGGTAATCCGGGCCGACGCCGGGTGGCGGGCGGCCATGGCCCGGCGCGGCCTGACCGACGTCAGCAAGATCCGGGCCGCCCCGCAGACGGCCGGGGCGTTCGACGAGGGCGACGACGAGCGGCGCCGGTTCGTCCGGGTGCTGGCGTTCCGCCAGGAGGGCGAGCACGACTACATCTGGGCCCATCCGGTGGACGGGATCGCCGCCTACGTGGACCTGGTCGAGCGCAAGGTGTTCAAGATCGTCGACGAGTTCGAGCGGCCGGTGCCGGACGAGTCGGGCGACTACGACGACCCGGCGGTGCGCGGGCCGCTGCGCGAGGGCCTGCGGCCGATCGAGATCACCCAGCCCGAGGGGCCGAGCTTCACCCTGGACGGCCACCGGCTGAGCTGGCAGGGCTGGTCGATGCGGGTCGGGTTCGACGCGCGGGAGGGCCTGATCCTGCACCAGATCAGCCTCGACGACGGCGGGGAGGCGCGGCCGGTCATGTACCGGGCGTCGATCCCCGAGCTGGTCGTGCCGTACGGCGACCCGCGGTTCCGGTACTGGCAGACGTACTTCGACTGCGGCGAGTACCTGCTCGGCAAGTGGACCAACTCGCTGGAGCGCGGCTGCGACTGCCTGGGCGAGATCGCCTACCTGGACGCGACCGTCCCGGACGACTTCGGCGCGCCGCAGGAGATCCGCAACGCGGTCTGCATCCATGAGGAGGACTTCGGGATCCTCTGGAAGCACACCGACGCCTGGAACGGCTCGGCCCAGACCCGGCGCCAGCGCCGCCTCGTGGTCTCGTCGTGGGCCACGGTCGGCAACTACGACTACGGCTTCTACTGGTACTTCTACCTGGACGGCACGATCGAGCACGAGATCAAGATGACCGGCGCGCTGTTCACCGCGGCCTATCCGGGCGGGGACGATCCGCACTCGGCCGAGGTCGCGCCGGGCCTGGGCGGGCCGGTGCACCAGCACCTGTTCAGCGCCCGGCTGGACATGACCGTGGACGGCCTGGCCAACGCGGTCGACGAGGTCGACCTGCACGGGCTCCCGGCCGGGCCGGGCAACCCGTACGGCAACGCGATCGCCAGGACCGTGACCCGGCTGCGGAGCGAGGCCGGGGCCGCGCGCCGGTGCGACGCCACCCGGGCCCGGACCTGGCGCGTGGTCAGCACCGAGCGGGTCAACCGGTACGGGCGGCCGGCCGCCTACACGCTCTACCCCGAGGGCGCGCCGGTGCTGCTGGCCGACCCCTCGTCGTCGGTGCACGCCCGGGCCGGCTTCGCCACCAACCACCTGTGGGTGACGCGATACGACCCGGCGCAGCGCTACCCGGCGGGCGACTTCGTCAACCAGCACCCGGGCGGCGCCGGGCTGCCCGCGTACATCGCCGGGGACCGGGACATCGACGGCACCGACGTCGTGCTGTGGCACACCTTCGGGCCGACGCACTTCCCCCGGCCCGAAGACTGGCCGGTGATGCCGGTCGCCCGGTGCGGGTTCACCCTGAAGCCCACGGGTTTCTTCGACCGCAACCCCGCGCTGGACGTCCCGCCGCCCTCCGGCGCGCACTGTGCGGAGGACTAGCCGCGCCCGGCCGCGCGCCGACGGGGGCAAAGGTGTGGTCACAGGATCGGGGTTGGGCCACACTTGTCATCCATGGGCGCGACCACCGACCCGGTCTACCTCCGGGTCCTCGAGGATCTGCGGGAGCGGATCCTCGGCGGCCTGCTGCCGCCCGGGGCCCGGGTGCCGTCGCGGAACGCGATCATCGCCAACTACGGCGTCGGGGAGACGGCGGCCAAGCACGCGCTGCAGGTCCTGACGACCGAGGGGCTGATCGAGGCGAGGACGGGGTCGGGGTCGTACGTGCGCCGCGTCCCGGCCGCCTGCTACCTGGATCACGACCGGCCGCACTTCCCCGGGTCGCCGTTCGGCCTCGATGAGGCCGCGGGCCCGGCGCGCCGCGTGGCCTGGGAGCATCAGACCGAGCGCCGGCTCCCGCCGCCGCACGTCGCCCGGCGGCTCGGCCTGGAGCCCGGCGTGGACTGGGTGGTCGCCACCACGTATCTGCTGACCGCCGACGCCGAGCCGGTGCAGGTGGCGACCAGCTACGAGCCCGACCGGCTCATCGCGGGCACCCCGGTCGCGCTGCCCGAGCAGGGCCCGCTGGCCGGCCGGGGCGTGATCGAGCGGATGGCGTCGCTCGGCATCCGGGTGGACGAGGTGACCGAGGAGATCTCGGTCCGCCCGGCGCTGCGCGCCGAGGCCGCCGCGCTCGCCATGGGCGCCGGGGCGCCCGCCCTGGTCATCGAGCGCACCCACCTGGCCTCCGGACGGCCGGTCGAGGCCGGCGAGATCGTCGTCGCGGCGGACAGGTTCCGGCTCAGGTACCGGATCCCGGTGCCGTGATCCGCGACGCCCGCCCCGGCGACGTCGCCGCGATCCACCGCCTGGTCCGCGAGCTCGCCGAGTACGAGAGGTCGCTGGACCAGGTCGTCGCCACCGAGGAGGACCTGCGCGCGTCGCTGTTCGGCCTGGCGCCGGCGGTGTTCGCGCTGGTGGCCGAGCACGAGGGCACGGTGGCCGGGTTCGCGCTGTGGTTCCTGAACTACTCGACCTGGACCGGGCGGCACGGCATCTACCTGGAGGACCTGTACGTGACGCCGGCGCTGCGCCGGCACGGGTTCGGCCGGGCGCTGCTGGCCGAGCTGGCCCGGATCTGCGTCGAGCGCGGCTACGCCCGGTTCGAATGGTCGGTCCTGGACTGGAACGAGCCCGCGATCGCCTTCTACCGGTCGCTGGGCGCGACGGCCATGGACGAGTGGACCGTGCACCGGCTGACCGGCCCGGCCCTCCGCGTGCTGGCCGCCCGGGCATCCGGCACGCCCGGGGCCTGAGCCCGGTCAGCGGGGCGCGGCGATCTCCGCGATGATCCTCGGGCGCAGCTCGGCGGCGCTCACCACGGCGTCCACGGAGCCGACCTCGACGGCGCGGTGCACGCTGTGCACCCGGTCGAACTCGGCGGCCACGTCGGCCAGCTTCTCCGCCCGCACCCCGGCCCGGACCTCGGCCAGCTTCGCGGTCAGCTCGGCGTGTTCCGCGCCCGCCGTCTCGGCCAGCTCCGCTTCCAGCCCGGCCACCCGGCCGTCGGTCGAGGTGCGCCGGTTCACCTCGCCGGCGAACACCACCGCCGCGGCGGGCGCGCCGCCGATCACCGAGGCGAACGAGCCCTCCACGGCGAGCACCGTCATGTTCGGGTTGAGCGCCTTGGAGAACACCACGAACGCGCCGCCGTGGTACCGGGAGATCACGCAGAACACGATCCGGCCGTCGAAGTTCACGATCGCGCGGCCGATCTCGGCGCCGTACTCCAGCTGCAGCTTGCGCATCGACTCCGGCGATCCGTCGAAGCCGGACAGGTTGGCCAGCACCACCAGCGGCCGGTTGCCGCTGGCCGCGTTGATGGCCCGGGCCGCCTTCTTCGACGAGAGCGGGAACAGCGTGCCCGCCGTGTAGGTGTCCGGGCCGTCGGTGGGCGGAAAGCCGTGGCGCGGCACCGACCGGGACTCGATGCCGATCAGGCACACCGGCCGGCCGCCGAGGTGCACGTCCTGGACCACGGCGGTGTCCGCGTCGGCCATGCCGGCCCAGCGCTCCAGCACCGGGTGGTCCTGGTCGGACAGGGCCCGCATCACCGTGCGGATGTCGAACGCCTTCTTGCGGTCCGGGTTGGCCGTCGCCGAGAAGATCTCGCCGACGGTGCCGAAGTCGCTGCCCGCCAGCGAATGCGGGAAGTCGCGGATGTCCCGGTCGTGCGGGTCGGTGGTGCTGGCCTGCCGCGGGCCCGGCTCACCGGGCGCGACGTAGGCGTGCTCGTAGTGAGCCATCAGCACGTCGCGGGCGGCGGCCAGGTTCGGCGCCCAGTACTGGGCCTGGCCGTTCGGCCCCATGACGCGGTCGTAACCGCCGATGCCGAAGTTGTCCTCGGCCGACACGCTGCCGGAGAAGTCCAGCGACTGCTTGCCGGTGAGCACCATCGCCGAGTCCGGTGTCATGACCAGGATGCCCTTGGTGTGCATGAGCATCGTGGCCTCGGCGTTCCAGTACGGCTGGGCACCGACGTTGATCCCGGCGACCACGATGTTGATCTCGCCGCCGGCCTGGGTGAAGGTGACGATGCGCTTGAGCGCGGCCGCGACCCAGTCCATGTTCTCGGTGCCGGAGTCCATCGAGATGCGCGCGCCCGCCGACAGCGAGAACCACTCCAGCGGGACGCCGCGCCGCTCGGCGAGGTCCAGGGCGGCGATCACCCGCGCGCACTCCGGTTCGGACAGCGCTCCGAGCGACTTCGTCGGGTCGCCGAGCAGCACGACGCGCGTCATCCCGTCGGGGTGCAGCTTCGTCGGCGTGCTGACCACGCCCGCCACGATCGCGGCGGTGTTCTGCCCGCGCGGCCGGTCCACCGGCACCAGGCGGCCATCGTCGTCGAGGTCATGCTCGGTGAACGTGCCGCCGGGCCCGGCGAGCATGCTGGTCAGTTCGTACGGGTAGACGGTGCCGCGCCGGCTCGCCTGCAGCACCTTCTGGCGGTAGTCGTCCAGCGGCTCGACCGGCGCCGTCGGCCGCTCGCCGACCTCGAGCCGCATCCCGGACTCGGCGTCGTAGCCGATGCGCACCGCGATGTCGGCCAGCTCGCGGGTCTGCGGATCCCGCTGGCGGGCCAGGAACATGACCTCCTCCAGCCCGGCCCCGGCCGTGGTGGGCAGGACGCGCTGGACGATCGTCCGCAGTTCCGTCCCGGTCACGTCGCTCGGCGGCCAGACGTAGATGAGGATCCGGTTGGTGTCGAAGCGCCGGTTCGCCGGGCGGCCGGACTGAACCTTACGGATCGCCTCGAGGCACGTGGCGAGGGCGTCCTCGGCCGCGGGCAGCGCGACCAGCCTGCCCTCGCTGTCTTGCAGCGGGGTCAGGTCACGCACCTGGGCCATGGCGACGAGCCGCTGGTCGGCGGGGTTCTTCCGGGCGACGCAGTTGAACAGGTACACCTCCTCGTCGGCCGAGGGCAGCCGGGTGAGGTCGAACTCGCGCAGCCGTTCCAGCTGCATCCGGTCGGCGATCAGCGGGTGCAGGCCGCGGATCAGCCGCTCCTCGGTGATCCCGCCGGGACCGCCGGGCCCGCCGGGAGCGCCGGGCCCGCCGGACCCGGGCCGGAACGTGAAGTGGTGGTGCATCACCGCGCCGCTGCGCCCGGCCACGACGGCGGTGATCCGGTGTAGCTGGGGCGGCAGCGGCCGGGCGGCCAGCACCTCGCGCAGCTCGGCCGCCATCTCGTCGGGGTCGCCCGGCTGGTCCGCCCAGGTGAGGTAGACGTCGGCGACGACGTCATCGGCGGGAGCCAGCTCGCCGATGGCCCGCACGGCCTCCGGCAGGGCCGGGAAGTCCACCGCGGTGGTCAGCACCGCGTACCGGCCGGTCTCGTCGTCGTGCTCGGCGACGACGAGCGTGCAGCCGTTGACCTCGCTGGCCCGCAGGTCACGCAGCGACCTGCTGCCGTAATAGCGGCGGGTCAGCACCTCCAGCATCGGCACCAGCCCGGCGTCCTTGCGGCCGATGCGCTGCCCCAGCAGCCGCACCAGCGGCTCCGCGCTGGCCACCATGGCCGCGATTCGCTCCGCCCGGTCCGGCGCGTCCGGGTGCTCGTCCAGGTAGCGCAGGTCCTTGCGCACGCTCGCGTAGACCTCGGCCCGGCTGCGGCGCAGCATCGGCTGGGCGAACCAGCGGAAGACGACCGAGCGAGCCAGGTCGGAGACCACCGGGAAGCGCAGCTGGGTGGCGGCGACCAGGTGCTCCAGGGTCAGGCCGGCCCGCTCGCGCAGCGGCTCGCCCGGCGGCGGCTCGGTCAGCCACTGCCGCAGCAGCGCCGTCACCACCGCGACGTCGCCGGCCGCGCGGCGCTGCGCCAGGAAGATCCGGAAGACCGCTTCTTCCAGCTCCGGGGTGCGTTCCAGGTCGCTCACCCCGTAGTGGCGCAGCACCTGGGAGAGGCGGTGCTGGAACGCCTCGGGCAGCCCGGCCCGCTCGGCGTCGAGGCTCTGCAGGTAGGCGTGGAAGTACTCGCGCGGGCTGTGCACCCGGGTGTCGGCCTTGGTTTCGGCGCCCGCCGAGCGGTTGCGGCTCAGCTCCGACAGGTCGGCGAACACCTCGAGCAGCTCGATCTCGCCCGCCAGCGTGCCGCCGTCGCCGGGCCCGGCCTCGGACCGGGCGGCGATGTAGCGATCCAGCACCTGGCGCCCGCCCTGCGGGTCGGCGTCGAAGCCGAGCAACAGCCCGCGCAGGTCGCGCAGCCCGGCCGCGGCCCGGTCGGCCGCGGACGCGGCTCCGGGCTCGGCGGGCAGGTCGATCTCGACGTCGGTGCCGTCCGGCTCGGCGCCCGCGGAGTCGCCGTCGCCGAGCGGCTCCAGCCGCAGCAGCGGCGCCCCGGTCTCGACCAGGCTGCCCACCGCCACCGGGCACTCGCGCAGCCGGGCGCGGAACGGCGCGCGCAGCACGGTTTCCATCTTCATCGACTCCAGCACCAGCACCGGCGCGCCGGCCTCCACCTGCGCCCCGACCTCCAGCGGCGTCGCGACGACCAGCGCGGGCGCGGGCGCGCGCAGCACCCCGCCCTCGTCGTGGCTGATCCGGTGGGCGACGCCGTCCACCTCGACCAGGTGGGTCGGGCCGTGCGCGTTGGTCACCAGCCGGAACCGCCGGCCGTTGACCACGATCTGCCCGGTCTGCCGGTCGAAGCGCTCGAGTTCGACGTCCGCCGCGTGCGGCGCGGCCTGGCCCGCGGCGATCGCGACGCGGAACCGGTGCGGCGCGACCCGGGCGACCCGGACCCGGTACCCGGCGCCGCGCAGCTTGAGCTCGACCGGGCGGTCGGTATCCAGCTGGACCTGCGGGCGGCCGCCGTGCGCGCTGGACAGCAGCCGCTGCCGGGCCAAGCCCTCGGCATCCTCGTAGGCCTCGATCGCGGCGGCGGCCAGCGCGATCGCCGAACCGCGCTGCTCGGTGAACCGGCCCTCGCCACGGACCCGGTCGATCCAGCCGGTGTCCGCGGTTCCGTCGATCACCTCGGGCTGGTCCAGCAGGTCGAGCACGAAGCTCTTGTTCGTCGCGCCGCCGGCGATGATGACCGTGGTCTCCGCCATGGCGCGGCGCAGCCGGCCCAGTGCCTCGCCGCGGTCCCGGCCGAAGGCGATGATCTTCGCGATCATCGAGTCGAAGTCGGCCGGGATGGTGTCGCCCTCGCTGACGCCGGTGTCCACCCGGATGCCCGGGCCGGTCGGCAGGTCCAGCCGGACGATGCGCCCCGGCGACGGGGCGAAGTCGCGGTCGGGGTCCTCGGCGTTGAGCCGTGCCTCGATCGCGTGCCCGATCTCGGCCGGCGGCCTGCCCTCCAGCCTCCCGCCCGCGGCGACGTGCAACTGCGCCTTGACCAGGTCCATCCCGGTGGTCAGCTCGGTGACCGGGTGCTCCACCTGCAGCCGGGTGTTCACCTCGAGGAAGGCGAATCGTTTTTCGGCCGGCTGGTACAGGAACTCGACGGTGCCGGCGCCCTGGTAGCCGACCGCCAGGGCCAGCCGCTCGGCGGCGGCCTTGAGCTCGTCGGCCTGCGCGGCGGACAGCACCGGGGACGCCGACTCCTCGATCACCTTCTGGTTACGCCGCTGCACCGAGCAGTCGCGCACCCCCAGGGCCCAGGCGGTGCCCTGGCCGTCGGCGATCACCTGTACCTCGACGTGGCGGGCGCCGGAGAGCTGGCGCTCCAGGAACACCACGCCGCTGCCGAAGGCGCGCCCCGCCTCCATCCGGGTGCGCTCGTACGCCTCGGTGAGCTGCTCCGCGGACGTGACCATCCGGATGCCCCGGCCCCCGCCGCCCGCGGTCGCCTTGAGCATCAGCGGGTAGCCGATCTCGCCCGCCACGCGGATCGCGGTGTCCAGGTCGTCCACCGGCCCGCGGCTCCACGGCGCGACCGGGACGTCGACCTCCTCGGCGATCAGCTTGGAGCCGATCTTGTCGCCGAGCTTGCGCATCGCGTCCGGGCCCGGGCCCACGAAGGTCACCCCGAGCCGCCCGCACAGCTCGGCGAAGGCCGGATCCTCGGCCACGAATCCCCAGCCGACCCAGGCCGCGTCCGCGCCGCTCTCGCGCAGCGCCCGCTCCAGCACGGCCAGGTCGAGATACGGCCGCGCCGATGCCGGCCCGAGGTCATGGCTCAGGTCGGCCTCGCGGACGAACGTGGCCGTGCGGTCGGCGTCGGTGTAGAACGCGACGGTCTCGATCCGTGTGCTGGTCTCCGCCGAGAGCTCACGGACGGCGTGGATCAGCCGCATCGCGGCCTCTCCGCGGTTGACGATGGCGACACGATGGAACACCGAGCGAGCCTCCTAGGGCAGACACGCGTTGACTGGCACACCCAAATTCACACAGAACACTCTCGTGTACCGCCCAGTAGCGAAATGCCGCAACGGACGGCGCCGTGCGCCGGCTCTTGTAGAGACCGTACAAAAGGCGCAACCGTGGCGTGGCAGCCGGGCCGGTGCGCACGGCCGGTGCGCACGGCCGGTCAGCGGCCGGAAACCGCGCCGCCGAGGTAGAGCGCGCCGATCTCCGGGTGCTCGAGAACCTCCCGGCCGGTGCCGGCCAGGCGCACCCGCCCGTTCTCCATGACCACCCCGTGGGTGGACAGCCGCAGGCCGGCCCGCGCGTTCTGCTCCACCAGCAGGATGGTCTTGCCCCGGGCGTTCATCATCCGGATCGCGTCGAAGACCGACCGCAGCACCCTGGGCGACAGCCCCATCGATGGCTCGTCCAGGATCACCAGGCCGGGGTCGAGCACCAGGCACCGGGCGAACTCCACCAGCCGCTGCTCGCCGCCGGACAGGCTGCCCGCTTTCTTGCCCGACCACGCCGTGACCTGCGGGAACGCCTCCTCGATGTCGGCCAGCCTGCGGGCCAGCAGGGCCCGGTCCCTGACGATGTAGCCGCCGAGCTCGATGTTCTCCCTGACCGTCATCTCCCGGAACAGGCTGTGGTTCTGCGGCACGTGCACCAGGCCCAGGTCCAGGATCTGGCGCGGGGTCTTGCCGGCCAGCGGGCGGCCGCGGAACGTGATGCTGCCCCGCCGCGGCCGCAGCAGCCCGCTGATGCTGGCCAGCAGCGTGGACTTGCCCGCGCCGTTCGGTCCCACCACGCAGGTGATCCCGCCCTCGGCCACCGTCATCGACACGTCGTGCAGCACGTCGCCGCCGCCGTAGCCGGACACCAGGCCCTCGATGACCAGCGCCGGCTCACCTTCGCCGGACATCGTCGTCCTCCGCCGGATCTTCCTCCGTGACGCCGAGATAGGCATCGAGCACCCGGGGGTCGTTGCGGATGATCTGCGGCGGGCCGGAGGCGACCACGGTCCCGTAGTCGAGCACCGTGACCTGCGCGCAGAGGCCCATGACGAAATCCATGTTGTGCTCGACGATGAGGAACGTCGTCCCCGACGCGTTGAGCTCGCGGATCCGGCCGGACAGGTGCTGGATCAGCGACGGGTTCACCCCGCCGGCCGGCTCGTCGAGCAGCACGATCGACGGGTCGGCGACCAGCACGTACGACAGCTCGAGCAGCTTGCGCTGCCCGTAGGACAGGGTGTCGGCCAGCGCGTCGGCGTGCCGGGCGATGCCGGCGAACTCGAGCAGCTCGGTGGCCCGCCGCCGGTCGGCGCGCCCGCCCGCCCTGGCCAGCGGGTTGCGCGTCCGCCGGTTCCCGGTGTGCTGCGCCGCCACCAGCATGTTCTCCATGACGGTCAGGCGCGGGAAGATCCGGGTGAGCTGGAAGGTCCGGCCCATGCCCAGGGCGAACACCCGCTGCGGCGACAGGTTCGTTATCTTCCTGCCGCCGAGCCACACGTCGCCGGCGTCGACCCGCTCGTAGCCGGTCATGATGTTGAACAGGGTGGTCTTGCCCGAGCCGTTCGGCCCGATCAGCCCGGCGATGCTGCCCCGGCCGACCTCGAGCGTGCAGTCCCGCAGCGCCTGAACGCCGCCGAACGCCTTGCCGACGCCGTCGGCCCGCAGCATCGCGGTCATGACCCCGCCTCACGTACCGCCGGGCCGGCCTCGCGAACCGCCGGGCCCGTCTCGCGGACCGCGGGGTCGGCGGGGGCCGGCGTGGGCGGGGTCGGCCCGTCCGGGGCGCCGCCCGGCCGCCGCCGGGCCCGGATCTTCGCGATCTGCTCGGCCGCGGTGGGTATCACCCCGCGCGGCAGCCCCAGGATCACCACCAGGAACAGGGCACCGAGCAGGATCTCGCTCAGATACTCGGAGCTGTACTGCAGCGTGAGCCACTGCTGGGCGGGCTCGATGACCAGCGCCCCCAGGATCGGCCCGGATATCGTGCCGAGCCCGCCGAAGAACGCCATCACCACGACCGACAGGTCGAACAGCGGGTCGAACGCGAACTGCGGTACGGCCTGGCCGATGAAGTAGAACCAGAGCCCTCCGGCCATCCCGGTGATGATGGCCGAGATCACGAACGCGGTCAGCTTCACCGGCATGGCGCGGACGCCGAGGCCGGCCGCCCGCTCCTCGTCGTCCCTGATGGCCCGCAACTGGAGGCCGAAGCGCGATCCCCGGATCAGCCAGGACCCGGCCGCGGTGACGCCCAGCAGGGCCAGCGCGACGTAGTAGAACGGGTCGTTGAACGTGGTCGGGTCCCAGTTCGGTGACGGCGCCAGGATCCCGCTCGACCCGCCGGTCACGCTCAGGTTGGTCGCGGTCAGCTGGGCGATGAAGAAGAACGCGATCGTGATCACCACGAACGTGTGCCTTCGGACCCGCAGGGCGATCAGCCCCAGCGGCACGGCCAGCCCGGCCGCCACGGCGGCGGCCAGCAGCAGCAGCGCGAAGACCCCGTCGCCCGCCGTGTGCCAGGCCCGGGCGGCGATCCCGACCGTGTACGCCCCGGCCCCGAAGAACACCGCGTGCCCGAGCGAGATGTAGCCGGAGAACCCGGAGAAGATGTTCCAGGCCGCGGCGGACGCGGCGAAGATCAGCGTGTCCACCGCGATCGTGGTCACGGTGGCGTTCGTGATCACCTGCGGGAACACCGCCAGGACGGCCAGGAAGGCCAGCGCACCGCCCGGGCGCCAGGCCCGGGCCAGCGCCGGCACCGGCGCCCCCGTCGCCCGGCCGGTCACTGGGCCCTCGCCGGGCCCCGGCCGAACAGGCCGGACGGGCGCAGGGTCAGCACCAGCACCAGGGCCACGTAGAACACCACGACCGCCCAGTCCGGCGACCAGATGTCGACCAGCGCCTCGGCCGTGGTCATGAACACGGCCGCGGCCAGGGCCCCGCCGATGCTGCCCAGCCCGCCCAGGATGATGATGGCCAGCAGCCGGGAGATCAGGTCGTACCCGCTGTTGGGGTTGAACCCGCCGCTGGTGGCGCCGAACATCATGCCGCCCACCGCGGTGACCGCGACGCCGATCCCGAACGTCACCGCGGCCACCCGGTTCACGTCGATCCCGACCAGCCGGGCGGCGGTCTGGTTCTGCATCGTGGCCCGCACGCTGCGGCCGAACCTGGTCCGGTACAGCAGCAGGTACAAGGCCGCCACGCACGCCACGGCCAGGGCGAACCCGTACAGGTAGATGTAGGAGAGGTAGAACCCGAACAGGTGCACGCTCGAGGTGACGTACGAGGCCTTGAGCACCACGTAGGTCGGCCCGAACACCCGGTACAGGATGCCCTCGATGATCAGCGCCATCGCGTACGCCGCGAGCAGCGACATCGAGGTGCGCTCCCGCCCGCGCAGCGGCCGGATGAACAACCACTGGATCGCGACGCCGATGACGAACATCGCCGGCACCGTGATCAGCAGCCCGACGAACAGGTCGATGTGCAGGTGGACGGAGAGCGCGTAGCTGAGATAGGCGCCGAGCACGACCAGGATGCCCTGGGCGATGTTGATGATGTCGAGCACGCCGAAGATCAGCGTCAGCCCGACGGCCATCAGCGCGTAGATGCCGCCGCCGAGGATCCCGTCGACGATGGCCTCATAGACCTGGCGTCCCATCTCAGCTCCGTGCCGCTCCGCCCGCCTCCTGGGTTTAGCTGGACCAGGCCGGCTTGGGGGTGAGGATCTTGACCGAGCCGGTCGCGTCGGCCGGGAGAACCTGGACGAATTTCCCGTTCTGCCACTGGAAGATGAACGCGATCGCCTTCACGTTCTCGCCCAGCGAGTTGAACCTCACCGCGCCCTGCACGCTCTGCAGCGTGACGCCGCTGTGCAGGTAGGAAATGATCTTCGAGCCGACCGTGCCGCCCGTCGCCTTCACGGCCGCCGCCGTCACCTCGCCCACCGAGTAGGCCTCGGCGATATCGGCGTTCACGCCCGACGCGGTTCCGCCGTACTTGGCGACGTACTCGTTGACCATGGCGTGGCTGGATGCGTTCGGGTAGCCCGGGTACCAGGCGTCGGGGACCATCATGCCGTTGGCGTTCGCCATGCCGACCGCGCTGGTGAACGCGCTGCCCTGGTCCGGCCCGGCCGCGGCGACGAAGATCTTCGGGTTGTAGTGCTGCTGCTCGAACGCCTGCATGAACGATGCCACGGTCGGCACGTCGGTGGAGCCGAGCACCACCATCCGCGCGCCGCTCGCCGCCACCAGGTCCGCGTTCGGCTTATAGTCGGGGACCTCCTCGGGGAAGATCTTGGAGTACGCGGTCTTGACGCCGAGCGGCTGCAGTTCGCTCTCGGCCAGCTGGACCTGCGGGGTGGCGAACGGGTCGTCGGCCATCGGGTACGCCGCGCTGGCCGGGCGCTGGCTGGCCGGCAGCGACTTGATCCAGGCGACGAGCGGGTCGAGCTCATTCGCGACCGGCAGGCTCACGTCGAACACGTTGGGCAGCTTCTCGCCGAACACCAGCGGCCCGCCGCCCGCGCCCTCGACGAACGCGAAGCCGTAGCGGTGCGCCACCTCGGCGGCGGGCGCGGTGAGCAGCGTGGAGAACGGGCCGAAGGTCAGCGCCACGTGGTGCACGGTGATCAGGTCGGTGTAGTTGGTGTCGACCTGGGTCGGGCTGCTGTTGTCGTTGAGGATGACCAGCTTGACCTGGCGGCCCAGCAGGCCGCCGTGGGCGTTCACGTCGTGCGCCCACAGCTCGTATCCCTTCTCGTATGCCTGGCCGTCGTCGGAGAAGTCGCCGGTCAGCGAGAGGGAGGCACCGATGAGAATGGGCGACTTGGAGCCGCCTGAACCGCTGGAACCGCTGCTGCAGCCGGCCGCCAGGCCGGCCGCGAGGATGACCGCGGTGCCAAGAGCAAGGAACCGGGCGTGCTGAAGTCTCATCCCCGGTCCTCCTTCCGGGATGCGTCGAGCCCGAGTAACGTCCCGGACCGACGATGCGCGGCGGGGCCGGGCGGCGCGGGGCGGGACGGCAGAAGCGGCCGCCCGGCGGCGGGCCGCGGGTGGTGAGACCGGTGGCTCACCGTTCTTTCTCTCCCCCGTTGTGCTGTCCCCCGGCGTGTTCGTCCGGGTGCTCTCCCCCCGCATCGCCCGGCGGCTCCAGGCCGTCGGACACATCCGCTTCCTCGCTGACCAGCTCCAGGCCGGATGACTGCGCCTCGAGCTGGACCAGCGCCGCGAAATCCTGCTCCCCGTACCCGCGGCCGACGAGGCCCTGCACGATCTGGTGCACGAGCGAGGCGACCGGCATCGGCACCTCGCGCTCGCGCGCGGCCGCCAGCCCCAGGTCGAAGTCCTTGCGCAGCAGCGTGCCGGTGAAGGTCGGGGTGAAGTCGAGATTGACGTAGGCCGGGGTCTTGTACCGGGTGAACAGCGAGCCCATCACGCTGGAGTTGATGCAGGCCAGGAACGCTTCCCGGGACACCCCGCTCTTCTGGGCCAGGACCGTGATCTCCGCCATGGACTGGGCCACCGTGCCGAGGAGCAGGTTGTGGCAGAGCTTCACGATCCGGGCCAGCTCGCCGTCGCCCACGTAGGTCGCGCCGGAGCCGAGCAGGTTCAGGTACGGCTCGGCGGCGTCGAAGGCCGCGCGCGGCCCGGAGACCGCCAGGGTCAGCCGCCCGGCCCGGGCCACCCGCGGGTTGCCCATCACCGGCGCGGCCAGCAGCGCCGTGCCCCGGGCGCCCACCTGACGGCGGATCTGCGCCGATGCGTCGGCCGAGACCGTGGAGCAGTCGACCAGGACCGAGGGAACCGACGCCTCCGACATCAGCCCGCCGGCGCCGACCACGGCGTCGATGAGGTCCTGGGACGTGCCCACGGTGGCGAACACGATGTCGCAGTGGCCCAGGTCGCCCGCGGAGTCGACCACCTTGGCCCCCAGCTCGGCGAGCGGCTGCGCCTTGGCCGGGGTCCGGTTGTAAACCGAGACATCGCATCCGGCGGCGAGCAGCCGGGTGACGAGTTCCGCACCCATGCGCCCGGTTCCCAGCCAGCCGAGCCGTCGCTCATCATGCTGATCAGCCACGTCCGTCTTCACCCCGCCTGACCCCGGTTACAATCGTTTGCAGTCCGAGCCTAGCCCCGGGAATCGGGCACTTGTCAACGCCTGATGACCAAGCTGTTACCTGAATGTCGGCTGAAGAGATGCTTGCGGCCTTTCGGGCCTGCCGGAGGCGCGGCGCGGGCTCGCCGGCCGGCCCGGCAGATGCGACAATCGGGGCATGCCCGACCGGCGCGTGGCCATGGCCGTCGACCACTGGGCCGCCCGATTCACCGCGAACGGCGTCGATCCGGCCGACTCCA
>Ga0335075_10008901_pt1 | contig 15356 bp, 16 predicted proteins | sample Lox_Sample_24_FD_206723 | JGI IMG/M metagenome (GOLD analysis project Ga0335075, IMG submission 206723) | Soil microbial communities from Loxahatchee National Wildlife Refuge, Florida, United States - Lox_Sample_2.4 | ecosystem: Environmental > Terrestrial > Soil > Wetlands | place: USA... | reverse complement strand
GCGTCGGCGTAGCCGCCAGGCAGCGCGGCCTCGAACTCGACCAGGAAATCGAGATCGCTGCGCGCGGCGTCGAAATCCTCGCCGGTCGCCGAGCCGAACAGGTCGAGGCGGCGCACACCGAACCGCCTGCACAGCTCCTTCAATTCCTCTCGACGCGACGCAATCTCGGCGATCATCAGACGCTCCACGATCGGATCAATATAGCACGGCCCTTCATCCACGGCCCTTCTCCCAACCATGAGAAGGCGGCTGCTCCCCCTTGCTGAACAGGAACGGCGCGACTTCGGAGACGCCGGGCGCCTTGTCGACCGAAAAGGGCATGGGCCGGCAAACCGCGAGCGCGGATAAGCCCACGCGCGCGGTGAGCAGGCCGTTGAGCACGCCCTCGCCCATGCGCGCCGAGATGCGGGAGGCGATGCCGTGGCCCACAAGCTGCTGAAGCAGGCTATCGCCGACCGCCATGCCGCCGGTGATGGCGATATGGGCGCCGATCGAGCGCGCGAGCTTGACGAGCCCGAGCAAGCCCGGCCGTCCGCCATAGATTTCGGCGATACGCCGCACGAGCCGCACGATCTGGGCGACGACGAACACGACGTCCAGAACCGCGCGCGGGCTGATCGCGGTCACGAGCGACACGCGCTTGGCGGCGGCGGCGATCTCGGCTTCCGCCTTCTCGTCGATCGGCCGCACGAGCGCGCGCTCGGCGATGTCGATGAGGTCGCGCCCGTCGACGATCGCGCGCGCCGCGTCCTCCACTTGCGCGCGACCGCGCGCCGTCTCCGGCCGGTTGCGATAGAGCGCGACCAGTTCGCCCACGAGCCGGCGCGCCGCGACGCGATCGTCCGCCGCGCGCGCCTCGGCGAACGCGACATGCATCTCCGCGATCCGCGTCTGGCGCGCGACCGCGACGATCTCGCGCGTCGCCACGCCGATGAGGCCGACCAGGAACACGGCGCCGAACACGAGCCCGATGTCGCCAAGCCAGGGCGCCCTGGCAAACAGCCCTTCGATGAGGTTCGTCGCCCATAAGCCCAGCGCCAGCGAGACGAGGCCGCCGAGGCCCGTCCAGGCGAGGCGGGCAAGGGTCAGCCGCGAGCGGGCGATGAGGCCCGATCGCTGCGCCGCCTCGACCTCAAGCTCCGCTTCGTCGGTCGGCGCTCGCGGGGGGGCGGCGGGAATGGGCTCGTATTGGGACTGAATGACGGCTTCGGGCGCGAGCGAGGCAGGCCGATCGTCGACGGCGACGCGCCGATCGTCGAGCCGGAAGGCGCGGGGACGGGGCGGGCGCTCATTCATGCGAGGCGGTCTCCGATCAGGAATTGCAGCGCCCGGTCGAGCCGTATCTGCGGCGCGGGCTCGCCGCGCTGAACAAGCGGCGGGCGGAAGCGCACGAACCGCCAGTCGTTGTCGGCTTCCGGGAGCGCGATCGCGTCGCCCTTGAAGATCGCCTCCGGGTTGGCCGGCAATTCGCCCGGAAACACCGCCGCCTCCGCGATTCCGTCGAAGGTCTGCCCTCCGATCGTCTCGCCCTTTTCCGGCACGCCTATGATCGCGTCGAGCGTCTCGCCGCCGGTCCTGATCTCGGCCTCGCGGGTGGCGCGGATCGCAGCCAGCGCAATGACGTCGATCTCGGCCCCTACTCCTTCCGCGCGCGCGATCGCCCTCGCGGTCAGCGCGCGCAGGATCGCCTCCAGCCGGTCGTGGCTCCGATGATGCAGATGGTCGGCCTTGGTCGCGGCGAACAGGATCCGGTCGATGCGGGGACGAAAAATCGACGCCAGGTAAGAGGAGCGCCCGGCGCGAAAGGCGCGCATCACCTCGGTCAGCGCGTTCTCGAGATCGGTGAGGGCGGCGGGACCGGAATTGAGCGCGGAGAGCGCGTCGACCAGCACGATCTGCCGGTCGAGCCTAGCGAAATGATCGCGAAAGAAAGGCTTCGCGACATGCGCCTTATAGGCTTCGTAGCGGCGCGCCATCATCGCCGCGAGCGAGCCGGAGACGATCGCGTCGTCATCGCCGAGCGGGATCGGCGCGAAGGTCAGGGCCGGCGAGCCGGCGAGGTCGCCTGGCGCCAGGAATCGGCCGGGCGGCAGGGTCGAGAGCGCATAGACGTCGTCGCGCGCGCGCTTGAGATAGGCGGTGAACAGTTCGGCGATGCGCCGCGCCATGTCCTCGTCGGCGTGCGCTTCGGGGTCGAGGCCGATGAGCGCCGCGCGCCATTCGGCGGAGAGCGGCGCGCGGGCCGGGGTCTCGCTCGCGGCCAGCGTCTCGCGCGACCATGTCGAATAGCTCTTGTCGAGGAGCGGCAGGTCGAGCAGCCATTCGCCGGGATAGTCGACAATATCGAGGGTGAGGCTCGACCGCCGCGCGCCCCAGCCGGAGGCGCTCTCGAACTCGATCGTGAGTCTGAGCTCGGCGATGCGGCGGGTCGATTCTGGCCAGCGGCGATCCGGTCCCGAGAGGCTCCTCAGATGCTCCTCATAAGGAAAGCGCGGCACCGCGTCGTCCGGTTGCGGCTCGAGGCGCGCGCGCACGATGCGCCCTTCGGCGGAGGCGGCCAGCACCGGCAGCCGCCCGCCCGCGATCAGATTGTTGATGAGCGCGGTGAGGAACACCGTCTTGCCGGAGCGCGAGAGCCCGGTCACGCCGAGGCGGAGCGCCGCGCCGGAAAAATAATCGCCGATCGACCGGGCGACGAGCCCGGCCTCGAACAGGAAATCGCTGAAACCTGGCAAGGAAAAGTCCGCGCGCCAACCCGGGCCAAGCCTATTTAGGCGGCGTCCACCGGTTTGGACACCCCGGGGCCATTCCCTCTCTTGACTTGGCTCGGCGTGCTCGCGTAACGAAATCAACTAGCCTCGATCGGGGAAAGCCGTCAGGCCGTCGCGGAGGAGGACAGGAACGCCGGTCCGCGGCTTCAGCATGGCCGCCCCCACATATCGGCCGGGAGCGCTCTTCAAGGTTACGTGGTAAAAGAATTCCAAGTGAATAAAGTCTACAATCAGGCCATGGCGACCGGGACTCGCCACAATTTGCCGGGCGAGGCGCTCGATCCGCGCTCGAGGCTCTTTTGGCTCGACATCGATGTGAACTTCCACGAGATCATTCGCCAGAGCCGAATGATACCGAGCCATATCCGTATCCGCCGGCCGCCGTCTTCCTTGCAATATTGCATTCTCCACGGCGTCGGGACGGTTGCGAACGCGCTGTCCGTCGGCGAGAAAGGAACGACTTTCCACCGTTTCGAGGTTGGCGTCGCCGCGCTCGTTCAATCCGACGAGAGCATCGACCTCACCGACCTCAACCGGTCGGCCAGGATGATTTGGAACGAGGTTAATGTTCATTCGCCGCGCCTGGAAATCTACGTACAGACGAAAATGTTGCGGCATCTGGTGGAATTATACGTCACAAAGCGAATTGACACCGTCATCATGTCGATGAAAATCGCCGTCGTGCTGGAGACGATTGTCGACCCGGGTCCTGACTCGGAATTACTGCCTATTCTTGACAAGGACGGGCGTCTTTACTTCCGGCGCACGCATTGCGAACTCTTGTCGGTGCACGCTTCGCTGGCCGGCGAGCGCGCCCGAAGGCAGCCGTAGAGCAACGCGCGGTCAGATGGAATCGCCGTCGGGCGGCGCTGTCATTCCCGCGCAAGCGGGTCGGGCCCCTTTGCGGCGTCGTCGCTAAGTCTTTGATCTTGTTGGTGAGCGCGGTGGGAATCGAACCCACGACCCTCTGATTAAAAGTCAGATGCTCTACCTATTGAGCTACGCGCTCGGCCCCGAAGGGAAGGCGCGCCCTGCCTACAGCCTCATGTCCGATCGGTCAACGCCGATGTCCGCTTGCAGCCGCGCCGCTCGCGCCGCGCGAAGGCGCGCGAAATCGTCGCCCGCATGGTGCGAGGAGCGGGTGAGCGGCGACGACGACACCAGCAGGAAACCCTTGGCGAGACCGATCGCAGCGTATTCGGCGAACTCCTCGGGGCTCACGAACCGCTCGACCGCATGGTGCTTCGGCGTCGGCTGCAGATATTGGCCGATGGTGAGAAAATCGACATCGGCCGCGCGCATGTCGTCCATCACCTGAAGCACTTCGTTGCGCTGTTCGCCGAGGCCGACCATCATGCCCGACTTGGTGAACAGCGACGGGTCGAGCTCCTTGGCGCGCTCGATGAGCCTCAGCGAAGCGAAATAGCGCGCGCCCGGGCGGACGGTCAGATATTTCGACGGCACGGTTTCGAGATTGTGGTTGAACACGTCCGGCTTCGCCGCGACCACGGTTTCCAGCGCGCCCTCCTTGCGCAAGAAATCCGGCGTCAGCACTTCGATCGTCGCTTCAGGGGCGGCTCGGCGAATAGCGGCGATCGTGCGCGCGAAATGCCGCGCCCCGCCGTCCGCGAGATCGTCGCGGTCGACCGAGGTCACGACGACATGCCTGAGATCGAGCTTCGCGACCGCCTCGGCGACGCGCTGAGGCTCGTCCTCGTCGAGCGGACCGGGGAGGCCGGTCGCCACGTTGCAGAAGGCGCAGGCGCGGGTGCAGACGGCCCCCATGATCATGAAGGTGGCGTGGCGCTTGTCCCAGCATTCGCCGATGTTGGGGCAGCGCGCCTCCTCGCACACGGTCGCGAGCTTGAACTCGCGCACGAGGCTCATCGTCTCGGCGAAGGTCGCCGAGCCGGGGGCGCGCACGCGGATCCAGGGCGGCTTGCGCGCGACCGGCTGGTCGGGCCGGTGCGCCTTTTCGGGATGGCGAAGCGGACGGGGCTCCGCCCGCGCCGCCATGTCGATGAGCCGGGTCATGCGATTTATCTAGGGCTGGCCCGGGCGCGGGTCAAACGTCGCGCCCGGCGACATGCGGCGTTCGGCCAAGGCCGCGAGGCCCATCCCTCTTCGGCCGCAGCGAGCCCAGCTTAAGCGCATGGATTCAACCAGCACGCGAGTTCCTTCGGAAGCAAATGGAAATAGAGGGAAGCAAAATGGCTTCCTTTTATTTCCTTTTATTTCCTTTTATTTCCCGGAATTGGGACTTTTCAAAGGGTTACGAGCGGAGGAAACAACAAAATCCGCCGGCGTCTCAGGTTGTGTGCAAAACGTCTCGAACCCATCCAGCGCTCCTCTTTCCTCGCCGGGCTCGCCGCAAAAGCGAGGCCTGATGCGGCGAATGGAGAATGTATAACATTCGTTTCTGGTTTGCGCAACAGATAGTTGCGACTCAATTCGCTATCGGCATAGATTGCAGTCGCTTATCGCGCCAACCCTATGCAGCGCTTTAACGCAGATTGCGATTCCGTCGAATCGGACCCGGACGCGGCCATTGCCCTGTCGCCGCGCTCAAAGGGACATTCGGTAGAACGCCCGTCTGAGGACGCGTTATGGCGCCTCAGCCCAAATGCAATCTGTTTTAGGCGGCTCTCATCCTAGAAGACAACGCCAGCGCGACGCTGGACGCATAGAAGCGGATCATTATGGGATTCCTCATTTTGTGAGTGCATTTTGGTCTACTAGACCAGCCTATTAGAGGATTCTGAAATATGGAAGAAAACGTGGACTCTGCGACGAAAGCTTTGTTTTTAAAGGTTATTTTTTATGGTTAACGGCATCGCCGCCGATTTAATTGGCGGTCCCAGCCGCCGCCAGCTCAAAAGCCGCCCAGCCGAGGGTCGAGACGATCTCCTCCTCGCCAAAGACGACCACACCCTTGAGGCTCAGCGCCGCCTCGGCCCCGACGACCGTGTAGAGTGCGCAGCGGAGCCGCCGGCTTTCGGCGGCGGCGAGCGCGCTTTTTCCTGACCGCCAAAAAAGCGTTTTCGTCCGAGCCGTCGAGGGGCCTCGGCGAATTGTCGCCGCAAACCGGGTCCGCTGACGTAAGTTGCTCCCATGCGCCGGTCTTCTGGCGGCGGCCCGCCAACCGGCCGGCTGCGAGTCGCCGGCTCGGCTTTTGAAGCGGGAGGGAGCCGTCCTTAAGTGAGAAACCTGCCGCCCGCCTATTTCGCCCTGGTCATGGCGACCGGGATCGTCTCGGTCGCGGCGCTCGGCTTCCACCTTCCGTTCATTGCGAAGGCGCTTTTTGCGATCAATCTGATCGCCTATGCGGTCCTGGTCGCGCTGACGGTCATCAGGACGGCGCTCTACCCTCGGCTCGTCGTCGGCGATCTCATCGACCATCACGTCGGACCCGGGTTCTTCACCCTTGTCGCGGCCTCCTGCCTGATCGGCGTCCAGTTCCTGCTGATTGCGGCGAACGAGACCGCTGCGGTCATTTTCCTTACCATCGGCGCTTCGCTTTGGTTCGGCCTCACCTACACGATCTTCGTCGCGCTCACGATCAAGCGCGAAAAGCCGCCGCTCGAGCGCGGGATCTCCGGGCTCTGGCTGGTCGCCGTGGTCGCCGCCCAGGCGGTCGCCGTTCTCGCCGCCCTGGTCGCCCGGGGACAGCCGGCGTCGGCCCAGCCCCAGCTCGAATTCTTCGCCTTGTGCATGTGGCTGGCCGGCGTGATGCTCTATCTTTGGATCATCACTCTTCTATTCTATCGTTACACTTTCTTTGCTTTCTCGATGAGCGACGTCGACGCGCCATCCTGGATCAACATGGGCGCGCTGGCGATCTCGGCCCTCGCCGGAACTGTTCTCGCCGAGAACGCGCGCGAGACGACGCTTCTTGCCGCCATCCTACCGTTCCTCAAGGGGTTCACTGTGTTTTGCTGGGCCGCCGGAACCTGGTGGATCCCCCTGCTCCTCGCGCTCGCGGCCTGGCGGCTCTTCATCGATCGGAGGCGCCCCCGCTACCATCCCGCCGACTGGGCGGCCGATTTTCCCTTGGGGATGTATAGCGAGGCGACCCGGCAGATGGCGGGGGCGTTCGGTCTCCCCTTCCTCAACGAACTGTCCTTCATCATGTTCGTCATCGCCGCCTGCGCCTGGGCGCTCGCTTTCGCGGGCTTGCTGTGGGACCTCGTCAAGGCGCTGCGGCCGCGGAAACCCGAAGGCTGAAAGGCCGGGCGCGGCTATCGACCTTCGGGCGCCTAACCCCCGAGCTCATCATCCGAGTCATGGCAAATTGCGCGACCGTTCCGGCGTGACGCTGCGATCGGGCTGGAGCAGATTGCATTTGGGTTGACGCGGCGGAACGGAGCCGCGCTTGCGTCGAGCGCGGCCAAGTCGCGACCGGCGCAGCGCCTGTCGCCGATCAAGCGCGCCTTCATCGCCAAAGTCCCCTCGCTAGGCGAAATGCTCTCCTGGTAAGCTCGGCGACGCGTCGCGAGCCCTGAAGCGCGCCGGGAGGGACGGGAGATATGGCGGCGCTCGTGGAACGGCCCGGCGTCCTGCTTCTGGTCTCGTTCGCCGGCTTCCTGCTGGCGGCCTTCCTGGGCATGGTCGCCCAAAGGCTCTGGAGCCCCGTCAGGGCGGGCGATCAGAACGAGCTCACGATCGTCCAGACCGCCGCGCTGACGCTGCTCGGGCTCGTCGTGGCTTTCAGCTTCTCGATGGCGGTCAGCCGCTACGACCAGCGAAAGAACCTGGAAGAGGCCGAGGCCAACGCGATCGGCACGGAATATGCGCGCGCGGACTTGATGGCGGGAAGCGCGCCCGCCGCGCGGAAGCTCTTGAAGCGCTATCTCGATCAGCGCATTTTATTCTACCTGACCTCCGACCCGGACCGGCTCAAGCAAATCCGCGCCGAGACCGACAAGCTTTCCGCCGATCTTTGGGCCTTGGCGCGGTCCAACGCCGTGGCGCAGCCGACGGCGGTCGCGGCGCTAGCGGCCTCGGGCATGAACGACGTGCTCAATTCCGCCGATTACACGGCGGCCGCCTGGCTCAATCGAATCCCGATCCCGGCATGGTGGCTCCTGGTCCTGATCGGCCTCGGCGCGAACCTCACCATCGGCCTCGGCGCGAAGCGCTTCAACTCGCTTCTCCTGGCCGTGCTCCCGTTGACGGTGGCGGTGTCCCTGTTCCTGATCGCCGACATCGACAGCCCGCGGGGCGGCGTGGTTCAGGTGGCGCCGCAAAATTTGAACCGGCTGGCGGCGTCGCTGAACAGCCCCTGAGCTTGGGGCGGACGCGGCAATCTTGGCCGGCAGGTGAACGATACTTTGCCGAGACGTTAAGATGTGTTCATCAACATAATTTACGCATCATCTTTTGATAATCATTCCAATAACATCGGGTCGACGTTTGAGCCCTCGTTGGACGTTCCCGACGTCGATCCGGATCAAACGAAAAGGAGCTTCATCATGACTATGAGCGTATCGGCAGGCGCAGCGCGCGACACCGCCGCCTATGGCGGCTTTGTCGATGCGGCGGGCGGCGTCGCCGCCATCGTCCTCGCGGTCGTCGGACTGGCGGGGGTGAAACCCGAAATGATGGTCGCCATCGCCACGATCGTCTTCGGAGTGGCCCTGTTGGTCGAGGGAGGAGCGATGCTGTCGGAATATGTCCGCATCGTCTTCCCCAGCGGTTCCGGCGCGGCCGCGATGGAGAATTTCGGCGGAGTCGGGCTTTCGGCCCATTTCCTGGTCGGCGCGGGCGGGATTGTGCTGGGCATTCTTGCGCTTATCGGAATCGCTTCCGTCACGTTGACCTCGATCGCGGTGATCGCTTTTGGCGCGGCCATGGTGCTCAGCAGCAATTCCGTCTGGCAATTGCACGAGCTCAAGCGAATGGCGATGCTGCCGATCGAAGGCCAGCCCGTATCCGGGAGCGCGATCCTCGCTAACGAGATGGCGTCCGAATCCGCCGGCGCGCTGTCGCTCGCCGGTCTGGCTGCGATCGTGCTCGGCATCCTCGCGGTGGTGGGCATGCACTCGGTCGTGCTGACGCTTGCGGCGCTGATCGCTCTCGGCGCGACGCTGGTGATGACCGGCGGCTCGCTCAGCGCGACGGTCGTCGGCTTCATGCGCCCGGCCGACCAGCGGTAAGCAGGGGGCGGAGGCGCGGTCGCTGACCGCGCCGGCCGCGCTCCAAAGGGCGTTCGCAAGAACGCCCGTCCGGGGACGGGGTTACGGTGACACTTTACTCAACCCCTAAATACAATCGTCCGTCCTCGCGAGTGGAAAGGCGAGGGGCGGGTGAAACGGGCATGCGAGGTCAGTTTGGGGATTGAGTAAAGTGTCACCGTATCCTGGTCAGCGTCGCGATATAAAAGCCGTCCGTGCCGGTCACCCTTGGGCTCAGGCGAAAGCCGGGCCCCAGGCTTGAGGCATGCTCGGCCAGCGCCGGCAAGCCCGCCGAGCGCGCCTGCGCGGCGGCGTCGACCGGCAGGAAGTCCTCGTGAGCCTCGAGAAACGCGGCGATCCGGTCCTCGTTCTCGGCCCGCAGCACGGAACATGTCACATAGACGAGGCGCCCGCCGCGCTTGACGAAAGGCGCCGCTCTCTCCAAGGTTTCGTCCTGGTTTTTGATGCGCTGCTCGAGCGCGCCGGGGCGGATGCGCCACTTGGCGTCGGGATTGCGCCGCCAGGCGCCCGAGCCCGTGCATGGCGCGTCGATCAGCGCAAGATCGCATCGGCCTTTGAGATCGGCCAGCACGTCCGCCCGGCCCTTCGGCGCCCGCACCTGGACATTGCGCGCCCCCGACCGGGCGAGCCGGGCGAAGATCGGCGCGAACCGCCTTGCGTCGGAATCGGCCGCATAGATCTGGCCCTGGTTCTCCATCGCGGCGGCGAGCGCGAGCGTTTTCCCGCCGGCGCCGGCGCAGAGGTCGAGGACCTGCATGCCGGGCTTCGCCTCCGCGAGCAGCGCGGCAAGCTGCGAGCCCTCGTCCTGCACCTCGATCAGGCCCTTGACGTAGGCCGGATCGGACGCGAGCGGCGGCGCGCGCCCGTCCTGGCGCATCGCGATCCTTAAGCCCATGGGCGAGAACGGCGTCGGCTCCGGCGAGAGATAGGCGAGGAGGCCAAGCGCCTTGTCGCGCGTGGTTTTGAGGAGGTTCGCGCGCAGATCGACCGGCGCGCGTTCGGCGAGCGCCCTGCCCTCCTCCGCGGAGGACGCGCCGAAGCTTGCCTCGAGCTGCGGTTCCAGCCACTCGGGGAAATCGCCGGCGACGTGAGCGGGCGCGCCGGAAAGATCGGCGGCGGCGAGGCGCGCGCGTTCGGTTTCGGTGAGCTTCGCCGGGGCGTGGCCCTCGCCGGAGAAGAGCGCGGCGATCGCCTCGACATCGAGGCCGCGCGTCTGCCTCAGCGCGCCTAAGGTTTCGGCGCGCGGACTTTGCTCGCCCATGATCCAAGCCGACGAGCTTTTCTTGCGCAGCGCGTCATAGACGAGCGCCGATATGGCCGCGCGGTCGCCCGAGCCGGCGAAGCGGTGCGCAAGCCCCCAGTCCTTCATCGCGTCCGCCGCCGGCCGGCGGCGGGCGTCGATATCGGCCAGAACTTCGATCGCGGCGGCGGCGCGGGCGGCGGGGGTCATGCGAAGGGGGACCTTTTGGGGGTGGGCGTCGCTCGCCGGGCGTCGCGGCGCCTGAGAGCTCACCACAAAGATCACTAAGGATTCTTGGTGGTCCTTCGTGTCCTTCGTGGTGAATCATCGGCCGTGACGCGAACAAGAAATTCGCCGTCAGCGGCGGTTGCGCGCCTCATATCAGAACGACGGCGAGGGGCGAAGCCTCAACCCGGGCCCTCCTCGCTCACGCCTCGCGCCTCAAGGAGCGCGGCAGGCGCGTCTCGAAGGACGCTCCCGTGGGCTGCTCCGCTCGCGCACGCTGGAACGTCCTTCGACAAGCTCAGGACGAGGTCGGGTGGGAACGGGGCCCGCAGGCTCGCTCAAGCCTTCTTCCTTCGTCCCTTGGCCGCGGGCGATCTCCTGGCGGGCGCCGTTTTTCTCCCCGCTGTCTTCCTTGGCGCCGTCTTCTTCGCCGGCGCCTTCTTCGCCGCGCCCCTTCCGGCGCCGGCTCTCGCCTTGGGTTCGGCCGCTTTCTTCGCCCGCGCATGCTTGACGTGGATCCGCTCGACGTTGCGCGTCGGCGCGTGCTCCTGCGCCCATGCCACGGCGGTGTCGAACGAAACCGGCTGCTGGTAAACCAGCTCGTGATGCAGCTGGCCGGTCGCCTCATCGCGCCAGAAATAGGTCACCGAACTCTCGGGCTCTCCATCGGCGTAGGACGTGTAGACAACCAGGCACGGCGGCGACGGGAGAAAGACATCGAGATCGCCAATTCCAACGCTGGTCCACGAAAGCAATGTCGCCATGACCAACCTCCCAAATTTTGAGTGCGATTCTATCCCGCCGCCTCTCGGCGAGCAATGTCGAGCGAAGTGAGCGCGGCGCCCCGCGATGGCGGCGCATTCAAGAATAAACTAAAACAGGTTCCGCGCCGTCGCCGAGACCGCGCCGCGGGATCAGGGGCTTCACGATGAACGATGCGGCAAAAATGGAAGCAAGGCTCCTCACCGCGGCCGAACTCGCCCTCGTCGCCGTGACCCGGCCGCCCGAGATCGAGCGCCAATCCGTCGACGGGCTCAAAGCCGCCGCGCGGCGCCTGCGGGAGGCGCACGATCGGGCCAAGGGCATCGGAACGCGACAGGCGCGCGAGATGCGCGGCAAGGCCGAACCGCATGGCGCAAAACCGGCGCGGGACAATCTCGGGACCGTCGCCAAGGCGCAGGCCTTGCGCGACGCGCTCGAGCGAGTCGAGGCGGAGCTCAGCCGTCGCGACGCGGCGCCTTAGTCGCGTCCCGCCAGAGCCGAAGACCCGCGAGGCGGAGCGCGAGCGGCGCTACTGCCCCATCCCCGGCAGCGTCCCCATGCCCTTGCTTAAGATCGTCAGCATCACTTCGTCGGCGCCGCCGGCGATCGAGGCGAGACGGCCGTCGCGGAAGGCGCGGCTGACCGGCGTTTCGTTCATGTATCCCATGCCGCCCCAATATTGCAGGCACGCGCTCGGAACTTCGCGTCCCAATCGCCCGGCCTTCAGTTTCGCCATCGTCGCCAGCTGCGTCATGTCGGCGCCTTCGATCATCGCCTCGGCGGCGCGATAAATGAGCGAGCGCAGAAGCTCGATTTCGGTCTGCAATTCGGCAAGCCTGAAGTGCACCGTCTGGTTGTCGAGGATCGAGCGGCCGAACGCCTTGCGCTGGCGAGCATAAGCGATCGTCTCGGCGATCGTATGCTCGTGCGCCTTGAGACAGGACGCCGCCGCCCACAGGCGCTCTTCCTGGAACTGCATCATCTGATAGACGAAGCCCTTGCCCTCCTCGCCGATGCGATTGCGCTTTGGGACCCTGACCCCCTCGAAGAAGATCTGCGCGGTGTCGGAGGCGCGCATGCCGAGCTTGTCGAGCTTGCGCGCGACTGTCACCCCCTTCTCTTTCATCGGCACGCAGATCAGCGATTTGTTGCGGTTTCGGCCCCTCCCCGGTGTTGGCGAGCAGGCACATCCAGTCGGCCTCGGCGCCGTTGGTGATCCACATCTTGCCGCCATCGATGACGTAGTCGTCGCCGTCCGATCGCGCATTCGTTCTGATCGCGGCGACGTCGGAGCCGGCCCCCGGTTCGGACACGCCGACGCAGGCGACCGCGTCGCCCGCAATCGCCGGCGCCAAAAACTCGCGGCGCAGTTCGTCCGAGCCGAACCGGGTCAGCGCGGGCGTGGCCATGTCGGTGTGCACGCCGATCGCCATCGGAACGGAGCCGCTGTGAACGGCCCCCAGTTCTTCCGCCAGCATGATGGCGTAAGAATAATCGAGGCCCAAGCCGCCGAACTCGACCGGCTTGTTCAAGCCCAGAAAGCCGAGGCCGCCAAGCTTCTTGAACAGTTCATGCGACGGAAACCGGCCCGCCGCCTCCCACCCGTCGACATGCGGATTGATCTCGGCGGCGATGAATTTCTGTAAGGTTCGACGCGGCTCTTCGTGCTCGGCCGTGAACAACATACACGTTCCTCCGCTCCCATCCCCTAACTTCAGTCTATCGTAACTGCCGAGCTGAGGGGATTGTCAGGTTTGCGAGGCATGCCCCCTCCCCCATCCTTCGGATGGTCTCCTTTGCTCCCCCGCCGCCATAGCCCGTCTCTCGGCGGGCTATGGCGTGGCGGAGGGGGCGGCGCCTGAGTTTGGAATTGTTCTAATTATGAAATGCGGCCAAGCGCTTGCGGCGCGATTGGCGCTTCTCTACCTCATCCTTAGAACGCAGGCCTCGCGCCGCGCGCGCCAAACCGCCGAGAGGGGATTCCATGGCATTCGCCGCTTCCACCGAGGATGAGACGATCGCCGCGCTCGATCAATTGAAAAGGTCGGTGCGGATGGCCTTCTGCGGCGTGATGCAGTCGACGCGGCTCCCGCCGATGGCGGCGATGAGTCTCGCGGCGACCGCGGTCGGCCTGCTCTATGTCGAGGTCGCGGCGGCGCATCGCGAGGAAGGCGGATGCTTTTGCGGCTGGGCGCCGCGCAGCGCGGCCGACGTGCAAGCGCTGCAAACCTCGCTCGCGCTCGCGGCGAGAGAGCCTCGCGCGGATTTCCGCGCAATCGAGGTCTCGGGAAGCGCGTAAGAGCTGCGTCACGCCCCGGACGGATGATAGTCCGGGCTCTCGCGCGTGATGGCGACGTCGTGGACATGGCTTTCGCGAAGTCCTGCGCCGGTGATGCGCATGAAGCGCGCCTTGCGCTGGAACTCGGGGATCGTCTCGGCGCCGACATAGCCCATGGCGGCGCGCAAGCCGCCCGCGAGCTGGTGGATGATCGCGGCCGTCGGACCGCGATAGGGCGCCTGCCCTTCCACCCCCTCGGGCGCCAGCTTCACCTGATCCTTGACGTCCTGCTGGAAGGAGCCGGTCGGCCCCCCGTCACGCCCCTGACGGGTGATAGTTCGGGCTCTCGCGGGTGATCGCGACGTCGTGGACATGGCTTTCGCGAAGGCCTGCGCCGGTGATGCGCATGAAGCGCGCCTTGCGCTGGAACTCGGGGATCGTCTCGGCGCCGACGTAGCCCATGGCGGCGCGCAGGCCGCCCGCGAGCTGGTGGATGATCGCGGCCGTCGGACCGCGATAAGGCACCTGCCCTTCCACCCCTTCGGGCACCAGCTTCACCTGATCCTTGACGTCCTGCTGGAAGTAGCGGTCGGCCGACCCTTGAGCCATCGCGCCGAGCGAGCCCATGCCGCGATAGCTCTTGTACGAGCGCCCCTGGTAGAGGAACGTTTCGCCGGGGCTCTCGTCGGTGCCGGCCAGCAGCGAGCCGATCATCACGCAATCGGCGCCGCCGGCGATCGCCTTGGCGAGATCGCCCGAATATTTGACGCCGCCGTCGGCGATCACCGGCACGGCCGCGTCGCGCGCGGCCTCGGCCGCCTCGAGAACGGCGGTCAGCTGCGGCACGCCGACGCCGGCGACGATGCGGGTGGTGCAGATCGAGCCTGGCCCGATGCCGACCTTGATCGCGTCCGCGCCGGCGTCGATCAGAGCCTTCGCGCCCTCGCGCGTCGCGACATTGCCGGCGATGACCGAGACCTTGTTGGTCGCGCGCTGGATGCGCTTGACCTGCTCGATGACCGGCTCGGAATGGCCGTGCGCGGTGTCGACGACCAGGCAGTCGACGCCCGCCGCCATCAGCATCTCGGCGCGCTCGAATCCCTTGTCGCCGACGGACGTGGCGGCGGCGACGCGCAGGCGCCCGTCGGCGTCCTTGGCGGCGAAAGGATGCGCGGTCGCCTTCTCGATGTCCTTGACGGTGATGAGGCCGACGCAGCGCCCCGCTTCGTCGACGACCACCAATTTCTCGATGCGGTGCAAATGCAGGAGCCGGCGCGCCTCGTCATGGGCGACCCCTTCGCCGACCGTGACCACCTTGCGGGTCATGAGCTCCGTCACCGGCTGGCGCGGATCGTCGGCGAAGCGCACGTCGCGGTTGGTGAGGATGCCGATCAGCTTCGCGGGCCTGCCGTCCGCGCCGCGCTCGACCACGGGAATGCCGGAGATCGAGGCGCGGCGCATCAGCGCCAGCGCGTCGGCGAGCGTCGCGTCGGGGAAGATGGTGATCGGATCGACCACCATGCCGCTCTCGAACCTTTTGACCTTGCGCACCTCCTCGGCCTGATCGGCCGGGTCGAGATTGCGGTGGATGACCCCGATCCCGCCCGCTTCCGCCATCGCGATCGCGAGCCTCGCTTCGGTGACGGTGTCCATCGCGGCGGAAACGATCGGCAGGTTGAGGCGGATCGAGCGGGTGAGCCGCGTTCCGATATTCGTCGCGCTCGGCATGACCGCGCTCAATCCCGGACGCAAGAGGACGTCGTCGAACGCGAGCCCTTCTGGGATAAGGTTGGATTCAACCACCGCCATCGCCGTCATCCCTCGCCGGAATTGAAGGGGCGGATGGAATCGCGCGTCGTCCGCCGCATGGCGCGGCTGCCTAACAT
>Ga0335075_10008899_pt1 | contig 15359 bp, 20 predicted proteins | sample Lox_Sample_24_FD_206723 | JGI IMG/M metagenome (GOLD analysis project Ga0335075, IMG submission 206723) | Soil microbial communities from Loxahatchee National Wildlife Refuge, Florida, United States - Lox_Sample_2.4 | ecosystem: Environmental > Terrestrial > Soil > Wetlands | place: USA... | reverse complement strand
CAGCAAGGGGTACTAGATGGCGAAGAAGAGTTCGATCGAGAAGAACAACCGGCGCCGCCGGATGACCAAGAAATATTCGGGCCGACGGTCGCGGCTCAAGGCGATCGCGCGCGACAAGACCAAGCCGGTCGAGGATCGTTTCGCGGCGACGCTAAAGCTGGCCGAATTGCCGCGCAACTCGTCGGCCACCCGCATCCGCAACCGCTGCGAGATGACCGGGCGGCCGCGCGGCTTTTACCGCAAGCATAAGCTGTCGCGCATTGCGCTGCGGGACCTCGGCTCGAAAGGGCTGATCCCGGGACTGTTGAAGTCGAGCTGGTGAGGAGGGCGGCACGATGGCGATGAACGATCCGCTCGGCGATCTCCTGGCGCGCATCCGCAACGCGCAAATGCGCAACAAGAGCAAGGTCTCCAGTCCGACCTCGAAGTTGCGCGAAAGCGTGCTCGAAGTGCTCAAGACCGAGGGCTATATCCGCGGCTATGCGGTGGTCGAGCGCGAGGGTTTTGCGGAAATCGAGATCGAGCTGAAATACTTCGAAGGCGAGCCGGTGATCCGCGAGATCGAGCGGATTTCCAAGCCCGGGCGCCGCGTCTACACCTCGGTGAGAAATCTGCCGCGCATCAACAACGGGCTGGGCGTGGCCATCGTATCGACGCCGAAGGGCGTCATGGCCGACCACGCGGCCCGCGACGCCAATGTCGGCGGCGAAATCCTGTGCACGGTGTTCTGATGTCGCGGATCGGCAAAAAGGCGGTCGCGGTCCCGGCGGGAATTACCGCCAACGTCGAAGGCCAGACCGTCAAGATCAAGGGTCCGAAGGGCGCGCTGTCGGTGGTGCTGCCCGACGACGTGGCGGTCAAGCTCGACGGCGGACAGATCAAGGTCGATCCGCGCACCGAAACCAAGCGGGCGCGCTCGCAGTGGGGCACGTCGCGAACCTTGATCGCCAATATCATCGCCGGCGTCAGCAAAGGCTTCGAGCAGCGGCTCGAGATCAACGGCGTCGGCTACCGCGCCGCGGTGCAAGGCAAGAACCTGCAGCTCGCGCTCGGCTACAGCCACGACGTCATCTATCCGATCCCCGAGGGCATCAGCATCGCGACGCCGCGCCCGGTGGAGATCGTGATCACCGGCATCGACCGGCAAAAAGTCGGCCAGGTCGCCGCCGAGATCCGCGATTACCGGCCGCCCGAGCCGTATAAGGGCAAGGGCATCAAGTACGCCAGCGAACGCATCTTCCGCAAGGAAGGCAAGAAGAAGTAACGGAGCTGCCGATGAGCAGATTGAGCGATAGGATCGAGCGGCGCAAGGGGCGGGTGCGCGGCAGGCTGCGCGTCGCCGGCGGCGAGCGCAAACGGCTCAGCGTGTTCCGTTCCTCCAAGCACATCTACGCTCAGGTCATCGACGACGATCGCGGCGCCACGCTGGTTGCGGCGTCTTCGCTGGAAAAGACGGCGCGGGAAAGTTTGAAATCCGGCGCCGGCATCGACGCGGCCAAGGCGGTCGGCAAGTTGATCGCCGCGCGCGCGCAGGAAAAGGGCATCAAGGACGTGGTGTTCGACCGCGGCGCGTATCTTTATCACGGCCGCATCAAGGCGCTGGCCGACGCCGCTCGCGAGGGCGGACTCAACTTTTGATGTCAGACAGCCGATCAGGGCGAAAGGCATGGACAAAATGGTAAGCACATATGGCCCGTGAACCCCGCGAGCGTCGACGAGACGAAGAGCGCGACAGCGAATTTGTCGACAAGCTCGTCCACATCAACCGCGTCGCCAAGGTGGTGAAGGGCGGCCGGCGCTTCGGCTTCGCCGCGCTGGTCGTCGTCGGCGATCAGAAGGGCCGGGTCGGTTTCGGCCACGGCAAGGCGCGCGAGGTGCCCGAAGCGATCCGCAAGGCGACCGATGCCGCCAAGCGCGGGCTCACCCGGGTGCCGCTGCGTGAAGGGCGCACGCTGCATCACGATGTGGCCGGCCGTCACGGCGCCGGCCGGGTGTTTCTGCGCGCCGCGCCGCCCGGCACCGGCATCATCGCCGGCGGTCCGATGCGCGCCGTGTTCGAGACGCTCGGCATGCAGGACGTGGTGGCGAAATCGCTCGGCACCTCGAATCCGTACAACGTGGTGCGGGCGACCTTCGACGCGCTCAAGCATCAGGACTCGCCGCGCGCGGTGGCCGCGCGCCGCAACGTCAAGGTTTCGGCGCTGCAGGCGCGCCGCCGCGACGTCGAGGTCGAACAGCCGGCCGATTGAAATCTCTGGAGCAGGCATGAGCACCGGCAAAACCATCAAGATCAAGCAGGTCGGCAGCCCGCTGCGCCGGCATCATACGCAGCGCGAGACGCTGGTGGGCTTAAAGCTCAATAAAGTCGGTCGCGTCGCCGAACTCGTCGACACCCCGGCGACGCGCGGCATGATCGCCAAAGTCGCCCATCTGGTGCGCGTGGTGGAGAAATGACTTTACCTCCTCCTGAAAGGGGAGGCGGCAAGCAAAGCGAAGCCCGGTGGGGGGCGATGTCGGGGCTGGTGCAAGCCTTGCGGCCGCGGACCCCCTCGCTAGCCTCTCCCTTTAGGGGGAGGGAGTCGACTTGAGGAGCATGGAAGCAAAATGAAACTGCATGAACTCGCGGGTCGCCGCGGCGCCCGTAAAGTCCGCAAACGCATCGGCCGCGGCATCGGCTCGGGCACCGGCAAGACCGGCGGCCGCGGCGGCAAGGGCCAGACCGCGCGCTCGGGCGTGCGCATCAAGGGTTTCGAGGGCGGCCAGATGCCGCTGCATCGCCGCTTGCCCAAGCGCGGATTCAAGAATACGGCGTTTGCGCTCAAGCTCAATGAGGTCAATCTCGGCCGCCTGCAACAGGCGATCGATGCCGGCCGGCTTGACGCGGCGGGCAAGATCGATGCGGCGGCCCTGGTCAAGGCCGGAATCCTGCGCCGGGCCAAGGACGGGGTGCGGCTCCTCGGCGGCGGCGAATTCAAGGCCAAGATCGCGCTTTCGGTATTCGGCGCCTCGAAATCGGCGGTCGCCGCGGTGGAGAAAGCCGGCGGCACGGTCGAAATCCTGGCGCCCAAGCGGGCGGAGGGCGAACAGGCGGCGTGAGCGGACGTCGCGTCCGGCATCCGGCCTTTGTTCGGCCCAAGTGTAAACCCTTGTGCCGGGCATCCGCTGCTTCTACCTGTCATCGGGGGTGCGCGTGCGGACGAAGACTTGGATGTGTGGGACAGGGGGCGAAGCGACGCCACGCCGTTCTTCGAACGGCGGTATCCGGCGATGACGTGAACGAGGGGACGTAAGAGCAGATGGTCTCGGCAGCGGAACAACTGGCAGCCAATCTCAACTTCGGCGCGCTGGCCAAGGCCGAAGAGCTCAAGAAGCGCATCTGGTTCACGCTCGGCGCGCTCTTGGTTTATCGGCTCGGCACCTACATCCCGCTGCCGGGGATCGACCCGAACGCGTGGGCGCAGATCTTTAACCAGCAGTCCGGCGGCATTTTGGGCATGTTCAATATGTTCGCCGGCGGCGGCATTCACCGCATGGCGATCTTTGCGCTCAACATCATGCCCTACATTTCGGCGTCGATCATCATCCAGCTGATGACGACGGTGTCGCCGACGCTCGAAAACCTCAAGAAAGAGGGCGAGCAGGGCCGCAAGATCATCAATCAATATACCCGCTATCTGACTGTGTTTCTCGCCGCCTTCCAAGCCTACGGCATTTCAGTGGGGCTGGAGGGCGCCAGCAACGTCGTGATGGATCCGGGCTTGTTCTTCCGCCTCTCCACCGTGATCACGCTCACCGGCGGCACCATGTTCCTGATGTGGCTCGGCGAGCAGATCACCCAACGCGGCATCGGTAACGGTTCTTCGTTGATCATCATGGCGGGGATCGTCGCGCAGCTCCCCTCGGCCGTCGCCGGAACGCTCGAACTCGGCCGCCAGGGCGCGCTGTCGACCGGCCTTATTCTCATCGTGCTGGTGATGGCGGTCGCCGTCATCACCTTCATCGTCTTTATGGAAAGGGCGCAGCGCCGGCTGTTGATTCAATATCCGAAGCGCCAGGTCGGCAACCGCATGTTCGAGGGCCAGTCCTCGCATCTGCCGCTCAAGCTCAACACGTCGGGGGTGATTCCGCCGATCTTTGCCTCTTCGCTGCTGTTGTTGCCGACCACGGTCGCCAACTTCACCGCCGGGCGAGGACCGGGGTGGCTGACGATCATCACCACGCAGCTCTCGCATGGGCGGCCGTTGTTCCTGGCGCTCTATGTCGGCCTGATCGTGTTTTTTGCGTTCTTCTATACCGCCATCGTCTTCAATCCGACCGAGACTGCCGACAATCTGAAGAAGCACGGCGGCTTTATTCCCGGCATCCGGCCGGGCGAGCGCACCGCCGAATACATCGATTATGTGCTGTCGCGGATCACGGTGATCGGGGCGGCCTATCTGGCGGTGGTTTGCCTGTTCCCCGAAATGCTGATCTCGTACGCGGCGGTGCCGTTCTATTTCGGCGGCACCTCGCTGTTGATTGTCGTCAGCGTGACCATGGATACGGTCGCCCAGGTGCAGGGCTATCTGCTGGCGCACCAATACGAAGGCCTGATCAAACGGTCGAAATTGAGGGGGCGGCGCAGATGAGATTGATCCTGCTGGGCCCGCCGGGGGCGGGCAAGGGAACGCAGGCCCAGCAACTCGTCGCGAAATACGGACTTGTCCAACTCTCCACCGGCGACATGCTGCGCTCAGCAGTCAAAGCCGGGACGCCGATCGGCCGCCAGGTGCAAAACATCATGGCGCACGGCGCGCTCGTTCCCGACGACATCGTGGTCGCCCTGGTCGAGCAGCGCATCGAGCAGCCGGACGCGCGCAAGGGGTTCATCCTCGACGGCTTTCCGCGGACGGTAGCGCAAGCCGAGGCGCTCGACCGCGTGCTGACCAAGCACGCCCTCGCGCTGGATGCGGTCATCGAGCTCAAGGTCGACGAGGCCGCTCTGGTCAGGCGCATCGAAAGCCGCATCGCCGAAATGACGGCACGCGGCGAGGCGCTGCGCCCCGACGACAATCCGCAGGTGCTGCACCGGCGTCTTGCGGCCTATCGCGAGCAGACCGCGCCGCTGATTGCCTATTATCGGCGGCGGGGCGTGCTGCATTCGGTCGACGGCATGGCGCCGGTTCCCGAGGTGGCGCGACACATTGAGGCGGCGCTCGCCGCACCGTCGCGAGAGCCGGTCAGGGAGCGGCCGCCGCCCGTCTTCATAGGAACAAAATCCGTAGAAAAAAAATCCAAGGCGCCAGCGACGGCGAAAAGCCTCAAATCGGTCGGTGCGGCGCGAAAAAAGCCGCGGCAAAAACGTCAATCCAAGTCTGAATCTAAGCCTGAATCTAAGCCTAAATCGAAGGCCAAAGCCAAGCCTCGATCCAAGCCTAAATCCAAGCCTAAATCCAAGGCCAAACTCGTCCGTTTGTCCCAAGCCAAGCCGGCCAAGCGCCGACGTCAGACGAAGTTGTACACGAAATCGCTAGCCGGGTTGACGAAAGCACGGGGAGTCCATTAATAAGCCTGGAATATCCGGTCGGAGACTGAGCAGCGATGCCAAGCCGCGGCGGCAGGCAGGCGTTGGCTTTTTACGTTTGTGGCCTTCAGGTGACATTCCAATCGGTAGGCAGCGGCCGGGCGGCACCGGGACATCCTGGGCCGGCCCGCATAAGGAGCAACTGACGTGGCCCGCATCGCTGGCGTGAATATCCCGACGAACAAGCGCGTCGTCGTGGCGTTGCAGTACATCCACGGCATTGGATCGGCCAAGGCCAAGGAAATCATGCACAAGGTCTCGATGCCCGAGGCGCGCCGGGTGTCGCAATTGACCGACCAGGAGGTCCTACAGCTCCGCGAGGTCATCGACCGCGACTACGTCGTCGAGGGCGATCTGCGGCGCGAAGTAGCCATGAACATCAAGCGGCTGATGGATCTTGGCTGCTATCGCGGGTTGCGTCACCGTCGCGGCCTGCCGGTCCGCGGGCAGCGGACCCACACCAACGCGCGCACCCGCAAGGGTCCGGCCAAGCCGATCGCCGGCAAGAAGAAATAGCGTCAACCAGGAACGATTGTGGGGAGCCGGTGCGGCCGGTTCCGATCCGAAAGGGCTCAGAATGGGTAAGGAAGCTACGCGCGTCCGGCGCCGCGAGCGCAAGAACATCGCCTCCGGCGTGGCGCACGTCAGTGCCACTTTCAACAACACCATGATCACGATCACCGACGTCCAAGGCAACACCATCGCCTGGTCGTCGGCCGGCACGATGGGTTTCAAGGGCTCGCGCAAATCGACGCCCTATGCGGCACAAGTCGCGGCCGAAGACGCCGCCAAGAAGGCGCAGGAGCACGGCATGCGCACGTTGGAGGTCGAAGTGGCCGGTCCCGGCTCGGGCCGCGAGTCGGCGTTGCGCTCGCTGCAGGCGGCCGGCTTCACCATCACTTCGATCCGCGACGTTACGCCGATCCCGCATAACGGATGCCGTCCGCGCAAGCGGCGGCGGGTATAGGACATTCGGTTGATGGAAGACATTGAACATATGGAACATATGCCGCCGCTCGAACATGGCACCGATTTTAGCCCCACGGAGCGGAGTGGGGCGCGCGACGCGTTGGCGCCGCGCAACGCGATGGGTGATAACGTGACGATCCAGAAGAATTGGCAGGAACTGATCAGGCCGGGCAAGCTGCAGGTCTCTACCGGGACCGATGCGCGGCGGGTAGCGACGGTGATCGCCGAACCGCTGGAGCGCGGCTTCGGCGTCACGCTCGGCAATGCGCTGCGCCGCATTCTATTGTCTTCGTTGCAGGGCGCGGCGGTCCAGTCGGTGCATATCGACGGGGTGCTGCACGAATTCTCGTCGATTGCCGGGGTACGCGAGGACGTGACCGACATCGTGCTCAACATCAAGGACATTGCCATCAAGATGCAGGGCGACGGGCCCAAGCGCATGGTGATGAAGAAGCAAGGGCCGGGCACGGTGACAGCGAGCGATATTCAAACCGTCGGCGATATCGTCGTGCTCAACCCGGACCTGGTTCTGTGCACGCTCGACGAAGGCGCCGAAATCCGCATGGAATTCACGGTCAATACCGGCAAGGGCTATATCCCGGCGGAGCGCAATCGCCCGGAAGACGCGCCGATCGGCTTGATCCCGGTCGACAGCCTCTACTCGCCGGTGCGCAAGGTCTCCTACAAGGTCGAGAACACGCGCGAAGGGCAGATTCTGGACTACGACAAGCTCACGCTGTCGATCGAGACCAACGGGGCGGTCACCCCCGAGGACGCGCTCGCTTATGCCGCGCGCATCCTGCAGGATCAGCTCAACGTGTTCGTCAACTTCGAGGAGCCCAAGCGCGAGACCGCGCAGGAGGCGATTCCCGATCTTGCCTTCAATCCGGCCTTCCTCAAAAAGGTGGACGAGCTCGAGCTGTCGGTACGCTCCGCCAACTGCCTGAAGAACGACAACATCGTCTATATCGGCGACCTGGTGCAGAAGACCGAGGCCGAAATGCTGCGCACGCCGAATTTCGGGCGAAAATCGCTGAACGAGATCAAGGAAGTGCTGGTGCAGATGGGCCTGCATCTGGGCATGGAAGTGCCCGGCTGGCCGCCGGAAAACATCGAAGAGCTGGCCAAGCGCTTCGAGGATCATTACTGAGCAGGCATCAGGGATCAGTATTCGGGGATCAGGCCTGATAGCTCTGCTTCCTGATCCCTGTCTGCGAAGGAGACGTACGTGCGTCACGCCAAAACCCACCGCAAATTCGGCCGACGATCGGATCATCGCCGCTCGATGCTGGCGAATTTGGCGGCGTCGCTGATCAAGCACGAGCAGATCACCACCACGCTGCCGAAGGCGAAGGACTTGCGCCCGGTGGTGGAGAAGCTGGTGACGCTCGGCAAGCGCGGCGACCTGCACGCCCGACGCCAGGCGATCGCGCAACTGCGCGACCTCGCCATGGTCAAGAAGCTGTTCGAGGTGATCGGACCGCGCTACAAGACCCGCGACGGCGGTTATCTGCGCGTGCTCAAGGCCGGCTTCCGCTACGGCGATTCGGCGCCGGTTGCAGTGATCGAATTTGTCGACCGCGACGTCGAGGCCAAGGGCAAGGATTCCGGGCCGGTGCAGGTGCGCAGCACCGAGGAGTCGGCTCCGGCCGCCGCCTAAGGGCGCGGCGCGCCCTTCTAAAGCCCCGCGCGCGCGTCTATATGGACCGCAATCGATTCGGGGACTTTACATGCCGCATCCGCGCGTCGCCGCAACGCTATCAGCCGCCGTCGTTTTTGGATTTTTGGCATTGCCGGCCGGCGGGCATGCGCAAGACCGCCGCGTGCCGTCGTCGCCGGCGGAATTGCAGATGTCGTTTGCCCCGGTGGTGCGCCGGGTCGTGCCGGCGGTGGTCAACGTCTACGCCGCTCGCGTCGTGCAGAACCATAATCCGTTCATGGCCGACCCGCTGTTCCGGCAGTTCTTCGGCGGCGGCATTCCGCGCGAGCAGGTCGAGCGCTCGCTCGGCTCCGGCGTCATCATCGATCCCTCCGGCCTGGTCGTCACCAATTATCACGTGATCGACGGCGCCAGCGAAGTGAAGATCGCGCTTTCGGACAAACGCGAGTTCAGTGCGGCGATCGTGCTCAAGGACCAGCGCAGCGATCTCGCGGTGCTGCGTATCAAAGGCGCCCACGAGCGCTTTCCCACGCTTGAATTCGCCAATTCCGACGCGCTGCAGGTCGGCGACGTGGTGTTGGCGATCGGCGACCCGTTCGGCATCGGTCAAACGGTGACGCACGGCATCGTTTCGGCGCTCGCACGCACCCAAGTCGGTATCAGCGACTATCGGTTCTTCATTCAGACCGACGCCGCCATCAATCCCGGCAATTCCGGCGGCGCGCTGGTCGATCTCAACGGCAAGCTGGTCGGCATCAACACCGCGATCTATTCGCGCTCGGGCGGATCTCAGGGCATCGGTTTTGCCATCCCGGCCAACATGGTGCGCGTCGTTGTCGCCTCGGCTGAGGGCGGCAGCGCCGCGGTCAAGCGGCCGTGGCTCGGCGCCAAGCTGCAGGAGGTGACGCCGGAGATTGCCGAAAGCCTCGGGCTCACGCGGCCGACCGGCGCCCTGGTCGCCAGTCTCGCGGCCGGCGGTCCGGCGGCGCGCGCCGGCATCAGGACCGGCGACCTGATCGTGAGCATCGACGGGACGACCGTCGATGATCCGAACTCCTTCGATTATCGCTTCGCCACCAAGCCGCTCGGCGGCACCGCCCGGATCGGTCTGCTGCGCCAGGGGCACGAGGTCGCCGTCACGGTCGGCCTGCAGACTGCTCCCGACACGCCGCGCGAGGAGGTCGAGATTCGCGGGCGCTCGCCGTTCTCGGGCGCCACCGTCGCCAATCTGTCGCCGGCGTTGGCCGACGAGTTGCAACTCGATGCGCCGAGCCATGGTGTCGTCATCGTCAGCGTGGCTGACGGCTCGGCGGCGCAATCGATCGGCTTTCAGAAGGGCGACATCGTCGTTTCGGTCAATAATCAAGCGATAGAAAGATCGGCCGATCTCGATCGCATCGCGCGCGCCGGCGGCCGGCAGTGGCGTATCATCATCGATCGCGGCGGTCAGCAGATATCGGTCATGTTCAGTGGATGAATGAGCCCGCGCCCGAAGAAGAAAAATACACCGACCCTGTTCGCGGCCGCCGGCCTCGAACACGACGCGCCACGGCCGCTTGCCGATAAGCTTCGCCCCGACGCGCTGTCCGACGTAGTCGGGCAAGGCCATCTGCTCGGGCCCGACGGCGCGCTCACCCGCATGCTGGACACGCGCTCGCTCGGCTCGCTCGTTTTCTGGGGACCGCCGGGCACCGGCAAGACCACGGTGGCGCGGCTGTTGGCACGCGCGACCGATCTGCACTTCGAGCAGATTTCGGCGATCTTTTCCGGCGTTGCCGATCTGAAGAAAGTGTTCGATGCCGCGCGCGCGCGTCGCGAAACCGGGCAGGGGACGCTGCTGTTCGTCGACGAAATCCACCGCTTCAATCGCGCCCAGCAGGATTCGTTCCTGCCGGTGGCCGAGGACGGCACCATCGTGCTGGTCGGCGCCACCACGGAAAATCCGTCATTCGAGTTGATTGCGCCGCTGTTGTCGCGCGCGCGCGTTTTGGTGTTCAAGCCGCTCGATGCCGCCGCGCTGGAAAAGCTGCTTGAGCGCGCCGAAGCGATCGAAGGCAGGACGCTGCCGCTCGACGTCGAGGCGCGCGCCGCGCTGCTGCGCATGGCCGACGGCGACGGCCGCGCCGCGCTGACGTTGGCGGAGGAGGTGTGGCGCGCCGCCCGTCAAGGCGAGATTTTCGATGCCGGGGCGGTGCAAAGCGTGGTGCAGCGCCGCGCGCCGATCTACGATAAGAAGCAGGACGGCCACTACAATCTGATCAGCGCCTTGCACAAATCGGTGCGCGGCTCGGACGCCGACGCGGCGCTGTATTATCTTTGCCGCATGCTCGATGCCGGCGAGGATCCGCTGTATCTGGCGCGGCGCATCGTACGCATGGCGGCCGAGGATATCGGGCTTGCCGACCCGCAGGCGCTCGTGGTCGCCAATGCCGCCAAGGACGCCTACGACTTCCTCGGCTCGCCCGAGGGCGAACTCGCCATCGCCGAGGCCGTGCTCTATGTCGCAACCGCGCCGAAATCGAACGCGACTTATCGGGCGTTCGGCCAAGCCATGCGCCTTGCCAAGGAGGCGGGCTCGCTGTTGCCGCCCAAGCACATTCTCAACGCGCCGACCAAGCTGATGCAGGCGCAAGGCTATGGCTCGGGCTACGAATACGATCACGACGCCGAAGATGCGTTCTCCGGCCAGGATTATTTCCCGGAGCAATTGGGCCGGCACATATTCTACGATCCGCCCGAGCGCGGCTTCGAGCGCGAAATCAGAAAGCGTCTCGACTATTGGGCGAAGCTTCGCAAAGAGCGGAGCGGCTCTTGAGAGGCTCGCGCGGGCCGCGGCAGCCGGGCGGTGGGCGTCAGAGCGCCGGGCCGCGCAGTTGGCGCAATAAGCGCGACAAGCGCCGGAAGCTTTTTTCCTCTAACTCTCCCCGCCCGCGGGGAGAGGGTCGGGGTAAGGGGGCTTACCCGCAGGTGCAAACTAGCGCAAACGTCCCCTCACCCGACCGCCGTCGCTCCGCTTCGGCGGTCGATCTCTCCCCGCAAGCGGAGAGAGGTGAAAGCAGCGGTGTCCAGAACGTCGCGGTGACTGCCGACGAAGCCGGCATGCGCGTCGACCGCTTCCTCGAAGCGCGGTTTCCGAGCTTGAGCTTCTCCCACATCCAGCGTGTCATTCGTAAAGGCGAAGTACGGCTCAACGGTAAGCGCACGCAGCCGAAGAACCGGCTGGAGGCGGGGCAGACGGTTCGCATCCCGCCGCTGCGGCTCGATACGCCAAAGCCGCGCGCCGCCGGCAGCGAAGCCGACGAGAAAACCCGCGCATTCCTCAAATCCATGACGCTTTACGAAGACGCCGACGTCTTGGTGCTCAATAAGCCGATGGGGCTTGCGGTGCAGGGCGGTTCCGGCACCACGCGCCATCTGGATGGCATGCTCGAAGTGTTGCGCGACGCTCGCGGCCAGCGGCCGCGGCTGGTGCACCGGCTCGACAAGGACACCGCCGGCTGCCTGCTCGTCGCCAAGACGCGCTTCGCCGCTTCCGCTCTGGCGAAGACCTTCCGCTCGCGCGCGGCGCGCAAGATCTATTGGGCGCTGGTCGCCGGCGTGCCCAAGGTGCAGCAAGGCCGTATCTCGACCTATCTCGCCAAGGAGGAGCGCGAGGAGGACTCGTTCATGCGCATCGCCCGCCACGGCGACAAGGGCGCAAGCCACGCCGTAACCTATTACGCGGCGGTCGAGACGGCGGGGCCGTTGCTGACCTGGCTCTCGCTCAAGCCGGTGACCGGCCGCACCCATCAATTGCGCGCCCACATGGCGCATATCGATCATCCGATCGTCGGCGATCCGAAATATTTCTCGCTGGAGAACTGGCAACTGCCCGGCGGCATGCAGAACAAGCTGCATCTGGTTGCCCGCCGCGTCGTCGTGCCGCATCCGCGCGGAGGCGTGATCGATGCCACCGCGCCGCTGCCGCCGCATATGCAGCAATCGTGGAACCTGCTCGGCTTCGACGCCGCGCGCTACGACCCGATCGTCGAAGCGCCGGGGGAGTGAGCGTCCCCGCGTCATGCCCGGCCCTGTGCCGGGCATCCACGTCTTTTGCAGCATTGTCCGAAAGACGTGGATTGCCGGGACAAGCCCGGCCATGACGCCGCTTGACAGGCAACTAAAAGGTTGCATATTGTCGCCAAGGATGGCAGATGGATGCAGTCTTCCGGGCGCTGGCGGATGCAAGCAGGAGAGAGCTGCTTGACCGGCTGCGCGCCGAGAACGGCCAGACACTGGGCGAGCTCTGCTCGCGCCTCGATATGACGCGGCAGGCGGTGAGCAAGCATTTGGCGATCCTGGAGGATGCCAATCTCGTCGCCACCGTGCGGCGGGGCAGGGAGAAATTGCACTACCTCAATCCGGTGCCGATCCATGAGATCGGCGAGCGCTGGATCGGGAAGTTCGAACGCTCGCGCCTGCAGGCGTTGAGCGAGATGAAGCGAGCGTTGGAGGCGCGCGATGAGTGACAAGCCGAGTTTCGTCTACGTGATGTATATCGCGTCGACGCCGGAAAAGGTCTGGCAGGCGCTGACCGATCCGGCACTGACGGAAAAATACTGGTTCGGATTCCGCGTCGCCGCCGGCGGAAAGCCCGGCGACCACATGACGGCGGTCAGTCCCGCCGGCAAAGAGGTGCATCGCGATCCTATCCTCGAAAGCGATCCGCCGCGGCGGCTGTCTTACGCCTGGCAGCCGCTTTACAAGGATTTGCAGGGCGAACGGCCGTCGCGCGTGACCTTCGAGTTGGCGCCGTTCAAGGAGCAGACGCGGCTGACGATCGTCCACGATGAGTTCGATGACGGCAGCAAGATTTTCGGATTGATCAGCAAAGGCTGGCCCGCCGTGCTCTCGAGTCTGAAGAGCTTCCTGGAAACGGGCCGCGGCCTGCAGCCGACGTGGGACGAGGAGGCGACCAAGCGCGCCGCGGAGAATGCCGCCTAGCGGACCCGCGATCAGCGCAAGCCGGCGTTGAACTTCTCGAGCGCCGCCGAGCCGGGGCACAGCTCCTGCTCGCTCAGCGCATTGAGCGGTGTCGGCACGGTGTTGAGGTGGCCGTGCAGATCCTCGGCCTCGGGTGCGACGTAAAGGAGCCCGGTCACGATCTGCCCCTTGGCGGCGTGATGCTGCTGGAAGGTCATCGCGGCGAGCCGATCGTGCACGTCGTATTCGGCGTCTAGCTTGCGCAGCGCGATGGTCGAGCCGTCGTGCTGCTCGACCAATTCGACGCTGCCCGGCGCGTAATCGACCTTGATCGCCGCGCGCGCGGTAATGAAATCGAGCCGGTTGACGGTTTCGTTATGCTCGCGCACGTAATCGAAGCTCTTGGTCGAGCCGGCGTGATTGTTGAACGCGACGCAGGGCGAGATCACGTCGATAAAGGCCGCGCCCCGGTGCTCGATCGCGGCCTTGATCAGCGGGGTCAATTGCGTCTTGTCGCCGGAGAACGAGCGGGCGACGAAAGTGGCGCCGACTTGCAGCGCGATGGCGACGAGATCGATAGCGTTATCGGTGTTAACGACGCCGCGCTTCGATTTCGAGCCGGGATCGGCGGTGGCGGAGAATTGACCCTTGGTCAGGCCGTACACGCCGTTGTTCTCGACGATATAAACCATATCCACGCCCCGACGGATGGCGTGCGCGAACTGGCCGAAGCCGATCGAGGCGGAATCGCCGTCGCCGGACACGCCGAGATAGATGAGGTCGCGGTTGGCGAGATTGGCGCCGGTCAATACCGACGGCATGCGGCCATGTACGGAATTAAAGCCGTGCGAGTTGCCGAGGAAGTAGGTCGGCGTTTTCGACGAGCAGCCGATTCCGGACAGCTTCGCCACCCGATGCGGCGCGATCGCCAGTTCGAAGCAGGCTTCGATGATCGAGGCGGAAATCGAGTCATGGCCGCACCCGGCGCACAACGTCGACACCGCGCCTTCGTAATCGCGGTGGGTGAAGCCGAGTTCGTTCTTCGGCAAGGCGGGATGATGAAATTTCGGCTTGACGACGTAAGTCATGGGGTCAGCTATCACTTTCCTCGTCATGGCCGGGCTCGTCCCGGCCATCCACATCTTTCGTTGGCCTCAAGTCGTGGATGCCCGGCACAAGGCCGGGCATGACGATATTGACAACATAGCTCATGACACCACCTGGCCCTTGCGCAATGGCGTCACCTTGAGCGCGTCAAGCCGATCGGCGATGGCGCGAGCGATGAATCGGGCGGTGATCGGCGAGCCGTCGTAATGCAGGATCGGCACCAACCGCACCGGATCAATATTGCATTCGTTGACCATCAGCGAGCGCAATTGCGCGTCGCGGTTCTGCTCCACCACGAACACGAAATCGTGCTCGCCGATGAAGCTCGTCACGCTCGAATGGAACGGGAAGGCGCGCACCCGCAACCGGTCAAGCGCATGGCCTTCGGCTTCGAGCAGCTCGATCGCCTCGTCCATGGCGGGCGAGGTCGAGCCGAAATAGACGACGCCGTATTTGGTCGGCTTGCCGGCATTGGCCTGCAGCGGGCGCGGCACCAGGTCCTTCGCGGTCTCGAATTTGCGCAGCAGCCGCTGCATGTTGTCGGCGTAGGCGCGGCCTTCCTCGGTATAGCGCGCGTAGCTGTCGCGCGAGGTGCCGCGGGTGAAGAACGAACCCTTGGTCGGATGGGTGCCGGGATAGGTGCGATAGGGAATGCCGTCGCCGTCGACATCGAGGTAGCGGCCGAAATCGCCGCCGGCTTCGAGCGCGGTCGCGGTCCTGATCTTGCCGCGGTCGAACTTGCGTGCATCGTCCCAGGCGAGCGGCCGGCAGAGCCGATGATTCATGCCGATGTCGAGGTCGAGCATGACGAAGATCGGCGTCTGCAGCCGGTCGGCAAGATCGAAGGCGGATGCGGCGAAGTCGAAAGCTTCCGCCGGATCCTCGGGAAACAGCAGCACATGCTTGGTGTCGCCGTGCGAAGCATAAGCGCAGGAAATAATGTCGGTCTGCTGCGTGCGCGTCGGCATGCCAGTCGAGGGTCCCGCCCGCTGCACGTCAAATACGACCGCCGGGATTTCCGCGAAATAAGCGAGCCCGAGAAATTCCTGCATCAGCGAAATGCCCGGGCCGGACGTGGCGGTGAAGGCGCGGGCGCCG
>Ga0335075_10008897_pt1 | contig 15360 bp, 16 predicted proteins | sample Lox_Sample_24_FD_206723 | JGI IMG/M metagenome (GOLD analysis project Ga0335075, IMG submission 206723) | Soil microbial communities from Loxahatchee National Wildlife Refuge, Florida, United States - Lox_Sample_2.4 | ecosystem: Environmental > Terrestrial > Soil > Wetlands | place: USA... | reverse complement strand
TGGCGCTGAATGTCATGCAGAAGGACACGTCGAAGGGCTCGCTGCGCGGAAAGTTCAAGCGGGCCGGCTGGGATGACACCTACCTGGCGCGGCTGCTGGCCCTGTTCTGAAATGCGATTGCCCTGCCCCCATGCCCAGTGCGGAAGCCGTCAACAGCTCAAGCCCAACCCGCAGCCCGCGATCCCTCACCTTGTCCCGCCGCAGCACCACCGCGAGCGAACGCGTGGCAGCCGGACGCAGCGCCCGCACCGCCATCCCCGACCCCGGAGCGCGCAAGGCACCGCTGGGCAAAATCGTTGCACCAAGGCCACTCTCGGCCAGGATCTTGATCGCCTCGACGCTGCCCAGTTCCATGATCGGCCGCGGTGCCGCCCCGCCGCGACGGAACCACGCGTCCACCACGCCCCGGGTCGCCCCGCCGCTTTCGTACAGAATCAGCGGCAGCGCCGCGAGTTGCGCCGGACCCAGCGCTGCCTCGGCCGGCAGCATCGCGGCCTGCGCATAGGCCACCAGCGGCTCCTCCAGCAGGCGCCGCGCTTCCAGCGCCCGGTCCAGCCGCCCCGACAGCGTCACCAGCGCCAGGTCAAGATCGCCGGCCAGCACGCGTTGCAGCATGTCCGCCGTGTTGCCGGTGGCGATGATGATGTCCAGCCCCGGCATGTGCTGCTTCATCCGTGCCAGGACAGGCGGCAGCAGATGAATGCAGGCCGTGGCGCCGGTGCCGAGGCGCAGCCGCCCGGCCTCGCCCCCCTGGAAAGCGGCCGCGGCCGCCACCAGATCGTCCATCGCCGCCTGGACCCGGCGCGCCTGGGCCAGCACCGCCTCGCCCGCCGCCGTAAGGCGCACGCGCCCGCCGCCGCGTTGCAGCAACCGTGCGGACAGCGCCCGCTCCAGCTCCTTCACCTGCTGGCTGGCTGCCGGCTGGGTCACCTGCAGCGCCCGCGCCGCCGCCGACAGGCTGCCGGTCTCCACCGCGGCAACGAAATTGCTCAACTGCCGCAGCGTTGGGTGCCGAAGGGTCGGGTGCCGCAGGGTTGGCTGTAGAAGCGTTGGGTGCCGAAGGGTTGGGGCGCGCATAGGCCAAACTTATGCTGATGCCCCGTATTGCAAAAATAGACTTTGGGGATGGCTGCCCCCATGCCAGCCTCCGCTGTCATGGAGCAGCAACAAACCGGCTTCCGGAGGGTCGGCCGCAGGCATGCCGTTTGGCGGCACAGCGAGCCGCTGCAACGTCGCCGGAGCGAGGGCAGCCGCACGCCGCCCGGCCGCGCCGATGTTTAAGCCAGCGGCCGAGCGTTCCCGCCGCACCGTCATCGGGGTGCTGGGCATCGGCCAGGTGCTGGTCTGGGGCTCGTCCTATTACCTGCCGGCGGTGCTGGCAAAGCCGATCGCGAACCAGACCGGCTGGCCGTTGTCCTGGATCATCGGCGCGCTGTCGCTGGCATTGCTCGTGTCCGGGCTGGTATCCCCCAAGGTCGGCGGCCTGATCGAGCGTTACGGCGGACGCCCCGTGCTGACCGGCAGCGCGGTCCTGATGGCGGCCGGCCTCGCCATTCTGGCCGCGGCGCCGAACCTCGCCGTGTTCACCCTGGGCTGGCTGGTGCTGGGCGGCGCGATGGGCGCGGGGCTGTACGACCCGGCCTTCGCCACGCTCGGTCGGCTGTACGGCACGGGCGCCCGCGCCGTCATCACGTCGCTCACCCTGATCGGCGGATTTGCCAGCACCGTATGCTGGCCGCTCAGCGCTCTGCTGCTCGAGCGCCTGGGCTGGCGCGGAGCCTGCCTCGCCTATGCGGCGGTTAACCTTCTGTTAGTGCTGCCGCTGTATCATTTCGGCCTGCCGTTGGAGCAACTGCGCCCGGCCGCGCCAGAGCGTCGTTCCGCCGTGGCATCGGGCGCCGCTGTGCCGTCGCCGTACAGACCATGCGATCGCGTCTTGTTCTGGCTGGTGGCCGTCACCATGACGCTCTCCTCCATCATCGCCGCGGTGATGTCGGTGCATCTGCTGACGATTCTTCAGCAACGCGGCGTCACGCTGGCGACGGCGGTCGCATTGGGCGCGGTGGTGGGCCCCTGCCAGGTCGGCGCGCGGCTGATCGACCTGCTTGCCGGCCAGCGCACCCATCCGGTGTGGGAGGGATTGCTCTCGGCAATCTTCGTCTCGATCGGTCTGGGCCTGCTGCTGGTCCACCGCGAGGCGGTGCTGGTGGGGCTGGTGATCTATGGCGGCGGCATCGGCCTGCGCTCGATCGTGCGTGGCACCCTGCCGCTCGCCTTGTTCGGGCCGGAGGGATATCCGGTCCTGGTCGGGCGCCTGGCGTTTCCGATGCTGCTGGGCCAGGCCGCCGCACCGTCGGCCGGCGCGGTGCTGCTGGAACATTTCGGCGGACGCAGCGTATTGCTGGCATTGCTGGCAATGGCGCTGGTCACGCTGGCGTTGAGTGCGACGCTGGTACCGTTCGCGCATCGCGGGCGTGCCGGTGCCGGACCCCAAAGTGCGGCGCAGAATGAACAACGCACGACATGACGTTGATTTAAGTGCGAAGGTAGAAACGGTTCCGGGATCATTGGAACGTGATTTATGAAAGCTTGACGCCGCGACACGCAAAGCGGGAACGTGCCTGCGGTTTCTCCCCGTCGGCACCAGCAGAAAGCGGAGCGCGTTCATGAGCGTGTCACAAGAAGCGTTGAATTGGAACGCCCTGCCGTTCGGTCAGCCCGATGTCGCGTTCCGGCAGTTCTGGGACCAGGGCGAGACCATCGTGCATTCGTTGAGCCAATGGAACGCTGAACTCGCGCGCTTCGTGGGTGAGCGGATCAGCCGCAACGCGCAGGCTTTCGGGCGGATCGCGGAATGCTGCCGCATGTCCGATGTGCTCGATGCGGAAGCGCAGTGGGTGCGCGACGTGTTCGACGACTACGCACGGGAGTCGAGCCACCTGATCGAGGCCAACCAGAAGCTGGTCGCGGCATGGATCGGGGCGGCGGATAACGGCGAGAAGGCGACGGTCAAGCCGGCGAAGGCACCGGTGGCGGTCGAGGCCTGACACCTCGTACGCGTCGCGAAGTCGTGCGGCTCTGATCGCGGGGCGCGGCCCCGGGCTCTTCTCGCGCGGTCGATATTGGCTCAATCTGTCTGGCGGGCCCGGCCCGGCGTGCGTCTTGCCAGCAACCGCTGTTGGCCGGCGTCCGTGCGGCGTGCCCAATGCATGGAGAGGGAGCGCGAGATGTCGATCGTACGCAATATCGACGTGACGATGCAATCCGAGATCAGCTTCGACGACGCATGCCGCGCCGCCGTCAGGGAAGCGGCAAAGACGCTGCGCGGGATCATGTCCTTCCGGGTGAAGGAGGCGGAATGCGTGGTGGAGCATGACCGGATCATCGCCTACCGCGTCACGGGAAAGATCGTGTTCGTGGTGGAGCGTTGACAACCCACCGCCATACGGCCGTTCAGGCTGCGGCCTGTGTGAGGGAGCGGGACGGAACGAGGCACGCCTGATCCGCCGGTTCTTGCGCCGCTCCCTCTAAGTTCGGATTCGCCAGCGGGCCGCCGAATGCAGGCGCTACCGGGCAGCGCTGCGCCGGCCACGGTGCTTTCAGGATGAGCGGCGCGCGAGATCGGATCAGGCAACCGCGAACCATTTGGCGGGAGGCGGTTTCTGCAAGCGTGACCGGCAGCGCCGAGACAGGCGCGGTCGAACAACAGCCGCAGGGAAGCGCCGGCATCCCGGTTGAGAACCTGTAACCATCATGAAAACGCATCGGCGGCATCACTGTGCGCCGCAGTCGTTGCGCGTCCTGGCCGCTCGCGAATCCTCGCATCCGGCAAGAATCCTCGCATCCAGCAAAAGGTACCGCGCCAACGCATGAGGGAGTTACGATGAACGTCGCGAAGCCTCATATGCTCCGCCGATGGTCTTGCGCGACGGCAGGCGTTGTCGCGATGCTGCTTGGCGCACCGCGTGCCAGGGCCGAACTGATCGACGTGCAATTCTCCGGCGTTTTTAGCCTGCCCTGCAATTGCTCGCATGTGAATCCCTCACAGAGCGGCGCGGCAGTGGTCGGCGAGGCCGGCGACCAATGGAACGACTTTGCCGCCTCCAGCGCCAGCGATCAGGTATTGCTCACGGTGAATGGCGCCGCCACCGGCGTGACCCTCAGCTTCTCCTCCGCGTCGAGGCCTTATACCGCCGAAGCAGACTATGACGCGTTCACCGGGACGCCGTGGGCGAATTTGATGCAGGGCTATCTGGTTAACGACATACAGATATCACTGAGCGGCCTCATTCCTGACGCGACTTACGGCTTCTACGTGTATGACCAAGGCGACGACAACAGCCCGGGGCGTGCCGTCACATTCGACATCAACGGCAGTGACCCGCAGACAGCGGCGCAGACTAACGCGAGCAGTTTCATTCTGAACAATAACTATGTGTACCTGCAAGGGGTCGCCGGCACATCCGGAGACATCACGATCGACGAGACCGGCGACAAGGGCGAGGCCGACGTGAACGGGTTCCAGATGGTGCTCGTCTCAGCCCCCGAACCCTCCACCCTGGCGATTCTGCTGGTCAGCATGCTCGGATTAGGCATGGTCCGGTGGCGTCGGTTGCCCGGTCGCACCGTGTAGGCGCAGCGCGCCGCAATCATCGGCCGCCGCACTTCAAAGGTTTCGTGGTCCGGCTTCGGCGCGGCCAGCGTATCGTCGTGGAAGATGCTGCGATCGTTGGAAGAGCATCGTGTTCGTAGCGCGACAAGTCCACGGGCTTGCAGCGGTCGGACTCCAGCAGATGGCGCGCCTGGAATTTTGCGTGCATTGACGGCTGCCCGCTGCGCGTGGCGTCAGCGGGCCGGCAGGCGAAGGCAAATTCAGTGCCATTTCAGATCATCCTGGCCGAATCAGGCAGTCTATTTTTTGATCCCTGCTGCCGGAAGCGTTCTGTAAAGCTTTCCGACATCCCGGCTTTGTCCTGGCCTCGTATCCACCCATGCGCGAAATGACGCATAACGTCGCTATATGTTAAGTCGTCTGAGTGCCGAGTGTCCTATCGCGCCGAACAAGCGGCCTATTGCAATCTCTTGACCGGCGGGGGTGCCCACCGGCCATCGAGTATTTCGAGCTTGGGCGCGTACAATCGCATTGTCAGGTTGAAGTCTCCAATCGGAGCGGGCAGCCAGTTGGCCTCTTTGTCCGCACCGGGCGATTCATGCTGAAAGTAGAGATCGAGTGAGCCGTCGGCGTTGACTGTCAGCGCGTCGCGATCGCCGATAGCATTCCTGTTCAAAGCATTGGCCGACGGGAACCCGTCCTTATCGTACAAGGTGATCGACCAGAATGCGCTCACGGGTGGAACTTGGCTCTTGGTGAAATGAAGCGTGTACTTGTTCGCACCGGTCAGCGGCTTACCGTCCGCATCGCCGAGATTTAGTGGATAGACGGCATCCTCGGGCAGGTTCGCACCGAGGCCGACTAGCGCGACGATGGCGCGCTTGAGATAGTAATTTCCGTATACGCCCATTGTGTCGGTGTTCATCTGCCAGCCGTTGACGACGCGGGCAACTGTGGGGATTTTTGCCCGCATGGCCGCGAGGGCATCGGGCGCGGCGCGTTCCAACGCCCTCGCGACAGCGGGAGCGGCCTTCCCGAGATCAAAGGACTTGCCGAGTTCGATCCCGATCCGCCGCATTCGAGCGATGATGGGCTGATCCGTGATGTGCGGTGGGTTCACCTTCAGGAGTTCCGCGGCGTACGCGAAGAAGCTTCCCGCAGCCATGGTATCAACCTGAATCATCGGAGGCGTTGTCATATCGACGGCGGGGTCAATTACTGCCGTCACTGGTTGGGGCGTCTTGCCCCACTGCGAAAGCGACGTGATCGTGTAGCCATGTTGCACCTTGTGGACGGCTTCGTAGTCCTTGGTTCCGTTGGTCTGGGTGCGCCCGATAATCCAAACGTAGGGCGTGGGCGCGTCGATGCGCTCGACGCCTTGGGGAAGGTTGCCCTGCCAACCCGGCGGCACGACCGCGAAGCGAACCTCTCCGGTGCCTGTCGTGCGTTTGCCGGGGCAGGCAAACACGTCCGTCCACATGTCGATCATCGGTAACATGTAGTAGCGGCCTTGCGTGTCCGCAGCCGTAACGACCACCGGCTCCTTCGTGAGGTCTAGCCACACGACGGAGTAAAGAGTGTCAAAATTCGGCCGCACCACGTCGCGGTAACCGGCTGGGGGAAATACAGGAACGTGCTCGAAGACGTTCATCGGGCCACGGCCGATGCTCTTTCCGGACTCGACGTTGACGGCCTGCCGCCGCGTCGCGTCCATCAGGACAAGCGGATAGAGGTAGGTGTATGCCTCGACGCCGATCTCATAGGCGTCTTGCTCGGTGATCGGCATAGGTTTTCTTCCGATTTGGCAATGGGGGCGGTCTTGCGACCAATGCTCCCGAATTAATCGGCTGGCAACGGGTGCGCTATGCGGTTTCAGCGCTTCCCGTCTCGACACGCTCGCTAAAGCCGCGAAATCGTCGCCCGCCCGACATTGTAGCTCTTGGCGAGTTCCTTGAGCGTCGCGCCCTGTGCCCGCCGCCGCCGTGCTTCTTTCTGCTGCTGCGGCGTGAGCTTCGGCGGGCGTCCCATGTGCTGCCCGCGCGCCGTCGCCCGGCTGCGGCCCTCTGCTGTCCGGGTGCGGATAAGATCGCGCTCCACGTCCGCCAGCCCGCCAAGGACGGCAATCATCAGCCGCCCGGTGCTGGTGGCGGTGTCGGCCCACGGCTCGGCCAGTGACCGAAATTGTCCGCCCGCGTCCACGATCTGCTTGACGATGGCGAACAGGTCGAACGTCGAGCGCGCCAGCCGGTCGATGCGCGTCACTGTCACCACGTCGCCGGGGCCAAGTGCTTTCAGCATCCGCAGCAACTCGCGCCGGGACGGCTGCGCGCCGCTGGACTTCTCGCGGTAAATCGGGTTGCACCCCTCTTTGCGGAGTTGCTCAAGCTGGACGTCGAGCGTCTGCCCGTACGTGCTGACGCGAACATAGCCGAGGCGACTGGAAGGCGGGTTCTTTTCGGTCATATCATCCGAGAAGTCTTACCCATTGAAACCACGGGGTCAAGCAAAGCGCCCGAAATCCTTGATTTCTGGCTCGGCTGGGGGTGAAAGGGTCACAGATCCTGACGTGTGGGCTGAGGTATCTCAATAGCGCTTTGTAAAATGCGTAGTATGGTGCCAGTCCGCCGTATGCGAAGGGGGAGGCGATTATGGTGCGCAGAGCCACTTGCTGCTGCGGGACATGCTTCATCGAAGTTGAAGGTGAGCCTGTCTCGAACGCCGTGTGTCATTGCGACAACTGCCGGAGACGAACCGGCTCGGCCTTTGGCTGGTCTACGTATTTTCCTGATGAACAAGTGGTCCAGCGTGGTGGCGCGTTCAGTGAATACGCCATCGATGGAACGAGAACACAGTCGCGGTATTTCTGCACGGCGTGTGGCACCACTCTATTCTGGAAGATAAGCACCCGCCGTGCGGAGACCGGGATCGCCGGCGGATTCTTTGCCCGGGCCGATGCACCCTTACCGGCGGCGACGTATTCGGACAGCGCTCGCTCGGAGTGGGTTGGCCTGCCGCACGACTGGCGAGTATCTCTGTGACGAGACGGCAATATGCAAAGATGCCGTCGCTAAATCCCGCATGCTGCGAAACTCTTGCCTTACGCATCACCGACCGGAACTCATCTGCCACCAAGAACTTGAAAGTCCGCTCCCCACCCAAGCAGTTGCGCAAAGGGCACTCGCCCTTCGTCTGGCAAGCGCGGACGCACCGCCAGGCCGGACAACCGCCCCCGCCATCAGTCAGCACCTCTGTACCAGTAGTCGTCGAAATCGTCGCGGCTCGCAGCCATTTTCCTGCCAGTCCTTGAGATGGCCCCAAAGATGCCAACAGCCTCGCGGCATCCGTGTGCATCCGCGTGCATCTGCGTTAGACCTTTTCTCCGCCGCCCGCCGCGCGAAAAGTTCGGGTACTTCCAAAGTGATCGGGTCTCGCGGTCAAGCAAGGTCTAACGCAGATGCACGCGGATGTCGCGTACCGACCCGATCCATTGCGGCCCCTTCATGCTCCCCCACCCTTGCCCCGGTTTAGCCATCATGACCGCGCGTCGGTTGCGGCCATCAACCGCGCTCGCAAAGGTCCCGGTATTCCCTGGCGTTAACCACGGACTGGCATGAATTCCTAGATCGCCGTCCAGCCCCCACGCTCCCTCCGATCACGCCCGCCCCGCCCATCCCAGGCGAAAAATGCCGATAACCCACCCTTTTTTTGCCCTATCCGACCCGTACAGATCGCCACGACCGCCGCACCGCCCGCAGCCCCACTCCGCCCCCGCCCATCCCGAACGCCACCGCTCCCGCCACCCCCCTCCACCCATTCCGGAAAATTTCCCTTGACCGCTCTCCAGACCCAGACTATTATCCTCCCACCATGCCGCACGCACCCACCACGCCTCCCTGCCAGGCCGCCCCGACCGATCCCCAGCAGGACCCGAACGCCACCGCCTTGCCGCCCAACCTCGCGAAGATCCTCCACCTCGTCCAAATCCTTCTCACCTACGGCCGCCATATCGCCGACACCTTTGCACGCCGCTCCACAGCCCCCGGCTTCCACATCATCGCCAAGGCCTTCGGCACCAGCCGCCCAGCCATCATCCTCGCCCACATCCGCCGCGGCATCCTCCGCGCCGCCGCGCTCGAACGCCTCTTGCTCGACCGCGCCGCAAGCGGCCGCGACCTCACCATGCCGCCGTTGCGTGTCCGCATCAAACCCGCCGCGCCGCAGCCGCCGGCCGCACCGGCGGCAAACCCGCCCGAGGCACCGCCCGCCCGCAAGCCACCCCCGCGCCCCTCGTGGCGCGACGATTGGCTGGACGGCGTGCAGGACCCGCTCGATCCCCGCCACCTGCCCACCTTCGAGGATCTCCTGGCCCAGGCCCGCCGCCGTCCGATCGGACGCACCCTCGGCGACATCTACACGGATCTCGGCATCGCGCCGGTCCTCTGTCTCGCCCCCTTCTGGAACGACCTGTTCGTTTCGATGATGCATTATGGCGGCAGCCCCGCGATCTACGACATCCGGCGCTGGCGGCGCGAGCAGGAGTTCGAGCAAGAGCAGGAACGATTGCCGACGCTGGACCGGTCATGGCCAAAGCCCGAGATCGGCCCCGGCCGAGGCGACATCCTGCAGGCACTGGGCTTCTTCATCGGCCAACCGCCGGTCGAACCCGCCATTATCCAACCGCAACAGGACCCGCCGCCTGCCCCGCCCGCGCCGTCCGTACCGCGACCGCAAGCCGCCTGGGTCAAACCGCCCGTGCCCCGCACAAAAACCTCGCCACCCGCGCCCCACGCAGCCGCCCGCCCGCCATGAGCGTATCCGAAGTTAGCAAGATTGACGAACGGGGCCGCCGCACTGCCGGCCCCGCCATCCCGATTCGCATCCCCCGCCGCCGCGCCCCCAATGACAGCGTGCGGCCCGCATGACATGCTGTCCGCAAACCATCCACCAGGAGAGAGCCATGCCGCCAGTCGTTGCCGTGATCGCACCAGGCATGATGGGCAGCGCCGTCGCGGCGCGCCTGGTCCAGAACGGCGTCGAGGTGCGCACCTCGCTCGCCGGCCGCAGCCAGGCCACCGCCGCCCGCGCCAAATCCGCCGGCATGATCGATGCCTCGGAAGCGCAGATCGCCGCCGCCGACATCATCCTCTCGATCGTCCCACCGGGCGACGCGCTCGCGCTGGCCGAACGTCTCGCCCCCGCGCTGCGGGCGGCGCCGCGCAAGCCGATCTACGTCGATTGCAACGCGCTGAATCCGGGCACCGTGCTGCGCATTGCGCGCGTGATCGAGGAAACCGGCGCCACCTTCGTCGACGGCGGCATCATCGGCGGTCCGCCCACGCCGGACGGGAAGGGCCCGCGCATCTACCTGTCCGGCGCCGCGGCGCCGCAGGTCGCGGTGCTGGAACAATACGGCCTGGAAATGCCGATCCAGCCGGGACCGATCGGCGCCGCCTCGGCGATGAAGATGTCCTATGCCGGGATCACCAAGGGTTTCACCGCGCTCGGTGCCGCGATGATGCTGGCGGCGACGCGCGCCGGCACCGCCGAGGACCTGAAGCAGGAACTGCGCACCAGCCAGCCCGCCTTGTTCTCCTGGCTCACCCGGTCGATGCCGCGGATGTATTCGAAAGCCTATCGCTGGGTGGCGGAGATGGAGGAGATTTCCGAATTCGTCGGCGAGGACCCCGCCGGCCGCCAGTTCTACCAGGCCGCCGCCTTGCTCTACGAACGCATCGCCGCGGATTACGAAGGCGGCAGGCAGGAGACCGCCGCGCTCGAGGCATTCTGCAAGCCGCCGCCGGCGTGAATGATCGGCCGCGTTCAGAACTGGCCGCGTTCAGAACTGGAAGTAAAGGAACTCGCCGGTGCCGCCGATCGCGAGCGCTGCCAGCGTGCTGGCGCACCCCATCGCCACGGCCCAGCGCGGCGTCGGCCGCCAGCGCAGCCAGGCGAAGGAAGCGGGCGCGACCTCATTCAGCGACGGCCGGAACTCGGCAAAGATCTGCGCAGTGTTCGGCATCGCCCACACCAGGGCGTACAGCCCAACCAGCGACACCACAGAGGCCGCCGCCCGCCCGGTTTCGATCCACGATGCCGGCTGCACCATTCCCGGCAAAACCAATGCCGCCGCCGCATTGCCGAACCGGGACAACATTTCGAAAGGCACCGGCAAGGCGGGTCCGATACCGTGCAGCCCGGCCATGCCTCCCAGCATGGACAGTGCGGCGGGTACCGATGGCGCGCGAAAGAACACCGATGCCACCAGCACGCTTGCATAGGTCAGTGCCACCCGCCAGGCGACGCCGAACCGGGTCGGCGGCGGCGGATTGGGTCGGATGATCCGGCACGCGCGATTGATCGTCAGGTAGATCGCATGCAGCAGCCCGAACACCAGGAATGTTGCGCCGGCGCCGTGCCAGACGCCGGCGAGCAGGATGGTCACGAAAATCGGCACCGCCGCCATTGAAACGAAACCGCGCAGGGTCATCTGTGCCTGGCGGTTGATCGGCAGCCTGCGCGCCGTGCGCCGCCGCATCGCTGCAACCGCCAGGGGATTGTAGACATACTGGGTGAAGTACCGCGTCAGCGTCATATGCCAGCGCTGCCAGTATTCCACCACGCTCCGTGCCTTGTAGGGCGAATTGAAATTCAGCGGGAATCTCAGGTTGAACATGAGCGCCAGGCCGATTGCCATATCCGAATAGCCGGAAAAATCGAAATAGAGTTGCAACGAATACGCCAGCACGGCGTGCCAGGCAGAAAACAAGGGCAGCGCATCGGGATGGCTGTAGGCGGCCGGCACCACGCTGCCGATCGGATCCGCGACAAGGCACTTCTTCAGCATCCCCAGCACGAAAACGCCCAACCCGACGGAGAACTCGGTAGTTGAGAAACGATAGGTCCGCGGGTCGGCGAATTGCGGCATCATCTCGCCATTGTGCAGGATCGGACCGGCGATCAGGTGCGGGAAGAACGTCACGAAAACCACGTAATCCAGCAGGTTGCGATCGCGGGCGATACCGTTGCGGCAATCCAGCAGGTAGCCGATCTGGGTGAAGGTAAAGAACGAAATGCCCAGCGGCAGGACGATGCCATGCAGCTCGGCCCGCATCAGGCCGGTATCGTTCAGCAGCCCCGCCAGCCACATCGCGTATTTGTAGTAGATCAGCGCGGCGAGGTTGGCGGCAACGGCCAGCCGGGTCACCCAGCCCTGCAGCGTGGCACTGGGTTCGGTCGCACCGATCAGCAGGGAAGCGCCGTAGTTGAAAGAAATGGAAATCGCCAGCAGCGGCACGAACGCCGGGTTCCACCACCCGTAAAATACGAACGATGCAAAGATCAGCCACAGGATGGCAGGACGGCGGCCAAACCGGGCGGTGCTGTAGTAACCAGCCAGCGCCAGCGGCAGGAACGCGTAGAAAAAAACGTACGAATTGAACAGCAAGCGGACGCCCTTCCGACGATCGATCACGCGCCCGTGACCGGCGCAGCCGGCCTGCCTCTACCGCAATACTGTTCCCGATTGGTTAAAAGCGCCCGGCCGGCGGGTTCACGGGTCCCTGGCACTCGCCGTGCCGAACTCCTATATCGTGTCGTGCTGGAAACGCAGACCTGATCTGCGCAATATGGGGGAATCCGGCCCCGAGGAGGAGGCTCGCCATGGCAATACGAAAACTCCTGCTGCCGCTGACCGGCACCGCTGCCGGCGAGGCGGCGCTGACCACCGCCTTGATGATCGCCCGTGCCTGGAATGCCCACGTCCTGGCGCTGCATGTCCGGGTGGATAGCCGCGACGTGGCGCCGCTGGCCGGCGAGGGCCTCTCCGGCGCCATGATCGAGGAAATGATGTCGGCGACCGAGAAGGAAAGCAGCGACCGCGCCCAGGCCGTGCGCATCATGTTCGACCGGTTCGTGACGCGCCACGAGGTGACGATCGGCGATCCCCGCCCGGGCCTCGGCCGCGCCACGGCCAGCTTCGCGGCCGTCACCGGACGGGAAGAGGACCTGGTGGCACAGCAGGCCCGTCTCGCCGACCTGACCATCGTGCCGCACCCCGATGCCGGAGAAGACGTATCATCCTCCGACGCCCTGCATGCCGTCTTGTTCGATTCCGGCCGCCCGGTGCTCATCTCGCCCCGGGTTGCGCCCGCCACCATCGGCACCCGGGTCTGCCTGGCCTGGAACGGCACGGCGGAATCGGCAGCGTCGGTCCTGTCCGCGCTGCCATGGATGCAGCGGGCCGAGGCGGTGCGCATCCTCTCGGCTGAAGGCTATCAGCGGCGCGGCCCCGGCGCACCGGAACTCGCTGCCTACCTCGCTCTGCACGATGTGCTCGTGGACATCGAGATGTTCCATTCGGTTGGCAATTCGGTGGGCGCGGGACTGATCGCCGCCGCCAAACGCTTCGACTGCGACCTGCTGTCCATGGGCGCCTATTCGCACTCGCGCCTGCGCCAGCTCATCCTCGGCGGCGTCACCCGCCATGTGCTGGAAAATGCCAACCTGCCCGTCATGATGACGCGCTGAGCTGGACCGGGATGCAGGCTTGGACGACACGCAGGTTGCCGAGGCGTTACGGGCGTATGTGAAGTTGCTGCGGGCCGGCAAGGCCGTGCTGGCGCGGGTCGAGCCTCGACTGACGGAAGCGGGCCTCACGCCGACACAGCTCGGCGTGCTGGAGGCGATCCTGCACAAGGGTCCCCTCACCCAGCGCGAGCTGGGCCGCAAGGTGCTGACCAGCGCCGGCAACATGACGGATGTCGTGGACAAGCTGGAAGCGCGGGGGCTGGTGCGCCGGACTCGTTCGCCGCGCGACCGCCGCGTTGCGGTGGTAGCACTGACGCCAACCGGGAAGGTGCTGATCAAGGCGCTGTTCCCACATCATGCGCGCGACATCGCCGCCGCCATGGGCGGCTTGTCGGGCGCGGAGCTCAGGACTTTGGGGGCATTGCTGCGGAAGCTGGGGCTGGCGGCGGCGGGTGAGGATCCACCCCTTGCATCGGAGCAGACGGCACACCACTTGGGCGACCAATCGTTCGATAACGAATGTTCCCATCCCCGGAAAAAGGAGACCTCGCGATGATCGACGTGCGCCCGTTCGCGCGCCTCGGCGCGTTCCAGAATGAATGGCTGAACACGCGGCACCATTTCAGCTTCGCGTCCTACCACGATGCTGCCCGCATGGGATTTGGCCGGCTGCGCGTGTGGAATGACGACGAGATCGCGGCCGGCACAGGCTTCGACCCGCACCCGCACCGCGACATGGAGATCGTGACCTATGTCCGGCAAGGCGCCATCACCCACCGCGACAGCCTGGGCAATGAGGGCCGGACGGAAGCAGGGGACGTGCAGGTGATGCATGCCGGCACCGGCATCGTTCATGCCGAATACAACCTCGAAAGCCAGCCCACGACCCTGTTCCAGATCTGGATTCTGCCGGACCGGCAAGGCGTGGCGCCCGGCTGGGGTGCGCGGCAGTTCCCGAAGGTCGGCGGTGGGCTGGCCATTCTGGCGAGCGGGCGCTCGGCCGATGCCGGAACCGATGCGCTGCCGCTCTATGCGGATGCGGCGCTTCGTGCCGGCACGCTGGCGAAGGGCGAGACGGTCCAGGTGCCGCTGGAGCCGGGCCGCGGCATCTACCTTGTGCCCGCCAGCGGTGCGGTGACGGTGAACGGCGTTCCCGTGGGCACCCGCGACGGGGCCGCGATCCGCGATGAGCAAACGGTGGCGATCACCGCGACCGAGGATGCGGAGATTGTGCTGGTGGACGTGCGTTAGTTTAGGCAGCCGGGCGACGTGCGCATGTCCCGTCACGGGCGGCTCGGCCCTATGCGGGTCAGCGCATGGCCCCCGCGCAAACCGTAGCAGCCCGGCAAGTCAATCATCAGGCGGGCTGGTGTTATATATTTGCAAATTTGTGTTGCCGAGCGGCTATCGCGCGCGTGGGATGGATCAGACCGGCAGTGGTGCGGCCTTCAGGCGCTCCATGCTGAACCGGCTGCTGACATTGCGCAGTTTCACCTGGCCGATGAGGCGGCGATAGAAATCGTCATACGCGGCGATGTCCGGCACCACCACGTGGAGCAGGTAATCGACGTCGCCGCTCATGCGCCAGGCGTCGATGATTTCCGGCATGCTGGCAACGACGCCGGCGAAGCGCTCGAGCCATTCCGCCGAATGGTCCGCGGTTTCCACCTCGACGAAGACCGAGACCGGCAGGCCGATCTTGGCCGGATCGACCACCGCGACACGGCGCAGAATGACGCCATCTTCCTCCATGCGGCGGATCCGCTTCCAGCAGGGCGTGGGGGTGAGACCGACCTTGCCGGCGATATCGGCGAGCGAGAGCGAGGCGTCGGCGGAGATCAGGCGCAGGATTTCGCGATCCAGCCGGTCGAGTTCCTTGTCGGCGGGCATGGGCATATCCTTCTGTCAATGGAGAAAAAGTAGCAGAAAATTCCCCTCATGGCCATCCGTAGCGTCGCGCGAGAAAGATATTTTGTGTTGTGGCTGGTGGCCCGGCTGCAAGGTTGCGCCTGCCTGCGATGCGGATGCTGCTACCCAACCATCGAGTCCGCCGAAAATTCCGGCGCGCTGTGCCTATTGGGTGCCGCCCGCCTGGGCCGAGTCCTCCTCGTAGCGCCAGAGCAAGTCGCGGTCGCGGCCGGCGTTGAGCTTGGCTTGTTCGGGGGTGAGGCGGTCGGCCCAGAGCTGGTTGGTCTCCTTGCCGGTGCGGATCGCTTCCAGCA
>Ga0335075_10008896_pt1 | contig 15361 bp, 15 predicted proteins | sample Lox_Sample_24_FD_206723 | JGI IMG/M metagenome (GOLD analysis project Ga0335075, IMG submission 206723) | Soil microbial communities from Loxahatchee National Wildlife Refuge, Florida, United States - Lox_Sample_2.4 | ecosystem: Environmental > Terrestrial > Soil > Wetlands | place: USA... | reverse complement strand
TCATGCCGCGTTGAGCCAGCCGGTCCTGGCGTTCCCCTCCCTCTCTCATCTGCGCTGGACGTTCGATGCATCCATGATCATCCCGTTCGCGGTCACCGGGCTCGCGGCGGCGATGAGCTCGGCTGCTGTCGTGACGACCTATCAACGCATCAACGATGCCGATTGGGTGCGGCCGGAAACCCGCTCCATCGGCGGTGGTATTTTTGGTGATGGAATTGCCGCGGTCGTCGCAGGCCTATTCGGGACCTACGGCCTCACCATCTCCACCGTCAATGTCGGCCTCGTCGCGGCGACTGGAGTTGCGAGCCGGCGCATCGCCTTCCTCATCGCCGCCTTGCTGGCCGTGGCTGCGTTCCAACCCACCTTCATCGGCCTGATCAGCATCATGCCGCCGCCGGTCATGGCCTCGGCGGCCCTGTTCACCGCCGTCTTCATCATGATCAGCGGCATCCAGATCATCTCCACCCGCATCCTCGATGCGCGCCGCACGCTCGTGATCGGCGCCGGCATGATGGGGTTCCTGATGGACTCCGTATCGCCCTCCGCCTTCGCCGGCGTGCCGCACTGGCTTGCGCCTGTGCTGACCTCGCCTTTGGTGCTGGCGACGCTGGTCGCACTCCTGCTCAATCTCTTCTTCCGCATCGGCATCCGCCGGACCGTCAGCCTGCCGATCGATCCTCAATCCTTCTCGCTCCAGGACGTCGAAAACTTCATCGAGCGCGCGGCCGGCGCCTGGGGCGCACGGCGCGACGTGATCACGCGTGTCGGGTTTGCGGTGCAGCAGGCGGTGGAGGCGATCATCGAATTTTGCCGCCCCTCCGGCCCGATCGAGCTCGCCGTGAGCTATGACGAGTTCGATATCGACGCCAAGCTAACCTATGACGGTGTTGCCCTGGAACTGCCGGAATGGCCGCCTTCCCATGAAGAGGTGCTGGAGGCGGAGGATGGCGCTCGACGCCTCTCGGGTTTCCTGGTGCGCCAGCAAACCAACCGCGCGGAGAGCGGAACCGAACGCGGCGCCACAGTCCTCAAGCTGCATTTCGAACATTGAAACTGGAGCGTGATGACCGAAGGTGGACTCACCGCAGGTCTGAATCACGCGAGAAAACAAAAACCAAGAGCGGGATGAGTGAGCCCGAGCGATCTCATCCCGCTCTAAAGCTGAAGCGTGATGACCGATTCCGAAGTTCGCAGCATCGCAATGCGGACGGAATCTGGACACTCGGCCCTTATTTTCTGTGGCCTGCCAGACGCTTTCGGATCATGGAGCGGACGACGAGATTCGAACTCGCGACCCTGAGCTTGGAAGGCTCATGCTCTACCAGCTGAGCTACGTCCGCGCCGCCGACCCTGGTACCGCACCCGCCCCGCTCCGGCAAGCCGCGTTCACAGCAACTCGCACGCCTCCTCGAAGTCGAGGCGCGGCGAACGGGGGAAAACACCCGCCGGATCACCATGGCCGAGGCTGCAGATGAAATTCGACTTCCAGCCACGATAGGCGAAGAACTCTTCATCCACCTTGGCCTTGTCGAAACCGGACATCGGCCCGCAATCCAGCCCCAGGGCACGCGCCGCGAGAATGAGATAGCCCCCTTGCAGCGATCCGTTGCGGAAGGCCGTCTCCTGCGCGAAGGCCTCGTTGGTCGCGAACCAGGAGCGCGCATCCTGATTGTGGGGAAAGATCCGCGGCAGAAAATCGTAAAATTTCGGATCATAGGCGATGATGACGGTCACCGGCGCCTGCATCGTCTTCTCGACATTGCCGGGCGAGAGCGCGGGCCTCAGCCTCTCCTTGGCCTCCTGGGTGCGGAGGAAAAGAAAGCGCGCCGGCGAGGAATTGGCGGAGGTCGGCCCCCATTTCAAAAGATCATAGAGGGTGCGCAGCGTCTCGTCGGAGACCGGCTCGTCACGCCATTTGTTCTGCGTGCGGGCGTCGCGAAAGAGTGTATCCAGGGCAACATCGTCGATCACCATGCGGCGTCCTTCCCTTCCTCCGGTCCCGGCCCTTCATCCAGTGCCGGATCATCGCACCGCACAATCGAGTCGGTGGCCGGATGCGTCAAGCCGGCCGGCTCTCGCCGAAGCCGAAGCTCAGAGATCGACCTGCTCGACCGCGGTCACCTCGGGAACGTAATGACGCAGCATGTTCTCGATGCCGTGCTTGAGCGTCGCGCGCGAGGAAGGACAGCCGCTGCACGCCCCCTGCAGATAGAGCCGCACGATGCCGTCGCGATAGCCGCGGAAGATGATATCCCCGCCGTCGCCGGCCACCGCGGGGCGAACGCGAGTGTCCAGAAGCTCCTTGATCTGGGCCACGACCTCCTCGTCCTCGGGCGCGATCTCGTCCTCGGCCAGCGCCTCGGCGCCGCCCTCGAGCGTCGGGCGGCCGGAGAGGTAATGCTCCATGATCGCGCCGAGCACCTGCGGCTTCAGCGCCTGCCAGGAAATATCGTCGGTCTTGGTGACGGTGATGAAGTCCGAGCCCAGGAAGGTGCGCGCGACACCCGGCAGCTCGAACAGGCTCGCGGCAAGCGGGCTCCTCGCCGCCGCCTCGCTCGAGGCGAAATCGGCCGTCATGGCCCCGAGCACCTCTCGCCCGGGCAGGAACTTCAGCGTGGCGGGGTTCGGCGTGCTTTCGGTCTCGATGAACATGGGCTTTCCCAAGCTAGACGGAACGCTGCAAAGCCGCGTCCCGCCGGGGGGATAGATCGGTCGGCCCCGGACCAAGGGCAAGGGTAGCGCGAGCGGAATCCTCTCCTCTTCTCTGGGGTTCGCGGGTGCGGCGGCGCACCGCGCGGCTCTCGGTGCGGAGCTGGCCGCAGGCGGCGAGAATATCCGCCCCGCGCGGCATGCGCACCGGGGCGGCAAAGCCGGCGGCACGGACGATCCCGGCAAAGCGCGCGATCCGCGCCGGCGGGCTCGGCGCGAAACGGCTGCCGGGCCAGGGGTTGAAGGGAATGAGATTGACCTTAGCGGGAATGCCCGCGATCAGCCGGACGAGCGCGCGGGCCTCCGCGTCCGAATCGTTCACCCCATCCAGCATCACATACTCGAAGGTGATGCGCCGCGCATTCGAGGCCCCGGGATAGCGTCGGCAGGCCGCGATCAGCTCGGCGATCGGGTATTTGCGGTTGAGCGGCACCAGCTCGTCCCGGAGCGCATCCGTCACCGCGTGCAGGCTGACGGCGAGATTGACCCCGAGCTCCGCGCCGCAGCGATCCATCATCGGCACCACCCCCGAGGTCGACAGGGTGATGCGCCGGCGCGAGAGCGCGATTCCCTCGCCATCCATCAGGATGGCGAGCGCCGTGGCCACCGCTTCGTAATTGTAGAGCGGCTCGCCCATCCCCATCAGCACGATGTTGGAGAGAAGCCGTGGCGTGCGCGCGGTCGGCCATTCTCCGAACGTATCGAGCAGGGCGAGGAACTGGCCGACGATCTCGGTCGGGGAGAGATTGCGCGCGAGAAGCTGGGTGCCGGTATGGCAGAACCGGCAGGAAAGCGTGCAGCCCACCTGGGTCGAGACGCAGACGGCGCCCCGCTCTTCCTCCGGATCGGGAATATAGACGGTCTCCACCTCCGCGCCGTCGCGGAATCGGAGGAGGAATTTTCGCGTCGCGTCGGCGCCGCTCCGGTCGGCCGCGACCTCCGGCCGGCCGATCACAAAATGCTGAGCAAGCCGCTCGCGCAGCGTCCGGGCGAGCGTGCTCATGCACGCGAAGTCTCCCGCTCCGCGATGATAGATCCAGTGCCAGAGCTGGCGGGCGCGGAAGGCGGGCTCGCCAAGCTCGGCAAGCACGGTGGCAAGCTCGGCACGGGAGAGCCCGACGAGATCGCGCCTGCCATCGGCAAGCCGGTTCGAAGGCGGGGAAAAGAGTGCCGACTTGGCGAGAATCCGCGCCCGCTCTTCGCCTTCTGAAAGGGCGGCCACAGCCTTTGTCATTTTGCCGGGCACGCCTTGGTGATCGCGGCATAGGCATCGGAGAAGCCGCGCAGGCTGAAGCTGTCGGTCACTGTCCGCCCACCCGGGCCCGGCGAATGCGCAACCGCCGTATAGCCAAGCTTGAAAGCCTGCACCGCCGCCTCGCCATCCCGCGCGAAGGCCGCATTTCCGGCGGTGTAGAAGGCAAGATTGGTCCCACCGACGGCAACCAAGACATTGGCGCCCTTGGCGTAGGTGAAGCCGGTGCTGAGGGCAGCCTCGTCGCGCGCGCCGGGGCGCTCCGTCAGGCTCAGCAGAACCTCCCCGCGCCCGGAAAGCGTGGGCGTGGAGCTGGTCGGCCGGGTGAAGGCATAGCAGATGGTCTGTCCGCCCTGCACATAGGTAGCGGCGGTCCATTCGGCGAAGACGCCGAGCGGACTCGGTCCGTTCGTTGCGGCCTGGGCCAGAGCCTGGGGAGCGAACCCGAGGGCAACGGAGAGCAGCGAAGCCCCAAGGCGGACGGAGAGATGAGATGCGCGCATGTTCGGGGAATATCGCCCCCGGCTGAGCACGGCAAGCCGCTCTTCACGCGCCGGACGGGGCGCGATATGGCCCGTCTGATGGCCGCAAGCTTCGCCGATCCGCTCGATGCCGGGCTGGCCGCCCAGTACGAAGCCTATCCCTATCCGCGCCGTGATCCGTCGGATGAGCGAAAGCGGCTGATCATCGGCAGCCCCAGTCATCTGCGCGAGATCGATTACTGGCTGTTCCGCGCCGCGCGGCCGCTGAGCCGGCCGCTCCGGGCGCTCATCGCCGGCGGCGGCACGGGCGATGGCACCATCATGCTGGCGCAGCAGCTCGCCACCGCCGGCAGGCCCGGCAGCGTCACCTATCTCGACCGTTCCCAGGCTTCGATGGCGATCGCCCAGGCGCGGGCGAAGATGCGCGGTCTCGAGAACATCGTCTGGCGAAACGATTCGCTGCTCGATCTCCCCGCCTCCGGCCTCGGCCCCTTCGACTACATCGATTGCTGCGGCGTGCTGCACCATCTGCCCGATCCGGATGCCGGGCTCGCCGCACTTCTCTCCGTGCTGGCGCCGGATGGCGGAATCGGGCTCATGGTCTATGCCCCGCATGGGCGCACCGGGGTGGGCATGCTCCAGCAGGCGCTCACTCTGCTCACGCCCCCGACCGAGCCGCCGGCTGCGCGGCTCGCGGTCGCGAAGCGGCTGTTGAAGCATTTGCCGCAATCGGCCTGGCTGCGGCGCAATCCCTATATCGGCGATCATCTCGAAGGTGGGGATGCGGGGATCTACGATCTCCTGCTCAATCCGCGTGAGCGGACCTACACGGTCGCCGAGCTTGCCGCCCTGCTCGGCCGGGCAGGACTCGCGATCGCCACGTTGATGGAGCCGATGCGCTACGACCCGGCGACCTGGCTCCCCGATCCCAGGCTGCGCGCCTTTGCCGAGCCGCTCGATCCGGCAGGCAAGGCCGCGCTCGCCGAAGCGATCACCGGCAATATGGGCACGCACATCGCCTACTGTGTCCGCGCCGGCAGCCTACCGCCCCTGCCCGATCCGGCGTCCCCGGAAGCGGTGCCGCTGATGCGCGAGATCTCCGGGCCGGATCTCGCCAGGCACGTCGGCGCGGACGGAACGATGTCCTTCCTCTTCGACGGGCTGCGCGCGCTCGTCCCGGTCCCGCGCCTTGCTCGGCCGATCCTCAATCTGATCGACGGCGAAAAGACCGTCGCGGAGATCGCCGCCGCGCTCGTCGGCCGCGGCATCGTGGAGGCCGAGTTCCGGCGCGACTGGCCGGAACTCTTCGCGAGACTTTCCGGCCTCAACAGGCTCCTGCTCGCGTCTCCACCTTGATCCGCTGCTCTCTGGCCTGATCAGTTTTCCTGATCGTCGGATCCCGGTCCCACCTCGATATCGCTGCCGAGCGCGTCAGGATCATCTCCGAGATCGGACGTATCCTCGATCACGTCCTCGTCGGTCGTCTCGGCCGCTTCCTCCATCTCGAGACCCTCTTCCTCGGGTACCGGCTGGGGCTTCTTGATCCGCCGGTCATCCGCGGGCGGGCTCGGCGGGCGGCGCAGACGCGGCTGCTCGGCCGGCTGTTCGGTATGGCATTTGGGGCAAACGGCCGGGGTCCGGCCGAGATCATAAAAGCGCGTGCCACAGGCTACACAGATGCGCTTGCTGCCGAGTTCCGGCTTCATCATCGGTCGCGGTCCCGTCCTTGGAGCGGAGCGGCGCCTTGCCACCGCGCGGGCGCCCTGTCAAACCTCGTGCGCGAATTTCTCGTATAAAAATGGAATTCCGCCCCGCCACCATGGATACCGCTCTCGCAAGCCCGCCGGGCATGAAATCCTTGCGGGCTTCCCGCCCTGCCGGGCCGCTCTCCGGCAGCCTCCGCGTCCCCGGCGACAAGTCGATCAGCCATCGGGCGCTGATGTTCGGGGCGCTCGCCGTCGGCGAGACAAGCATCCGGGGCCTTCTCGAAGGCGAGGATGTGCTGGCGACGGCGGCGGCAATGCGCGCTCTCGGCGCCGAAGTGACACGCGAATCGGATGGAACCTGGCGCGTCGCGGGGCGCGGCGTGGGCGGCCTCGCCGAGCCCGCGAATGTGCTGGACATGGGCAATTCCGGCACCTCGGCGCGCCTCATTACCGGCATCCTCGCCACCCATCCGATCTTCTCGGTGCTGACCGGCGATGCAAGCCTGCGTGCCCGGCCGATGCGGCGGGTCATCACGCCGCTCTCGGCGACCGGCGCGCGTTTTTCCGCCCGCGCGGGCGGATTCCTGCCGATGGCGATCGAGGGAACGGGAGAGGCGCTGCCGCTCCGCTACCGTTTGCCGGTGGCCTCGGCGCAGGTGAAATCGGCCGTGCTGCTAGCGGGGCTGAATGCACGCGGCGAGACCATGGTCGAGGAGCCGGCGCCGACCCGCGACCATACCGAGAATCTGCTCCGTCATTTCGGCGCCGAAGTGAGCGTCGAGGCGGAGGGAACAGGCCGGCGCATTCGCCTTGCCGGGCAGCCGGAGCTTCGCGCCGCCGATATCGTCGTGCCGGCGGACCCTTCCTCGGCCGCGTTTCCGCTCGTGGCGGCACTGCTCGTGCCGGGATCCATGCTCAGGCTCGCAGGCGTGGGGCTCAATCCGCTGCGCACCGGGCTTCTCGCCACGCTCGCCGAGATGGGGGCCACGATCACCATCGAGGCTCCGCGGACGGAGGCTGGCGAGCCGATCGGCGATCTCGTCGTGAGGCAGAGCGCGCTCCGTGGCATCGATGTGCCGCCCGACCGCGCACCGACGATGATCGACGAATACCCGATCCTCGCCGTGGCTTCCGCCTGCGCCACGGGTGTTACGCGGATGCGCGGGCTTGCCGAGCTTCGGGTGAAGGAAAGCGACCGGCTCGCGGCGACCGCGGCGATGCTCGCCGCCAACGGGGTGAAGGCCGAGATCGAGGGTGATGATCTTCTCGTGCACGGCACCGGCCGCCCCCCCGCCGGGGGCGGGCTCGTCGCGACCACGATGGACCATCGGATCGCGATGAGCGCGCTCGTCCTCGGCCTCGCGAGCGCCGCGCCGGTGACGGTGGACGACACCGGCTTCATCGACACGAGCTTTCCGGGCTTCGCCGCCCTCATGACAGAGGCGGGCGCCCGCTTCTCTGCCGCGTGAAATCCAAGCTGATCATCGCGATCGACGGCCCGGCGGCCGCCGGCAAGGGCACGCTCGCGCGCCGGCTCGCGCATCATTTCGGCCTGCCGCACCTCGACACCGGTCTGCTTTACCGGGCCGTTGCGCGGCGGATGCTGGACGAAGGCGCCGACCCCATGGACGGCGCGGCGGCCGAGGCGGCGGCGCGCGCGCTCGACCCCGCGGAGACGGAGCGGGGCGATCTCAGGACGCCGGAGGTCGATCGCGCGGCGAGCCTGGTCGCGGCCGAGCCGCGGGTCCGGGCCGCGCTCCGAGCCTTTCAGCGCCAATTCGCAAGCGCCCGCGGCGCGGTGATGGACGGGCGGGACATCGGCACCGTGATCTTCCCCGATGCGCCGGTGAAGCTCTTCGTGACCGCCCGGCCCGAGGCCCGGGCCGAGCGCCGCTTTCGCGAGCTTGCCGGACGCGGCATCGCGGCCGATGAAGAAGCGGTCGCCGCCGAGATCGCCGAGCGCGACGCGCAGGACGAGAACCGCCCGGTCGGACCACTGCGCCGGGCCGAGGACGCGTTGCTGATCGACACCACCGGGCTCGATCCGGACCAGGTCTTCGCCGCGGCTCTTGAGAAGATCGCGGCCCGTTTCGCCTCGCACGCGTAAGGGTTTCTCTTGACTTGATCCGCCGCGCGCGTATCTCTCCGCATATCCGCGCGGCCGCTTCCGCGCTGGGAAGAGGCTGGGGATCGCCTCCCGGCATCCTTTATCGTCAATCCGGCCTTGATCCGTGCGTCAGCCGGCAGAGGCAAGCCGTGTTCCGCCGACCCGTGGAACGCGCAAACTCCTGGGGCCCCACGCGGGCACCAAAGCAACGAGGACCATACCCGCGCAATGTCATCCGCCACCGTGACTGTCCCCCATGATCGCTCGAGCCAGGGGACCATGAATCCGGCGAAGGAGAGCTTCGCCGACCTGCTCGACGAAACCCTGGGACGGGACAGCGGCTTCGACGGCTCGGTCGTCACCGGCCGCGTGCTCCGGCTGACCGACGAGTATGCCATCGTCGATGTCGGGCTCAAGAGCGAGGGGCGGGTGCCGCTCAAGGAATTCGCTTCCCCGGGCATGAAGCCCGAGGTGAAGCCGGGCGACGTGATCGAGCTTTATATCGAGCGCTACGAGGACCGCGACGGATCGATCGTGCTCTCGCGCGAGAAGGCGCGGCGCGAGGAGGCCTGGACCAATCTCGAGAAGGCGTTTGAAGGCAATCAGCGCGTCAGCGGCACGATCTATGGCCGCGTCAAGGGCGGCTTCACGGTCGATCTCGGCGGCGCGGTCGCCTTCCTGCCCGGAAGCCAGGTCGATATCCGCCCGGTGCGCGACGTCACGCCGCTGATGAACACCCCTCAGCCCTTCCAGATCCTCAAGATGGACCGCGCGCGGGGCAATATCGTCGTCTCGCGCCGCGCCGTGCTGGAGGAGACGCGGGCGGAGCAACGGAGCGAGCTGATCCAAGGCCTGAAGGAAGGCCAGATCCTGGACGGGGTGGTGAAGAACATCACCGACTATGGTGCCTTCGTCGATCTCGGCGGCGTCGATGGCCTTCTCCATGTGACGGACATCGCCTGGCGGCGCATCAACCATCCGTCCGAGGCGCTGACGATCGGCCAGCCGGTCAAGGTGCAGGTGATCCGCTTCAACCCCGAGACGCAGCGCATCAGCCTCGGGATGAAGCAGCTCGAGGCCGATCCGTGGGAAGGGGTCGCCGCGAAATATCCGCCCGGCGCGAAATTCACCGGGCGCGTGACCAACATCACCGACTATGGCGCCTTCGTCGAGTTGGAGCCGGGGGTCGAGGGGCTCGTCCACGTCTCCGAGATGTCGTGGACCAAGAAGAACGTGCATCCCGGCAAGATCGTCTCCACCAGCCAGGAGGTGGAGGTGATGGTGCTCGATGTCGATGCGGCCAAGCGGCGCATCTCGCTCGGCCTCAAGCAGGTGAGCCAGAACCCGTGGGAGGCCTTTCTCGAAGCCCATCCGGTCGGCTCGACGGTCGAGGGCGAGGTGCGGAACATCACCGAGTTCGGCCTCTTCATCGGCGTTGACGTGGAGCTCGACGGGATGGTGCATCTCTCCGATCTCTCCTGGGACGATTCGGGAGAGAACGCGATCACGCGCTACAACAAGGGCGACATCGTCAAGGCAAAGGTGCTCGATGTCGATGTCGAGAAGGAGCGGATCAGCCTCGGCATCAAGCAGCTCAGCGACGATCCCGGCGCCGCCGCGCTCGATCGCGTCCACAAGGGCGATGTCGTGACCGGCGTCGTCACCGCGGTGCAGTCGAACGGCATCGAGGTGAAGGTGGACGATGCGCTGACCGGCTTCATCCGCCGCGCCGAGCTCGCCCGCGACAAGGCGGACAACCGACCCGACCGCTTCGCGGTGGGCGAGAAGGTGGACGCCAAGGTCGTCTCGGTCGATCGCGCGGCTCGGCGCCTCACCCTCACCATCAAGGGCAAGGAGCTCGACGAGGAGAAGCAGGCGATGGCCGATTACGGGTCGTCCGATTCCGGGGCCTCGCTCGGTGACATCCTCGGCGCCGCCATACGCCGGCGCAACCAGCAGGCGGAGCAGGAGAACAAGTAAGAGTCTGTTTGGGAATGCCGCTTCGGTGGTCGTCCGGCTCACCACAGTGCATTCTCAAACGGACTCCAGGCCCGCAGATGCGTCCATAGCCCGGAAGGTGGCGGGGTGAGCCTGGAGACCGACCTTCTGCTCGATCGCCGGCACCTCAAGCGCGGGCTCGTGTTCTGGCGGGTGGTGGCCGTCCTGGCGGTGGTGGCTGCCGTGCTCGCCGGCCTGCGCAGCGGAGGGATACCGCTTTTCGCGGGCGGCGCTCACGTCGCGGTGCTCAAGATCGACGGCATCATCACCGATGACCCGGCACGCGACGCGGCGGTGGAGAACCTCGCACGCGACCCTGAGGCGAAAGCCCTCGTCATCGCGATCGACAGCCCGGGCGGCAGCGTTGCCGGCGGGGAGGCGCTGCACGATGCGATCGCCAAGGTGGCGGCGAAAAAGCCGGTGGTCACGGTGATGGGACCGCTCGCCGCCTCGGCGGCCTACATGATCTCGGTCGCAAGCGACCGCATCTATGCCCGCGAGGGCACGCTCACCGGCTCGATCGGCGTTCTTCTGGAAACGGGCGAGGTCTCCGGCCTGCTCAGCAAGCTCGGCATCACGGCGGAGACGATCGTTTCCGGCCCGCTCAAGGATCAGCCGAGCCTGACCGCGCCGATCTCCCCGGAAGGGCGGCAGGTTCTCCAGGGGCTCGTCAACAACCTCTTCGAGCAGTTTGTTTCGATGGTTGCCGCAGGTCGGCATATGAGCATCGACGCGGTGAAGGCGCTCGCCGATGGTCGTGCCTATACCGGGCAGCAGGCCCTCAAGCTCGGCCTGATCGATGCGATCGGCGGCATGGACTCCGCGCGCGCCTGGCTCGCCAGAGCAAAAGGCGTGCCAGAGAGCCTGCCGGCCAAGCCCCTCGAGGAATCCGGTCTTTTCGGGAATGGAATAGAAGGCGGCGTCGGGGGACTCCTAAAAATCTTTCTATCACAACAGGTTAATCTTGACGGCGCGTGGGCGATCTGGCAGCCTGCGGAACAATTGCGCTAAGCAGAGGGATTATGCGCAATTGGGGGAGCTGATGACCAAGTCGGAGCTGATCGCCGACCTCGCCGCGGCGAACCCGCACCTGTTGGCACGTGACGCCGAGCAGATCGTGCAGACCGTGTTCGACCAGATCGTGGCCGCGCTCGCCAATGGGGATCGCGTGGAGCTGCGTGGCTTCGGTGCCTTCACAGTCAAGCGGCGCAGCGCGCGAACGGGGCGCAACCCGCGCACCGGCGAGGCCGTCGCGGTCAAGGAAAAATTTGTCCCCTTCTTCAAGGCCGGCAAGGAGCTCCGGGAGCGTGTGAATCACGGCAAGCCCAACGCTCCCTCCCGGCCCAGCCCGAGGCGCGCCTCGGCCTGACCGGGCGCCCCGCGCCCCCATTGCCGTGTGACCGCCATGCGCCTCGTGATCTCGGCCCCATTCCTGCTGCTGCTCGTTCTCTTCGCGCTCTCGAACACTGCGCCGGTGGCGCTTGGCCTCTGGCCGACCAGCCTGGCGGTCCGGCTGCCGCTCTCGCTCGCCGTCCTTGCCGGCATGGCGATCGCCTTCCTCGCCGGCGCCCTGCTCGTCTGGGGCGAGACGCTCCGCCAGCGTCGGCGCGCGCGGCGGGCCGAGGCGCGGGTGCGGCTGCTTGAGGCCCGGCTTTCCGCCGGGGTGCCCCAAGGGACGTTCCAGGGAACAGCATTGCCCATCGCCCCGCCGGAGTGAGAGATACAGGGGCAAATGAAGAACAGACAAATCAAGAACGGGCGAATCAAGGTGTGCGGCATCAATAGCGAAGCCGCCTTCGACGAGGCGGTCGCCGCTGGGGTGGACTGGATCGGTTTCGTCTTCTTTCCGCCCTCCCCGCGCTTCGTCACACCCGCGCGTGCGGCGGCACTCTCAGCGCGGCGGCGAGGCGGGCCGCCGCGCGTCGGCCTCTTCGTCGATCCGGACGAGGCGATGATCGGCGCGGCGCTTGCCGCGCTGCCGCTCGATATCCTCCAGCTCTATGCGGCGCCAGAGCGGGCGGCAGCACTTGGGCAGCACTTCGGGCGGCCGGTCTGGCGGGCCGTCGGCGTGGCCGATCGTTCCGACCTGCCAAGCGATGCAGCCGGAGCGGACACGCTGCTCATCGAGCCGAAGGCACCGCCCGAGGCCACGCGGCCGGGCGGCAACGCCATGCGCTTCGACTGGTCGCTTCTTGCAGGCTGGACCGCGCCAGCCCCTTGGGTGCTGGCGGGCGGGCTCAATCCGGAAAATGTCGGCGCCGCGATCGCCGCCAGCCGCGCGACCGCGGTCGATGTCTCCTCGGGTGTGGAGCGGATGCCGGGCGTGAAGGATCCGGCCCTGATCCGCGCCTTCATCGAATCCGCGCGTGCCGCGTGGCGATCGCGGGACGGCGAAGAGGCTGCTCGACCGCGCCCAGAAGCCGTTCGGGGTGGCTGAAGACCTCGAACCCGTCGCGCCGCGCGATCGCGATGAGCGTCAGCCCCGCCTCGTCGGCGAGCCGGACGGCAAGCGCGCTCGGCGCAGACATCGCGGCGAGGATCGGCGCACCTGCGCGCACGGTCTTCTGCACGAGCTCGAGCGAGACGCGGCTCGTCATCACCACCATGCCGTTCGGCGCTGCGATCCCAGCCCGGCCAAGCGCGCCGATCAGCTTGTCGAGCGCATTGTGCCGCCCGATATCCTCGCGCACCGCGAGAAGTCCCCGCCCCCGATCCCAGAAGCCGGCGCCGTGCACGCCGTGCGTTTCCGCGTTGATGCGCTGGGCTTGGTCGAGCGCTGCGAGCGCGGCGAGCACATCCGCAGGCGCGAGCGAGAATTCTTCCGCAACGCGGCCGAGCGGGCGCATCACCGACTCCAGGCTTTCCGCGCCGCAGAGGCCGCAGCCGGCCGGTCCGGCCATCATCCGCCGCCGCCGGACATAATGTTCGGCGCGGCCCGGCACGAGATCGATGCGCAGCTCCACACCCTGAGAGAGCGGCACGATCTCGATGCGCTCGATCTCGTCAGGGTGGGAGATCACCTGCTCGGAAAGGCTGAAGCCAACGGCGAAATCCTCGAGATCCGAAGGTGTCGCGAGCATCACGGCATGGGTTGCGCGGCCATAGGTGATGGCGACGGCGCATTCACCGGCCAGCGCCCGCTCCTCGGGGCGGAACGTGCCGGCTCGCCATGCCAGCGCCCGAGCGGCTTCGGAGGGATGGAGCGACATGCAGGCCGAGTTTAGAGGAAAACAGGCGATCGCGCATATCGATCCGGAATCTTTTACTTTCACTATATTGATCGGCGCTCTTACGGCATTGCCCTCACTTGCCATCGATATGAGCCTGCCCGCCCTCGGCGGCATTGCCCGCGACCTTCATACCGCCCAAGGCACCGCCGCCCTCACCTTGAGCCTTTTTCTGGTCGGCTATGCCGTCGCTCCGATCGCCTTCGGGCCGCTCTCGGACGAGTACGGGCGGCGGCCGATCGTCATCGCGGGATGCCTTCTGTTCGCATTCTCCGCGACCCTCGGCACCTTCACCGGTTCGATCGGGATGCTCCTCTTGTGGCGGTTGCTCCAGGGTGCCGGAGCCGGGGCGGGCGGCGTGATCTCATTCGCCGTGGTGCGGGATCTCTTCAACGGCGCCGGGCTGCGCCGGCGGCTTGCGCAGATCAGCGTCGTCCGGGTGATCGCCCCGATGATCGGGCCGAGCCTCGGCGCCTTCATCATGCCGCTGGGCGGCTGGCGGGCGATCTATGGGCTGACCGCGATCCTCGCCTGCCTCCTCCTCGCGCTCGCGGTGATCGGGCTGCCGGAGAGCGCGCCGCGCTTTTCCGGCGCGCCGCACGTGCCGGTCAGACTGATCACCGGCTATGCGCGGGCGCTCCGCAACCGCGCGATCCTCGGCTATTCGCTCGTCAATGCCTGCGCTTTCGGCTGCCTCTTCGGCTATGTCACCGGTTCCTCGCTGGTGATGATCGAAGTGCTCGGTGTCTCGCCGCGGATCTTCGGCCTGCTTTTCGCGCTGGTGGATGCCGGATTGATGGCGGGGTTCTTCATCAACGGAAAGCTCAACGCGCGCGGCGCGGGACGGCACGGGCCGCTCCTGGCCGGTCTCGTGCTCGGCTCCGTCGCCTCGGCGGTGCTGCTGGCGCTGGCGCTCGCCGGGCTGACCCGCCTTCAGAGCCTGGTACCGCTGCTCCTGCTCGGCGCCATCGGCTACGGGCTCATCACGCCGAACGCGACGCAGGGCGCGCTCCAGCCGCTGCCCGAGATCGCCGGAATCGCCTCAGCGGTGCTCAGCCTGCTGATGATGCTGATGGGTGCGCTCTCGGGCGCGGTCGTCTCCACCTTCTTCGACGGGCGGACGGCTCTCGCCATGACCGGGACCATGGCCGGGTTCGCCGCCTCCGCCCTCCTTCTCTACCTCGCCTACGTCCGATCGGCCGAGCCGCGCGAAGCGCGAAGGGCGAGGAAATGAAATGGAGACGCGCGGTCGCGGGGCAGCGGAGCAAAGCGCGCGGATGACCACGACAAACAAATCATCGTCATAATCCCGCGCCACAAGAGAGGGCCGATTGATCGGCCCGCCGATTGGTTCCATGAAGCGGCCGAACGCGGTCGGCGCCGGAGCGGTCCCGGTCTCGTTCGACCGCACGGGCAGTGTCGATGGCAGTTTCCTCAGACCAGGCGGAGCCGGCGACAAGGGTCGAACGGCAGACGCAGTCTGCCCGCGGCACCGACCGCAGCACCTCCGGTCCGCTTCGGCATCTCGGCGAGATCGTCGTTCACGCGCCGCAGACGCTCCGCGCGCTTGTGCGCGCCGACGAGCTTTGGCTGGTGGGGCTCGCGGCGGTGGTCGGCGCGCTCGCCGGCTGCACCGTCGTGCTGATGGAGACGATCGCCCAGTTTCTTCATCGGCTCCTCTTCCGCCTGCCTCCCGGTGTGCGCCTTTCCGCGATGGGCTCCATCCCTCTCGCCAGCGCCCTGCTCGTCCCCACCCTCGGGGGCCTTGTCTTCGGCCTCGTCGGCCTCGTCATCGCGCGCTACCGGCCCAACCGCGTGATCGACCCGATCGAGGCGAACGCCCTCTATGGCGGGCGGATGTCCTCGACCGACAGCACGAT
>Ga0335075_10008894_pt1 | contig 15362 bp, 15 predicted proteins | sample Lox_Sample_24_FD_206723 | JGI IMG/M metagenome (GOLD analysis project Ga0335075, IMG submission 206723) | Soil microbial communities from Loxahatchee National Wildlife Refuge, Florida, United States - Lox_Sample_2.4 | ecosystem: Environmental > Terrestrial > Soil > Wetlands | place: USA... | reverse complement strand
GAGGAAGACGCCTTCGCTGAACGTGGGGTAGGGCGGGATCACGTCGAGGAGCACCTCGATCGGCGTCTCGGCGCGGATCGCGAGCGTCAGCTGCTGCAGCCATTCGCCGGCCTCCGGGCCGACGGCCACCGCGCCGGTGAGGACGCGCCGCTCCGGATCGGCCACCACCTTCACGAAGCCGTCTCCCTTGGGCCGCTCGTAGGTCGCGAGTCGCGGCACCGACGAGAGCGGCCACGTCGAGCTGACGCCGCCCTCGGTGTCGCCGACGGTCGCAACCTGCGGGTCGGTGAAGATCGTCGCCGGGACGGCGCGGTGATCCGCGCGCACGGTGCGTCCGGCCATGTCGTATGCGACGACGCGCGCGTGGTACTTGCCGACGTGCGTGAACGGCGCGATCCCCGTGACGTCGCCGATCGCCCAGACGTTCTCGGCGGCGCGCATCCGCTCGTCGACCTCGATGCCTCGACGCGAGATCTCGAGACCGAGCGGCTCGAGGCCGGCGACGTTCGGCCGCCTCCCGGTGGCGACGAGCAGCCGGTCGAAGGGAAGCTCGTCGCCGCTCGCGAGCGTCAGGCTGCCCGGGCGCACCGCGGTCGCCTTCGCCTCGAGGCGGATGTCGATCCCGTCGTCCCGCAGTGACGCCTCGACGGTGGCGGCGGCATCGGCGTCGACGCGCGACAGGATGCGCGAGTCGCCCTGCACGAGGGTGACTCCGGCGCCGGCCCGGCGAAAGAACTGCGCCAGCTCGCAGCCCACGGGGCCCGCTCCGAGCACGAGCAGGCGGCCAGGAACCTCGAGCGTCTCCGTGGCCTGGTGGTTCGTCCAGTAGTCGACGCTATCGAGCCCCTCGAGCGGCGGGATCGCCGCCGACGAGCCGGTGGCGATGACGAGCCGGTCGTAGCGGAGCTCCTGCTCGCCGACGCGAACGAGGCCCGGCCGGACGACGGTGGCGTCACCGCGGACCAGCTCGGCGTCCTTCGTCGCGAGCCACTCGACCTGCGACGCGTCGTCGCGCTCCGCGACCCAGTCGCGCCACGCGAACGCCCGCGCGACGTCGAGGGTCGCGCCGGTGACCGCGCCGTCCGAATGGGCCGCAGCCGCGACGAGCTCGGGCGCCCGGAGCATCGTCTTCGTCGGCATGCAGGCCCAGTACGAGCACTCGCCGCCGACCAGCAGCCGCTCGACGACGGTGACGCGCGACTCGCGGTCGAGCCGGCGGAGGGCGCCGACGAAGTGCTCGCCGGACGACCCTCCACCGAGAACGACGACGTGCGTCACTTCAGGTGATTCGCCTTCAGGAACGCTGCGGCGACGACCGCCGGCGAGGCCTTGTTGACCTCGACAGCCTTGTTCATCGCGATGATCGCTGGCAACGTGACGTCGGCCGAGACCGCGTTCACGATCTTCGTGAACCTCGGGCCGAGCTGCTGCACGAGCGACGTCTTGACGATCGGTGCGACGTTCTGGAACCCGGTGACGTGCTTCGGGTCGGTCAGGACCGTGTACTTGGACGGCTTCAGCAACGGCGGATCCGTCGAGAACACGTCTGCCGCCAGCACCTTGCCGGCGTCGAGCGCCGCGTACGCCGAGATGCCGGCGAGCGGCACGAACGTGGCCTTCGTGATCCCGTACTGGTGCGTGTAGCCGACGAAGCACGTGTTGCGCGTCTTGCACTCCGGCAGGCCCCCGAACGTGAAGCTGCCGACCTTCTTCAGATCGGCGATCGTCTTCAGTCCGTACTTTGCCGCCGTCGCGTTCGTCACGGCGACGACGTCGGTGTCGTAGAACGGCGTCGGCGCGAGGAGGGTGTATCCCTTGCCGCCCTCCAGCTTCTTCGCGAGCTGGTAGGTGGCGGTCGCCGTCTTCGGTGAGTCGGCATGCCCGAAGACGTCCTGCACGATCACGCCGGTGTATTCCGGATACATGTTGATCTGGCCGCTCGTGAGCGACGTCTGGATCAGCTCGGTCGAGCCGATGTTCTGCTTGTACTTGACCGTGAAGCCGGCGTTCTGCAACGCCTGCTTGTAGAGCTCGCCGAGGATGAACTCCTCGGGGAAGTTCTTCGTGCCGAGGATGATGGTCGGCCCAGTCGTGGTGCGAGCGTGGGCGGCGGGTGTGAACGCCGCCGCGACTAGGCCGATGACGATCGCGACTCCGAGGGAGATCGCGAACGCCGCCTTTGCCGCACGGCGGGTGTGCTTGCGGATCACTGTGGCTCCTTTCCGGTCGGAGCTTCTCCGACCCTCGTTCGTCGGACCCCCGTTGGCGTAAGCGCTGCCTGGAGGCCGACCAGGGCGACGAACACTGCGGCTGACAGGATCATGACGCACAGGGATGCCCCGAGGACGCCCGCGAGGCGGTAGCTGGCCTGGTTGACGATGATGTCGCCGAGACCGCCGCCGCCCGCGATCGCCGCGATCGGCGCGGTGGCCACGACGGTGACCGCGGCGATCCGGATGCCCGTGAAGAGCAGAGGCAGGGCGAGCGGGAGCTCTACCCGGCGCAGGATCTGCACCCCCGTCATGCCCATCCCGCGCGCCGCCTCGACGACGTCGGCTTCGACGCGGTTCACTGCGTCGAAGCTGTTCGTCAGGATCGGTCCGCTGGCGAGGACGGCGAGCGCGACCATGTTGTTGACGAAGCCGATGCCGAGCACCGTGAGGAACGCCGCGATCAGCACGAGGCTGGGGAGGGCGCGCCCCACGATCGACGATCCGATCGCGATGCCGGAGCCGCGGTGCAGGTGGCCGAGGACGATCCCGAACGGGAGCGCCACCCCGAGGCCGATGCCCAGGGCCGCGCCCGACAGCTCGAGCTGCTGCCACGCCTTCGTCGCGAGGAAGCCGGGGTTGTCGCCGATGAAGCGGAACGCGTCGACGAACGTGTGCAGGTTGGCTGCCTCTGCGAGGATCACGCCAGCCTCCGGCCGGCCCACGGGGCGAGGACACGCCGCAACAGCACGAGCCCGGCATCGCACACGAGCGCCAGCGCGACCGCCAGCGCGCCGGCGCTGTAGATCTCGGTCTTGAACGGGGTCGGGTCGTCGAGCGCGCGGAAGATCGGGTCGCCGAGGCCGTAGTCGCCGAGGAAGGCGGCGACGGTCGCGATCGAGATCGTCGAGACGACGGCGATGCGCAGGCCGCCGACGATCGCCGGGATCGCGAGGGGCAGCTCGACGCGCAGCAGGATCTGTCGCCGCGTCAGGCCCATCCCGCGCGCCGCTTCGAGAACGTCCTCGGGCGCGGACCGCAGGCCGGCGACGACGTTGGGAAAGAGGATGACGAGCGTGTAGCTGACGAGGGCGATCTCGATCGTCGTCTCGGTCAGCCCGGTGAACGGGATCAGGAGCTGGAAGAGCGCGAGGCTCGGGATCGTGTAGAGCAACGCGGAGACGATGTTGATCGGGTGCTCGATCCGTCCGTAGCGGTGGGCGACGAGCGCGAGCGCGAAGGCGAGCGTGAAGCCGATCCCGACGGCGATCGCGGTCAGCTCGACGTGCTGGACGAGCGCCGGCTGGAGCGTGTCGCCCCAGTGCTGGCGCACCCAGCCCCAGCAGAACGCGTGGTTGCCGGTCACGCAGGCGTTCCCCTTGCCGAAGTTCGGGATGACGATCGGTCCGGCGGCGGTCCTCAAAGGAGCCCCCCTGCGTCCTCCAGCTTGAACACGCCGAGCTCGCGCTCGCCGTCGACGACGATCACCTGCGGCGTCCCCGTCTCGATCATCAGCGAGACCGCGTTGCGCAGGGTCGTCTCCGGCGGGACCCGCGACCCTCGTTCACCGTCCGACCCGGGTTCGAGCTTCACGTCACCGAGCGTCTTCAGCGCGAGGCGCCGGAGTGCACGATCCTCGCCGATGAACTGCGCGACGAAGTCGTCGGCCGGGTGCGCGAGGATCGCGTCCGGCGTGTCGTATTGCGCGAGCACGCCGCCCTGCCGCAGGATCGCGATGCGGTCGCCCATCGAAATCGCCTCGTCGATGTCGTGCGTGACGAAGACGACGGTCTTCGCGACCTCGCGGTGCAGGCGCCGGAGCTCGGTCTGGAGGCGGAAGCGGGTGATCGGGTCGAGGGCTCCGAACGGCTCGTCCATCAGGAGGACCGGCGGGTCCGCGGCGAGCGCGCGCGCCAGGCCGACGCGCTGGCGCTGCCCGCCGGACAGCTGCGCCGGATAGCGGCGGAGGTCGCCCTGCTCGAGCCCCACGAGCTCGATCAGCTCTTCGCAGCGCTGGCGGATGCGCCGCTTGTCCCAGCCGAGCAGCCGCGGCACGGTGCCGACGTTCTCGCCGATTGTCATGTGCGGGAACAGGCCGACCTGCTGGATCACGTAGCCGATGCCGCGTCGCAGCTCGACGGGGGAGAGGTCGCGCACGCTCCGGCCGTCGATGCGGATGTCTCCCGCGTCGAAGTCGATCAGCCGGTTCACCATCTTGAGCGCGGTCGTCTTGCCGCCTCCCGACGGGCCGACCAGGACGCAGAAGGCGCCGCCCGGGATCTCGAGCGAGAGCTCGTGCAGCGCGTCTCCGCTGCGACCCTCGTAGCGCTTGCTGACGCGGTCGAAGACGATCTCGCCGCTCACGACGACACCTGCGGGTTCCGGATGCCTGCGAGTCCGATCGCGCCGCCGCTCGCGACGAGGCCCGCGGTGATCGCCATCGCCAGCCGGAAGCCGGATTCGGACAGCCGGTTGCTCGTTCCCGCGACCGCGACGCCGACGACGGCGATCCCGAGCAGCCCCGCCACGCGCGCGACGGCGTTGTTGACACCGCTCGCGATGCCGCTGTCGCGCTCGCCGGCGTCCGCGAGGACGGTGGCGGTCAACGGCGCCACGATCATGGACAGCCCGACGGAGAAGAGGACGAGCGGCGGCAGCAGATCGAGCCAGTAGGAGAAGCCTGGTTTGAGTCGGACCAGCGCGAGCACGCCCGCCCCCGCGAGCAGCGGGCCGATGCCCATGAAGAGGCGCGGTCCGTACCGCATCGACAGCCGTCCGACGCGTGGCGAGAGCACGAACATGACGACGGTGGTGGGGAGGAGGGCGAGCCCGGCGCGGAGCGCCGAGTAGCCGGCCAGCTGCTGCACGAAGAGCACGAGGAAGAACGTCAACGTGGAGAGTCCGGCATAGACCGTGAACGTCTCGAGGTTCGCGAACGAGAAGTTGCGGCGCCCGAAGAGGCGAAGAGGCAGCATCGGGGCCGGGGCGCGACGCTCCCACCAGACGAAGAGGCCGAAGACGGCCGCACCGGCGACGAGCGTGGCGGGGATGAGGGGGTCGCTCCAGCCGAGGCGCGGCTGCTCGATCAGCGCGAAGACGGGACCTCCGAGCCCGAACGCGCAGAGCAGGCCGCCGACCACGTCCACGCGCGCGTGCGGCTCGCGCCGGTCGTGCGGGACGGCGTACAGGACGAGGCCGGCCGTCAGCACCGCGATCGGGATGTTGATGACGAAGATCCACCGCCACGAGGCGTTCGTGACGAGCCAGCCGCCGACGACGGGGCCGATCACGAACGCGATCCCGGTCCAGGCCGTCCACGTGCCGATCGCCGCGCCGCGCTCCTCGCCGGTGAACGTCCGGGCGATCACCGCGAGGCCGGACGGCGTGAGAATGGCGCCGCCGATTCCCTGCAGGCCGCGGGCGAGGATGAGCACGGTCCCGTCGGGCGCGGCGGCGCAGAGCGCCGAGATCGCGCCGAAGGACACGACGCCGACCAGGAACAGGCGCCGGGAGCCGAAGAGATCGCCGAGCGCGCCGCCGACGAGGAGCAGCGAGCCCAGGGTGAGCAGGTAGGCGTCGACCACCCACTGCTGCAGCGCGAGCCCGCCGCCGAGGTCGCGCTGGATCGCCGGCAGCGCGACGTTCACCACGGTCGAGTCCACGAAGACGATGACCGACCCGAGAATGCACGCCACGAGAACCAGTCGGTTACGGGACGGCGTCGCCAGGTGACGGATCTTCGCAGAAGGGCCCTGGTTGCCGAAACGGGGTCCCGGGGAACGCGGGCTCAGTTCTTGCGCGGGACGCGGAGCGCGGCGGGGCGCCGCCGTCCTCCGCGCAGGATCTCGACGTGGGCTTCGGCCAGCAGCTTGGTCGACTGGACGTCAAGCGGTCTCATGACTCGTCTCCCCCTCTCACGGCGTGTCCTCTCTCAACCGGACGCTTCGACGCCGTATGGTTCGATATCTGATCTCTCGATATCGAAAGAGTAGCAGTCGAATTGCTTGACGTCAAACGATTATGGCACCATGATGCCGCTATGTCACAGGAACGCGACCACATCGACCGATTCCTCGACGAGCTCGAGCCGATCGAGGGACTCGACTACGAGGTCGAGGGCATCGTCGACCGGATCGGGGGCATCAACCGGCGCATCAAGCGTGGGATGGAGGCCACGCTCGGCGAGTTCGGGCTCTCGCTGCCGGACTGGGAGGTGCTCTCGACGCTGCGCAACTCGGGCAGCCGCTCCCCGGGCGTGCTCTCCCGCCACCTCGAGCTCTCGAGCGCGGCGATGACGAGCCGGCTCGACAGCCTCGAGGAGCAGGGGCTGATCCGCCGCGTGCCGAGCGCGGACGACCGGCGGAAGGTCGCGATCGAGCTGACCGACGAGGGGCGCCGGCGTTGGGAGGAGGCGGCGTCGATCCAGGCGCGCAAGGAGGCGTTCTTCGCCGCCGCGCTCACGGCGGCCGAGCAGCGGCGCCTGAACGCGCTGCTCCGCAAGCTGATGCTGGCGCTCGAGCGCGCCCAGGGCTGAACAAGGTGCCTGGCGCCTTGGTGCCAGGCACCTCTTCCGGTGCAGGTCGCGCCAGGTTGGTCACAGTGCCTTGCACCTCGGTGTCAGGCGCTTTCCCGTACTCAGCCGATCGAGCCGGTGCGCAGACCGGCGTCGCCGCTCCGTGCGCCGAGCGCATGGAACGGCTCGGGCTCGCGGAGTCCCTCGACGCAGTCGGCCACGTAGTCGCCGAACGCGGGGCCGTGCTTGAACCCGTGCCCGGAACCGCCGCCGACGAGCCACCACGCCGGCTGCTCGGGGTGGGGGGCGACGAGGAAGTGCGTGTCGGCGGTCAGGACGTACTGGCAGACGCGCCCGCCGACGATCGGGGCGTGCGCGAGGCCGGGGAACCGGCGGGCGGCGTAGGCACGCGCCTCCGCCGCGCGGGACGGCAGCGGCAGGCGTTCGAGCGTATCCGGGTCGATGCTGTCGCCGGGCAGGTCGGGGGCGACCTTCACACCGAGCCCGCCGATCTCGGCGTGGCCGTAGAACGACGCGTCGTAGTCGCAGAAGCCTGGTCGTCCCCGCCAGGCGCCGTCGCCGCCGAAGAAGAAGACGTCGCGCCGCGAGAGCGTCAGGTCGACCACGGACGGAAACAGCTGCGGCAGCCAGGCGCCGCATGCCCAGACGACGGCGTCCGCCGTGGGCGGGTCGGCCGGCGTCGAGCGGCCCGTCTCGAGCCGGACGCCGTGGCGGAGGCCGTCTTCGACGAGCAGCTCGGTGGCGCGCCGGGCGTGCAGGACGCCGCCGTCGAGCTCGAGCAGGACACCCGCGAGGTCGTCGACGGCGACCGAGGGGTAGAGGTCGCGCGCGTCCTCGGGGGCGAGCCACTCGTGGCGGACGCCGAGGCGCGTGAGGGCGTCGCGGCTGCGCGCCTCGAACCCGTCGGCACGGTGCGCGAACCAGGCGACCCCGACCGGCTCCCAGATGCGCGTCCCCGTCTCCTCCTGCAGCGCGAGCCAGCCCGCCCGCCCGCGCCAGGCGAGCTCCGCGTACCAGTCGACGCCGCCGTGCGACATGCGCAGCAGGCGGGTGTCGCCGCCGGAGGCGGAGCGGACGGTGCCCGGCGTGTACTGCTCGACGAGGGTGACGTCCCAGCCGCGGAGGGCGAGCGCGCGCGCCGTCGACGCGCCGAAGACGCCCGCGCCCACGACGATCGCCCGCATCGGCCGAGCCTATACGGCGACCGCGGCGTCGAGCGCGCTGCGTAGCGACGAGACGAACCGCGCGAGCTCGCCGGCTCCCTGCTCGGACGCCTCGATCGCGCGCGAGCCGACGACGATCCCGTCGACGAGCTCGGCCGCCGCGCGCGCATGCTCCGGCGTCGAGATGCCGAAGCCCGCGTAGAGCGGGACGCCGGCGACGGCGCGGGCGCGCTCGGCGAGCGGAGCGAGTGTCGGTGCGAGCTCGCGGCGCGCGCCCGTCGTGCCGGTGACCGTGACGAGGTAGAGCCAGCCGTCGGTCGACTCGGCTGCGATCCGGAGCCGCTCGTCGGTCGACGTCGGCGCGACGAGCTGGATGCGGCGTAGCTCGGGGCGCTCGTCGGCGGGCAGGTCGGCGAGGATCAGCGACGTCGCGCCGGCGGCGCGCGCCTCGGACTCGAAGCGCTCCCAGCCGTACGCGTCGAGCAGCGACGCGTACGTCATCGGGACGAGCGGGACCTCGACGAGCGCGCGTGTCGCGGCGAGGCATTCGAGGCATTGCGCCGTGCGCATCCCGCCGGCGAGCGCGCGCTCGCCGGCGCGCCTGATCACGGGGCCGTCCGCAAGCGGATCGGAGAAGGGGAAGCCGAGCTCGACGATGTCGGCGCCTGCATCGACGGCGGCGCGCGCGAGCCCGGGCGTCTCGGCTCCCGCCATCAGGTAGACGACGAGCGCCTTGCTCACCCGGAGACGTCCGTCTGGAGCACCTCGGCCAGATCCTTGTCGCCCCGGCCGGAGAGGCAGACGAGGATCAGCTCCGCATCGAGGTCGAGCGCGCGCGCGAGCGCGTGCGACGACTCGAGCGCGGGGACGATCCCCTCCGTCTCGCAGAGGCGATGGAAGGCGGCGAGGGCGTCGTCGTCGGTCGCCGTCACGTAGTCCGCGCGCCCGGTGTCGCGCAGGTATGCGTGCTCCGGCCCGACGCCGGGATAGTCGAGCCCGGCGGAGATCGAGTGTGCGTCGAGGATCTGTCCGTCCGCGTCGGCGAGCAGCGACGAGCGCGCGCCGTGCAGGACGCCCGCACGGCCGCCGCCGAGCGAGGCGGCGCCGGCCGCTTCGACTCCGACGAGGCGGACGCCGTCGTCCGGGATGAAGTCGTAGAACACGCCGATCGCGTTCGACCCGCCGCCGACGCAGGCGACGACCGCCTCCGGGAGGCGTCCCTCGGTGGCGAGCATCTGCTCGCGCGCCTCGCGCCCGATCACGCGCTGCAGCTCGCGCACCAGCTCCGGATAGGGTGCCGGCCCGACGCACGACCCGATCAGGTAGTAGGTGTCCTCGACGTTCGCGATCCAGTCGCGAATCGCCTCGCTCGTCGCCTCCTTGAGCGTGCGCGTGCCGAATTCGACCGGCCGCACCTCGGCGCCGAGCAGCCCCATGCGCGCGACGTTGGGGGCCTGGCGGCGCATGTCCTCGCTCCCCATGTAGACGATGCACTCGAGGCCGAATCGGGCACAGACGGTCGCGGCGGCGACGCCGTGCTGGCCGGCGCCGGTCTCCGCGACGATGCGCCTCTTGCCGAGCCGGCGGGCGACGGCGGCCTGGCCGAGCGCGTTGTTCAGCTTGTGCGCGCCGGTGTGGAGCAGGTCCTCGCGCTTCAGGTAGACGCGCCGGTCGGGTGCGAACCGCTCCGCGCGGGTCAGGGGCGTCGGGCGGCCCGCGTACGTCGTCAGCAGCTCGTGAACCTCGGCGAGGAACTCCGGGTCGTCGCGCAGGCGGCTCCAGGCCTGCTCGAGCTCGTCGAGCGCGGGGATCAGCGTCTCCGGGACATAGCGCCCCCCGTAGTCGCCGTACGTGCGCGTCATCGCGCCGCCTCCACCCAGGCGCGCACGCGATCGTGGTCCTTGATCCCGGGCGCCGCCTCGGTCGAGCGCGCCGAGTCGACCGCCCAGGGGGAGACCGCGGCGACCGCGGCCCGCACGTTCTCCGGCCCGAGCCCGCCCGCGAGCATCACGCGTCCGTCGACCGCCCGCGCGCGCTCGAGGTGCGTCGGATCGTCCTCGAGCCAGGGCAGGTCGACGTGCGTGCCGACGCGGTTACCGGCCCACAGCAGCTCCGCGTCACGCGAGCGATGGCCATCCTCGCGCGCATGGAACTGGACGAGGTCGGCACCCGTCTCCTCCGTGTCGCCGACGAACACGGCGACGCGGAGCACCGTGTCCGGAGCGTCGAGCACGCCCGCGGCCCGGCGCGGGCTCGTCTCGGAGAGGATGAAGCCGAGCAGGTCCGCACCGGCCTCGACCGCCGCGTCGACGTCCTCCTGGCGCGTGAGGCCGCAGACCTTGACGAGCGGGCGGGAGAGCAGCTCCGCCAGCTTCGCCGCGGGGTCGGGAGCCCGCATCAGCGTCGAGCCGACGAGCACCGCGTTCGCGCCCGCGAGCTCGGCGGCGGCGGCCTGCGCCCGCGTGGCGATGCCGGACTCCGCGACCGCGATCCGCCCCCGGATGCGCGAGACGAGCTCGAGCTGCGGGCGCCGGTCGACCGAGAACGTGGAGAGGTCGCGCGCGTTGATCCCCACGATCGGCGCGTCGAGCGCGATCGCACGATCGAGCTCGGCCGCGTCGTGGGCCTCGACGAGCGTGTCGAGCCCCAGCGCCTCCGCCTCGCGCATGAGGGCGAGGCAGGTCGCGTCGTCGAGGTCGCGCAGGAGCAGCAGCGCCGCGTCCGCGCCCGCCTCCCGAGCCGTGCGGAGGTGCTCCGCCCTCGAGAAGAACCCCTTCGCGAGGAGCGGCATCGCGGTCGCGGCGCGCGCGGCGCGCAGGTCGTCCCACGTGCCTGCGAAGCGCTCGTCGACGAGCACCGACATCGCGCGGGCGCCGGCGCGCTCGTACCCGCGCGCGACCGCTGCGACGTCGCCGTCGGGGCGCAGGTCGCCCGCCGACGGCGAGCGTCGCTTGAACTCGCCGATGGCGCCGAAGCCGGAGCGGAGCGCGTCGGCGAACCTCATGCGGTCACCGTCCCGCGCGAGAACGCGATCAGCTGCTCCAGCCGTGCGGCCGCGGCGCCCGAGTCGAGCGCCTCCCGGGCCAGCTCGATGCCCTCCTGCAGGTCGGCGGCGTGGCCGCCCGCCGCGATCGCGCCGGCGGCGTTCAGCAGGATCGCCGACCGGCGGCCGCCGTTGCCGCCCTCGAAGACCTCGCGGATGCGCCGTGCATTCTCGGCGGCGTCGCCCCCGCGCAGCTCGTCGGGGTCGCAGCGCTCGATCCCGAGCTCGAGCGGGTCGATCTCGCGCCGGCGAACGAACCCGTCGACCACCTCGCAGACGAGGTTCGGGCCGGCGGGGGAGAGCTCGTCGATGCCGCCCGCCCCGTGGACGACGAATGCGCGGGTCGCGCCCAGCTGCGCCAGCACGTCGGCGATCACGGGCACGAGGAGCGGCGAATAGACCCCGACGACCTGCGCCCGCGCGCCCGCCGGGTTGGTCAGCGGACCGAGCACGTTGAAGACCGTGCGCGCCGCGAGCTCCTTCCGCACCGGCGCGGCGTGCCCCATTGCGGGGTGGTGCGTGGGCGCGAACATGAAGCCGAAGCCGAGCTCGTCGATCGAGCGTGCGATCCGCTCCGGCGTCTGCTCGAGATCGAAGCCGAGGCGCTCGAGCACGTCGGCCGAGCCGGACTGGGACGAGATCGAGCGGTTGCCGTGCTTCGCGACGCCTGCGCCGGCGGCCGCCGCGACGAGTGCCGCGGCGGTCGAGAGGTTGAACGTCTTCCCGCCGTCGCCGCCCGTCCCCGCCGTGTCGACGAGATCCTGGCGCCGCGGCGTCACGCGGACCACGTGCGCGCGCATCGCCTCGGCGGCGCCTGCGATCTCGTCGGCGGTCTCGCCCTTCAGGCGCAGCGCGACGAGGAAGCCGCCGATCTGCGCAGGCGTCGCGGCTCCGGACATGATGGCGTCCATCACCTCGCGCGTCTCGGCGCGGGTCAGATCCTTGCCGTCGAGCAACTGCGCGAGCGCGTCCTGGATCATCTCGCCGTCCCTTCGAGGAAGTTCCGCGCGATCTCCCGACCGAGCGGCGTCAACACCGACTCGGGATGGAACTGCACGCCGTCGAGCGGCAGGTCGCGATGGCGTACCGCCATCACCTCTCCGTCGGGCGCCGTGGCGGAGATCTCGAAGCAGTCCGGCACCGAGGTCGCGGCGAGTGAGTGGTAGCGGCCCGCCAGGAAGTCCTCCGGCAGGCCGCCGAAGATGCCCCGGCCGTCGTGCCGCACCATCGTCGCCTTGCCGTGCACCAGCTGCTGCGCCCGGCCGACCTCGCCTCCGAACGACTGCACGAGCGCCTGGTGTCCGAGGCAGACACCGAGGATCGGCGTCGTCCGCGCGAGACGCTCGACGATCGCCGGGGTGGCGCCCGCGTCCTCCGGCCGGCCGGGGCCGGGCGAGATCACGAGGTGCGTGGGTGCGAGCCGCTCCGCCTCGTCGGCGTCGACCGCGTCGTTCCGGCGCACGTCGACCTCGGCCCCGAGCTCGCCGAAGAGGTGCGCGAGGTTGTAGGTGAACGAGTCGTAGTTGTCGACCAGGAGGATCATCCGCCGGCCTCCGCGAGGTCGATCGCGGCTTCGATCGCCGCCAGCTTGTTCAGGCATTCCTGGTGCTCCTCCGTCGGGTCGGAGTCGGCGACGATGCCGCCGCCGGCCTGGAGATACGCGACGCCGTCGCGCATCAACACGGTGCGGAGCGCGATGCACGTGTCGAGCGCGACACCCGGCAGGTGGTAGCCGACGACGCCCGCATAGAAGCCGCGCCGGTAGCCCTCGAGCTCCGAGATGATCTGCATCGCGCGCACCTTCGGCGCACCCGAGACGGTTCCGGCGGGGAACGTCGCGCGCAGCACGTCGAACGGGGTCACGCCTTCTTGCAGCTCGCCCGCGACCTCGGAGACGAGGTGCGTCACGTGCGAGAAGCGCTCGGCTTCCAGGAAGCGCTCGACCTTCACCGTCCCCGGCACACAGACGCGCGAGAGATCGTTGCGGCCGAGGTCGACCAGCATCACGTGCTCGGCGCGGTCCTTCTCGGAGGCGAGGAGATGCTCGACGTCGCCTTCGCCGCGGGGGGTCGTGCCGGCGATCGGGTTGAGGCTCGCGCGGCTCCCCTCGACCTTCACGTGCGTCTCGGGCGACGAGCCGACGAGCGCGAGATCGCCGAGCTCGAGCAGGAACAGGTAGGGCGATGGGTTGACGCGGCGGAGCGCGCGATAGACCGCGACGGGCGCCGCGCTCGTCGGCCGTTCCGCGCGTTGCGACACGACGATCTGGAACGCGTCGCCGATCCGGATGTGCTCCTTCGCCTGCAGGACGCGGCGCTCGTGCTCCGCCTGGCCGGGTGTGCGGATCGTCGGCCCGGCCGTGCCGAACGGCGTCTGCGGGACGTCGGCGGGCCCGTCCAGGAGCTCGGCGACCGCCTCGGGATCGCCGGCGAGGACGTCGGCCGCGCCGGTCACGTGGTCGTAGCGCAGGAAGACGTCGGCGACGACGAAGCGGCTCTCGGGTGTACCGGGTCCGTCGGTGGGAAGCGGGACGGTCGGCTCGAGCTTCGCGACGTGGTCGTAGCCGACGAAGCCGACGACCGGCGCGTCGAGCTGCTCGGCCTCCTCGAAGGAGACGAGGCGCTCGCCACAGCCGACGAGCGAGTAGCGGCCGAGCCGCCCCTGGTCGACGGACTCGAGCAGGAAGGCGGCACGTGCGCGCGCGCGCAGGCGGAGGTAGGCCCCGAGCGGGGTGACGAGATCGGTGTTGAGCGCGGTTGCGGTCATGGAACGAAAAAAGACCCTGTGCGGGTCTTCGGTCGAGCGGTTCGGGCTGCCGGCTGCGTCGCTACGCCGCCGTGCTCCCGCACCGCTCCTGGCGCCAGCTCCACCATGCGAGGGGGGTGCGGGAGGTCATCGTCTCCCAGGGTAGGGGCTGCTGGTTGAATCCGCAAGGCCTTGGCGCCCGACCTGCTGACCTCGCTCCTCGCTGCGCCGGGACCGTCGGGGCACGAGGAGGCGCCGGCGCGCGTCTGGCGCGACGCGGCGTCGCGCTTCGCCGAGGTGAGCTCCGACACGCTCGGCACGTCGTTCGCGCGCGTCCGTTCCGGGAACGGGGCGCCGTCGCTCGCGATCGTCGGCCACATCGACGAGATCGGCGTCGCCGTCACCAGCATCGCGGACGACGGCCTGCTCTCGTTCGTCACGCTCGGCGGCATCGCGGCCGAGACGCTCGTGGGGCAGCGGATCGAGCTCGCGACAGCGGCGGGCACCGTCGTCGGCGCCGTCGCCCGCAAGCGCGTCGCGCCCGAGCAGATCCGCGACCGGCCGAAGCCGGAGCTGCAGGACCTGCACATCGACATCGGCGCCAGGCATCGAGAGGACGCCGCGCGGCTCGTCCGCGTCGGGGACGCAGGCGTCTGGAGCGGCGCCCCGGTCGAGCTGCCGAACGGACGACTGCTCTCCCGCGCCCTCGACAACCGGCTCGGCGCGTACATCGCGCTCGAGGCGGTACGACGGATCGGCGAGCGCGGCGAGGCGCAGGTCGACGCGGTCGCCGTCGCGGCCGTGCAGGAGGAGATCGGCCTCTACGGCGCCCGCGCCGCCGCCTACGGCCTCGATCCGCTCGCTTCGATCGTGATCGACGTGACGCCGGCCACCGACGTTCCCGGCGGGGACCCACGGCGGGCCGGCGCGGTCGAGCTCGGCGCGGGCGCGATGATCGCCCGCGGCCCGACGTTGAACAAGCACGTCGTCGACCTGCTCGTCGCGGCGGCGGAGGAGGAGCAGATCCCGCATGCGTTCGAGGTGTACGCGCGGATCACCGCGACGGACGCCGACGAGTTCCACCTCGCCCGCGCCGGGATCCCGACCGGCCTCATCTCGGTGCCGACGCGCTACCTGCACACGCCGACCGAGGTCTGCGACCTCGCCGACGTGGAGTCGATCGTCCAGCTCGTCGTGGCCTTCGCGTCCAGGCTCGGTCGCGAGCAGTCGTTCGTCCGCTAACGTCGCCGCGTGGCCCGCAGCGTCATCGTCAGCGCCGTGCGGACGCCGTTCGGGAAGCTCGGCGGCGGGCTTGCCGGCTACCAGGCGACGGAGCTGGGCGCGCTCGCGATCCGCGCCGCGCTCGGCCGTGTGGGCATCGAGCCCCACGAGCCGCAGTACGCCATCCTCGGCCAGGTGCTGCAGGCGGGGGCCGGACAGGCGCCGGCGCGGCAGGCCGCCGTTGCGGCCGGCCTGCCAAAGGAGCTTCCCGCCGACACGATCAACAAGGTCTGCGCGTCCTCGATCCGCGCACTCGAGATCGCCGACTCGATGATCCGCGCCGGCGACGTCGACGTCGTCGTCACCGGCGGCATGGAGTCGATGTCGAATGCGCCGTACCTCCTGAGGCGCGCGCGGTTCGGGTACCGCCTCGGTAACGGCGAGCT
>Ga0335075_10008893_pt1 | contig 15362 bp, 8 predicted proteins | sample Lox_Sample_24_FD_206723 | JGI IMG/M metagenome (GOLD analysis project Ga0335075, IMG submission 206723) | Soil microbial communities from Loxahatchee National Wildlife Refuge, Florida, United States - Lox_Sample_2.4 | ecosystem: Environmental > Terrestrial > Soil > Wetlands | place: USA: Florida... | reverse complement strand
AAAGAGACAGGTTGGCAGGGATAGATAACAGAGCTTAGGCCTAATCAATTTGTTGTACTGCGAAAGCGCTTTGTCTGCAGATGAGAACTCTCGCCTCCAACAACGAAGGATGATACTACCGCATCGAAGGCCCGTAACATCAGCGACATATTGGAAACATATTCTTGACTACCGAAAGTAGAGCGCTCTGTAATATGACATCATCATGGGCGTATGCAAGGCCCCATCCTTCGCTTGTCGATTGGCCCAGACTTGTTCAAAGGAGTGCGGTGTTCAGAAAGTGATTTTTGAAATGAAAAAGTTGGGAAAATCTTCGACGAAAAAGTCGGGAAAATCTCCTGCGAAAAAGTCCAATAGAAGGCGTTTTGGGTAGGAGGCTTAGTACTGCACACCTCAACTCTCCCACGTCCACCCAGATATCTTCACCTCAAGTGAGGCTCTACTTGTACCCATTGGCTTACGTATTAGGTAATGGCGCATGAAGGTTAATATCTAAACTTGGTTGAGATATCGACTTCGCATAACTTCTTTTCTCACATGATTCCCTTTCTGATCTTCGTGTTTTATTTCGTACAAGACGCCTTGAGCAGCCAACCGGATATACAGACAGGGGCATGAGATTCCTTGAGGGTGCATTTTCAGCTGTGAAGATGGGATAATGGTATTGGGCCTGCACCGAATGTGGCTCGGGGCCGTGGTTGTACAGCATATTAGCTATGCATCAATCAAAACTGGTGGTGTTGCATTCGGCAGTTCAGTCTACGTCTATTAGGGCATATTGAATAAGATGTCTCTCTATCTTTTACTACCCAGAACGCCGTCACCCGAAACTCCGTGATTCATACCTATTTCTATGCAATGGAAAGCCATCGTCTTCACTCGTCTTCATCACTGAGGACTTCCTCGCCACGCTTTCGTCGGGCCATCCTCTCCTTCTTCTTTTTCCTTGCCTCGCTGGATGTCAGCTTCTTCTTCTTGTTGCCGGCTTCGATTTTGTTTCCCCTGCATCCTGTTAGTAAATGCTTTGATGAAAAGAAGATTCAGTCAGTCTTACATTGCGTCGAAGGTTTCAGCTTCGTCGGCCTTCTTCTCGAGTCGTGGACCTGTACCTTGACCCTGCACCCAATTGTGGCCTGAATATCTGTTAGCAACGTTCTATTTCAATCAGATTCGATTTTTGTGCCTTACCGCTAGGAGTCATTTTGCCGTCCATAACGGCCCAGACTTCCTCCGTCAAGTCCTTGGTGAATTCGGCCGAATGGGTGATTATGATGACTCCTCCTTCACAGGCCTTCAAGGCTTTGCTCAACGCACCAAGAGAATCACGATCTAGGTAGTTCGTAGGTTCATCAAGGATATATAGATGAGGGCGAAGCCACGAAGAGGCTGCAAGACAGACTTTGACACGTTGGCCGCCTGACAAGCCTTTCATGCGTGAGTGCGAGACGAGCTCGGTATCGAGGCCAAAGTTGGCACAGTGGGCCTCAATCTCACGGCGGACGAGAGGTCGGAACTGTCCACTTGCGAGAGCTTCTTTCTGGTCGACTTCAGCGACAAGTTTCTGATGAGACGCGAGTAATTCTGATCGGGGGAGCCAGCCATTATCAGCAGTCATCATGGGAGTCCACTTCTCGCCCTTCTGGCCGACGTTTTCTCCCAACGCAAAGGAACATTCGTACTCATACGAGTTCTTGAACTTTCTACGAGCGTGAATACCGATGATACGGCGCTTGGTGTTGTCGATAGTGAAGATCTTCTCCATGGCTTTCTCGTCATTCTCGGTGATTTGATGTGAGGCTCTGTCGAGTGTCTCACGGTCTTCGCCCGTTTGGAAGCGCCATTGAATGTATTCGGACGGCGTCTTGTCAAGATGGTTGTCGATGTGGGCAAAGGCATGCTGCTTGATGTACGCCATGCGGATATTCTCGTGCTGGTATATCTCACCCGACGTTGGGATGAGTTCACCAGTCAAGACATTAACCAAAGTAGACTTGCCTGCACCGTTGGGGCCGATGATAGCAATACGTGAGCCAAGCGAACACTGAAAGGTGATGTCGCTGAGTTGCGGCTTGGGCGTACCCGGGTACTGGAAGGACATGTTCGTGACACGAACGATGGCCTTGGCCTTGGTCTTGACACCCTCGAGGTAGCCAGGCTCGGGAAACTTGAACTCCATCTCGGAGGCACTAAGCTCATAGTACGACCGGGCAGACGGAACACGCTTCACAAAGTCGCTCAAAGTGCCACGGTAGCGCTTGAGCTTGAAACGCTCGAAGTGGAGAACGTGCTGGATGACATTGTCGAGGAACTTGGTGTCGTGGGAGATGATGATCGACGTGCAGGGGGAGTTGGTCAGGTAGTCCTCGAGCCACTTGACGTTCTTGACGTCCAGATGGTTGGTTGGCTCATCTAGCAAAAGTATATCCGGACGTTCTGCGACTGCCCTGGCGAGAGCGAGCTTCATCTTCCAACCACCTGAGAGCGAGGTGATCGGGGCGTCGAGCTGTTCCTTCTGGAAGCCGTATTCGAGGAGCATGGCCTCGATCTCCGACTGTGGCTTCTCAATACCAACAGAGGCGAGTTTCTTCACTGTCCAGCCAATGACGGTCTGCTCAGTGTCGGCAGCGTCAAGGTCATGCTCGACATAGACGGTCTTGACTTCGCTCTGCTTGGGGAAGCCCTCGACCTGCTCGTTGTTGATGGCACGCATAAGGGTGGTCTTGCCAGAACCGTTGGGACCAAGCAGGCCGTAGCGCTGGCCACGCTTGAGGCGAAGAGAGGTCTGGTTGAGGAGGATCTTGGCACCGTAGGCCAGGTTGAAGGTGCAGTTGCAGAGGTCCTCGCCATCTTCTTCGTCCGCTTCGACTTCATCCTCGTCCGCAACGCCGGGAGAAGCACGCTTGCGGAGAACGTCAGCAATGCCACGAGCATCCTTTTCTCCAACAAGAACGGTCAGGTAGGGCAAAGTGTTGGTTATCCAAGCGATTTGCTCCGTCTCCTTCTCATCGATGAGCTGGCCTCCAATGGCAGCGATAAATGTGAGGATGGGTCCGAACTTGGCGTCGGTAGCGTTCTTGTGGTTCGAGAGGCAGTTCTTCAGAACGGTGAGAACGGTCTCGATATCGCCGGCACCGGACACTTCGGGAATCTTGCCATCCTTGACATCGCCGACACGGACGAGGGTGTCGAGAGCCTGCTTGGTCTTGTCACGAGCCTCAGGATCGGCCATGGTTTCATAGTTCTTCTTGAGATCGGGCATCATCTTGGGCAAGAAAGGAGCGACGACCTGGGGATCCTCGACGAGCTTGCACATGTTGTCGACAATGACGGCAGACTTGCGCTTGATAGCAGTCTCGCGCTCAACGAGACCACGCTCGAGCAGAGGAACCATGATGGCAAGGGTTTGCTCATGGACATCGGTGACGAAAGTGGTGGCACCGAGCAAGTGAACCGTTTCAGGGACGTTCTCCGGCTTGGCGATACACTTGATGAGCTCGGGAATGAAGCGTTCGATATCCTTGTTGACAATCAGAGCGCAGACCTTTTCCATTGTGGTGTATGCGGCCTTCTTAATCTCTGGCTTGGTGTCCCACATGGCCTCGGAAACGACTGGAATGAGATCCGGGACGCGGTATGCAGTCTGGGTTGGTGCATTTTTGCAAAGAGCCTCGATGGCCTGCAGAGCAGTCATCTTCTCCGGCCACTTCTGGGCGTTGCGGAGAGAATGTGTGATGGGTGGGAGGATGGCCTTGACGGCGTTTCCATTGGCAGGCTCGACGATGGAGAGCACTGCAGCCTGAGCGGCGTTCTTGACAGAGGTCATCTTGTCACCGACGGCCGCGAGGATGGTCGGGAGGAGAGCGATGAGGTAAGGCTCGACTGCGGCGGAAAGGTTGGAGTGCGCAGCGATCGCCTTGACGGCGTGGGCGGCACGCTCGCGAGCCAAGGCATCCTTCTTGTTGGCGAACTGCTTTTTCAAGAGCTCAAACACCCTTCAATTTGTTAGTTATTCATGTCCTCACTGAGTGAAAACCTGTGCTTTTGCCACCAAAGGTGCACTTACCTTGTGGGCGCATCACCCTCGACGATTTCACCGTTGATAAATGAAGCCAAATCCAGAGATGCTGCGTTGATGTCTTCCTGAGCTTTTGAGACGGTCAGCTTCGACAGCAGCTCCTCGATGACCTTCATCGATTTTTGGTTTTCCGACTTGACGGCGGCTGCTGAAACGGTGTCCATGGTGTCGACTGCTGCTGGTGCCATTTCTATGGTATTTTGACAAAGAGGCCGTGAAGATGGATTTAGAGATTATCGAAAAGTCTATCGCGTAAAAATCCGACAAAGAAAGTCTATCGGATGTCTGGGGTATCACTGGAGTGCTGAAATTGCGCTTTCCGGTCGAAAACGCTGTCTATTTCGGGAAGAAAGCAGAAAGTCCCAAGAATGGGAACACAAAATCAAGTCTATGCGCTCACGAAAGAGTGAGAGAAGGGAAAGGAGAAGAGCGGAGAGTGTAAGACCGAAAAAAATTGTGGGCGAGGCGGAGCGACTTTATCAAGCGAAATTTCCAAAACAACGGCCAACTTTTTTTTTGCGCACGGACCGCTAGGGTCATACCGCCCAGCCTCCACGCACACACGCTCGAAATTCGATTCGCTGACTCTCTGATATCCCAACATTGACGCAATGTACAGTCATCGCCCTATCGCCGCAGGGCAGATGTTCTACAGGGATATCGAAGGGCATCTTCTTCGGATGGGTTCTGATTCGCAGCGCGCAAAGGGCCGCCGGATCTATTTTCTACATGCCCAATCGATAACAAATCTCCACACACGCACACAGGGAAAGGGGTTGTGAAATTTTCATGTCGTCTTTGACACATAATCCAGGGGGCGTAGCCGCACTGCCAATCAGTCCCTCAATCTTGGCGGCGTCCGTCTCGCTCGCTCGGCTGCCGCTGGTCATATCCATATTCTCCTTCTGGCCCGGTTCCATTGGTGCAATAGGAGTGTCTGGCAAAGTACGGAATGCTCGACGGCAGGTCCGAGGCAAGCGTGCGCAGGGCTCCGGGGCAAGATACGTGGTGACCTCAGCTACTGTACTTTTGGCTCAGCCCAGAAATTTTCATGCAAGGGTTTCCATTCTTAGAACCTTCCGCTTATCGTTCCCGAACCTTTCCCGAAACAACCATAACCTAGAAATATAATGCTGCGATGCGCCACTTTGGGCTTTGCCTCTTATGTTTCCATTCTTTTCTGCTGATTATCTCACCAAGATCGAGGCTGACGGGTGGGATGCGGCAATACCTTGCTGTGCATACGAGCTGCGACCATGTACATGTCGGGCCTCGGAAGTACCGGAAATTGGCGACGCAGAAATTTTGTCCTCATAGTCATTTGTATCCATTTTCACATGCAAATTCAACAAGTTTCACCGCTTGAAAAAGCTTCGGGAAGGAATTCCGACACCCGCCAGGGGAACAACCGTCAGCCCAGGTCGGGAAGATGCATCCTTGTGCCTTGGCTTGGTCAGCCTCAGCTGTGTTATATTGTCAACGGACCTCAACGCAAAATGGGGGGCCAAGATTTACGGCGAGATGGAAACAAGTTCAAATTTCCCCAGATTTCTCCACATGCCTCCAGAATACTGATATGCACTCCACAACCTCGCCTCCGTAGCCGCGTTAAGGTTGGTGGCTTAGTGTGTCGCGCACAATAGCCGCCAAAATTTGATACTGAACTTGCCTCAACGTCCTATGTGGTGGGCTTGCGCCCGGCTCTATAAACAATTAAGCTTTATAACCACAATAAATTGCCTTGTGCGGTTCAATTCTTCTACCTTCATGGCCATTATCGCTGAGTTCCAAAGCTGGTCTCGTCGGTGCATCGCCTTCAACTTCCACCGCATCAGGATTAAAGTTATCGTGCTTGAGCTTCGTCGTGAGGGTTTCCTCGAGACTCTTGATCGCTGCCTCGATGGTCTGGTCATCTGTGGCCCTCTCGCCTGGAGCGACATTCTTTTGCTCAAAGTCGCGCAACTCCTTCCGCTGAGACATGGTAACCGGAAGCAGCGTGGCGATTTGCGTCTTCAACGTGTCTCTGCAGGCCAAGTCAGCGTGAAAGCTATTCCCACGAATAGAAGACGGACATCTGCAGCTGGAGAGCTAGCTGCCCTTCCAAAGAGAGCGCAGCCTTTCTTAGTTTTCGCTCTCTCTTCGCCCATTGTATGTTCGCTATGAACAGGCACATCGCAAGGGTGGCACTGTCGAGTTCCTTTCGCAGATGCTTTACGGGGCTCTGGCTAAATAACCATAAGAGCTCGTTGATAATACGCTCTGCGAATGGTGCATCCTTTGTTACACCTCGGCTCTTCAACTTTGTGAGAAGCTTGGTCATTCCAGCCTCGACTCTCCGGCTCTGGATCAGCAATGCTATGATGAGCTTCCGAAACATGACTTCATCTTGGTGCTCCTCGCTAAGCTGTGACATATGCTCCATCGAAAGATCGTAGAACATGTCAAGATTGCCAGAGAAGGCCATGGCCTGAGTTCGGAAGCTTTGGATCTCATCTGGCGCTTTCCTCAAGAGCTGAATGTAGTTATTGAGACTGTTTACTGTTTTCGCTAAGCCTGCGGCTATCTGGAGCGCAGCAGCAACCCCACCGAGAGCAGAAAGAGGGTCAGCCATGTTAAGAGAGAGTTGTTGACCTGCGTCAATCTGAATCAAGCAGGCTGAAAGCTGCACCGCGTCAAAAGATGGCGATCAAGACTCGGCTATTCTGGACTCCGAGCGGGAGCATGAGTACCTTAGCTACGGCATGTAGCAAGATCCCCAAACGTGCTCCTTCAGTGTCCTGTTAATATGCCAACAGAGCGGTTATAGGATAAGACGTAGAGCTATTCACTTGAGCGCTGAGGTTCAGCTCCCGCGGCCACCTTCAGCACAGACCCCTCGATGCAAAGAAGGCTCCCTTTTCAGACGTGGCGAAGCACAATTTGATACGGGCTTCACCTTGATGGCGCAATTGCTATACTCAAGTTGCGCGGGAAGGAGCAACTGGATTGTGAAATATCATCAAAATTCTTTATTTCTGTTCGGACGCAAATGGTTGGTTTACTCAAATGAATTTTTCTTTTTGGGTCGCTGAATCAACGTAAACAGGTTACGAGTTGTTCCCTACGATCAAAAACCTATGAAGATTTTCCCGCGGATTGGATTGAAAGCTCAATGGTAACGATGCTGGAAGTCGTCTGACAATGATAACTACACGGATTCCTAGCTTCCGCATTGCAGCGAAGCAGTTGCTTAATGGATCTCGAAATGTGGAAACCATAATGAAAACGGCCCAACTTATCGACGACATGATCATACTTGATTCTCAGCTCACTGCTTGGGCTGATGAGGCGGTGAAATCATGGAGATTTCAGATAGCTTCGGCTATAATTCCTACACTCTGTCTGCTTTCTCTCACGATACCGGAATCTCCTCGCTTCCTGCTCAAGAAGGGCCGTCTAGGCGAGGCATACGAGTCCCTACTTGCTCTTCGAGGAACACCACTTCTTGCGGCTCGCGAGCTCTACTATGCTAACGCACAGATTCAGGCCGAAGTTTCCTTACTACCAAGGAGGGTGAGTGATACTGAAGTTGCAGCCAAGACCAGTCCCTGGGCAGGGCGAGAGTCGCGGACACGTCGATGAGAAGGGCCTCGATCCGTTTCAATGGCAAATCAGAAAGACAAACTACGTCACGCGACTCTGACAATTCATTTTATAGTAGCACCTTCTTCAACACTGTTAACAATCCTTTGAAGGCTTTATGGCTTCATTAGGGTATAGGTCTGGCCAGCTTCTTATTCACGTTTCCAGTCTATTACTTCATCGATAAATGAGGTCGCCGGTTTCTATTGCTAGCAACGTATCCAGGAATGATTCTATCAATGCTTGCTGTATGTCTCTCCTTCTTATCAAGGACAGTCACGCTCGACCAGCAGTTATTTCATTCTTTATCTTCGTCTTTTTCTTCTTCTATTCATGGGGCCAAGGTAAGTGCGAAACACCCTCGCACCATTCCATGTTGCTAATTGATCCACAGGCCCCGTGGTATTCGCCTATAGTAGCGAGATCTTCCCTTTGCTTAACAGAGAGCAGGGAATGAGTTTCGCTGTTTACATCAACCTTTTCGGGGCCGGAGTTTTAACTCTCTTCGTGCCATCTCTAACAACATCGCTTTAAAATCTCAATGGCAACGGACAGAGTAGTTTGCTCGGAGTTTTTGTGGGCTCAATGTCCTTTCGCTCGTGCTCATATTTTTCTTCGTCCCCGAGACTGCTGGCGTGATGTAAGGAAGGAGGAAGACTTAAGTACATTTCGCTGGAAGAGCTCAACTACCAAACAGTGCCACATTTGAAAGGGAGGTCCAGATTATTAAGGGCCAATAAACTGCATTCTGAAATTAAAGCTCCGTCCGGGTTAAAAGGTCACTCTTCCAATCACGTGATTGCCTATCGGTTAATACACAAAGAAATTTTCGACTCCTTCTGTCAGAAATGGCTCATGTTCTCTACAACGAAGGAGCAAAATTTAAATCTCCCAGATATCTCATTGAACACTACCTAATTAGCGAGAAAGATGACGACTGCGAGCTTACGGTGCGTTGCAACGGGAAAGTTTTCTACCTCCGCGTCTCGCCTTCCGGCTTCAAAAACTCGCCAACTGTCCTCAAGCAATATCTCACCTACTTGGAAGTATTACGGTCAGGAGAAGAGCAACTTGACGGAGTTTTCGACGACGAATTCTATACGTGGGCTACACAGCCGTGCGAGCTGCTTTTCGCAGAGCTCGCGCCAGCTATGAACCTAGTATCCAGACAATCTACGCTACAGGACTACTTATTTCCTGCCTTTTACGTCTGCACACTCAAGGCTATCGATGACAAGCTGGTGCCCTTCCGTATCGAGACGCAGGATTCTGGCCGTTTGCTACCAGGCGTGTGGCTGCGGCGAGAGTTTCTAGAGGATCTCAAGACATGGACAGCAATCTTCCATCCTACCGAGGTTGAATTAAGCCCCAGGAATCCAGCAGACGCGCTATACACTAGCCCTAAAAAGGTGCTAGTTGACGGTGGGAGGACAGCACGGTTCTTCAAAGCGTTCTTTCCCGGAGCGCCTTTCCATGCTATCGATGAGCTGCAGGCTTTTAAGAAAATTGCTGGGGCCGACCTAGCTCTAGACGTGCACATCTGTCGTCTTCATGGCGTCGTGCAGAATGAAGACGGGCTTCTAATGGGCATGTTACTGACTTACATTGAACATGACAAATCACTGTCTACGGCAGTACGGCCCGACACGCCGTTTCCATTAAGAAAACAATGGGTGGACCAGGTTAGCGAAGCGATAACCGAGCTGCATGGAGTCGGGGTTGTGTGGGGAGATGCTAAGCCTGGAAACGTCTTGATAGATACCGCGGATAATGCGTGGATTGTTGATTTTGGAGGTGGTTATACCGAAGGCTGGGTTGACAAGGAGAAGACGGGGACAATTGAAGGAGACTTGCAGGGAATGGCAAATATTTCAAGTTGGATACTGAAATAGGGCGTAGGTGTAATGACATCTTCGGCGTCAGCACTCTGGACCATATCAAGTACCAGCTGAGGAACATGGCGCCAAGGACACTTGGTCGTTTGGGCTGGAGGATCGCTCATCCATTCTCTCAAATGTCACCACCGAAGGCGCTATATACCTAGGTCAATGTGCGAAATGCGAGAAGAGAAGAGAGTGAACGGCAAGAGGCGACACGATGGCAATATACAGATGAGCATCAACGCGAAATGTTTGACGACTGGTGGATAAACGATTGATTTCGATTATATGAAAATCTTGTTTTGGAGATTAACTCCACCGTTCACCCATGAATCGTGCACACATTTATATAGCCTTCCTGCCCCTGAGATATCCCCCACAACAAAGCTACTCCGCTTGACTACTCTCAACGTGAGTCCCCGGCGTACTGGGAACGCCCACGCCACAGATATCTTGCTTGAGAGAGTTTGACATAAGCCGTATACACTGGGCGGCTGACGTCTGATGTGTTTCCATCTCATTTCACTCAGAAGTCTCCACCTCTATCCTATTGAGGAAGTCGTGAAATGAAGTGTGATGTTGGCATCTTTGTAAAGCGATGCAATAGCGTCAATACTATAAAAGATCCTCATAGCCTACTTGTGAAGCAACGTGTGCATCGGACGTAAGCACAGTCCCGTTCAAGGGTTTGAGGGTTGAAAAGTTCAGTATCCTATCATACTCTTGGTATTATCATTATTTGAAATTGAAACAAATTAGCAAATGCTCCTAGTCAGATGCCACTACCATTTTTTGTCCTAAATCCGACCCATGCAGAAAGGAGCGGTAAACTTGCGCAAACATAGCAACTCTTGGATCCTAAAATCAGAACTATGAACAGCGAAAAATATAAATCTTCATACACATCAGGAAAGCCCTTGTCCCTCTTCACTTTCGGCTTCGATCTCCCTCCTACCACTCCTCTACATATTCGCCAACTCGACATCAATAATCTGATCCAAGAATCCCTTCCTCTCACCCACAAGCTGAGTCTGCAACCTCTGCTCCACCAACGCGCGGACCTGCTTCTTCGTGACATGATCCAAGTCCACGCCCATCAGGCACTCCCTCACCGCGGCCACGATATCCTGATCACTCGGCCCCTGCTTCGGCCCATCCATGAAGTTAATCTGACTGCTGGGTCGGGCCAACGGGCTCTTCGCGCGTCCAGGCTGGCCCGGGGTTCCCAGAAGATTGGGCGTGCTGGCGCCGGGCGAGAGACCGGCAGGCGGGGAGGACGAAATCGGGTTCTCGGAGGAGTAAGGCGGGACGGCCGTACTCATTCGCTGGCCGGTGTAAGGACTGTTCTGCTGTTGCAGGGCAATGTCGGACATGTTGCCCATGGACATGAGCCGGTCGTGCGAGCTGGCGCCGGCGGCGCCGGAGAGGTTCGAGTACATGGACTGTCGCTGCGTGTGGCCGTACGGGTTTGTGGCCGGGGTGTGCGGTCCCCCACCAGGAGGCATGCCGTAGGCCGGGAAGACGGTCGAGGCAGGTTTGGCGGACGAGTAGACGGATTGCATGTCGTCCATTTCGTAGAAGCCTGTGGGACCGTCCTCGTAGCTTCCCTTCTCCGGGTTGTAGCCTCCTCGTCGGCCGGGGAGGTTGTTCGCGGCGGCGTAGTCGTCCCAGCTTTGAAGCGGGATGCTCGTGCGGTCGAAGCCTTCGTCGCTTGCCATTTCGATGATGCGCTTCTCGCCCTTCTCCCCGACCACGATGCGAGTGTTGCCCCAGGAAAAGTCGTCCTGCTTCCAGAAAGAGTAGAGGGGAAGCAGGAACGCGTAGATGGGAAAGGCGATGATGTAGATGATCATCCAGCCAATGTGCTGCCACTGCCGTTTGATGACAAATATCACCGCCTGTAAGCCGTACACGGCGGCCAACATGATGATGGAGATGATGGGGAATTGGCCCGAGTGCGAAGCGGCGCGGTAGATGAGATAGCCAAGATACGCGCAAGTGGCGGGGAGGATGATCGTACCGAAGAGGTCGATGAACACGACGAAGCGCATGCTGAAGCAGCAGAAACCACACATGTCTTTGAGCCAGACCAGTTCGGCCAGGTTGTGGATGGTTGAGTTGATCCAGCGACGTCGTTGGGACAGCAGGATGCTAAACTTTTCCGGAGCGGCCGTGTGGGCGTGTGCGTCCGGGATGAACTTGTAGTTCATGTTCGGAAAGTGCTTGGTCATGAGCGTGGTGAGGTAACGATCCTCACCGAGCGAGAGCAGGTTCTTCTTGTGGAGGGTGTCGACTTCGCCATCGCTGTACTCGCTGATGACCGCGTCGGAGATGATCAATGGCTTGCCTTTATCGGCGGTCCGAAGGCGATACATGCAAAAACTGAAGACTCGTCAGCCATTTATTCCGTGCAAACCAAAAAAAAAAAAAAAAAAAAAAAAAAAAAAAAAACAAACGTACCATCCGGGCAAACAGGTGACGCTGCCGAACAAGCTCTCGAAAGCTTTCGCCAAGTGGTGAGAAATGTAGTATTCGTAAACTTGAATCATGGTCCACCAACTACGCTCTTCATTCTCAAGACTCGTTTCTCCACAAATTCCTGCAATCTTGTTGTCGTTCGCGCATGCCGAGACGAGACGATTGAGCGAATCCTCTTTGACATTGGTATCGGCGTCAACCATCATCAGATACTCATACAACTCCGGATCCACACCGATAATGTTGTTGATCTGATGGAACATTTCCAGCTCGAGTGGAGACATTGGAGACCGGTGATGGACGCGACTGAGGAAGCTCATGAGCAGGATCTGTGAATCTCGCTTGCCACGGTTGCCCGGCTTTGCCTTGCGCTGTTCGGACTCCTTGCCGACTTTGACGACGACAATGTATGGAACCACGTTACCCTCGAACTCGTAGAGACCCGAGTAGACCTTGCCGTAATTAAGCTGTTCACTGCCCTGACCGACGGACTTGAAGGGCAGAGCTGGCGGGTCAATCTTGGGATCAACGCCGAGAATGTCCAGGATAATCTTTGGCGTGGGCCTGTCATTGCCACGACCGACGATCATACCATCGCAAATGACGCAAATGAGCTTCCTCTTATTGTCGTAGGCCAAAGCCGTAAGAGAATCCAAAGACTTTCGAAGCTGGTCCTCACCCTCGGTGTACGCTGGAACTTGGCAGATTACAAATTTATCTTGAGGAGCGGGGCGCCGCTTCGATCCCAACTGCAGAGCCGCCAGGAACTTGGTAAGGATGACGGCACAAAGGATGACGGTAAAGGCCAGGAGAATGTAGTTGTTGACCTGACATCTTGGCTGGTCCCTAAAGTCCACGAGGCCAATGTAGAAATAGTTGTTGAGACACTGCAAACTGGCGGCTTTCGCGGTTGAATTGGTCCAATCCTGAATGTTGGTCGTAATGTCCATTCCAGGGTTCTCTTGAACCATTATCTCCAGTTGGGTGGGGAAGAAAACATATCGATTGTCGCCTTTGAAGATGGACTGAGAGTGGAAATAGTCGGTCAGATCATAGACGCCATTCTCATAAATGAACCACATTCGTTGCTGACCCTGGCCTTGCGACTGAACGGTACCTCTGGTCCAGACCAGGTCACCCTTGTAGAACGCTTTCATCTTTGGCAGGAAAGTGGCAGTGTACCAATTTTGGTTGTGGAGCGCGGTTTGGGTATCGGTCTGGAAAATCGGACCGGAAATGTGTTCGGCCTGGGGGTATGTGAGCGTATTGTTTGACTGAAGCTGAACGCTCGGGTCGGAGACCAATTCAGGACAAGCTAGGGTAAGCGGAGGTCGAATGTATTCGGTCACGTCGGTACCGGCGAAAGGCAGCATGTTCTGCGTCGTCGTCTCGATGGCCGTGTCGCTGTGCTGCAACCTCCAGAACTTGGTGAGGTCGTAGACGTATCCGGCTTGGCTGACCCAGTAGTCGTCATCGCCTTGGTGGAAAGAGACCTCCTTTGCGTTCCAAGCCTTGTCAAAGTTGGGACAAAGTAGCCGGCCAAATTCGATGATGTAAAAGACGACAACGGCGTTGATGATCAATATCAAAAAAACCAGGACGACCTTTTCCCTCCAAGCCATGCGGACGTCCGGTCTCCGCATCCTTCCGACGTAGCGCAAAAGGGGCGAGGGAATCCAAAAGGTCAGAAGCCAGACGAGAGTAACCCACATCCTGCGTCCCCGGGTCGTCTTTCCCTCGACGATGATTTTGTTGTCGCCAAGTTCGGGATCGAGGCCTCCCTCGTAAGAAATGCCCTTGTGCACGTCTCCTCTGGTTCCAAGGCCGTAATCACCGCCACTAACGTTACGGCTAAGAGCGCTCGGAGCCATGGATTGGCGGCTGGCGACGCTCTTCACACCCAATGTGTTGGTGCTTTGTTGTAGTTGTAGTTGTTGTAGTTGTAGTTGTTGTTGTTGTTGTTGTTGTTGTTGTGGTTGTTGTTGTTGTTGTTGTTGTTGTGGTGGTGGTGGTGGTGGTTGCTGCTGGAGAAGGTTGTCCCGGCTGCCTACGATACTCACGTTGTCCGCAACCTGGGCACCAAAGATGCCGCTACTCAGACCGGGACTTTGCACTGAGTAGCCGCTCTCCACAGGGGTCGGACCGCCGCCCTGAGAATAATCGGCAGGCAAGTCTTGGACGGGCGGCAAGGCATCCCACATGCTCTCTGCTTCCCACCATGCAATTTCGCGGAGCCAGACGCGCTCTTTGCCGACGACAACTTCTCCGTTGCACCAGCCACGTTCGAGGAGCCAACTTTCAATGCCATCCTTGCCGTCTTTGCATCCGAGACGAGCATACCTGCTCGTAAATTCTTCAAAATCAAAGTCGGCGGTGAAATCGAGATGCTTGTTGCGGCGGTTCGCCCATTCGGGTAGCCTCCAAGCTCGTAATTGACGGGAGACCGTGCCGGCCGACCAATGGTTTGCATGATTTCCGAGAGTTGCCGGGTTATCGTCTGTCGGATGGAGAGACAGATGGAACCAGACTCTGCTGCTACCGATGATGGCCGAGAGGTCGAACCGTCCGGCCTCACCCAGAACCACGCCCTGGCCTTGGACTGGATGCAAGACTTCCTTCATGTAACTGTCGTCGGCACACTCTTGGGCCACCTTTTCGAGCACGCCTTCCCGACGGTCGCGCTCTTGCTCATGTTCACGGCCGGCGGGGCCGCTCATGAGGCCCAAATCCGACTCGCAGAGCGCGACGGCATCTTTCATCTCTTTCAAGACCGAGGCGCCGGCGGGCTCGATGCGGACCCCATCCTCCTTCATCTCGGCATTGATGCCGTCGGAATCGTCGAAAACAGTCCGGAGAGCCACCGCTTTGCCAAGATCCTGGCCGGGAATGTCGATGACCCTGATGCAGACCGTGTCCTCGTCGTTTTCATCGTCGGGCGCTCCGCCGCTTCCGGACTCGGAATCCATGGCCTTGGAAGAGTGAATTTCCTGTCGCATGGCGTCATTTGCGCGCGAGATGACCCAGTCCACCAGCGCTTCGTAAACGCCGGCCACGAATACCTCGCGTTCGACGGTGCCGAGCCGATGGCGAAGGATATCTTTCCTGACGTCCAGCAGGGACGCCACGTCTTCGCAGACCTCGTCCAGGACATCCTCATCGACGAGGTAGTCGAGCGTGTCTCCGAGCTTGAGCAGGCCGGTGAGAGCGGAGATGAGGCTGCGTTGCGCGTGGCCCTTGATGCCCAACGTTTTGAGGTTGGTTCTAAAGTCTTCGGCGGCGGCGGCGTCGTCGGCGGTGGGGAGGTAGTC
>Ga0335075_10008892_pt1 | contig 15364 bp, 10 predicted proteins | sample Lox_Sample_24_FD_206723 | JGI IMG/M metagenome (GOLD analysis project Ga0335075, IMG submission 206723) | Soil microbial communities from Loxahatchee National Wildlife Refuge, Florida, United States - Lox_Sample_2.4 | ecosystem: Environmental > Terrestrial > Soil > Wetlands | place: USA... | reverse complement strand
CGGCCCGCCCTGGCTCGGCGTCGGCCCGCCCTGGCTCGGCGTCGGCCCGCCCTGGCTCGGCGTCGGCCCGCCCTGGCTCGGCGTCGGCCCGCCCTGGCTCGGCGTCGGCCCGCCCTGGCTCGGCGTCGGCCCGCCCTGGCTCGGCGTCATACTCTGGGCCAAGGATCTCAATACCGCCATCTGCGGGTTTCATGTCATCCCGAGTGAACCTCCCAATGGAAGCTTCCATTATTATATTCATTCTCTGATTTGAGACATGGTCCGCTATCTCAAGGCGAACCGGGCCGGCTAGCTTACCTCCAATTAGCGGCGATAGCTCAAAGAGCAGATCCCCGCCGATGGTGGCTCCTGACAGTAGGGCTATAGGCATTCGAATTGGATTGGCGTTAAGCCCCGGATCTAGTGGCCAGTCTACTATGCTCTCTACTGTCTCTCCGATTCGTCCAGCGGACCCTGGCACGAGTTTCCGGAATAGGGTAATTGTCAGATTCGCGTTCTGCTCGTGCTCCCTGTTAGTTATGCGCATCCTGAATCCCGCTACGGATACTGATCTGCGAATGGTAGTGATTGTGGGGCGGGCGGTCTGGAAGTCCATGGCCCCGTAAATGTCAACGTATATGTCAGGGAAATGAGGCTTAGCCCACGGGGGAAAAGGTGCGCCTGATATCGCAAAGCCGAAGAGGCCGAACGCGATAATAAAAACAGCGGCAGAAACCAAAAATGGCCAACTGGTGTACAGTGAATAATATTGAACTTTGGTGAAGTAGGCAAGGGCGATAGCAAGCAGACCTGCCGCTAGAGTCAGCATGGCCGCTCCCAGCCAGAGCCATACGTCTCGGTAGGTGCGCATGCGTTAAAGCTTACGCTCGCCCGTGAGGCAAGGGATGGCGTAGCGGGGCTCTCGCTCCCCGTACCGATGAGTCTCCGTCGGCCAGCCATGGGCTCTCTGCTGTTTAGGCTGCCCAGAGGCAACTCCGTCGCGGGTCACCATACTAACCCTAGGAAGCTAGGGCAAAGCTGCCAGTGTCAGCTTGAAGAAGTGGTACCATTCAGCAGATTTCTCAGATACCTGGGGAGAAGTAGTGGAGGAAAACAACAAGGTTTTCGTGGTAATGCAGGTTGGCGCTAAAGACTCGACTGAACGTAAGCGTGCAGATGAGATATACAAGTACATAGTGGCGCCTGCCGTGGATAGTGTGGGGCTTGTGCCGTACCGCTCCGACCTGGATTATGCTCCAGGAGCTATTACGCCGAGATTCCTATCAGAGCTTCTCGCGGCGCGTGTAGTCATTGCGGACTTGACAGGGAATAGCCCAAACGTCTTTTATGAGCTTGGCATCGCCCATTCCTTTGTGTGCCCACTAGTATCGATAGCAGATTCGGCCAAGTCTCTGCCCTTCGACGCAAAGGACGAGCGTGTTATAGAACTCGGCGAATATCCGGCTGGTGCCTTGCCCATGGCTCAAGGCGTCGAGGCCCGAGAGCTTTTGCAGGCCAGCTTGGAAGTAGTTCTCCGTGAAGGCTATGAGCCGCCATCGCCACTGCGGGGCGCCGCAGCAAATCTGTCCATCGATCGGCTAATTCCCAGCGATCCCAAGGCCGCGGAACTGGCTCAAATAAGAGAGAGTCTTGAAGAGATCCGAAAGGAAATAGCTCCCCGGATGGTCGTACCGCGGAATGTCCAAATCGAACTTTCTGCATTTCGGAAGGTCGTCGAGGCAAACCTAGGTTTTCTGGATGACGCCGATTTTGCTACATTGACCGAGGTAGGTACTTCTCCGACCCATCGCAGGTGGGTAGAGGATCTCAAGAACAAATGGGTGGAGCGTAGAGAAGATCCTTGGGCGTCGCCTCCCAAGGAGGACCCTTGGGCATCTGACAATTTGGGCTACTCTGACGAGCCACCCTTCTAGGTCTCCGTTAGAAACGATCCCCTGGAGACAACCGTCGATGGGCGTCTCGGGCGCGCTCGTCGGCTGCACTCGCGGCATAGCGGCTGAGCATGGCGCGCGACTTCCAGCCAGCGAGGCGCATTAGGTCACCTTCGGAACCGCCGCTCGCTAGCCAGTCGTGCGAGAACGTGTGCCGTAGCTGGTGTGGGTGCAGGTCGGGAAGGCCTATCGCGATGCCGCGATCTTTGATCATCTGGTAGACGCCGCTCGGTGTAAGCCGGCCCTTCGTTCCGAGCCAAAGCCACTGGTAATCGGCGTGCGGGTGCCCAGCGCGTACGCGGAGGTAGCGGTCAATGTCGCGAGCGGTCTTCTTGCCGATGGGCAGGACCATCTCTCTTCGGCCCTTCGCGATGACGCGCACGACGTTGCTTCGGAGGTCCACGTCCGACAGGTCGGCGTCCTCGGCGTTGTAGCGCAGTCCGCCCATGCCTTCTAGGCGCATCCCCGTGTCTAGGAACAGACGGACGATGGCGATGTCTCGGCGGTTGCGAAAGTCGCGGCCGGCGCAACTGTCGAGTAGGCGCCGGATCTGGTCGTCCGCGAGCACGGGAACCGGTTGCTCGGGGATGATCGGCGGGCGCATCTTGGCCATGGGGGAACTGTCGATCTCGCCCTCATCGTCTAGCCAGCGGAAGAGCTGCTGTAGCGACCGGTAGCGCGTCGCGGCCGACGAGGGGGCCGTACGCGCAAGCTCGGCAGCTATGAACGCCTCGACGTGCTCGCGATGGATGTCGGCAACCGCTGTGGGCATGCCGTGGTCCACGAGGAACCGACGGAACATTGCGCCATCGTCCGTGTACGCGCGGATGGTACGCGGCGACAGGTTGGCCGCCTCCAGGTGCAGACGCCATGACGCCAGAAGTACGGTAAGCTCACCTACGCCGGCAGGTGTTCCGGTGGTCGTCATGTTCGCTAGATTAGACGCTGTAGCACCGCTGTCCAAGACTTGAGGAAACTGCCGCGAGGCAAGAAACCCCAGGTCAGACAAGTAAAAACAAGCCCCGTTAGCTCAGTCGGCAGAGCGTCTCCATGGTAAGGAGAAGGTCTACGGTTCGATTCCGTAACGGGGCTCCCAGATCAGCGGCCGGCTCCGATTATGGAACCGGCCGTTTCGCATGCTGGTGCAGTAGCCGCCTCACGGGCCGAGCTGGTCGCCAAGCCTAGGCCCGGCGAGGCAAGTCACCCGCTCGTGACTTCGGACGACGAGCACGAAAGGCTGACGGCCCAAGTCCGGATGCTGCGGCCGTGGACCGAATCCGGCGCCTGGACCGATGTGGGGTCAGCGCGGACTGGGGGAGCCCGCCTGAATCTCAGTGGCCCGGCTGCGGATAGCGGCGATGAGCATTTCGATGCCTCGGTCGAGCAGGGAAGACTCAGCGGCCGACTGGCCGACCGCCTGGCTCACGAGTGCAGTCAGGGGACGGCCCTCCTGCGCGGCGGCCGCGACCCCCTGCCAGTGATCCGCGACGCGCCGGTTCCCCTCGTCGGCGTCGTCGGGCAGTCCCCGGCCAGGCCGGCAGGCGTTGGCAAGCATGAAGACCGACTCGCGCAACAGGTAGACCCACTGCGCCGCCTCCAGCCCCGTGATGCCGAGGCTCCCGAGGAGCCCAAGCGTTTCCTCATGGGTGTCGAGGACCTCGCTGGAGAAGGCATGCGACTCCGGAACGGAGTTCAGCGCCTGCAGAAGCTGCGTGATGTCCTGATGGTGACCGATCAGGATCTCGACCGGCGGGCGCAGCCGGTCACGGAGACGATCCCACACGTCAGCGGCGTTACCCAGCGGATGCTCGCGACGCCTGGCTTCGATCTCGAGCCCGATCTGCTCGCCGATACGCACAAGCAGGGCGTCTTTGTCGGCGAAATGCCGGTAGAGCGACATCGGCGTCACCCCGAGCTCGGCGGCAACGCGGCGCATGGTCACGGCTTTCAGGCCCTCGCGGTCCGCGATCCCCAGCGCGAGCGCCAGGACTGCCTCCGGATCAATGCGCCGTGGCCGTCCCTTACCGGCGTCTTTCCCGCCGCGAATCCCAGGTCGCATCTGGCTAGTCTATTATGTATACGTTGTATGCTTACCACGTATACATAACGAGGGGTGACGATGCAAGCTACGGTGCCGGGATTTCGCTACCGCCGCGTCGAGACCGCGGACGGTGTAAAGCTCAATGTCGTCGAGGCGGGGCGCCTGGACGGTCCCCCCATGGTGTTCGCGCACGGGCTCGCAAGCTCGTGGAAGGCATGGGAAGAGGTGATGACCGCCCCGGAACTGGCCTCCCGTTACCGGCTGATTGCCTTCGACCTGCGGGGTCACGGCGACTCCGACACCGACCTGAAGCCCGAGCAGCTCACCGCGGAAGGGCCGGAAGCAAGCTCACGGCTCTGGTCCCTGGACCTGGACGCCATCCTGGCCGGGCTCCGGTCTCCGGTCCTGGTCGGCTGGTCCTTCGGCAGCGGCGTCATCCAGTCGTGGCTCTACACCCGCGGCGGTCCGGGGGATGCCCAAGCCATCGTGCTCGCCTGTGCGCCCAACGTGATCGGCCCCGTCCCGCCGGGCGATCCGGCGGGAGCGCTCATGTCACCGCAGGCCATCAAGGCCCTCGCCGGGGCGGCGCAGGACGGCGGCACCTTCGCCGCGGCGATCCTGGCAAACGAACCCACCGACACCTCCTTCAGCCCGCAACAGCGCGACAGCATCGCCGCCATCGCCGAAGCGACCCCAGCCGCCACCGTGGCGGCTGTCCTGCACCACGTCATCGACTTCCGCCCCTTCCTGGCCACGATGAACGGCGTCGAGCGTGACCGCATCACCGCGGTGATCGCCGATGGCGACCAGCTTTTCAGCAGCGCCGCCAGCGAGGTGGTCTGGGAGCAGGGGGGAATCCGCACCGCCCACGTCCCCGCCGCCGCGCACGCACTGCCCATCCGAGAACCCGCCCGCTTCACGCAAATCCTGCTTGAGATCGTCCGTTAGAGACCGCAGATAGAGGGGTGCATACGGGGCCGACCTTATTGCGGCTCGGGCTGTGCGAGGGCCAGGTCAATGGCGTCACTGGTGGGAAGGGTGGCGCCGTGCTGCCGCTCGGTGTCGAAGCGATCCTGGCCGAGCGCTGTGGTAGCGGCGGAAACCAGTCTTGCGTGGTCTTGGTCGAGCGCTGCTATGAGCTGGGTGCCGCTGGCCAGGTAGAGCGCGTCGGCGGCACCGAGGAGGCGCGCGGCCCGCGTGTGATCGCCGGTGCCGCCGGCGATCAAGGCGAAGCCGAACAGGCAGTTCGCTGTCATCAGCGGGTCCTGAATGCGCTGGAAGGCCCGCAGGGCTAGCCGCAGCTGCGTCGTGGCGGCCGGGATGTTCCCCCGTCTGATCTGGACCTGTGCGATCAGGAGGTGGGAGGTGCCGAGCCGGTAGGGCGCGCCGATCGTCTGCGCCACTTTCAGGGCGGCTTCCTGGAGGGCTTCGGCCTGTTCGAGGTCGCCTGCGGCGTAGGCGACCGTGCCGAGGTTGTTCAGGGCCATGTGCTGGCCTGGCAGCCAGGCTAGGACGCGCCAGAGTTCGAGCGCTTCCTCAAGGAGGGCGGTCACGTGACCGCGGTCGGGGTCGGCGCCCCACGAGCCGGCCACGCCCAGGCCGGTCAGGGCCAGACCGAGGGCGCGGGTGTCACCGGCTGCGCGGCTGAGTGTCACCGCTTCCTCCAGCAGTGGGCGAGCGACTGCCCGGTCTCCGCGCTGGAATGCCAGCCAGCCCGCCGCCCGCAGCGCGTCCGCTTGGTCGACGGGGCCTGGCGGCCGGCGCCTGGTTAGCGCCAGCGCCGCATTAGACCAGCCGCGGGCCTCGCGGTGGTGGCCGCGCCGGAGCCAGTACCACTGCAGCGCGCCCAGCAGTGCAGCCGCGATGCCGGATTCCTCGCGGTCCAGTGCCCAACGCAACGCGGCGCGCAGGTTATCTTGCTCGGCATCGAGCCGCCGCAGCCACTTGACCTGGCCTTCTTCCTCCAGGCCGAGAGCGGATTCCCGCGCGAGCTTCACCGCCCAGTCCGCGTGGCGCCGACGGGCTGTCTCGGCGTCGTCCAGCGCCTGGAAACGCTCGCGTGCGTACTCGGCGACGGTCTGGAGCATGTACAGGCGCGGCTGCTCGTTCTCAGCCTCGGCGACTAGGTTCTGCTCCACCAGCGAGGCCAGGTCATCGAGGTGGAAGGGGTAGCAGACCGACTCGATGGCGTCCAGCGTGCAGCCACCTTCGAAGACTGCTAGCTGGGCGAACAGGCGCTGCTCGGCGGTGCTGAGAAGGGAGTAGCTCCAGTCGATCGTGGCCCGGATGGTGCGCTGCCGCTCAGGCAGGTCACGGGGACCGCCGGTAAGGACTTGGAGCTGCTGGTCCAGGCGCTGCAGGAGCGCTGCGGGAGGTAGCAGCCGGATCCGGGCCGCGGCCAGTTCGATAGCCAGTGGCAGGCAGCCTAGCCGCTGGCACACCGTGGCGATGACCTCCTCGTTGGCGCCGCCGGCCTCGAAGGCTGCGCCCGCCGCAGCGGCACGCTCAGTGAATAGCCGGATCGCCGCCGCGGTGCCCAGGGCCTGGACCGGGAACTGGCGCTCCGGCCGGAGGCGGAGCGGGGCGCGGCTAGTGACCAGCACGGCAGCGTGAGGACAGGCGACCGCCAGCTCTGCCACGTCCGCGGCGGCGGGAAGCAGGTGCTCGAAGTTATCCAAGACAAGCAGGTGATGACTCTCAGCGAGGCGGGCCGTCAACCGCGGCCGTAGCTCGGTCGCCGTGGTGTCCCGCATCCCGAAGGCCGCAGCGATGGTCGGCAGCACCATTCCGGGATCATGCAGGGAGGCGAGCGAGACGAACACCACACCATCGGCGAACCGGTCGGCCACAGCCCCGGCGGCGGCGATGGCCAGGCTGGTCTTCCCGACGCCGCCCGCGCCCGTCAGGGTCAGCAGGCGCTGGGCAGGCTCCTGCAGCAGCCTGGCCACAGCCGTGACGTCATCGTCACGACCGATCAGCGGCGCGGGCAGCAGCGGCGGCCCGGCCGGTGCCGGATGCCTTGGGCTAGTCGCCCGCTCCGCGAACACCGCGCGGGCGGCTCTGTCCAGGCCAAGCGCGTCGGCGAGCAAGCCGACCGTGAACGCCCGCGGATGGCTGCGGCGCCCGGTCTCCAGGGCCGCGACGCCATCCACGCTGAGGCCGGCCCGCTCGGCGAGCGCCTCCTGGGACAGTCCGGCCGCGACTCGCGCCCGGCGCAGCAGCCCGCCGAACCCGTCCGGCTCATCCACGGCCATAAGGCTTCAACACTCCCAGCGCAGCCGAACGTCAGGGCATTGTCAGGGCACCGTCACTGGGCCGGGCGGGACCGCGACGGCACGCTGAAGGCATGCGAAAATCACGCGTCCTGGTAGCCGGGGCCGGCATCGCCGGCCTGACCGCCGCCAAGGGACTGCACGGCGGGGGCTGGCAGGTGCACCTGGTAGAGCGGCGCCCGGCGTTCGACGCGGTTCCCACCGGCCTGTTCTTCCCCGCCAACGGCATGCGCGCCCTCACCGCCCTCGGCGCGGGCACGACCCTGCTCTCATGCGGCCAGCGTATCGCCCGGCTGCGCCTCAGCAGTGCCAGCAGCGACACCGAGGCAGTCGCTGACCTCGCGCAGGTGTGGCCCGCAACCGGGCCCTCTATCGCCGTCCATCGCCCACGGGCGTTGGACGCACTGCTTGACTGGTGCCCGGTTCCCGTCCGGCCCGGGGTCGGCATCCAGTCGCTGACCCAGCACGGCGAACGCGTGCAAGCACAGCTGGATGACGGCTCCGCCGAAGAGTATGACCTGGTTATCGGCGCGGACGGCGTTCACTCGACGGTACGCGGCGCGCTGTGGCCAGACACCGCGGCGCGCTATGGCGGCGAGTCGTGGTGGCGCGGCGTGGTGGCCTGCCCGGCGGGCCTTGAGGACTGGAGCGCCTGCTTCTGCCAGGAAGGCAATTTCGTGAGCATACCCATCGGTCGCGGCCTGGCGTACTGGGCGGCGGGTAGCTACTCGGCCGAGCCATTCGGCGATCCTCCGCAGGGTCGCGCGGCCCGCGTCCGGGAACGCTTCAGCGACGTCACCGGAATCCACGCCAAAATCCTCGGCCAGGTCGACGACGACGCGCAGGTCCAGTTCAGCCCAGCCGAGGAAGTCTGGGTGGAACAGCCAGTGCGGGGGCGTGTTGTCCTCCTCGGCGACGCCGCTCACGCCACGACGCCGAGCATGGCTCAGGGTGGATCGATGGCAGCCGAAGACGCGCTCGTGCTGGCCGCGGAACTAGCGGCAGCCCCCGACGTCGACCGGGCCCTGGCCCGGTACGCCTCCCGCAGGCGGCCAAGAACCAGCTATGTGCAGGAGGCCACCGCGATGCGCAACGGCCTCGCCGCGCTGTCCCTCCAGGAGCGGACCGGGTTCGTGCTCCCGAGCTGGGCGGAACTGAGCATAAACGCCTTCGCCCCCTTGGTCCGCGAACCCTGAACCGTGTATTGGGCGGGGAGTCACCACGGCTCCGTTCGGAAGATCCTTTGTCTTTTATCCGAACGCACGCGGAATGACTCGCGGCGCCGAGTAACCACCCGAATTCCTTGGCACACAGGGGCTGCCGAGGATGACTGGCGGCCTCCGGGACAGCCTGGAGCCGGTGAGATCCTGGCGGGCTTACCGCTGGACGCCATGCGGATTCCCGGCCTTACCGGTGGCCCGGGTGCGCAGGTACCGGCGCAGCGAATTGAGCAAGGTCGCCGCCATCACCGTTATCCCGGTGACCGCGATTGGAGCGGGGAAGTTGAGCATCTGCACCACCAGTTGGAGCAGGGCTGCCCCGGCCGCGCACACCAAGACCGCGGCTGCCGTGCAGGCCATTGCCCGCTGAACGATGCCACCGGCCTTCGCACGCAGGCCGGCGATGCCGGCGAACCCTGTTGGCTTAGCGTTCCCCTTGATGACGATGGCCGCCATTTCCGCCTCCCCCGGTACTGACATGACTAGCTGCGCTCAGCGTCCGGGCCGCGCGGCATCTGCCAGTCACCTCCCCGTCCACGCAGCTGTCCGCTGCGCATACGGTGACGGCGGACCCCTCCGGAACGTCGGCGTGTCCTACCAGGTCAGAGCGCCCGCAGGCAGCCCCGATACATCTGCGTCCGCCTTTTAGCCGCCTAGAGCAGCCGGGGCCGGTGTCGGCGATGTCGGCGGCGACGTTGTTCCTGTCGTCCCGGTCGAGGTCGTCCCCGTCGAAGTCGTCCCCGTCGAGGTCGTTCCGGTTGAGGTCGTTCCCGTCGACGTCGTCCCCGTCGACGTCGTTCCCGTCGAGGTCGTCCCGGTCGAGGTCGTCCCGGTTGAGGTCGTTCCCGTCGAGGTCGTTCCTGTCGTGGTTGTCGTTCCTGTGGTCGGTGTCCTCGGTGGCGTTGGTGATGTCGGCGGTGTTGTTACCGATGTTGCCGTGTCGCCGGTGCCGCCGAACCCGCCGCTGGTGGTGCTGGTGCCGGATCCGCCGCCGGCCCGGTGGGATGCGGGGTGCGGGGGTTGGTGGCTGATTGTCGGGGTCGTGTTGGATAGCGCACGGCTGGCGGCGGCCCCGCCGCCGGCGAGGGCGGCGATGAGCACGAGCACGCCAATCATCAGCGGGAGCCGGCGCCTGGCTGGGGCCGTCAACGCGGGGGCGGCGGCTCGGGTGGGGCCGCCTGCGGCGGGCATGGGCGGCACGAGCGCGGCAGTCTTGGCGAGCCCGGTTTTGCCGGCGGGCAGCGGGCTGAGGCGACCGGATCCCGGGGCCGCGGTGACCGCGGCGCCGACCCCGGCCGTGCTGGCACCCACTGCGGCGGCGCCGAGCGCTACGGCGTGTTTGGGGTGGGTGTCGACGGAGGTTGGGCGTCCGAGTTCTGCGGACACCAGGTGAGCGACCATGGGGATACGCGAGGAACCGCCAACCAGCAGCACGGTATGCAGCTGGGGGAGATCGACTCGGGCAGACTCTAGCGCTCGGCGCAGGGAGGCGATGGTGGCGTCGATCGCCGGGCGGATCATTTTTTCGAACTCGCCGCGGGTCAGGCGGACCTCGGTTTGCAGCGCGGGCAGTAGCACCGGAATGGTGGTTTCGGTGTCCGCGGACAGGGTTTCCTTAGCGGTGACGCACTCGTGGCGCAGCCGGATGACGGCGCTGATGGCTCGAGGATCAGCCGGGTCGAGGCGGGAGACTGCGCCGTCGAGGGTTTGGTCGACATGGGTGAACACAGCCTCATCGAAGTCGAGGCCGCCGAGTCCCTCGATGCCCTCCGGGCGTCCGAGAATGTCGAAGCCGTGCTCGGTAGTGCGGAGAACAGTCGCATCGAAGGTGCCTCCGCCGAGGTCGTAGACCGCGACCAGCGCGCCAGGGTCGAGGCGATCGTTGCGGGCGTAGTGCGCGGCCGCGGCCTCGGGCTCGGTGAGCATGTGGACCTCGCCAAGTCCGGCCAACCTGGGGACCTGGGCGAAGAGTTCGCGTTTGTACGGTCCCCAGTTCGCCGGGTGGGTCAGGGTGACCATATCGGGCCGGCCGCCCTCACGCTCGCTCACGAGGTCGACGACGTCGCGTAGTTGATAGGCGACCAGCGCGGTGGCCGGGTGTGGCGCCCCGCCAAGGATCACCGGCATCGGGTCGCCGAAGCGGCGCTTGACCGAACGAGCGACCCGGTCGGGCTCGACCGTCGCCCGGCGCTCAGCGGCCCCGCCGGTCAGCACGGTGCCGTCGTCGCGGATCAGCACGACCGAGGGGACCGCATCGGTGTGGTCGCCCAGGGTCGCCATTTCAACTCGCCCGTCGCGGGCAACGGCGGCGGCGGTGAAGGTGGTTCCCAGGTCGACACCCAGCCCGTAACTCATCGGAATCTCTTCTTTCTGCTCGTGTGCGGATCAATGGATGACGGTGATGTCGATGCCGGGGTCGTGTCCAGACGGCGCGTCTGCCGGGCCCGCCGATGAGCCGGGGTGAGCCTCGCTGGCCTCTTCGTGCTCACCGACGCTGTCGGCGTCGGCGCGAGGGTAGGGCTCAGTCGGGTCGACGGCTGCCAGATCGATGCCGGCATGGGCGCCGGATTCGTCGAGAGCGGGTTGGTCGTGGTCGGCGAACACCACGCCTGCCGGCTGCGCCGGGACCGGCTCGTTCGGGAAGTGTCCCGTCGGGGCGGTGCCGTGACCGGGCTCTGCCGATCCGCCGCGCAGACCGGCGAAGGCGCTTGGCGGGTTCGGCTCGTGGCCCGACGCCAGTCCGCCGGCCGTCGTCGCGGCCACACCCAAGTTGGTGGCCAGCGGCGGCGGCGTGACCATCACCCGAGCCGCGGAAAGGGCTTCCGGCTGTGCTGTGCCCACCTGGGATGACGCTGCCGTGGAGGCCGTCGACGAAGTCGTTGACCCGGCGATGGGCGGTTGGGGCATACTCACCGAGGGCTGGCCGGTGCCCGGTTCGGGGGGCACAGTCTGCTCGGCGACTACTTCAGTCTGGTCGCTGCTGGTGCCGCCATATTCGTTTTCCGTCAGCGAGGCGGTGTCGTGCCCGTCGGCGTCGGGATCGTGACCGATCTCCACGCTCTCGGTCTGGGTGACGCTGACTTCGTGTTGGCCGTCGTTGTCGGAGCCGACCGTGACGCTGATGCTGTTGTCGGCCTGGGTGACCGAGAAGCTGCCATCCGGGTGCTCCACGACCTGGACGCGCTCGGTTTCGTTAACGACCAGGTCGGTTTCCTGACCCGGTGGGTCGGGCACCACCGTGTGGTAGTTCTCGCGGAACACGTAGGTGTGGCCGTGCTCGTCGCGGACCACGACGTACTCGACCGCGTCGACGCTGAACATGCCGTCGGCGCCCTCGTGGACGACCACGTCCTGGTACATGTCGACGGTCAGCCCGTCGTGTCCTACATCCGCGCCGCCTTCCCCGTGCTCGCCGCCGCCCGCGCCATGGCCGGGGATCCGCCAGGTGGTCGCCAGGCCGGTGTCGAGGTGGCCACTGTCGCTGCTGGTGTGCAGCGTGACTCCACTCTCCGATGCGTTGCCGGGCGGTCCGGGGATGTCGACGGAGTGTGAACTGACCGGCGAGCCGCTGCTGGGATCCGTGTTGGCGTGGTCCGCACCGGGAGGCCCGCCGGGGTGGGCGAGGCCGACCGGGCGTGACGCCACCTCGGTTGCGCCGATCCCGACGCCAATCCCACCGGCGACGACTCCGGCTGCGGCCGCGGCCTGGGCGGCCCGCCGGGCGATCTGGCCGATGCGGGGTGGGGCGGTGGCGCCTGCGTCGGGGGCGGCGCGCACCCACTCGGGAATGGTTCCGCGGGCGCCGTGTTTGGCCAGTTCCCAAAGCCGAGCCGGCATGCCGGCGGGAGCGCCGCCTGGCGAAGCGGACGGGCGCGGGGTGGTGCTCATGGCAGCATCCGCTCTGCGACGGGGCGCGGGTCCGCGTCGCCGACAGGCGAGTATGGCTGGGTTCCCAAGACCAGCCCTTCGCAGGTTCGTACCAGGACGCGGGCGGCCTCACGGACATCGCGGGTCGACGAGGGATGCTCGGCGCGGCGTTGCCACTGGACCAGGGCGGCGATAGCGGCGCGGCGCAGTTCGTCGGGCGGACTCTGTGGGTCCACAGCGAGGCGGGTAGCTGGGCTGGCCCCGTCACCACCGAGTACGCGGTACGCATCGGCCTTTTCGGGGTCGGTGAGCATCAACGCCCCGCCGCGGAGGGTGTCTAGCAGGCGCATCTCGGCGAACTCGTGGGCGCCGGCGGTGATGCGTTCAAATTCGTGGTGCAGGCCGACGGCGGCGGGCATAGGCCAGCGCCGCAGCACCGCGTCGACCGCCAGCAGCGCCGACCGGGCCTTGAGGACGTCGGCGCGGTCGGCGAAGCGCCCGGTCAGGGCATCGCGTAGCGGGTCGAGGCCGGCGCGCGCCGACAGCTCGCGAGAGAGCGCAGCCGCGGTGGTGGCGACGCCGTTCTGCACCAGTCGAACCGAGAGTCGCAACCCGAAGAACCCGAACCGGTCGAGCAGCGCAGCTCGGCGCGCGGGGTCGACGGCGATGTCGGTCTTGGCGCCGGTGAACCGGGCCGCGGTGACCAGCAGCCGCTCCATCTCGGCCTCGTCGGCCTGGGCCAGGGTGGTGATGGCGCGGAACTCGTCTTCCCGCAGCGTCGCCGCGGTCGCGGCCAAGAGCCCGGCTACCGGCAGCACCGTCTGGCACAGAGCTTGCAGCCGTGGGTCTCGTCGGTAGCGGGCAGCAACCCGGGCGGCGCTCTCGAGCGCGTCGACTCGGCCGTGGCCGACCTCGTCGGCGCGGCCGAGGACGGCGATGGTGTTGATCGGGCGGCGCTCCGCGGGATCGTTCCGGAAGGTCTCCAGGAACCGGACATCGGAGCCGTGCAGGTGACGCATCAGGTAGATCACCGCGTCCACCTCGGCCTGCTCGTCTTCGCCGTCGGTGCCGAGGGTGGACTCCGCCCGCCGGGAAAGCTCGGTGCTGAGCGAGTCCATCCCGGGGGTGTCCACCAAGGTCATCCTGGACAGGGCCGCGGACGGCCAGTCCACCACCAGGCGGTCGACCTCCTCGGCGCGCAACCCGCCCAGGCTCACGTCGAGCACGCCGCCGGACGGTCCCGGCGGCAGCGGTCGGGGCAGCCCGGAGTGCGGGTAGGCCACTACGCGGTAGGTGTGCCCGTCGCGATACCAGGTCACGATGCGGGTACATTCACCGGCGTCCGTCGCGGCGAGCTCCTGGCCGACCAGCGCGTTGAGCAGGGTCGACTTCCCGGTCTTGACCCGGCCGGCGATCGCCACCCGCAGCGGCTCGTCCAGGCGCCTGGCGGCGGCGCGCAACTTGGGCACCGCCGGGCCGTCCTCGTACACCTGACTGGCGCGGCCCACCAACGCCCGCACTGCTTCGAGCAGCGGCGGAGGACTTGCCAGGGGCCACGGCGGGCGGGTCATGACCGCACCCGTTCGGGCGGGTTCGCGGGCGTGGGTGGGGTTTCGGTGCGCTGGCGGTGCGCGGCCAGGTCGTCCACGCGGGCTCGCAGCAACGCCAGGCTGGCCATGTCGGCGTCGATGCGCTCGCGTTGCGCGCCGGCCGACTCGGTGTCGGTCCGCGAGGCTTGCGCTGCGGCCAGCGCCTCGCTAGCCGAGCGCTGCAGCTCGCTCACCCGGTCGGCCCACGCGTTGCGTAGTTCGCGTTGGACGTGGCGCACCGCGTCACGGGAATCCTTGCCGACCTGCAGATTGAAGTCGTCGACGAACCGTCGCATCGCCGCTTTAGCCTCGCCGCGTCGCTGCTCCAGCCGACGGCGGCGTTCGTCCTTGAGCCCGGTGCGGCCCATCAGTACCGCTGCGGCCAAACCGAACGGCGCCGGGATCGCCAACGCGGCCAGACGGGTCAACATCGTGAACATCAGAAGCCCGCTGTAGGCCTTCTGGAAAGTCGCCAGGCCCGCGCCCTTGGCCTTCTTGTCCACGAACCCGGAGTCGACGGCGAACCTGCCGATCAGATCCACCGGGGCCGCGACCTCGCGCACCCCGATGACGTCGGCCTCGGCGAAGGCGAAGTGCTCGCTGACGGCCGCGGCGACCTCCCTGGCTCGTCGCACGAACATCGCATAGTTCTCCAACGCCTCCGCGGCTAGCCGCTGCCGCAGCCAGGCCTCGAACTCCTCCCAGTTCTTGGCCGGATCCCCCTCGCTGATGGCGGCCTCGGCTTCGTGCAGCACCGTCCGGGACCGCTCCCGAAGGTCGAAGTCGACGTCCGAGGCGATGTCGGAGAACCCGTCCTGCAGCAACTGCTGCCATTTGGCGCCGCGCTCCCGCAAAGCGTCGGCACGTTGCTTGGCCGTGGTCAACTCCTCGATAAGCGCGTCGGCGGCCTGCGGGTCGATCAGTGCGGCCCGGCGAGCTCGAGCAGTGATCTCGAGCTGGTCCACGGCCGAGAGCACGTGTGCCACCACCGCGTCAAGAGCCAGCCGCTCCGACCCCGTGACGACCTCGCCGAGGCGGCCCACCAGCGGCGGGAACCCCGACTCCTTATTCATCTCCTGATCGCTGGTCCGGGCCGCCCGCCTGCGAACCTCCGAGGAGAGCGGCAGCACCTCGATCGCGATCCGGCGACGATTCAAGTGAGCTAGGTCCAGCCGGCGAATCTGCTCCCAGTGCAGATACAGATCGATCTTGCTGAGAATCATGACAACGGTGGGGCACAGGTCCTGCACGGTGGACAGGAATCGCAACTCCGCGGCGGTGAGCTCCTGCGAGGCGTCGCTGACGAACAACACAGCGTGCGACTGGGGCAGCGTGCTCAGTGCCGCCGCGTTCTGGATCGAGCCGAGCCCGCCCACTCCAGGCGTGTCGACGAGCACCAAGCCCGACGACAGCAACGGACGATCGATACCCACCGTGACCGACC
>Ga0335075_10008891_pt1 | contig 15364 bp, 15 predicted proteins | sample Lox_Sample_24_FD_206723 | JGI IMG/M metagenome (GOLD analysis project Ga0335075, IMG submission 206723) | Soil microbial communities from Loxahatchee National Wildlife Refuge, Florida, United States - Lox_Sample_2.4 | ecosystem: Environmental > Terrestrial > Soil > Wetlands | place: USA... | reverse complement strand
CGGGGGGCTGGCCCGCTGCGTGGTCGAGCAGGCCGGCCGCGACGGGCTGCAGGCCAGGGTGTTGGACCGCAGGCAGGTGCCGCCGGTACTGCCGCCGGTGACCGTCGTGCAGGCGTTACCCAAGGCCGAGCGCTCAGAGTTGGCGATTGAGTTGGCCACCGAAGCCGGCGCTGACGCCGTGGTGGCGTGGCAGGCGGCGCGTTGCGTGGCCCGCTGGGACGGCGCCCGCGCCGAAAAGGGCTTGCGGCGGTGGCGCGCGGTCGCCCGCGCCGCGGCACAGCAATCCCGTCGCGCACATATCCCGTCGGTCGACGGCGTGCTGTCCACCTCGGCGCTGACCCAGCGGATCGGCGACGTCGTGGCATCGGGAGGCGCGGTGCTGGCACTGCATGAGTCGGCTGCCGGTCGGCTGACGGATCTCGGTCTGGCTCAAGCGAAGTCGGTGATGTTGATGGTGGGCCCCGAGGGCGGCATCGCTCCCGACGAGCTTGCCGCGATGACCGACGCCGGTGCCGTGGCGGTCCGACTGGGCCCGACCGTGCTGCGCACGTCGACCGCGGCCGCGGTCGCGTTAGGCGCTCTGGGCGTGCTGACGCCGCGGTGGGACCCGCCCGATTGATGCTCGCGCGCAGCGGCGGTGAAAAGCGCGACCGCAAGCGCGTCGAGATCGACGTTAGCGCGTCTTTTTCGGCGATTTTCCGCACTGGCGTCAATCTCGACGCCGCGGAACCCCCGTGCGAATGGCCACCGCATGCGACCCTCGAACGGCAGGCGGAAAGGAGCGTCCCAGATGAATACAAGAACCTACGATCTGAGTGCGATTTTCGACGAGCACATCGCCGGGGAGTTCGTGGCGAAGGACGTGGCCGCGACGATGGCGACGATGACCAAAAACCCCTATGTCAACCACGTGCCCACCATGATGGGCGGGGCCGGCGTCGCGGCGCTCACGGATTTCTACGCCAAGTACTTCATCGGGCATTGGCCCGCCGACACCAGGATCATCCCAGTCTGTCGCACCGTCGGTGCAGAGCGGCTTGTCGACGAGATGGTCATGTCATTCACCCACGACATTCCGATGCCGTCGTTCCTTCCGGGTCTGCCCCCGACTGGGCGCGCCGTACTGCTGCCGGTTGTGGTGGTCGTGGGGTTCGAGGCCGACAAGGTTGCCCACGAACGGATCTATTGGGACCAGGCATCGCTGTTGGTACAAGTCGGGATGCTTGACGAGAAATTGCTGCCCGTCACCGGCAGGGCGCAGGGAGAAAAGATCCTCGACGAACACCTGCCGGCGAACACCCTGCTGCGGCGCTGACGGCGTCGTTCACATGCGTTCACGAAGTTGCGCCACCCCCTCGCCGCTGAGCTGCTGTAGCGCCCAAGGGCGTCCGGCCAGCACCGAAGCCAAGTGCGGCGCCTTGCCTGTCACGGAGCGTTGGCCATCGCCGTGCGCCCAGTCCACATCTGTCGCGCGCAAGCTAAGGCCCCGGGCCCGGGCCGCCGCGGGGACGAACGGATTCGGCAGTTGTACTTGAGTTTTCAGCACATCGGTGATCACGGCCGGGTCGATCGTCGGTTGTAAGCCGAGCGGCAAAACGGTGTCGAGCTCATGAATCACGTGGTCGCCCAACAGCAGTCGTCGCGGGAAGACGCTGCCCACGCCTCGTGATCTATCGACCAAGGCGGCGAACTCGTCGATGAGCACTGCGGGGGTATGACGCGCCGCCAAGGTCCTCGCCAACCCGGCGTTGGAGCGGTCGAACGACCCGCGGTGCCTGACCATGTCGATCGCAATTGCCCCCGGCGATATCCGGTAACCGACGACGAGGTGGGCCAGCACGTCGTGATTGCTCCACCGCGAACACAAGCTTGCGTGTGACCAGTCCTGATCCGACAGGGAACGGGCAACGGCGAGGAAGCGAAGGTCATTGTCCCGCAGTTGTTCACGCGTGGCCGACACGAAGATGCCTGCGCAGAAAGGCCGTCTGGTCGGTCAGTAGACCATCGAGCAGTGGCTGGTGATACACGTCGAAGTGGTCGCCGTCGTAGTAACGCGCTTCGCCACGCGGAGCGCTGCGTGCGACATCCTCGGCATGACGCGGGTCCATCAGCGTTTCTCGGCGTGACACGCACACCAGCAGCGGCGCGGAGATGCGGCGCGCTGCGCGCTTGGCGCTTGTCAGCGCGATTCCGATGGTGTTCGCCGCCGCTACCCGGTTATCAAAGCCGCCGCCGGGGTCGACCGTGGAGTACCAGCCGTCTTCCGCGCCGGGCACCGTAACGGCAGCGAGGCTTCCCGGCGGCCCCACGATCGGGACATACCGGCGACCTCGACCGAACCCGGCGCGAACCGTGTCTTCGATGATCGCGGGTGTCATCCGGATCATCGCTGCCGGCCCGAGCCGCCGCAGGGCGGCGGCACCAGACACGATTGGACATTGCACCACCACCGCGGCGAGGTCGATTCGACCGGCCGCCACCCCTAGGACGTGCATCGCGCCGAGGCTGGTCCCCCGCAGCGCCACTCGATCACGGTTGACATCAGGCAGCTCGCGGACGAAATCGATCGCTGCGGTGATGTCTTGGCGATGGCGGCGCAAGCTCAGCCGTTGCCGCGGTAGGCCCTCCGATTCTCCGAGGTGCCGGTAATCGAAGGCCAGCGTGGCAATCCCGGACGTGGCGAAGTGCCGCTCGTAGCGGCCCAGCGCCATGGTGTGGTTAGCACCGAACCCATGCGCGAGCACCGCGATCGGATGTGGGCCCGGCCCATCCGGCAGGGTCAGCCACGCCGCACAACGCTGGCCGCCCGAAAAGAACGACGTTGACGTCGTTGTGTTCTGTCGCATACCTGCCTTCAATACGTACGACGTACGTGTTCTATTACACGTACACTGTACGCGTCAGGGGCACTGCTCGGAAAGCTGATATGACATGCGGGCACGATTCACCGTCGCTGAGATCGCGGCGTGCGCCTTGGAGATCGTTGATCGTGACGGGCTCGGCGGTTTGAGCATGCGGACGTTGGCCGGCGCCTTGGGCACTGGGCCGATGACGGTCTACAACTACGTCAAGGATCGCGGCCAGCTTGAGGAGTTGATCGCCGAAGCGGTCATATCCGAGGTGAAATTGCCTGAGCCAGCGCAGGATTGGTTGGAGGACGTTCGAGTCGTTGCGACAGCACTGTGGCAGGCGGTGCGTCGCCACCCCAATGTCGTGCCGGTGGTGCTGACCCGGCGCACCGTGTCGGCGTCGAGCTACGCCCCGGCCGAGCGACTCGTCGAGTCGCTGGCCCGCGGCGGCCTTGACGACGTCGACCTATTGGCCGCGTTCCGGGCTGTGCTCGCTTTGGTGATGGGCAGCGCCCAGGTGGAGTTGGCGGGCCCGCTGGCCGGGCCCGGCCGGGATGCGCAGCAGGTCGCGGTGGCGGCACAGATCGGCCGGCTCGCAGGTGCCGAACATCCTCGACTGGCGGCTCTGGGCCAGACCAGTCAGCAATCCAGTGCCGTCGCGGACTTCCATCGGGCACTCGACATGCTGCTGACCGGGGTGAAGTCTCGCTGGCGAAGCGGCTAATTATTGGGTCGGATAATGCCGCGGCGGTAGACTCAAGACGCTAACCCGCTGAGCAAACCGCAGAAAGCAGGCATAAGAAGCCACGTGACGCCCCGCGAGACCAACGCTGCTGATTCGTCGACATCTCAGGTTCGCAGCAGCATCGACGTTCCGCCCGACCTCGTCGTGGGCCTGCTTGGTTCCGCCGACGAAAACCTGCGCGCCCTCGAGCGCATCCTGGCCGCAGATCTGCATGTCCGTGGCAACGCGGTGACCATCGCCGGTGAGCCCGCCGACGTTGCGCTCGCCGAGCGGGTGATCGGCGAACTCGTCGCGATCGTCGCCGGTGGCCAGCCGTTGACACCCGAGGTCGTGCGCCACAGCGTGGCCATGCTGATCGGCACCGGCAACGAATCTCCGGCCGAGGTGTTGACCCTGGACATCTTGTCGCGCCGGGGCAAAACGATCCGTCCCAAGACGCTCAACCAGAAGCGCTACGTTGACGCCATCGATGCCCACACCATCGTTTTCGGGATCGGCCCGGCGGGGACGGGCAAGACCTACCTGGCGATGGCCAAGGCGGTCAACGCGCTGCAGCGCAAACAGGTCACCCGCATCATTCTGACCCGGCCGGCGGTGGAAGCTGGTGAGCGACTTGGCTTTCTGCCCGGCACGCTGAGCGAAAAGATCGACCCTTACCTGCGTCCGCTTTACGACGCGCTGCACGACATGATGGATCCCGAGCTGATCCCCAAGTTGATGGCTTCCGGGGTGATCGAGGTCGCGCCGCTGGGTTATATGCGTGGTCGCACGTTGAATGATGCTTTCATCATCCTCGACGAGGCACAGAACACCACCGCCGAGCAGATGAAGATGTTCCTCACCCGGCTGGGGTTCGGCTCGAAAGTGGTTGTCACCGGCGATGTTACGCAGGTCGACTTGCCCGGCGGCAACAGGTCGGGGCTGCGTGCCGCAGTTGACATTCTCGACGGCATCGACGACATCCACGTCGCGGAGTTGACCAGTGCCGACGTGGTCCGGCATCGGCTGGTCTCGGAAATCGTGGACGCCTACGCGAGATACGAGGAACCCGGCCTGACGATGAACCGGGCGGCGCGGCGGGCGTCGAGCGCCCGCAGCCGTCGGTGAAAACGCCGTGAGCATCGAGGTCGCCAACGAATCGGGTATCGACGTCTCGGAATCCGAATTGGTCAGCGTCGCACGGTTCGTCATCGCCCGGATGGACATCAACCCGGCCGCCGAGCTCTCGATGGTGCTGTTGGACACCGCGGCGATGGCCGATCTGCACATGCGATGGATGGATCTGCCCGGACCGACCGACGTGATGAGCTTTCCGATGGACGAGCTCGAGCCGGGCGGCCGTCCCGATGCCCCTGAGCCGGGGCCGGCGATGCTCGGCGACATCGTGCTGTGTCCCGAATTCGCCGCCGAGCAAGCCGCGGCCGCCGGTCATTCGCTGGGCCACGAGCTGGCGCTGTTGACCATCCACGGTGTGCTGCACCTGCTCGGCTACGACCACGCCGAAGTGGACGAAGAAAAAGAGATGTTCGCCCTGCAGCGCGGGCTGCTCGAGGAGTGGGTCGCCGACCAAGTTGAGGCCTACCACCACGAACGTCAGAACGACAAAGACCAGCGGTTGCTGGATAAATCAAGGCACTTCGACAATTGACTGGCTCGGCTCCGCTGTTCGGTGCGATCGCACTGATCTGTCTGGGCGGCTTGTTCGCAGCGATCGACGCCGCGGTTAGCACGGTCTCACTGGCGCGGGTCCATGAACTGGTACGGGACCAGCGGACGGGGGCGGTGCGGCTGGCAAAGCTGATGACCGATCGACCCCGCTACATCAACTTGGTGGTGCTGCTGCGGATCGTCTGCGAGGTCAGCGCCACCGTGCTGCTGGCGGCTTACTTCTACCGGCATCTCAGTCGTGATTGGGGGCTGTTCGCCGCCGCCGCGACGATGGTGGTGATCAGCTTCGTCGTCATCGGGGTAGGTCCGCGTACCCTCGGGCGCCAGAACGCCTACTCGATCTCGTTGGTGGCGGCTCTACCACTGCAAGCGATTTCGTTGCTGTTGGCCCCGATCAGCCGACTGCTGGTGGTACTGGGGAACATGCTGACGCCCGGTCGGGGCTTTCGCAACGGACCGTTCGCGTCCGAGATCGAGTTGCGCGAAGTCGTCGACCTGGCGCAGCAGCGCGGTGTAGTCGCCGCCGACGAGCGTCGGATGATCCAGTCGGTCTTCGAACTCGGTGACACACCGGCCCGCGAGGTGATGGTGCCGCGCACCGAGATGATCTGGATAGAAAGCGACGAATCGGCCGACCAGGCGATATCGGTGGCGGTGCGCAGTGGGCATTCCCGCATCCCGGTCATCGGCGAGAACGTCGACGATGTCGTGGGTGTGGTGTATCTGAAAGACGTTGTACAGCATACATATTATTCAAGCACCGGCGGAAAGGGCAGCACCGTTGGGGAGGTCATGCGCCCGGCGGTGTTCGTGCCGGACTCGAAGCCACTGGACGCGCTGCTGCGCGAAATGCAACGCAACCGCAACCACATGGCATTGCTGGTCGACGAGTACGGCGCGATAGCCGGGCTGGTGACGATCGAGGACGTGTTGGAAGAGATCGTCGGCGAGATCGCCGACGAGTATGACGCAGCCGAGGTTGCACCGGTAGAAGACCTGGGCGACAACCGGTTTCGGGTATCAGCACGACTGCCGATCGAAGACCTCGGCGAACTGTACGGTGTGGAATTCGCTGAGCATCTCGACGTCGACACCGTCGGCGGCCTGCTGGCCCTGGAGCTGGGCCGGGTCCCACTGCCCGGCGCCGAGGTGGTATCACATGGGCTGCGGTTGCATGCCGAGGGCGGCCCGGACGTTCGCGGGCGGGTCCGGATCGGCACCGTCTTACTGAGCCGGGCCGACTCTGACGGCCAGGAGGAAAATCATGACGGTTGAGCCGCTCATCGCCGACGGCGACGGGAACCCAGCATGACAGCACCGAGTGTGAACCTATTGCGAAGAATCCCGCGAAGACTCGCAGCAGCTTCACACTCGGCGACGGCCAGAGCATGACCGAGTTCCACTCAGGCTTCGTCTGTCTCGTCGGCCGGCCGAATACCGGCAAGTCGACGCTGACCAACGCACTGGTCGGCTCGAAAGTGGCGATCACCTCGAGCCGCCCGCAGACCACCCGGCACACGATTCGCGGCATCGTGCACCGCGAGGACTTCCAGATGATCCTGGTCGACACTCCGGGATTGCACCGGCCGCGGACCCTGTTGGGTAAGCGGCTCAACGACTTGGTCCGCGACACCTACACAGAAGTCGACGCCATCGGGCTGTGCATACCCGCCGATGAGGCGATCGGCCCCGGGGACCGCTGGATCGTCGAGCAGATCCGATCCGTCGCGCCCACAACGACTTTAGTCGTCGTCGTCACCAAAATCGACAAGGTGACCAAGGACAAAGTCGCCGCGCAGCTCGTATCGGTGAGCGAACTGGTCGGTGATTCCGCCGAGATCGTCCCCGTCTCGGCAGTGACCGGTGAGCAGATCGACGTGCTAATCGACGTGCTGGCCGCTGCATTGCCACCCGGGCCGGCGTACTACCCCGACGGTGAGCTGACCGACGAACCCGAAGAGCTGCTGATGGCGGAGTTCATCCGGGAAGCCGCCCTGGAGGGCGTGCGCGACGAGCTGCCGCATTCGCTGGCGGTGGTGATCGACGAGGTCAATCCACGCGACGGGCGTGACGACCTGATCGACGTGCACGCCGTTCTGTACGTGGAGCGGGACAGCCAGAAGGGCATCGTGATCGGCAAGGGCGGTGCCCGCTTGCGCGAGGTGGGCACCGCAGCGCGCGGCCAGATCGAAAAGTTGCTGGGTACCAAGGTCTATCTCGACCTGCGGGTCAAGGTGGCCAAGAATTGGCAGCGTGACCCCAAACAGCTTGGTCGGCTGGGCTTTTGAGTAGGATGCTTTATCGATCGAGCTCAGAGTTGATGCTCGGCATCGGCGGCATGCTGGTGCCGGTGTTCCACCACGGCTCCGGCTGCTTGGCCGCCCAGCCGCTGAGCGCCTCCAATTCGGCGGCCAAGGAGATCAGCAGCGGCTCGCTGTTGGCCGGCCCCATCAGCTGCACACCGATCGGCAAGCCGTCGGAGGTGAACCCGGCCGGGACGTTGATCGACGGCCACCCCAACACATTCCACGGCCAGGTCACCGGGCACGCGGCGATCATCATGCGGTCGGTGCCCAAGCCGCCCAATCTGTCGAACGCGTGCGCCGGCAGAGGCGGCTGCGCGGTTGTCGGCGTCACCACGACGTCCACGATGCGGAAGATCGAGCCCACCCGGCGCTGATCGGCGGCTTCGTGAGCTCGGGCAGCCCGCAGGATCGACTGCGAAAGCGCCCGTCCCATCCGCATATTCGACATCGTGCGTTGATCCAGCTGCACGCCGTCGCCCAACCGCTCGGCCCAGTCGAGCAGCCCGGAAGTGGAACGGGACAAGAAATTCCACGACAGCCGCAGCCCGTAATCGGGATTGCCTGCAACCACGCTGTGCCCGAGCAGTCGAAGTTGATCGCCCACAGCCTCCAGCGCGGACCTGATCTCCGGGTGCAAGCGGGCCGGAAACCCGGTGAAGGGAAACCCGGTTGACAGCGCGATCCGCAACGGCCCGGGAGCGATGCCGACGTGCTCGGATACCGTCACCGGCCGCGGTTTGTGCAGATCGCCGTCGACGTTGCCGGACGCCGCATCGAGCAGCAGCGCTGCGTCGGCAACCGTACGGGCCAGCACGCCGTTGACCGTGATGCCGTTGAACGCCTCTGGCAACGGCCATGTCGAGATGCGACCCCGCTGCGGTTTGATGCCTACCAAATGCGTCCAGGCCGCCGGGATACGAACACTGCCCGCACCGTCGGAGCCGATCGCCGCGGTGACCAGGCCGGCGGCCACCGCGGCGGCGCTGCCGCCAGACGACCCTCCCGGGGTGTGTTTGCGCGACCACGGATTGCGGGTGTGGCCGAATCCGGGTCCGCTGGTGAACGGCCACTGGCCCAATTCGCAGGTGTTGGTCTTGCCGACGATCACCGCCCCGGCCGCCTTGAGCCGACGCACCACTTCGGCGTCCTGGGTAGCGGGCCGAACGCGCCCCGACGTGCCGAAGGCGGTTGGCGATCCGGCGATGTCGACGTCGTCTTTGACCGCGATCGGGATACCCAGCAGCGGCGCCAGGTCTCCGGCGTCGCGCCGCCGGTCGGCCGCGGCAGCGTCGGCCAGCGCCGTCTCGGTGAGCACCACACGGAAGGCGTTCAGCGTCGATTGGCTCAGGTCGATGGCGTGCAGCGAGCGGCGGACCAACTCGTCGGAAGTCACCTCACCGCTGGCCAGCTGGTAGAGCTGGTCAGTCAGGGTCGGAAAACGGGGGTTGGCGGCGGCGTCCTTCATCGGTGTCGACATTATCGGCGCGTGCATGAGGTGCAGTCGCAGCTCGGTGACAAACTGGTATCCATGCGGCTGTACCGAGACCGTGCGGTGGTGCTGCGCCAGCACAAGCTCGGCGAAGCCGACCGGATCGTCACCATGCTCACCTGCGACCACGGCCTGGTCCGCGCGGTGGCCAAGGGCGTGCGCCGCACCCGTAGCAAGTTCGGCGCGCGGTTGGAACCGTTCGCGCATATCGACGTGCAGTTGCACCCGGGCCGCAACCTGGACATTGTCACGCAGGTCGTCTCGCTTGACGCGTTCGCCACCGACATTGTCAGCGACTACGGCCGATACACCTGCGCGTGCGCGATGCTGGAAACCGCCGAGCGCCTCGCCGGCGAGGAACGAGCACCGGCCCCGGCATTGCACCGGCTCACGGTCGGTGCGCTGCGGGCGGTGGCCGACGGTCGCCGATCCCGCGAGCTGGTGCTGGACGCTTATCTGCTGCGCGCCATGAGCATCGCCGGGTGGGCCCCGGCGCTGACCGAATGCGCCCGCTGCGGCGCCCCGGGCCCGCATCGGGCATTTCACATTGCCGCAGGCGGCAGCGTCTGCGGGTACTGCCGCCCCGCCGGTGCGACGACACCGCCGCTGGGAGTGCTGGATCTGATGTCGGCGCTGCGCGACGGTGATTGGGAGGCCGCGGAGACCGCACCGCACTCGGCCCGCAGCCACGCCAGCGGATTGGTGGCCGCCCACTTGCAATGGCATTTGGAGCGGCATCTGCGAACGTTGCCGTTGATCGAACGGACAGGCCGGTTCGACTCGGCATTCACCGTCTACTCGAGCCTGGCCGACCGTCGGATAGCTCTGGTTAGGCAGGATGTGGCTGATGGGGACGAGCCGGGTGAGCCGCTCAGCGCGGAAGGCTGAGCGTAAGCGGCAAGCGATCGACATCGCAGCGCTGCCGCCCGCCCACGATGACTACCCGACCTTTCCCGACACGTCCACCTGGCCGGTGGTCTTTCCGGCGCTGCCGCCGTCACTCGACGGCGGCCCGCGCCGCCCCCCACAACACACTTCCAAGGCGGCCGCTCCGCGGATCCCCGCGGCCCAGCTGCCTAACCACGTGGCGATCGTGATGGACGGCAACGGCCGGTGGGCCACCCAGCGCGGCCTGGCCCGCGTCGAAGGTCACAAGATGGGTGAGGCCGTCGTCATCGACATCGTCTGCGGCGCAATTGAAATTGGCATCAAATGGCTCAGCCTGTACGCGTTTTCGACGGAGAACTGGAAGCGGTCAGCCGAAGAAGTCCGCTTCCTGATGGGATTCAACCGGGACGTGGTGCGCCGGCGGCGGGTAAACCTGAACGAGATGGGCGTGAAGATACGCTGGGTGGGCTCGCGGCCACGCCTGTGGCGCAGCGTCATCAACGAGTTGGCGATCGCAGAGGAGATGACGATGCACAACGACGTCATCACGGTCAACTACTGCGTCAACTACGGGGGCCGCACCGAAATCGCAGAGGCGGCAAGAGATATCGCGCGCGAGGCCGCGGCGGGCAGGCTGAACCCGGAGCGGGTCAACGAGGCGACCGTCGCCCGGCACCTGCACCGTCCCGACATTCCCGACGTAGACCTGCTGCTGCGAACCTCGGGTGAGCAGCGGACCAGCAATTTCATGCTGTGGCAGGCGGCCTACGCCGAGTACATCTTCCAGGACACCCTCTGGCCCGACTACGACCGCCGCGACCTGTGGGCGGCCTGCGAAGAATATGCATCACGCAATCGACGATTCGGGACGGCGTAATGGCCGGTCACGTCAACCACACGAGTCACAGCGGCAGGGGGACGTGCGTTCTGCGGGCGCATCGGCTGTCCCGGGCGCCTGGAGGCTCGTGTGGCAGATGTGAAGGCGTCCAACAGCAGATGGGGCCATGCTAGTGCCGTCCTTGCAGGAACGTTTGTTGACCGTGCTTTCCGAGGTGCTACCCGTCGAGGAGGAATCCGACGGCGCGCTGACCGTGCGTCACGACGGCACGATCGCGTCGTTGCGGGTCGTGACCATCACCGAGGACCTCGACCTGGTGTCACTGACCCAGATCTTGGTGTGGGATCTGCTGCTGACCAAGAAGATTCGCGACAGCGTGGCGGAGCAGGCGCACAATACTCTGCTGGGATCGGTGGCGCTGGTGGAGAAGGCCGGCGAACCGACCGTCAAACGCAATTCGACCAAAACGGCAGACGTGATGCTGCGCTACAACTTTCCCGGCAGCGGCCTCAGTGACGACGCGCTGCGTACCCTGATCCTGATGGTGCTCGACAAGGGCGCCGAGATCCGCCGCACGTTGACCGGCTAACCCCGGCTCACTTTCATTGGCACTCTGCGCAGGTGCCGAAGATCTCGATGGTGTGGCTGACGTCGGAGAAGCCGTGTCTGGCCGCCACCTCGGCTGCCCACGCCTCGACCTCGTGGTCGCCGACTTCGACGGTCGACCCACAGCTGCGGCACACCAGGTGATGATGATGGTGTTCCGAGCAGCGCCGGTAGACCGACTCACCGGTGTCGGTGCGCAGCATGTCGAGCATGCCTGCGGCGGACATCGACTGCAGCGTCCGGTAGACGGTGGTCAGGCCGATGTTCTCGCCGCGCCGCCGCAGCTCGTCGTGCAGTTCCTGGGCGGACCGGAAGTCGTCAAGGGTGTCCAGCAGCGATGCGATCGCCGCCCGCTGCCGGGTCGATCGCTCGCCGGTGCGAGCCGTCATGGTTTGTCCTCGCCGGCGTGCGCGACGGCGTCGATGACAATGTGCGCCAAGTGGTGATCGGCAAGCCGGTAGAGCACTTCGCGGCCGGACCGCTCCCCGGTAACCACGCCCGCCGCCTTGAGGATCTTGAGGTGCTGGCTGACCAGCGGCTGCGGCACGCCCAGCGCGTCGACCAGTTCGTGGACGCAGCGCTGGGACTCGCGCAACTGCAGCACGATGGCGATCCGCACCGGCGCGGCCAGCGCGCGCAGCAACTCGCCGGCGGCCTCCAGAATTTCCCTCGGCGGCGGCACCGGCAGCTCGGTGAAGTCAGAAACGCCGTGCTCATGGCGTTCCGCCAGCCGGGAGCCGGTGTCGCCGTGGCTCTCGGCTGATGCGGCGGGGGACATGACCATCACTTCCGGGCCGGGTGATCGGAAAACGCTGCCGGCTGGTTCCACTGTCACATGCATAACCACGCATGTCAAAGAGCTCGGGGGCGATCGTTACGATGACGGATGCTCACCGGCTCACGGCCGGCGCGACCCTTCCCGCATCGAACACAGGAGTCATCACCTCGTGGCGTCCGTCATCGACACCGTCGTCAACCTCGCCAAGCGGCGCGGCCTGGTCTATCCCTCCGGCGAAATCTACGGCGGCACCAAATCGGCATGGGATTACGGGCCGTTGGGGGTGGAGCTCAAGGAGAACATCAAGCGGCAGTGGTGGCGCGCGGTCGTCACCGGCCGCGACGACGTCGTCGGCCTGGACTCGTCGATCATCCTGCCGCGCGAGGTGTGGGTGGCCTCCGGGCACGTCGAGGTGTTCCACGACCCGCTGGTGGAGTGCCTGAGCTGCCACCACCGGCACCGTCAGGACCATATGCAGGAGGCTTACGCGGCGAAGAAGGGGATCGCCGATCCCGATTCGGTGCCGATGACCGAGGTCGTCTGCCCGGACTGCGGCACCAAGGGGCAGTGGACCGAGCCGCGCGAGTTCAACATGATGCTCAAGACCTATCTGGGTCCGATTGAGACCGAGGAGGGTCTGCACTATCTGCGGCCCGAGACCGCGCAGGGGATTTTCGTCAACTTCGCCAACGTGGTGACGACGGCACGCCGCAAGCCGCCCTTCGGTATCGGCCAGATCGGCAAGAGCTTCCGCAACGAGATCACCCCGGGCAACTTCATCTTCCGCACCCGCGAGTTCGAGCAGATGGAGATGGAGTTCTTCGTCGAGCCGTCGACCGCCCGGGAGTGGCATCAGTACTGGATCGACACCCGGATGCAGTGGTACACCGACCTGGGCATCGATCCGGAGAATCTGCGGCTCTACGAACACCCCAAAGAAAAGCTGTCGCATTACTCCGACCGCACCGTGGACATCGAGTACAAGTTCGGTTTCTCCGGCAACCCGTGGGGTGAACTCGAGGGCGTGGCCAACCGCACTGACTTCGATTTGTCAACGCACGCAAGGCATTCCGGTGTCGACTTATCGTTCTACGACCAGGGAACCGACACCCGGTACGTGCCCTACGTGATCGAGCCGGCGGCCGGTCTGACGCGGTCGTTCATGGCGTTTCTGGTCGACGCCTACCACGAAGACGAAGCGCCCAACGCCAAAGGTGGAGTGGACAAACGCACCGTTCTGCGGCTGGACCCCCGGTTGGCGCCGGTCAAAGTCGCCGTGCTGCCGCTGTCACGGCACGCCGATCTCAGCCCCAAGGCCCGCGATCTGGCCGCCGAACTGCGCAAATACTGGCACGTGGAGTTCGACGACGCCGGCGCAATCGGGCGGCGCTACCGGCGCCAAGACGAGATCGGCACCCCGTATTGCGTGACGGTGGATTTCGACTCGCTCGAGGACCACGCGGTGACCATCCGAGAACGTGACGCGATGACGCAAGAGCGGGTCGCCATCGATGCGGTGGCCGATTACCTGGGACCGCACCTACGCGCCTGCTAGCAGCGGCAAACGCAAATGTGAGAAAAAATTTTCGCCAACGTTATCGACTATTACGCACACGGCCAATACCATCTAGCCACGCGGTCGATATAACGGCCAGCGCTTCGAGACTTGGCGCGGCAGCACACTAGGGCGTGGTGGGCTGCCGCGCCTTCCCCATCTCCGGCGGCAGTTCGCACCGGTTCGCTCAGAACCGCCCGCCGCCGCCCATGAAGCCGCCGCCCGATGAGCCCCCGAACGACGTCGGGCCCCAGCCCCCACCGGCACCGCCGCCGAAACCTCCGCCCATCGCTCCGCCGAGCATGTCGCCGATGATGATGCCGCCCATCATCGCGCCCATGTTGTCACCGCCGCCGTAGCGTCCGGTGTAGGCGAGCTGAGCGGATCGAACGTCGTCGTCGGCAAGTGACTGAGCCTCGGCGGCCAGTTTCGCCGCCGCATTGGCGAGGTTGATCGCATCGCTGGTGTCGATCTCGCGTTTATCGTGGGCGGCCTGCAGTTGCCGGCTCGCCTCGGCGAGACGGGTCCGCGCCTCGGGTCCGATGCTGCCGCGTCGGGTGTCGATGAAATCGGAGACGGCGTGGATTCGCGACTGCGCCGTGAACAGGGCTTGCTCGAAAGTACGGTTGAGGCGCTCGGCGGCGGCCTGCTCTTCGGCGACGGTGGCCAATAGCCGGTCCAGGTCGGCGTCAGCGTTGGTCAACTGGGTGAACGCGCCGAGCGGGTCGGCCGAACCGTTCGCGCGGGCAGCGTCGAGGGCTCTGTTGGCTGCATCGCGGGCGCTGGCCAATTCGCGGGTGTGTGCCGCTTTGGTTTTCAGCGCGCTCTGCAGTTGCGTATCGGCGTGCCCGATGCCGGTCTCGACGTTGGCGATCAGCGACGGCAGCGTGGCGACCGCGTGGTGAATGTCGTCGGCGGCGCTGTCCACCGCGTCGAGTAACGCGCGGGCTTGTCCCAGTGCCGCCTCAGCCGCCTGCACGGCGTCGACCAGGCCGCTTTGCTGGCCGCTGACCGGCTTCGCGGCGATACCACGCGCGCGGCTGAGGTTTTGGTCGGCGAACGCCAGCCGGTCCTTGGCGGTCGCGACGTTGGTGGTCACCGAAGTCAGCGCGGCAGGATCGAATTCGTTGTGCAGCTCCGTCATTCGTTGTTCGCCGGGGGTGATGCGCGCTGTCAGCTCAACCATCTGCTGAGTCAGACCGTCGAGCCGCGATGGCGCGTTGACCACCAGATCGCGCATTTTTTCGAAGGCCTCCCGCTGCGACTCCAGCTCACGATCGGCCCGCGCTGCCGAGACGATCACCTGCGTCAACAGTTCACGCCGTTGCTCCCGCGTCTCGGGTATTGCATCGTCGAGTTGTTGACGCACGGTGAACGCCTGTGCCAGAGCGGCTTTGGCGTTGTTCACGGCGCGCGTGAACGGCTCAGTTCGCTGCTCGCCGAACTCCTCGATCGTCAGCGACAATTCGTTGGCGCTGGTGCGAACCGCGTTATCGACGTCGACCACTTTCCACCGCGACAGGTCGTCGAGTGCACCCAGCGAAAGTGCCGCCAGCGCATCGGGGTCGGTGGCGTCGACCCGGCGTGCGGCAGCCAGCTCGGCGGCACGCCGCCGACGGCGCCGGTAACGCGTGAACACATA
>Ga0335075_10008890_pt1 | contig 15365 bp, 11 predicted proteins | sample Lox_Sample_24_FD_206723 | JGI IMG/M metagenome (GOLD analysis project Ga0335075, IMG submission 206723) | Soil microbial communities from Loxahatchee National Wildlife Refuge, Florida, United States - Lox_Sample_2.4 | ecosystem: Environmental > Terrestrial > Soil > Wetlands | place: USA... | reverse complement strand
TAGCCCGCTCTTCAGCCGAATCCTCGCCGCACCGCCGTGCCCGCGGGCCCGACCGGCGGCACCACCGTGCCAGCGGGCGGCGCCCGAAGATTCCACCCGCATGCGCACCTTCGGGTGACGCCCCACGGCGGCGGGAACTCCTACCGTTCCCCCAAGAGCCGGGCCTCAACGGGCCGGGCTGCCCGCCATCGGCCCCCATGGGATGGGAGCTGGCCGAGGAGATGAGAAACAGTGGAGCAGATCCGTATCCGCCGGCCAGGGGTCCGGCGCGAGCGCTCCGTGCATGAGGTCCTCCCGCCCGACCCGCGGGACCCCGATGTGGTCCGGGCCAAGGAACTCGCCCGTGCCGGTGATCGCGCCGGCCGAAAGACAGCCAGACAGTCACGGTCCCTTCGGCTGCCGAAACGGCGGGCTGACGGCGCCCTGCGAGGTGGATCACCCGGTGAGGGACCACCTCCGTGCACCCGTACGTGATGCACGAGATCGCCCGCCAGCGCGAGGAGAACCTGCGCCGGGCTGCACGGCAATACGGCCCAGCTGGCCCCGGAGCACCGCCCGGTGACCGCGCCGAAACAACCCGCCCTGGAGGCGAAACTATGCGATCCAAACCTATAATCCTGGTCGCGCTGCTGCTCGCATCGTTCCTGGTCAACCTGGACACCACCCTGGTGAATGTGGCGCTTCCCGCCCTGGTGCGCGAGCTGCACGCAACCACCACGCAGCTGCAGTGGGTCGTGGACTCCTTCAACCTGGTCTTCGCGGCGCTGCTGCTTACCTTCGGCAGCCTGTCGGACCGGTTCGGCCGCAAGGGCATGCTGCTGGCCGGGCTGGGCGTGTTCGGCGCCGCCAGCCTGGCCGGCGGCTTCACGACCAGCCCGGCGCAGCTCATCGCGGCCAGGTCCGTGATGGGGCTGGGCGCCGCCATGACCTTCCCGGCCACGCTGTCGCTGATCTCCAACGTCTTCACTGAGCGCAGGGAACGGGCCCGCGCCATCGGCTTGTGGGGAGCAAGCGCGGGCGTGGCCATCGCGATGGGGCCGATCGTGGGGGGCTGGCTGCTGGAGCACTTCAGCTGGGCCAGCATCTTCGTCGCCATGGCCCCGGTGGCAGCGGCCGCCGCGATCCTGGTGGCGCTCGTCGTGCCCACGTCGAAGGACCCGCAGGCGGCAGCCGCTGACATCCTCGGCCTGGTGCTGTCGTCGGCAACCATGGCGCTGCTGGTCTTCACCATCATCGAGGCGCCGGCCTACGGCTGGACGGCGGCACGCAGCCTGGCCGGCTTTGCCGCCTCAGCGGTCCTGCTGGCCGCGTTCATCATGCGCGAACGGCGCGCCGCACACCCGATGCTCGATGTGCGGCTGTTCCGCGACCTGCGGTTCAGCGCGGCCAGCGGCGCGGTCACGGTGTCGTTCTTTACCCTGTTCGGTTTCATTTTCTTGATAACCCAGTACATGCAGTTCGTCCGGGGCTACGACCCGCTGGCCACCGGGGTGCGCCTGCTCCCGGTGGCGTTGTCGGTCGGCGCCGGATCGGTAGCGGGGACCGCGCTCGCCGTACGGGCCGGGACCAAGCTCATCGTCACCACCGGGCTCGTCGCCATGGCCGCGTTCTACGGCTGGGTCGCGGCGACCACCAGCGCGACGCTCAGTTACCGCATCATCGCGGCGCAGATGGTGGTCTGCGGGCTCGGCATAGGCCTGACCTCGGCGCCCGCCACCGAATCCATCATGGGCGCCATCTCGCGGCGCAAGGCCGGCGTCGGCTCGGCCGTGAACGACTCCACCAGGCTCATCGGCGGCACGCTCGGCGTGGCCGTGATCGGCAGCGTGTACGCATCGGTCTACGGATCGCGGCTCGCCGTAACCATGCCGGCCGGCGTGCCCGGCCCGGTCGCGGCGATCGCCCACCAGTCCGTTGGCGCCGCGTACGCGGCCGCCGGCCAGATCGCGGCCCTCGGCCATCCGGCCCTCGGACAGGCACTGCAGCACGCCTCCGCCAACGCATTCCTGCGCGGCCTTGCCATCGGATGCATCGTCGCCGGCGCCGTCGCCGCGGCCGGGGCCCTCCTGGCCGTCCTGTTCCTGCCCGCCCAGCCTGCCCGGCCAGCGAGCCCGGCGGCCGATGAAGCCGAACCAGCCGAAGCGGCGCACGAAGCCGGGACCCAAGCGCACCCCGCCCCAGCGGCCCGGTAACCCGCACCGGCACCGGAGCACGGCCTCGACCAGAACGAAAATGCCGCCGCCGGCACACCCAGAAGCAGCACCAGCAGCACACGACCGGAGGCACTCATGTCCAACCTTCGCCCGCTCCTCAAGTGCCACAGCGCCACCGCGCCATCGCTAAAGGAGACGTCATGACGACGCCCGCTGTCCCCCACGCTTCCACCGTGCCCAGCCCGGCTGGTACCCCGCCCCGCCGGGTGCGCTCCCCCGGCGTGACCGGACGCCTCGCCGCCGCCAGCGCCCGGCGGCCGCGCCGGACGCTGGCCGTCTGGGGGCTACTCGTGCTGGCGTCCCTCGGCCTGGCCGCCACCTCTCTGCACGGCCTGACGACCACCTCCCAGGTCGTCGGCGCCACCCCGTCCAGCCGGGCCGAGGCCCTCTACGACCAGGCGGCCGGGGGTGACGCCGCCCGGCAGCCGACCGACGTCATCGTGGTCAGCTCAAGGACCGCCACCACGAGCAGCGACGCCTTCCGGGCGGTCGTCGCCGGCCTCGCCGCCCGGCTGCGCCCCGACCCGGGCATCAGCGGCGTCCGGGCCGATCTTGGCTCCGGCAGTCCCCTGGTCTCGGCCGGGGGTCACGCCGCCCTTATCGAGCTGCGGGCGGCGACCGACTCCGACATCAAGCCGGTCGTCGCCGCCGTGCAGGCCGCCAACGGCACCGGCGGCTTCGCTGTCGCAGTCACCGGGGCCCACACCGTCGGAAACGACTTCACCGCGCTGTCCTCGAGCGACCTCCGGCACGGCGAGGTCGACTTCGGGCTGCCGATCTCCATCGTCGTCTTGATGCTCGTGTTCGGCGCCGTGGTCGCCGGGCTCATGCCGTTCCTCATGGCCCTGCTGTCGATCACCGTCGGTCTCGGGATCGCCACCATCGTCGCCCAGGAGTTCAGCCTTTCGGTCTTCATCATCAACATGATGACCGGCATGGGCCTGGCCCTGGGGATCGACTACTCCCTGTTCGTCATCTCCCGCTTCCGGGAGGAACGCGCCAGGGGGCTCGGCAAGGAAGCCGCCATCGCCATGACCGGCGCGACCGCCAGCCGGGCCGTGCTCTTCAGCGGGACGACGTTCGTGATCGCGCTCCTCGGGCTGTTCCTCGTGCCGACCAACGTCCTGCGCAGCCTCGCCGCGGGCGCCGTGATCGTCGGCGTGGTGTCGGTCGCCGCCGCGCTGACCCTGCTTCCCGCCATGCTCAGCCTGATCGGAGACCGCATCAACGCGCTGCGGATCCCGCTCGTCGGCTCCAGCCTGGGCCGCGCCGACGCCGCCGAGGGCCGCATGTGGCGTCCCGTGATCGCTAAAGTCATGCGCCGGCCGCTCGCCAGCCTGGTGATCGCTGGCGGCCTCATGGTCCTTGCTGCCGTCCCGGTGCTCGGCCTGCACATCGGCCAAAGTGGCGTCGCCACCCTCCCCGACACCCTGCCGTCCAAGCAGGGCTACCTCGCCGTCGCGAAGTACTTCCCCAGCCAAGACCCCTATCCGGTCGAGATCGTCACCGCCGGAGGAAGTCCCGCCGCCGACCGCGCGGACCTGGCCAGGCTGCAGGCGGCCCTGGCCGTCGACCCCCGCTTCGGGCCCGGCCTGATCCAGGCGTCGGCCGGCGGCAGCGTGCTGGCCCTGACCGTCCCCATCCACGGCGATGCCGTCTCCAGCCGCGACGTCGCCGCCGTAGCCGGCCTGCGCCAGCACCTGATTCCGGCTGCCTTCGCCGGCTCAGCCGCGCAGGTCTACGTCGGCGGGAAGACCGCTGAGACCGCCGACTACTTCCACGCCGTCGGCGCGCCGACCCCCTACGTGCTGGTCTTCGTGCTCGGCCTCAGCTTCCTGCTCCTCATGGTCGCCTTCCGGTCCCTGGTCGTCGCCGCCTTGTCGATCGTGCTCAACCTCCTGTCGGCCGGCGCCGCCTACGGGCTCCTGACGCTGGTGTTCCTGCACGGGATCGGTGCGAGCTTGTTCGGGTTCCAGCAGGTGACCGCCATCGACGCGTGGGTGCCCCTGTTCCTGTTCTCGGTCCTGTTGGCCCTGTCTATGGACTACCAGGTGTTCCTCATGAGCCGCATCAAGGAGCGCTACGACCAGACCGGCTCCACCCGCGAAGCCGCCGCCGGCGGGGTCGCCTCCACCGCCAGGATCATCACCGGAGCCGCCCTCATCATCATCGTCGTCTTCAGCGGCTTCGCCCGAGGGCAGCTCGTCATGTTCCAGCAGATGGGCTTCGGCGTCGCCGTTGCCCTGCTCCTCGACGCCACCCTCATCCGCATCATCATCCTCCCCAGCGCCCTCAGCCTCCTCGACCGGCGCAGCTGGTACCTGCCCCGCTGGCTCCAGTGGCTGCCGCACCTCGACATCGAGGCACCCGACCCCCCGGCCCACCCTCGATCCCTGATCTCAAGGACGGGTGCCTGCACGGTCACCGGGGCCGCACAGCATTACCAAGACCCAAGCGCACCCCGCCCCAGCAGCCCGGTAACGCCGCGGCAGCAAACTGCCGGCCCCGCAGGGGCGCAGACACGACCAGCCCGCCCGCATCGGCTGTCCCAGCCCGGGAGCGGGTCGCCGCCATACCCGATTAGCACCGAAGGGACCTAACCGTCATGACCGGACCGATCACCCGTCACCGCGACATCGAATCGCTCAAGACAGCGGCCCGCTGGCCTGGCGCCGACCGAAGCACGACGGTCATCCTTGCCACCAGGCTCGCGGGTGTCCGCGCGGACGCTCAGGGGTACCGCTACTTCTCCGAGCTTGCCGGCGCCCGGCCAGGCGAGGCGCTGCCGCTTGCGCTCGCCGGGTTTTTCCAGGCACGGCTGGGCGACGATGTGGACGCCGCGCTGGCTAAGCTGGACCAGGCCGCGGCCACCGATCTTGGCCTGCCGCAGTACTTCCGCGGGCTGGCCCTGGCCGGGCTGCCGCCGGACCGGCGGCGGGCCGAACAGGCGGTGGCCGACCTGGAGTTCGTCCTGGCCGTCCGGGACCAGTTCCCGGCCATGTTGCTGCGCGCCGCCCACCACGGCCTGGCCACCGCCCATGCCACGCTGGGCCACGATGACCAGGCCGCCGAGGCCGAACGCAAGTCGGGGCTCGGCGCGCCCCCGGTAGACACGCGGCTGATGTTCGGCGGCTTTTGGGCCACCGCCCAGGACGGGTTCCGCTTCACCTCGCCCAGGATCCTCCGACCGCAACCCGGCATCCAGGTCGCCCAGGGCTACGACTTCTGCGACCTGGCGTTCATCACGACCAGCGGCGGCGTCGTCGCGATCGACGCCGACACCACCCCCGACCGGGTCAAGGCCGCGCTCGGCGACCTTGACCCGCCCGCCGACGGCGCGATCAGCCACCTGATCCTCACCCATGCGCACTGGGACGACATCGGCGGCGCGGACGCACTGCGAGGGCCCGGCACCCGGGTGATCGCCCAGGCCGGCTTCCCCGCCGGACTGGACCGCCAGCAAGGGGACCGGCCACGCTTCCGCTACTTCACCAGAGCCGCCGGGAGCCTCCCGGTGGCCGTCGTCCCCGACCAGCTGATCAGCCAGCCGACGCCACTGACCGTCGGGGGCACCGAGCTGGTCCTGTATCCGACGCCGGGCGGGGAAACTCCAGACGCGCTGATGATCCACCTCCCGGCCAGCGGCGTGCTGTTCGCCGGCGACGTGATGATGCCCTACCTGGGGCAGCCATTCGCCGCCGAAGGCTCCCCAGAGGGGCTCCTGGAGGCCCTCGCCCTCATCGGCACCTTGCGGCCCCGCCTGCTCATCCACGGCCACACCACTCTCACCGAGCAGTTCACCGCCGGCGCGATCCCCGGCCTGCAGGCGGCACTGACCCAGCTGCACGGCGAGGTGCTGGGCGGCATCCGGGGCGGCCGCGCCCTGCCGGACATCCTGGAGCAGGCCAGCCTCCCGGCCGTGCTCCGTGATCACCCCGCGGCGGTCGTGCCCTACCTGGTGACCCGCGACCACTTCACCGAGCAGCTCTACCACAAATGCACCGGTTACTGGCAGCCAGACGGGCGGGGACTCGAGCCGGCGACCGCGGCCGAGCACGCCGCCGCACTCGACCTGCTCGCCGGAGGCCGGAAGAGCAGTTCGCCGCTGCCGCCACCCTCATCGGCCAAGGCGAGCACGCCCTCGCCCTGCAGATCATCCAGCCCGACCTGCTGCGCCGCACCGCGCTGCACCGCCTCATGGAGCAGCACCAGCAGTTCGACCCGTTCAAGTCCTCATCTACGCCGAAATGGCAGGCGTGGAACTCGGCCCCAGCGACAAATCGTGAGCATGCGGCCTCACGGGAACCGCTGCCCTGACAGGCCTGGCGGTTGGGGCGTGATCGACCGCTCTGCGCAGTCCGGATGGCGCCAGATCGATGCTGCCACGATCCTCGTAAGAACCCCATTAGTATCTTGACTTAATCTTTCTGGTCAATATAAGATTCTAACTGGTATCTAATAGAGTGACTGGAGATCGCAGTGACCACGACGACGGTTGAACGCACACATGACGCGGCGAAGCTGACTCCGGAGGTCCGGAACGTTTTGCTGGCGCTGATCGTCGGGGGGATCGCGGCGATCCTGGACTCGACGATGGTCACCATCGCGCTGCATACGCTGGCGGTCAGCCTGCACTCCGCGTACGGCACGATCCAGTGGGTCACGACCGGCTACCTGCTGGCAATGGCGGTCGCGATTCCGGTGACCGGATGGGCGGAGAGCCGGTGGGGCGGCAAGCGTGTCTGGATGGCCGCGCTGGTGCTGTTCGTCGCCGGATCGGTGCTGTGCGCGCTGGCCTGGAGCGGCGCCAGCCTGATCGGCTTCCGGGTCCTGCAGGGTTTCGCCGCCGGCCTGATCTTCCCGCTGATGCAGACCCTGGCCGTCAGGGCCGCGGGCGGGCGCGCCAGCAGCAACCTGATCGCCGCGGTCAGCCTGCCGCTAGCACTCGGGCCGATCCTCGGCCCGGTGATCGGCGGGGTGATCCTCAACTGGCTGAGCTGGCGCTGGCTGTTCCTGGTCAACGTGCCCGTGATAGCGGCCGGCCTGGTGCTCGCCTGGCGGCTGCTGCCCGCCGACCGCCCGGACCCCGGTGCCGAGCGGGCGCGCCTCGACGTGACCGGGCTGGTCCTGCTCGCGCCGGCGCTGGCCGGGATCCTGCTCGGCCTCTCGAACCTTTCGGAAGACGGCGGGATCGGCCACGTCGGCGTGCTGGTTCCGCTGCTGGCCGGGGTCGCGCTGCTCGGCGCCTTTATCGCCTGGGCCGTGCGGCCCGGCGACCGGCATCCGGTGGTGGACGTGCGGCTGCTGCGGCTGCGCTCGCTCGGGACCGCCTCCGCGGTCTTGTTCACCGCCGGCGCAGCCATGTACGCCGGCCTGTTCCTGCTGCCGCTCTACTACCAGCAGCTGCACGGCGAGACCGTGCTGCACGCCGGGCTGCTGCTCATCCCGCAGGGCGTCGGCTCGCTGGCCGCCCGCTTGGTCGTCGGCCAGCTCGTCGCCCGGTTCGGCGCCCGCCTGGTGACGATCGCCAGCTTCCTGGTCACAGCCGCCTCGACCGTGCCGTTCGCGCTGGCCGGCCCGCACACCAGCTTGTGGCTGCTCAGCGCTGCGCTCCTGATCCGCGGCTTCGGGATCGGTGCCGTGCTCATCCCGCCGTTGTCGGTCGCCTACCAGGACGTCCCGCCAGCCGGCATCCCCCACGCCACCATGAACACTCGCATCGCCCAGCAGGTCGGCACCTCCTTCGGCATCGCGATCGTTGCCGTCGCCCTCCAGTCCGGCCTCGCGCACGGTGCCGCCGGCGCCTTCCAGGGCGCGTTCTGGTGGGCGATCGGCATCACGGTCGCGGCACTCATCCCCGCCCTCGCCCTCCCGGCCGCCCGCGACTGACGAGAGTACGGCTGTGGGAAAGAACCCGGACAACGACACCGAGCAGGCCGGCGGCACGCAGACCCGCCGCCGCGGCGCCGAGCTCGAGCAAGCGATCCTCGACGCCGCATGGGAGCAGCTGATCGCCGAGGGCTACGAGCACTTCACCATCGACACCGTCGCCGCCCGCGCCCGGACCAGCAAACCCGTGCTCTACCGCCGCTGGAAGACCCGCGACGACCTGCTGCGCGCCACCGCCCGCCATATCGGCGCCGCCAGTGCGCCTTCCATTCCCGACACCGGCACCCTCCGCGGCGACCTTCTCGCGCTGCTCGCTGGCGCCAACAGCATCACCCGCAACCCCGTAGCCGCGCTGGTAAGCAGCATGCTCGGCAGCTATTACAACCAGACCGGCCCCACCCCGGCCGAGCTACGCGAGGCCTTCCTGAGCCAGCGCGGCTCTGCTGTCGAACAGGTCATCAACCGCGCCGTCGAACGCGGGGAGATCGACCCGGCCCGGCTCACCCCCCGGATCATCAATCTCCCCTTCGACCTGTTCCGCAACGAAATGATGATGACGCTCAAGCCCGTCCCCGACCATGTCCTGCGCCAGATCGTCGACGACATCTTCATCCCACTCGTCACCACGAAACGGCCAGCCCGCTGACCGCGGTAGGTCGACCAGACGGCCCCGCAGATCTCGCAGTGCGCGGAGCAGTGCGGGCTGTCCGTGGTCCAGGCGTCGGCGCTGCTGCAGATCGACGACAGCACGTCCATGCGCGAGCTGGCAGCCCGGCTCGGTGGCCACGCGTCAAATGCCACCGGGATCGCCGGCCGTCTCGCACCCCGGGCCTGGTCGAACGGCATGAACACGCCGACGGCCGGCGAGTGAAGCTGTGGGCCTCACCCCGGAAGGGGCCGCGACCAGAACCCGGCCCGTGGCGTGCATGGAGTCCGCTCGCACGCCGTTCGCCCAGCTGTCCGCGGCCAGCGCAGGCAACTGCACGACCTGCTGCTGGCCGCCATCGAGCCAAAGACCCACCTGAGGGAAGCGCAGCGCCAAGCCGCGCAGCTGCTCGGCTCGATCGAGCTGGACCGAGCGGCGGCGGGCTCCCGGAGGCTGGCATAAGCAGGCTCACACCTTCGAGTTATCAAGTTGCTAGCGCTGAGAGTCTGGGGATCAGCGATCGCCGGGCCTCTCCTGGCCTTCACCCCGGGCGACCATAATTGGGCGTTCTGCGCATCCAGATCCCGCCAGCTCCCGCAGACTGCCGTGAGGCCAGAATCGGCGGTCTGTAGCAGGTTCTGATCGCGGTCGAGGCGGGACATCAACTACAGATTGTGGTGTATCCCTGCCGTGCGTACGTTACCGGCACCATTCATCGCTGGGATCTGCGTCGACCCAGCTTCCATGTCCCGGCTATGCCGGGAGGTGCACTCGCGACCGCGGCGCCCCCGCTAGCTGGCGGCAGCACTGTAGCCTAAGCTTGAGTCGTGGAACGTTTCTGGAACGTTGCGTGGGAGGGCGTCCGCTAATCATGTTCCGGCTCGACGATGCTCCCCGTTACCGCCTGGCGCGGCCACCGCTGAACCAGGCACTAGTCGACGTGCGCTTCCCAGTTCAAGCTGGGCTCGCCACGATGGAAGGCATCGCGCCGGTTCAACAGCAGCTGAACACACTTTTCCCGTACCTGAAGCAGCAGCAAGTTCAGCAAGTCTCGCTGGTAGTGGGTCCTGGTATCCCAGCCGCTGCAGGAGCCCAGGCTTCTCCCGTGTGGCTCTTCGAAGACGACAGTGGCTGGTCTCTTGTGCTTGCCCCAGGTAGCGCCGTTCTGTCGGTCGGGCCGCAGTACAGCGGGTTCGGTGAGTTCTCCGAGCGACTGAGCGCAGTCCTGCAAGCCCTCAGTGACAGCGCGGGAGTCACGCGAGCGGACCGACTGGGCGTGCGCTACCTGAATATTGTGGAGATTCCTCCAGACGATGAAGGTGCATGGCGGCGATGGTTCCGCCCCGAGCTAACCGGCTGGAGCGGGACCATCCTAGACGGGCCGACGAGGCTGATCACTAGCCTGACGCAGACGCAACTTGCAGCCCCTCCGCTGGGCGAGCTCAGCGGACCGCCGGTAGATGTTCAAGCGCTCGTGCGGCATGGGGTTATCCCCGCGGGTACCGTCGTCCCCGGCGTGGTGCCAGTACAGCCACAGCGATCGGCCTACCTTATCGACATCGACGTGTTCGTAGAGGCACCTCAACCTTTTGATCCAAAGGAGCTCTCCCGTCAAGTCACGAGTTTCCATGGTCAGATCGATCGTTTCTTCTACTGGGCTATGACGGATGAGGGAACGGAATACTTCGGCAAGGAGGTCGATGATGCCGTCGGCAACTCTCTATGACAGCCTTGCGCTCGGCGAACCCTTGCTGCGGCCAGTCCCCCATCCGGCAGTCGATACGCGAGGCAGCATCTGGTTTGTTGGCGATTGGGCCGTCGATGTCCCCCCATCACCACCTCGCCCAATACCCGAAGCCGCACGCCTAATCGCGCTCGTGCGCGACCGAACCGGCTGGTCGGCCCGGCGCCTGGCAGCACTCCTTGGGGTTAGCCACTCAACCGTACGTCGCATCGCGGGAGGACAGCAGCCAAAGGCAGCCCACAGCGGGAATCTGCCGCTCCGGCTAAGGGCAGTGTATGACGTTGTTGATCGGATTTATCTCCTGCAACACCGGGATCCTTCCGCTACCGCTCATATTCTTGATGAAGTGATTCCTGGCCACCGGTCGGCGGTCAGCGAGCTTCGCGATGGCAATCCTGCTGCTGCTTACTTGGCCGCGATTGACGCGCTGCGGCCACCACGTTCCCCTGGCCTCCTCACAGGCGATCGTCCCAAGAGCGCTGGCGCCACGGCACCTTTGCACGAGTAGGGCGAATGGTGGATGGCATCTCTCTATGATGAGGAGTGGCGCCAAGGCACCATCTTCGAGGCGGCCCTCCCTTTGGACGCGGTCGTTCTCGGTAAAGCTTCCGGACAGCCTGAGCGACGCATGAGCACGCATGGCCGGTGGGTCCTTGCGACTCAGGACTGCGACCTCGACCAGACAGATAAATCCGACACTGAGCCGAGCATCGAACTGAGGCCTGTCTTCACGAAGGACCCGCCACAGGACTGGGGGATACGGTCCGCACGGCTTCTGCTGACAGAACAGGAATACGTGCAATCGACGAGTCCGCGGCCAGTCGTGTCAGCTGCCATCTTGACAGCGTTGAAAGCTAGCGGGATCCCTGTACGCCAGATCGATCCTAGCCGGAAGCGGGCCTACACCACATGGCTGGGCAAACGATACGACCGCCCTGCGGTACCGCCAGAACTACTACCAATCGCCCGGAAAATCGCCGACACGGTGAAGGCCAGGCGGAACCGAGCCGCAGGCGCAAAGGTCCGCGACGTTCTCATGCAGTTCGGCACGGTCGACGGTCAAATACGCTACTCGCTATTCGCCGTGCTTGACCAGGCTGCCGACGAGCCGGAAGTCCGTGTCTGGCTTTCGGACATTGCATTGCAGATTCCGCCTGAACTCGGCGTCGCGGACCAGATCGAGGCGGCGACAGCTCAGGGAATCTCACTCGAACTAGTGGAGACTGCTTACTCAGCCGATATCACACAGTTGACATGGCGTCCGAGTACCCCCTTCCCTGATGGAGCGGTAATGTGAACGCAAACAGGTCGGCCGGTAATCTCAGTAATGATGCGTAAACTGCGTTCGAGGGCATGAGTACACCAAGCTGCCGTATGGATACGGCCAGGAAACAACAGAATCCGCTAGTCGCCCATAAGCTGGGGTTACGCCTTTGCTTACGAGGCGTAGGGCGCCGTTGACAAGGGCCACGTAATCGGCGGTATGGGGCGCATCGTGATTGTGGCGGCTGCCGTGCGCCGGCCGCGGGTTGTGTCGTAGCTTCTTTCAGGCGGGCGTCGTACATTGCTGGCATCGTTCGTCGCTGGGGACCTGCGGCCCCCGGCCTCCGGGTCCCGGCTGTCCCTGGAGGTGCCATGATGGCCGCCACGATTCCTTCAAATGCTTTGGTCCCTGTCCAGCCGGTGTTCTCCGATGCCGAGCGGCTCGCGCTCGCCGGGTTCCTGGCCGGGTACCGCGGCCTGACCCGCGAGGCTTACACCCTCGACCTGCGCCAGTTCACCGGCTGGTGCCGCGCCCGCTCACTGTCCCTGTTCTCGGTCCGCCGCGCCGACATGGAGACGTTCGCCCGGGAGATGGAAGCCAACGGCCGGGCCCGCGCCACGGTCACCAGGCGGCTGTGCACGATCGCCGGGTTCTACAGGTACGCGGTCGAAGAGGAACTCCTCGATCATTCTCCGGCTGCGCACGTCCGCCGTCCCCGGCTGGACTACGAGTCGCACGCCACCGCCCTGGACCGTAACGAGCTCGGCGCGCTGCTGGTCGCGGCCGGGCTCGGCCCGCCAGCTGAGCACGCGCTGATCTCCCTGCTTGCCCTCAACGGTCTGCGGGTGTCCGAGGCGACCGGCGCGGACATCGAGCACCTCGGCCTGGAGCGAGGCCACCGCACCCTGCTGATCACCCGCAAGGGCGGCAAGGTCGTCACCATCCCGCTCGCCCCGCGGACCGCCCGGGCCATCGACCTAGCTGTCGGCGAGCGCACCGAGGGACCGCTGTTCGTCGCCGGGGACGGGCGGCGGCTGGACCGTCACGGCGCCGCCCGGATCGTGCGGCGGGTTACCCGCCGGGCCGGCATCGCCAAGCACGTCGGCCCCCACACGCTTCGCCACGCGTTCATCACGGCCGCGCTCGATGCCGGGGTGCCGCTGCGGGATGTGCAGGAGGCCGCCTCGCATGCTGATCCGCGCACCACGATGCGCTATGACCGTGCCCGGACCAGCCTGGACCGGCATGCGACTTACATCGTGGCGACCTACGTCGCCGGGGCAGCGAGGTAGCCACCAAAGGTCAGTCTGACCGCCGACCGAGGTCAGGCTGACCTCGGCCCTGGGACATCGTCCTGGCGATTACCGGACGTGACCACTAGCAGCGATCACGAACCGCCGATACGTACGTCTTCGTAGCCGACGATCTTGGTCGTCTGGGGCGCGCGTGAACGGACGTTCTGTCGCTTCGAACCCGCGTGCTTGAGGTCACTGGCAGCCTGGCGGTGAAGCGCTCCGACGTCATCCTGGTCGCGGCGAACCCCTCACAGCCAGGATGAGGAAGGGCTGATTGGTCACTGCCTGCAGCGGGGGCGGGTCCTGGGTATAGCGTGCGCCCTGGCCGCGGTCATGCGTCCCGGTGGTCCAGCAGCGTCCAGGCGACGGCGTACACGATGGTGGTGAACAGGCACATCACGCCGAAGCCGGGCCAGGGCGCGAGGGTGTGGGCGGCCTGGTGAACGCTGGTGACCTGGCTCCCGGCCAGAGTCGGCCAGAACTCGGTGACCGGATTCCGCCACGAGTCCGGCAGTGCCTGGGCGATCCCGGGCAGGACGAGCAGCACGGCCATCAGGCAGGCGATGGCGGCGGCCGGATGCCGGAGCAGGGCCCCCGTGGCGACGCTGAGCACCGCTAGGGCGGTCAGGTACAGCCCGCTCCCGCCACCGCCCGGGCGACCCCGGGATCGCCGAGCGCCGCGGTGGGGGCGTGGCCGCTGATGAGGGCCTGGCCCGCGAAGAACGCGGCGAAGCTGGTGGCCTCGCCGACGGCGAAGGTCACCGCGGCGATGACCAGCGATTTGGCGGCCAGTACCCGGCCTCGCCTGGGAACGGCGATCAGGCTGGTGCGGATCATCCCTGAGGAGTACTCGGAGCTGATGCACAGCACCCCGAGCACGGCGATGGCCAACGAGGCGATGGCCACCCCGGTCTGGCTGTACCCGGTCGGGTCCCAGCTCAGCTTGCTGGAGACGCTGCTCCTAGCGTAGCCGTGGGCGGCCGCCGCGCTGATCACGGCCCCCAGGCCGATGCCGAGCACCACGGTCACGGTCAGCGCCCAGAACGTCGACCGGACCGAACGGAGCTTGGTCCACTCCGAGCGCAGCGCGTCGCCGAAGGTGGCTGGACGGACGGCCGTCCGGTGACCCGGGGCGGCGGGGGCGATCGTGGTGCCGGTCACCGGGTCGCTCCGGCCGCCTGGTACTCCACGCTGCCTCGGGTCAGTTCCATGAACGCCTCCTCCAGCAACGCCCGGACGGGGATGAGCTCGACCAAGGCGATGCCATGAGCGGCGGCCAGCCGCCCCACCTCGGCGCTGTCCATCCCGGTGATCTCGATGACGTCGGGGCCGGTCCCGGCCCGGACGGCGGCGCCCGCCTCGCGGCAGCGGGCAGCCAGCTCGACCGCCCGGGGGCTGCGGACGTGGACCGACTGCCGGGAACTGGACCGAACGAACTCGTCCACGCTGGTATCGGCGATCAGCCGGCCCTTGCCGATCACCAGCAGGTGGCCGGCGGTCAGGGCCATCTCGCTCATCAGGTGGCTGGAGACCAGCACGGTGCGGCCCTCGGCGGCCAGCGACCGCATCAGGGTCCGGACCCAGTGGATGCCGTCGGGGTCCAGGCCGTTGACCGGTTCGTCGAAGATGAGTACGGCCGGGTCCCCGAGCAGCGCCGCGGCGATGCCGAGCCGCTGCCCCATGCCCAGCGAGAAGCCCTTCGCCCGCCGCCCGGCCACCCCCTCCAGGCCAGCGAGCCCGATGACCTCGTCGACCCGGCGGCGAGGGATGCCGTTGCTCTGGGCCAGGCACAGCAGGTGGTCGCGGGCCCGGCGGCCGCCGTGCAGCGCCCTGGCGTCGAGCAGGGCGCCCACCTCGCGCATGGGCGCAGGCAGGTCACGGTAGCTGCGGCCGCCGACGGTTACCGAGCCCTGCGTCGGCGCGTCCAGGCCCAAGATCAGCCGCATCGTGGTGGTCTTCCCGGCGCCGTTCGGGCCGAGGAAGCCGGTGACCAGGCCGGGCCGGATGCAGAAAGACAGGTCGTCGACGGCCATGGTGGCGCCGTAGTGCTTGACCAGGTTGCGGGCTTCGATCATCGCTGTACCGCGAACGGGATGGCGAGGTCGCGATAGGGCTCCCCGGTGCCTAGCGCGCTGACGAGATAGGTGATGCGCAGGCCGAGTTCGTCGGGCGTGCGGGCAAGACGTTCACCCGCATGCTCCCGTTCCTGCTCCCGCGTCCAGGCATCTAGTGACTCGCAAGCGAGACCCCAGTGCACCACCTCGTCCCCCTCATCCGGCAGTGCGACGAACGCCTCCTGATGGGCCGCCTCGGT
>Ga0335075_10008889_pt1 | contig 15366 bp, 13 predicted proteins | sample Lox_Sample_24_FD_206723 | JGI IMG/M metagenome (GOLD analysis project Ga0335075, IMG submission 206723) | Soil microbial communities from Loxahatchee National Wildlife Refuge, Florida, United States - Lox_Sample_2.4 | ecosystem: Environmental > Terrestrial > Soil > Wetlands | place: USA... | reverse complement strand
AAGACGCCCACATCTTGCGGGCCTCGTCCTCCACCGTCTGCGCGTGCACGTCGAAACGGCCCGCCATCGCCCGCATCTCGTGCGGGTCAGTCATAAAACGCGTAGGCATATCACATTCTCCTTGTTGTTAGTAATCGCTACTGGTTGTGGCCGGTTTCAGGAAGGCGGCATCGCCTCCCACATCATCAGACGAACACCTGCTTGGGCATCACCCTCGGCTTGACGCCGTAGCGCGGCCCGGCAAGGCCGTAGCCTCCCTTCCCGCCCGCGGAGGCCATCCCTGGCATGATGCCCGGCGCACCTCCCACGCCGGCACCCTCGTCAACAGCCGAAGTCCAGCCGCTGCCCGCCAATGTCGCGTCGGAGACGGTGGTGACCGGGGTGGCAGCCGACCACGCGGCCGGCACCGACAGCCCGCCGACTGCGGACGCCTCGCCCATGCCCGCCAGCATTCCGGCTCCGCCGGCTGGCGCCGTCGCTCCTGCCAGGGTCGTGCCGAAGCCCAGACCGGCGCCCAGCGGCGTGGCGTCGCCGATGGTGAAGCCGAATGGAGCCGCGGCAGCGAAGTGGCCAAGAAGTGGCATCGTCGTGGAGAACATCGCGATGCACCAGGAGAGGGTCACATCGAGGGTGTTAATGGTGTCCTGGACCGCACCAACCCCGAAGAAGCCCTGGACCGCGTCATAGAGGTCGGTGAGGGGGCTGGTGGCCTGTGCCGTGCTGGCCGCCGGATTGGCGACAGAATTCAGCGAGTTCTGCAGGTTGCCGAGCAATCCGTTGAGCCCCGACTGCGTGCCGTTGCTGCCGACGGCGTTGCCGACCGCGGCACTTTGTGCTCCCGACCCACCCGGGTTGGTGTTTTCCGCGGGCGGGGTCAGTGGTGACAGTTGTGCGGCAGCCGCCGAGGCGCCGGCGTAGCCGGACATCGCGGTGGCGTCCTGCGCCCAGAACTCGCCGTACATGGCCTCGTTGGCCGCGATCGCCGGGGTGTTCTGGCCAAGGATGTTGGTCGCCACCAGCATTGCCAGTGTGGCCCGGTTGGCGGCGATCACCGGTGGCGGAATCATCGCGGCAAACGCCGCCTCGTAGGCCGCCGCCGACGAGGCGGCCTGGATGGCTGCTTGCTGCAGTTGCGCCGACGTGGTGTTGAGCCACTCGATGTAAGGCTGGGCCGCGGCCGCCATGGCTGACGACGACGGGCCCTGCCACTCCGAGCCGAGCTGGGAGATCACCGATTCGTACGCCGTTGCGTTTGTGGCCAATTCCGAGCCCAGGTTGCTGAACGTCGACGCGGCCGCCATCATCGGCCCCGCTCCGGCGCCGGCGTACATCAGTCCGGAGTTGATTTCCGGTGGTCGGGCTGCAAAGTCAAAAACCATTTTATTCAAATCCCGTCTGCTAGTTGACCGATAGCGATTGGTGTCTGGTGGGTTATCAGGTGAGCGTCGGCTTAGGCAGCATCGGCATCACCTTCGGCTTAACGCCGTAGCGCGGCGCTCCGAAGCCGCCCAGGCCTCCGCGACCGCCCGATGCGACCGCAGGCATGCCCGCGATGGGCCCCATGCCCCCGGTCGTCGGCGCGGCGGCGGTGGTCCAGCTCTGCGACGCCAAGGTGACCGGCGTGCTCGCCGTCGGCAGCCCGGCGCCGGCGGCCCAGCTGGGTGGCACCGACAGCGCACCAATAGGCGCAGCCTGGCCGACCCCGGCCAACACCGGTGCCGCTCCGACTGCGCCGGCTGCACCGGCTCCGCCAACCGCGGCGGGAGTGAAGTCTCCGGCCAGGCCGGCTCCCAGGCCGCCGATGTCGGCCGAGGCGGTCGAAGGGCCGGCCAACGCGTTCAACATGCCGCCACCGCCGAGACCGATCATGTCCGAGTAGGCCGATGCCCAGTTACCGACCTGGACGTTGCCGAGGTTGACCAGGTTGCTATTCAGCATTGAGCCGCTGAGGCTACTGGTCACGCCGTTGATCCAATCGGCGAGCGACTCGATCGGGTTCGTCCCCTGCGCGGACGTCGACGCTGCGGACGAGCCCAGCGACGACAACGAGTTGGCGCTGGCCCCGGCCTGGTTGGCCGCCTCCGTCTCTCCGTAGGACCCGGAGCTTTGGTTCAGGAGGCTCACGAACTGCTGGTGAATGGCCTGGGCTTGGGCGCTGACCGTTTGGTAGAGCTGGCCGTAGGTCGTGAACACGCCTGCTTGCATGGCCGAGACTTCGTCGGAGGCTGCGGGAACGACATCTGTGGTCGAGGCTGCTGCGCCGGCGCTCTCAGCGGAAAACGAGTTGCCAATGCCCTCGAGCTGCGCCGCGGCTGCGGCGAGCGCTTCAGGCAGCGTCTTGACGAACGACATGTATCTCTCCTGGAGGAAAAAGACCGACCCTGACGGGGTCGGTCGGCGGTTGTCAGAGTGTCCGTGTGCGTCTGGCGTCCACGAAAACACCTTCGCCGAATTTCGGCGGGATGGCATACCTGGTTAATGGCTTCTTAACGCGAGTGGCACACTTTTAACAGATCCCTAGCGCCGACCGGCCGATTCCGGGACCTCCGCCATCGGGACGTAACATTCGTCGCTGGCCCCCATAGCCCAATCGGCAGAGGCAGCGGACTTAAAATCCGCCCAGTGTCGGTTCGAATCCGACTGGGGGCACGGGCCGGGGCTGCTGCCGGACAGCGAAGTCCTGGCTACACCCTGGGGCAACCCCTCGGGACGGCCTAGTGTCTTGACGGTTTCTTTACGGTGCGACTCGCTCAGCCGCATCAGCCGGCAGCCTGCGCTGAAGCCGGGCGCCCGTGACGCGACTCGCGGCAGAGCCGTCATCGTGCTGCTGCGCTGACGTACAGTTGCCCGGTGGTTGATGAGCTTTCAGCGCCAGCGGTCGGGATCGGAAAGAACGAGGATCAGAACGTCGGCGCGCCAATCATATTCATCGCTACCCCCATGTACGGAGGCATGGCTACGGCGGAATACACCTCGTCGCTCGCGCAAACGCCCGCCATTTTTATGAGAAATGGGCTCGGCCTGTGTTACATGTACAGGGTTAATGACAGCGTCATAGCCAGTGCGAGGAATAATCTGGCCCATCAATTCCTGGAATCCCAAGCTACTCACTTGATGTGGATCGACGCAGATATTGGGTTCAATGCGATGGATATAGTGAGCATGGCGTATGCCGATAAGGACATTGTGTGCGGTATATATCCAAAAAAAGAGATTGAGTGGAACCGTGTGGCGCAGGCGGTCAAGGATGGCGTCCCGCCAGACAGGCTCAGCGACCACGTGGGGTCGTTTGTAGTCAATCTAATCGGTGGTTCCGCTGGTGAGGACTACGAAACCGCCGATGAATTATTTGAGATCGCCGGCGCTGGTACCGGGTTTATGTTGATCAAGCGCGGGGTTTTCGACGCCTTGTCTGATGATGTTTCCGGTTACCGGCAAGAGGAAATACTGATCAAACAGTTTTACAGCTCTACCATCGATCCCGAGTCGGGCGAGTTAATGACGGAAGACTACCACTTCTGTAGGTTGGCACGTAGGCGTGGATTCAAAGTTTTTGCGGCGCCGTGGGTGCATTTAAGCCATACCGGAACATATGTATACGACAGCCCAATCCAACCGGATTGGATGAAGCTCAACGTTCAGCGCTGAGTCGCTTTTAAAGCCATGGCGACAAAGTCGAGACGCCACAGCGATTGAAACAGCTTGCGGCCAAACCCTTCCAGGTCCGCGGCACTGACCCCACTCGACTCGTTCTGTTGCCCCACTCGCTGGGCAATCTCTCGAATCGTGCGATGGCCATCGACGTTTTGCGCAAACGCCAGCTGCGCTGGATTGAGAGGTATGCGCCCGCCCGGCCAGACGGCTTCTTGGGCTGAGACGCCGCAACGGGTGCGGAATAGCGGAACGTAGTCGAGGGACTCGGACGTCGAAAAGTCGATGGTGTAGCCCTCTTTCGGTCGCTCGGGACGGCACGCCATGAAGAAGTGGCAACCGTTAACGGTCTGCACACGCTCCATCACGGACCAGATCTTGTTCTCCGGCAACGCATTTACCGCTTGGTAGAACCCACTCGGCTGTACAAGAAAATCGTGCGGATAATACGGCGTCTTGTTGAACCAACCTTGGAAGACGAGTCCGGCGGAGGTGACGAGATCGATGCACTCGTCGACGGTGTAACTGCGCGCACGACCGTGCAAAAACGTATCCACCAGCGCGGCATCATCTTGCAAGTCGCGCGCAATTTTCAGATACCTCTGTAACGGATGATCCGCGGGTAACGCCGCGATCGTGTCCTTGACTAGCTGAACTGACGCATCGTCCTGGCGCAGCCCGAAGTCGCGAAAAATCGACTCCAGCAGTTCGACTCCGATTCGGCCGTACTTCGCATACAGCATGAGGGCCATAGCGCCGTCGGGTCGCAGGCAACCGGCGAGCGCTTTCAGACCGGCCAGTGGATCGGCCATGTGGTGCAAAACGCCCGTCGATACCACCAGGTCGAAGTCCAGGCCGAAGGTGGACAACTCCTCGATCGGAAGCCTATGCAACTCAAGGTTCGTCAGACTGTGCTTGTATTTCAGATATTGCTGGTGGTCCAGTGACGGCTGGCTGATATCGACCCCGACGACCTTCGCGCCCCGGTTGTTGAAAGCAAAGATTGCCGCCTGGTTGGTGCCGCAGCCCGCGATCAGAATGTCGAGATCGGGTCGGTACTGCCGGTCGGGCCACAGAACGCGGTCAGCATGGGCCGGGTCGAACCATTCCCAGTTGTGAGCGGACCACGCCTCGAGATCCCGAATGGGAGGCGGATACCTCCACCGCTCATATTGGCGGCTGACAAGATCGTCGCGCGCATCGCTTGTCACGTCGTGCCCCTTCCACCCGGGGATTATGGGTTACCCGCAGCTCGCGGGCAATTTGACGCAGCTCGGCCTCGACGGCTGTGTCGTCTATGCCGCGGCCGACACCCGGGAGCCCGATGTGATTTAGACCTCTTCTGCGTCCCAAAGGATTAAGAGTCTCTTATTTACAAATCATAGTGTCATAACGGGTTCGTGGGTTCGCGAAAGTTGCGAAACACCAGGCGAGACCAACTGCTTCGTTTGCTGTTTGAAGCCGAAGTCGACACGCGATGAATATTGCTTAAGGACGGCCTGAGGCGTCGGGGTGATGTCGGCAACAATCGCTCAAACTGTGCTTTTTAGGCCCGAATTCGGCCGGTAGACTCGGCGGGAATCGGCGCCCACGCGCGCCTGATCGGAGGAATCCGGGTTCGCGTTGCAGACGTTGTTGACTTTGCGTGTTCAAACGTCCGCCCACCGGATCAACGAGAAGAGGCTGGTGCCACAGTGAGTAGAACGACCCGTGCAAACCGACGCGAGCGGGCCGGCGAGGCGCTCCCCGAAATCGGTAACGCCCCAGGTTTCACCGTGGAAGCGGAGATTGCCGTGCAGCGCGGCGCTGTCAGCGGCATCGCCGTCAGTGCTGACGGCACGCGGCTAATAGCCACCCACTGTGGCGACGACAGCGTCTCGCTGATCGACACCGAGCATGGCGAGGTGGAGCACACCGTCGTCCACATCGATGAGCCGTTCGCCGTTGCCGTGTCGGGCACGACGGGCCGTGCCTACGTCAGTACCGCATCGAGGGCCTACGACTCGATATTGGCCTTCGACATTGACGCGAAACAGGTCGTCGCGGCGTACCCGGTAGTGCACAGCGTCACCGATCTGGCCGTCAGCGCGGACGGAATGCACGTCTACGCCAGCCGGACGGCGGCCAACGGCGCCGACGTCACAATCCTCGACACCGAGACCGGCAAAGAAGACTCCATTGGCATCGCGGACGCCGCCGGCACCACTGCGGCATGCGTGCGCGTCAGCCCCGATGGTCGCCGGCTGTATATCGCGGCTAACGGTCCATCCGCGGCGGAGCTCGTGGTGGCCGACACACACTCTAATCGCGTCGCGAACACCATCGAAATCGGTTCGCCAATCAGGGATATCGCGCTCAGCGCGGACGGCGCCACGGCATATGTCGCCAGCTGCGGTCCCGACTTCGGCGCGGTGCTTGACGTGGTCAACACTGCGCGCCACACGGTCGCCAACACCTACAAAATCGGCGAGATTGCTTGCTGTGTAACACAATTGGCACTGAGTCGCGACGGCCTACGGGCGTATCTAGTCGGCGACAGCAGCGTGACGGTCTGGTCCACCTCGACGCACGACGTCATCGGTAGCATCGTCACCGGTGCGCAGCCGTCTTGCGTGACGGAGAGCCCCGATGGGAACCGTCTATACCTCGCCGACTACGCCGGCGCGATCACCGTCCTGACGATCGCGCCGAGCGCCACGTGGGAGGATCTGCGGACCCCCGACGAGGTGCCCACCGCCCCATTCCGGTGGGCACTGTCGAACCCGCTGGGCCTCGAGCCGACGCCGGTCTAGCAGGCGCCTCGGCCACATCGCCGCAAGGCGATTTTTCGGTCGTGCAATGATCGCCATCAGGGCCGCCGCTCGGCGGGCCGGCCCGGGAGAGCAGGCGGCACCATAAGGCGGTCCATCGATGTACAGCACGATGCAGAACTTCTCGTTGACGATCACCGCCATCCTGCGGCACGCCACCGGCGTGCACGGGGCACGCACCGTTACCACCGCCACCGGGAGCGGTTACCGCAGCAGCACCTACGCCCAACTCGGTCAGCAGGCAGCCCGGCTGGCCAACGCATTGCGCCGCGTCGGTATCACCGGCGATCAGCGGGTCGGCACGTTCATGTGGAACAACGCCGAACATCTGGCGGCGTATATGGCCATCCCGTCGATGGGCGCAGTGCTGCATACGCTCAACATCCGGCTGTTTCCCGAGCAGGTCGTGTACGTCGCCAACGAGGCCGAAGACCAGGTCGTGTTGGTCGACGTGTCGCTGGTCAAACTGTTGGCGCCGATACTCGGCGAGTTGAACACCGTGCACACGGTGATCGCGGTCGGAGAGGGCGACATATCGGCACTCGAGGGGTCGGGCAAAACGGTCTTGCGCTACGCCGAGGTGATCGCGGACGAGCCGGCCGAATTCGACTGGCCTGACATCGACGAGGACTGCGCGGCCGCGATGTGCTACACCAGTGGCACCACCGGCAATCCCAAAGGTGTTGTCTACAGCCACCGCTCGACATATCTGCACACGATGGCCACCTGTACCACCAACGGCATCGGCGTCGGTTCCAGCGATTGCGTGCTGCCGATCGTGCCGATGTTCCACGCCAACGGGTGGGGTCTGCCGTACGCGGCGCTGATGGCGGGCGCCGACTTGGTGCTCCCCGATTGCCATCTGGACGCCAAGTCGCTGATCGACATCGTCGAGAAGCTGCGGCCCACCATCGCCGGTGCGGTGCCCACCATCTGGAACGACGTCATGCACTACCTGGATAAGAATCCCGGCCATGACGTGTCATCGTTGCGGATCGTTCCCTGCGGCGGTTCGGCCGTGCCGGTGTCGATGATGCGCGCCTTTGAGGACAAGCACGGCGTCCAGATCCGCCAACTGTGGGGCATGACCGAAACGTCGCCGATGGCCACCATGGCCTGGCCACCACCGGGCACCCCGGAGGAGGAGCACTGGAAGTTCCGCGCCACCCAGGGCCAACCACTGTGTGGTGTCGAGGCGCGCATCGTCGACGACCACGACCGGGTGCTGCCCAACGACAATAACGCGGTCGGGGAGGTCGAGGTCCGCGGTCCGTGGATCACCAGCTCCTATTACCGCGGGCACGACGAATCGAAATTCGACTCGGGCTGGCTGCGCACTGGCGACGTAGGTCGCATCGACGAGCGGGGCTTTATCACGCTGACCGACCGCTCCAAAGACGTGATCAAGTCTGGCGGAGAATGGATTTCGTCGGTCGAGCTGGAGAACTGCCTGGTCGCCCACCCAGATGTTCTCGAGGCCGCCGTAGTCGGGGTTCCCGATGAGCGCTGGCAGGAACGGCCGCTGGCCGTCGTCGTCGCCAAAGAAGGCTCGGCTGTCACTCCCGCTGATCTGCGAAACTTTCTGGCGGACAAGGTCGCTCGATGGTGGTTGCCCGAGCGCTGGACCTTCGCCGACGAGATTCCCCGCACCAGCGTCGGCAAATACGACAAGAAGGCCATTCGGTCCCGGTACGCCGACGACGGCTACCAGGTCAGCGAGGTGCGAGACTAGCCGCTGGAAGGGAGCACCATGAGCCTGCGGGTCATTCAATGGGCAACGGGGTCGGTAGGTGTGGCCGCGATCAAAGGCGTCCTCGAGCACCCCGAACTGGAACTCGCGGGTTGCTGGGTGCATTCAGAGGCCAAGAGCGGCAAGGACGTTGGCGATATCATCGGAACGCCGCCGCTGGGCGTGACCGCGACCAACAGCCTCGACGACATCCTGGCCATGAACGCCGATGCGGTGATCTACGCGCCGCTGTTGCCCAACGCCGACGAAGTCGCGGCACTGCTGCGCTCCGGCAAGAATGTCGTCACCCCGGTGGGCTGGTTCTATCCCGGCGAGCGGGAGGCCGCGCCGCTGGAGGTCGCCGCACAGGCCGGCAACTCAACCCTGCACGGCGCCGGTATTGGTCCGGGTGCGGCGACCGAGCTGTTCCCGTTGCTGCTCTCGGTGATGGCTACCGGCGTCACTTTCGTTCGCTCCGAGGAGTTTTCCGATCTGCGGACGTACGGCGCACCGGATGTGCTGCGCCACGTGATGGGTTTCGGCGGAACTCCGGACAAGGCGCTGACCGGACCGATGCAGAAGATTCTTGACGGCGGTTTCATCCAATCGGTGCGGCTATGCGTCGACCGGTTGGGTTTCGCCGCCGAACCCGAGGTCCGCACCTCGCAGGAGATCGCGGTCGCGAGCGCACCGATCGACTCGCCGATCGGGGTGATCGAGCCGGGGCAGGTTGCCGGGCGCCGCTTCCACTGGGAGGCGTTGGTCGGCGACACGGCGGTCGTCCGGATCACGGTGAACTGGTTGATGGGCGAGGAAAACCTCGATCCGCCTTGGTCGTTCGGGCCGGCCGGGGAACGCTATGAGATCGAAGTCCGTGGCAACCCGGACGCCTTCATCACGGTCAAGGGCTGGCAGCCGGAAAGCGTCGAGGCCGGGCTGAAAAGCAACCCCGGTGTCGTCGCGACCGCGGCGCACTGCGTCAACGCCGTCCCGGCGACGTGCGCCGCCCCGGCCGGCCTACAAAGTTTCTTCGACCTGCCGCTGATTACCGGCCGCGCCGCGCCCGGGCTGTCGCGGTAACCTGCTCGCATGGCAAGGACTCTGTCTGTCCAGCAGTCGCTCGTCATTCCGGTCAAGGTCGACGACGCTTTCGCCGGCACCCTGCCGATACCGTTGACTACGGTTTTCGGCCGCTGGTACGGCCCGATCGGGCCGGTCAAAGAAGTCCGGGATCAGCACGGTGCGTGGGACACCGTCGGGCAGACGCGCACGGTGCTGCTGAGCCCCACCGGCAGCTTCCATGAGGAGCTGACCAGCCTGGACCCGCCGCATTCATTCGGCTACGCGTTGACCGGGATCACCGGCCCGCTGGGTCTGCTGGTCGGCAGGGCGGAGGGCGAGTGGACCTTCAACCCGTGCGGCTGGACCAATGACGAAACAACCGTTGGCTGGAGCTGGAACATCCACGCCGCGTCGAGGCTCGCGGCGCCATTTCTGCCGGTGCTGGGCCGGGTGTGGAAGGGCTACGCGCGTCAGTCGCTGGCAACGCTGTCGGCCGAGCTGACCCGCTGATGTGCCGGCTCTTCGGGTTGCATGCCGGGACTAACGTTGTCACCGCTACCTTCTGGCTGTTGGACGCTCCGGACAACCTCGCCGCGCAGAGCAGAAGAAACCCGGACGGCACCGGGCTTGGCGTCTTCGACGGCCAGGGGCACCCGCAAGTGCACAAGCAGCCGATCGCTGCTTGGCACGACGCCGCCTTCGCCACCGAAGCCCACGACATCACCGGTACCACCTTCATCGCGCATGTCCGCTACGCGACCACCGGATCCCACGACGTGGTCAACACCCATCCGTTCCTGCAAGACGACCGGATCTTCGCGCACAACGGTGTGGTGGAGGGCCTCGACGCGCTCGACGAGCGGTTGCAGGAAGTCGGCACTGCTGACCTGGTTTTGGGGCAGACCGACTCCGAGCGTGTCTTCGCGTTGATCACCGCGTCGATCCGGGCGCGTGACGGTGACGTCACGGCCGGTCTGGTCGACGCCATGGGTTGGCTGGCCGACAACGTACCGATTTTTGCGGTCAACGTACTGCTCTGCACGGCCACCGACATGTGGGCGCTGCGCTACCCCGAGTCGCACGAGCTGTACGTTTCGGACCGCCGCGAACAGACGCCGGACTCCCAATTCCATCTGCGCACCAAGCGCATTCGCGCGCGTTCCGAACATTTACGCTCACGGCCGTCGGTGGTGTTCGCCACCGAGCCGATGGATGATGTCGCGCGCTGGCGCCTCATCGATCCCGGAGAGCTGGTCCACGTCGATGCCGGATTGCAGATCACCCGCAACCTGGTGCTGCCGAACCCGCCCAAGCACCTGCTAAGCGAAGCAGATCTGAGTCCGGCGGCTCTTGCCTCCGTGCACCCGTCGGCTTAGCGGATGCACGTGACGACCAGACGAGCACTGGTGCTCGGCGGCGGCGGTGTTGCCGGAATTGCTTGGGAAACAGGAATTCTGCGCGGTATCGCCGACGAGTCGCCGGAGGCGGCAACGGCACTGCTGAATTCGGATGTGCTGTTGGGCACTTCGGCGGGTTCTGCGGTCGTCGCGCAGCTATGCAGCGGCTGGAGTCTTGCGGACCTGTTCGCGCGGCAAGTCGAAGAAATCTCAGCGGAAATCGATCCGGGCGTGGGGATTGAGGCCATCACCGACCTCTTCCTGGCCGCCCTGTCGCAACCCGACGCCACCGTCGCGCAGAAGCGGCAACGGATCGGGGCGGTCGCGCTGGCAACCCAAACCGTGGCCGAACCGGTCCGGCGTTCCGTGATTGCCCAACGTCTGCCGATGCACGCCTGGCCGGACCGGGAGTTGCGCGTCACGGCCATCGACACCGCAACGGGTGAACTGGTTGTGTTTGAACGAGATTCGGGTGTCGAACTGGTCGACGCGGTGGCCGCAAGTTGCGCGGTACCCGGCGCATGGCCGCCGGTGACGATCGGGGAGCGGCGCTACATGGACGGCGGGATCGGCAGCACAATCAATCTGGACGTCGCCGACGACTGCGACACGGCAGTGGTGCTCGTACCGCAAGGAGTGTCGGCACCGTCGCCGTTCGGTCCCGGAGTGGTCGCCGAGATCGCGGCGTTTCGCGGTCTCGCGTTAGGGATATTCGCTGACGACGAGTCGCTGGCAGCCTTCGGGCCCAACGCGCTGGATCCACGCTGCCGGATCGCCTCGGCGCAGGCCGGGCGGGCGCAGGGTCGGCGCGAGGCGGCCGGGGTCGCGGTGTTTCTCGGCGTCGCGTGAGGTCTGCGTCCCCTCACTTTGCCGACGCGGTGGAAGTTGCTGCCTCGATGAGTGATTCGAGTTCGGCTATCACGTCGTTCAGCGGACCGGTGGACCGTCCGACACGGCACAGGATGATCGCGCCTTCGATGGCCGCGACTGCCATCGTCGCCAACCGGCCAGCGCGCTGCGTGTCGACGCCGTCAGCGATCATCGCTTCGGCCAACGCCCGGTGCCAGCGTTGGAAGATCTCCGCCACAGCCGGCTGCAGGTGTTGATCGTCGGCTGAGCCGCCGACGGCCACGGAGACCACGGGGCAGCCCGCGTTGAAGTCGGAGTCGAGCAGGAACCTGTTCCACATCTTGCCGAAGCGCCGCAATGTGCCGACCGAGCCCGAAGCGCTCGGCTGTTCGATGATGCCGCTGATGGTGTCGCCGGCGAGCCTCAACGCCTCGGAGATGATCTGCCCACGACCACCGGGAAAGTGGTGGTACACCGAGCCACGTGGGGACTGGCTCTTCGAGAGCACGGCATCGACCGTCACGCCGCCCGCGCCTCGCTCGCGGAGCAGCTCGACGGAACTCAGCAGCATCTTCTGCCTGGTGTCCGAACGCGCTCCCATCAGACCTCCACAGTTATGTTATGGTGCATAGCATAGCATCGGCTCGCCGAAAAGGACCCACCGCCATGACCGCTGAATGGCAGCAGACCGCCTGCATATTGTGCGAATGCAACTGCGGCATCGTGGTGCAAGTGGAGGACCGCAGGCTGGCGAAAATCCGTGGAGACAAGGAACATCCGGCATCCCAGGGCTACACGTGCAACAAGGCTCTGCGGCTGGATCACTATCAGAACAACCGCAACAGGTTGACGTCGCCGATGCGCCGATGCCCCGACGGCAGCTATGAAGAAATCGATTGGGACACAGCGATCGATGAAATTGCCGCCGCTGTCAAAGGCATCCGCGACACCCACGGCGGGGACAAGATCTTCTACTACGGCGGGGGCGGACAGGGTAACCATCTCGGCGGCGCCTACAGCGGAGCATTCCTCAAGGCGGTCGGTTCCCGCTATCGCTCGAATGCGTTGGCGCAGGAGAAGACCGGTGAGGCCTGGGTTGATGCGCACCTGACCGGCGGGCACACTCGCGGCGAGTTCGAGCATGCCGAGGTGTCGGTATTTGTTGGGAAGAACCCATGGATGTCGCAGAGCTTCCCTCGTGCGCGCACGGTCCTCAACGAGATCGCCAAAGATCCGCAGCGCTCGATGATCGTCATCGATCCGGTGCTGACCGATACGGCCAAGATGGCCGATTTTCACCTGCGGGTTCGGCCCGGAACGGACGCCTGGTGTCTGGCCGCGATGGCCGCGGTGCTGGTCCAAGAAGAGCTGTGCGACGAGGAGTTCCTGGCTCAGCATGTCAGCGGTGCCGACGCCGTTCGGTCGCTGCTGCGGGACGTCCCAGTCGAGGAGTACGCCGGGCGGTGCGGTGTCGATGCAGAGCTGCTGCGCGCTGCGACGCGGCGCATCGCGGCCGCGGACAGCGTCGCGGTGTTCGAAGATCTCGGCATCCAGCAGGCGCCCAACAGCACGCTGTGTTCCTATTTGAACAAGCTCTTATGGATTCTGACCGGCAACTTCGCCAAACGCGGTGGTCAGCATCTACATTCCAACTTCGGTCCGCTCTTTCGCCATGCCATCGAAGTGGGGCGCACTCCGGTGACCGGTGCCCCGGTGATCGGTGGATTGGTTCCCTCTAACGTTGTGCCGCAAGAGATGTCGTCCGATCATCCCGACCGGTTCCGGGCGATGATCGTGGAGAGCAGCAACCCGGCCCATTCCCTTGCCAATTCGGCCGGTTGCCGGGAAGCGTTTGAATCTTTGGAACTGTTGGTCGTTATCGACGTCGCCATGACCGAAACGGCCCGGCTCGCCGATTATGTTCTTCCTGCCGCCAGCCAGTTCGAGAAACCCGAGGCGACATTCTTTAATCTGGAATTCCCGCGCAACACTTTTCACCTCCGGCGGCCGCTGCTAGAACCGCTGCCCGGCACACTGCCCGAGCCAGAGATCTGGGCTCGGTTGGTACGCGCTCTCGGTGTGGTCGACGATGCCGAGCTGCAACCGCTGCGTGCCGCCGCCAAGGAAAGTCGTTCCGCGTACGCGGAGGCGTTAATGACGGCGGTCAGCACGAATCCGGTATTCGGAAAAGTGCTTCCGTATGTTTTGTACGAAACCCTCGGGCCCACCTTGCCTGACGGGCTGGCCGGCGCGGCGGCGCTGTGGGGTCTATCGCAGAATGTAACGCTGGCTTACCCAGATGCGGTTCGTCGCGCCGGACATGCTGATGGCAACGCATTGTTCGACGCGATCCTGCAGAGTCCCTCCGGGGTGACGTTCACCGTGCACGAGTACCAGGACGACTTCGCGCTGATCCGTCATGCGGACCACAAGATCCATCTCGACATGCCGCAACTGCTCGAGGAAGTCCGCCGGCTGCCCGACGTTCCAATGCAATACACCACGCCCGAGTTCCCGATCGTGCTGTCGGCGGGGGAGCGACGACCTTTCACCGCCAACGACATATTCCGCGATCCATCGTGGCGCAAGCGCGACGCGCAGGGGGCGCTACGCGTCAGCGTCGAAGACGCCGAACACCTCGGGTTGGTCGACGGCGGCCGGGCCCGGATCACGACCGCGGCCGGCAGCGCCGAAGCGAGCGTCGAGATAAGCGAGGCGATGCTTCCCGGCCACGCGTCACTGCCCAACGGCTATGGCCTGGATTTCGTCGACGATGACGGCGCAGTTCAGGTTCCCGGTGTCGCCCCCAATGCGCTGACCTCGACCGAGTGGCGTGACGATTATGCCGGTACGCCATGGCACAAGCATGTCCCGGCCCGGCTTGAGGCTGTGCCGGCGACCTAGTCAATCACCGGAACGAGCAGTCGGGCAGCGTGATCCGGGCCCCAGTGCAGTGTGCACTTGCAGCGTGGACCGGGCTCGTACGCTGAGGGGAACTGACCAGTGAGCGGGTTGCGGGGCCACATCCATCGGCCCGCCACGACAAGCCGAAGCTGCTCACCGGCGCGAAACAGCGTCGCCGACGGTCCGAGCGGGATATCGACTTGCACGATCTGCCCCCGGTGCACAGGGTGACGCCGGTCCAGGGCGGGTAGCGGCTCAAACGGCCGGGAGCGGGCCTCATCGAGTGCCCGCATTGATGCCTTCAACCATCCGCTGGTGATCCGGTCGCGCCCAAAGCCGTAGGAGCCTTCGAACGGGACATACTCTCGGCCACGCCACTTTTCGACACCGGCAAACAGATCCACGTCATCGCCGTGATCGACTTCGACGAATAGCCGCACCGCCATCGGTCCGGTGATTTCGGTGCTGACGTCCAGTGTTAAGCCGAATCGTGCTCCGCCCGAACGGGTATCGAAGGTGATCGAGCCCGCTCGGTCGGGGGCCGAAGGCCTTAGTCCGGCGTCGCCGAGGTAAAGGGCCGTCCAACTGGTCGACTCGAGCGGCCAGCTGCTTTCGTCGCGGACCTCGACGATATGGTCGCGGTCTTCGCGGACCTCCAGGCGAACCGACGGCTGCGACGGGCCCGTCCCACTGCGGAGATGCTGGTCGAGGAACGCCAATTGGGTGTCGAGCGCCGAGGGGGAATAGAACGTTGCCCACTTGCCGCCGCGATGGGTGTAGAGATGACGCTCGGGCGAACTGATCTGGTCGAAGGCGCGCATCGCCCCTCGGCTGTGCAGGTTGTTGTCGGAGAAGCTGCCGCAAATCAGAGCCGGCACTTCGATTTTCGGCAAGTCGGGCGCCAGCGACTGCCACCATTCGTCGCGCAACGGTCTTTTGGCGGCTTCGTCCTTCAGGTTGTACT
>Ga0335075_10008888_pt1 | contig 15369 bp, 15 predicted proteins | sample Lox_Sample_24_FD_206723 | JGI IMG/M metagenome (GOLD analysis project Ga0335075, IMG submission 206723) | Soil microbial communities from Loxahatchee National Wildlife Refuge, Florida, United States - Lox_Sample_2.4 | ecosystem: Environmental > Terrestrial > Soil > Wetlands | place: USA... | reverse complement strand
ATTCTCGAAAACAAACTCTCCGCTGGCACCGGAAATGGTAGTAAACTGCTCGTTCTCGTCGAGCGACTGTGCCGTGATCTGCGCTCCGGGGATCACGGCGCCAGTTTTGTCCTGCACCGTGCCGAGAATGGTCCCAAAGGTAGACTGTGCGCGCGCCGCGACAATGCCGCAGAGGAGACAAATCAAGACAAGCGCAGACGAATAGCCGCGGTACCGCCTTCGAGGAGGGTAGGCATTCTGATCTGTCTGGGAAATGAGCTTCGTACTGGCCCTCGGTAAAATCCTCGACTTGATGAATAGGCGCTCCAAATGAGTGCGTAGCGCTGCGTGCGTAACAATCGAGCCACTATGAGTCGCGAGATCGTGCTTGACCATGTTCACTCCTCCTGTTACTCGTGAAAAAGCCTCGGCCTGGCAACAGTAGACAAACAAAGAGATAAGGGCGGCATTAGTGAGGATGTACTTTTACGAATTCCTTACGAAATTCGAAAGATTCCATACGGAGAGACGCGACTAACCTAGCCGGTGCTGGTGGGTCTCTAGTTTCGGATGGAAGAATGCTCAGTCGCTCTGCAAGGCCGGCACTTATGCCATTTTTATGAACCCGAGTCTATGCTGATCTGGTTCTCAAATGGTTTGGGCGCAATCAGTGAGGCGATTACTGAGAATCGTTGCGGCTGCGTTATTGGTGGCCGGCGTTACGTGTCTGGCCTGGTGGCTGCACGCCGAAGCATTCGTTTCGGGATTCCTCTACTTACTTGTTTTGATTCCGCTCGCTTTCAGATGGGGGCTTCTCGAGGCAACCGTAGCTTCGATCTTGGCAGCTTTATGTCTGGATTACTTCTTTACGCTGCCGCATTTTTCGTTGTACATGTCCGATGCGCAGAACTGGGTTGCCCTGGCTGAATTCGAGGGCGTCGTGTTGGTCGTGAGCGGTCTGGCACAGCAGTTGAGTCGGCAGGCTGTGGAAGTGGCTGCCCGGGAAGAATGTGTCGATCGACTCTATGCACTGAGCAAAGGCCTTCTTCACGTCGAACGGCGAGAATCCGTGAGTGCCGAATTGACCCGCCTGATTATCCAGATTTTTGGGTTTCGTGAAGCCATTGTGTGGAATCCGGTAGAGGATCGGGACGGCGCCGGGAGCGCCGAGATCGCTACCGAGGAGCTTCGCGCCGTGTTTGAAAATGGCAATTCCCTGGATGATGCCGAGCAAGGCCGATTTGTCCGTCCGTTGTTCATGCGGGAGCATCGCCTGGGCGCACTCTTCGTGGCCGCCGATCGAGGGAAGCTGGATACGCGCACAGTCGACGCAATCGCGTCGCTTTCCGCCATAGCACTGGAGCGGGAGCACCTGTTTCTGGCAGAGAGCCGCGCGGAGGCATCGCGGCAATGCGAACAATTGCGATCCACGGTAATGGATGGTCTGGCACACGCGTATAAAACACCCCTGACCACAATCCAGGCGGCCGGCTCAGGGCTGCTTGAAATCGATCGCCTGGGTGAGGTCGAACGCGAGCTTGTTTTGGACATTATTCGGGAGACGGAGCAACTGGCAGCTCTCACAGACCAATCCCTGACAACGGCCTGCCTTGAGGCGAAACATCTAAAACCACAACCCGAGAGCATTGCCCTCGATTCCTTTCTGCGAAAGGACTGGTCGCTCTTCGCCGATGGAATGAAGAACCGCGGTCTTGAGATACAATCTGGCGCACCCGGCCACATTGTGTGGGCCGATCCGAAACTGCTGCAGATGGCGCTGGTGCAGCTTCTCGATAACGCTTCAAAATATGCCACTCCCGATTCATCGATTTCACTGCGGGTCGATGTGACGGCTTCAGAGACGGTCCTTGGCGTGCATAACTGTGGCTCCTACATTTCCCCTGAGGAAGAGACGCAGATATTCAACCGGTGTTATCGTTCGCCGCAAGGCCGCTTGCGCACACCTGGGACCGGCATTGGTTTGGCTGTTTCGAAGCAGATCGCCGAGGCTCACCAATGGCGGGTGTGGGTGGAAAGCGATCGCGAAGAAGGGACTACATTCTTCCTGAGCTTGCCGCACGTCACGGAGGAAGGTAAATGACTCTCGAGAACGGGGCAGTACTGTTGGCGGAGGACAACACCTCACTGCGGCGCACCCTGTGCAACACGCTTGCGGCCCTGGATTTTGACGTGGCCGCGGCGAGTACCGGCGAGGAGGCTTTGAGCCGCTTACGCTTGACCTCCTATGACCTCGTGCTCCTGGACATCAACATGCCTGGAATCGGAGGAGTTGAAACTTGCAGGCGCATTCGAAAGATATACACCCGGCTGCCTATCTTCATGCTGACGGTGCGGAACAGCGAAGACGATAAGGTGCACGCTCTCGAATCGGGGGCCGATGACTATATAACCAAGCCATTCCGAATGGGCGAGCTCACAGCACGCATGCGTTCGGCAATTCGTCGCTATCGTGCGCCAAAGGCGAATTCCGAAGAACCATTGAGAGTCGGTGAAATTGCACTCGATCGCTTGAGACAGACGGTTACCCGGGCTGGAACGGAAGTTCATCTTACGTCGCGCGAATTCACCGTGCTGCAGTTGCTGATGGAAAACGCCGGCGCTCCGCTTGCCCATGCTCAGCTCGTCTCCGGTCTGTGGGGGCCGCAAGCTTCTGAAAACCGTGAGTACCTTCGCGTCCTGATGAACAATCTTCGTAAGAAGATAGAAGACAACCCCGCAAAACCGGAGTATCTGTTGACAGAAATTCACTTCGGCTATCGCTTCTGCAAGAAATAGGTCCGGCTTGCAAGTCCCTGTTTACCAACCAGAGCAAATCCCCACGCTCGGTGACGCGGTGGCTGCAAAGACTTGCCGGAGCCGCGGGGCGGGACCGAGGCGTTGTCAGTTTTCAGGTAAGAAGGGAGCCGCTGGCGTTTGCCGCGACCGCGCTGGTTCAGGAGGGAATTATGGATGCTAAACAACGTTCGGTGATTGGCAAAGTGTTTTTTGCGGTTACGGTCGTGGACGGTGGTGGAAACCGGCGGGCAGTTGCTTGGAGCGCCGGCAGGCCCAACGTTCAGAATCCGGCAAGGGCTTGTGTCACCGGCTATGCGGAGTTAACGCAGTAGTTAATATATGAAGCCGCCTGCGGCGGGATGAGGCTGCTTCTACACCATCAAGTCTGCGTTGGCAGGATTCGAGTGTAATCGGTGGCAGCAAACGAGTATATTCGCTGGCAGGCGTGGACTATATTTTCTGGCACAATCGAGTATATTCAGCAGTCGGGAGCGTTGGGAGGTAATTGCATGCAGCGTCGACAGTTTTTACGGAGTGCGGCTCTTGCTAGCGCCTCTACGGCTTTACCGGGCCTTGCTGCCGGCCATGAACCGGAGACCTCGGCCCGCCGACCTTTGGGCAAGATTGCTTTGGAGGAGCACTTCATAGTCCCCGATTTCATGGACTATTTCGCCGAAACGTACCCGAACATCAGCGCCGATATCGCCAAGCTTGCGCCCAGCGCCCTCATGGATTTCGGTGACCGGCGTCTGGCCGTAATGGACGAGAATGGGATTGACTTCGTCGTACTTTCGCTCGCCGGTCCCGGCGTGCAGATTGAAAAGGATGCTGCGATTGCCGAACGCATGGCGCGTTCCGTAAACGACTTTCTCGCCGCCGAAATCCAAAAACGTCCTACTCGTTACGGCGGATTCGCGCATTTGGCCATGCAGAATCCTTCTCACGCCGCCGACGAACTCGAACGCTGTGTCCGGGATCTGGGTTTTCAAGGCGCCATGATCAACGGGCAGACCAACGGTGAATATCTCGATCTCGACAAGTACTCTATATTCTGGGAGCGCGTGGATGCACTTGAAGTGCCCGTTTATCTTCATCCGGCCAACCCTGTCGATCACCCCACCACCTTCTCCGGCCACTCCGAGCTATGGGGCCCGGTGTGCAGCTGGGCGTTTGAAACCGCAACGCATGCGTTGCGGCTGGTCTTCGCAGGCGTCTTCGAACGCTATCCCCAAGCCCGACTCATTTTGGGGCACGGCGGCGAAACCCTGCCTTTCAGCCTGTGGCGTTTCGACAGCCGTTGGTTGGTCTGCAATCGAGGAGGCCGAACACTTCTCAGTCCGCCTTCCTTCTACATCCGGCGCAATATTGCTGTCACGACTTCCGGCATGTGCTCGGAGCAGCCTCTGCGCTGCTGCCTTGATGCCATAGGTGGGGAGAACGTCATGTTCTCCATCGACTATCCCTTCGAGAAGACCGATCTTGCTGCGCGATTTATTGAAACCGCAAGTATCTCCGAAGCAGAGCGGACGCAGGTCGCCTCAGCCAACGCCACTCGCGTTCTTCACCTTGATCGCCGCCGCGCTGTCGGCGCATAGGGCTTTCACCTGCAAACCACGCATTCACCGAGAGTGTGCGCGTCCGGCCGCCCGCGTCGCGGGCGGGAGGGGATCCAGCAAATCGATTGCGCTTGCGGCCCGAGGTTCTGAATTCCGACGGGGTCCAGATGCCCAGCGGCAATGGACCCAACCCAGTCCCTGAATCCGGCAAGCGCCCGTACGACCGGCCATGGTCGCTTTACAAAGTAAGCAACTTCGGCAGATAGGATCACCCAGCGGTTGTCCGAATCGCGGATACTGGCCTCCCGATACAAAATTAGGCTGAACGAGCGGTTTGGCGATTTCGCATCAATTGGGCGGGATTTAAAAAAGCCCGGGCGCAGCAATCATCCAAGGCTGGCGCGTTTCAGTCTGTTCGCAGAGCGCGCATTGGCTCCACGGAAGCGGCGCGCCGCGCCGGTAACAAGGCGGCAACCGCACCCACTGCGGCGAGAAAAGCAGTGGCTCCTGCGTAGATCAGCGGACTCATCACATTCTGTCCAGCAAGGGTCACACCACCGCCCATTGCCGAATCGGTAAACGAAAGAGAAGCGATGCTGCGCGAACAGGCGAGAGCCAATACCATCCCCACTGCCAGTCCGACACCGGTCAGGATCAAAGCCTGCCACTCCACCATTCCGAGCACATCAATCCGGCGAGCGCCGAGCACCATCCGGATTCCGATTTCCTGCGTTCGTTGAACCACAGCATATGCCATCACGCTGTAGAGTCCTAATGCAGCCAGCAATACGGCCAGCGCTCCCAGGACCATCAACAGCGTTGCCGCCAGCTTCTGCGGATAGAGGGTTGCCCCAACGGACTCCCGGAGAGGCATGGCGTCGAAGACAGCCAGATTCGGGTCGATCTCGCGGACCTTGTTCCGTAGAATGGGCAGCATGGCATCAGGATCTCCATGGACTCTCACATAGAAAGCCAACTGCATGTCGGCCCGATAAATCTGCCGAAACGGCACATAGAAATAGGGCGTGGGCGATTCACCCAGATAGTTATATTTGCTGTCTTTCGCTTCGCCGATCACCGTAAACCACTCTCCAAACCCGCGCACATGGCGCCCGATCGGATTCTGGCCCGCAAAAAAGCGTTGCGTAAAGGTCTGGTTCACAATCATTACCGGCTCTGATTTTTCATTGTCCTGTTCAGTAAAGTTCCGCCCCGTTATCAGTGGAATTCGCATCAGCTTCAGGTACTCCGGTGACACAACATTGCGGAATATCTTCATGTTCTCGCCCAGAGCGGGGACATAGCCACGCACTTGCAAGTCTTCCCACCAACTGGGCTCCAAACTGAGCGGTATGCCGTCCGACCACGCGACATCTACGACACCCGGCGCCGACATCATCTTCTCGCCGAGTTGCCGGCAGAACTCCTTCCGTTGTTCCAGGTTGTAGCCGTTGGTGGCGAGATAGAACTGAGTCAGAAGCACATGATTCGGATCGAATCCCGGATTGATCCCGCGCGCTTCCTCGAAAGCCTGAACAAACAGACCCGCACTGACAAGTGCCACGAGTGCGAGCGCAACTTCGGAGATGACTAGAATTGACCGCAGCCGATGCCGCCGACGCCCCGCTACTCCGCTTCTCCCACCTTCATTGATTCTGGCGGTGAGTTCCGTGCGACCGGACTGCAGTGCAGGCACCACTCCAGCAGAAACCGTTGCCAATACGCAAAGGCCTGCCGTAAAGATAAGCACGTGGAGATTCAGGTGCGTGTTCAGATCCACCGTTAGCTGGCCTGGAGGCATGAGAAGCTGAAGGGTCCGGCTCAGCCAGGGAACGGAGACGATTCCCAGTGCTGCTCCGATTCCGGTCAGCAGCAGGATTTCCGTCAATACCTGCCGGATCAGCCTCCAACGGCCCGCACCCAACGCGAGACGGGTGCTGAATTCTCTTTCTCGCGCCGTGGCCCGTGCCAGTAAAAGGCTCGCGACGTTCGCGCACACGATCAGCAACAACAATATGCTGATACCCATCAATATCCGCAGCGGCCCGGCCAGAAGGCCCTGCGGTCCAAACGGCGATTCCGAAAGCGGCAGCAGAGCAGCCCCCATTTCCTGGTCCATGTCGGCATCGGCTACCGCCATCCGTCCGGTCAGTGCGGTCAGTTCTTCTTGTGCCTGTCCGAGCGTGACACCCGTTTTCAGCCGTGCAATGGCCAGCATATTCCGGTTCCCGCGATCACGCAGCATCCAGGCGTCAACGCCGTTCAGCATCGGCTGCTCCATGTAAGGCACCCACAGATCGTAGGCTTCAGCCGTCAGCGACCCGTGGAAGTCGGGCGGTGCAACCCCAATGATGGTTAGCTCATGAGAGTTGACCCGTATTGTTCTCCCTACGACCCGTGGATCGGATCCATAGTGGGTCCGCCAAAAGCGATCGCTGATGACTGCCACAGGATAAGCGCTCGGCTTGTCGCCATACTCAGCGGTAGAAAACATGCGGCCCAACTCGGGTTTCACACCAAGGACCGCAAAGAAGTCTCCTGAGACCAGTTCTCCCCATACCCGCTCTGCACGCTCCTCTTTTCCTACGCTGAGAGCTGCCGGGCGAGCCACCGCTACACCCTCTACAAGCCTTAGACGGTCGCGGAAGTCCTGATAGTCGGGATAAGAAATCGGCACATACGCATGATTCGCCGTCGTGGAGACCAGAGCGACAAGGCTCTGAGGTTGGGTCACCCCATCAAGCGGGCGCAGCAGGATCTGATCCATCCAGTCGAATGCAGTCGTGCTGGCGCCAATCCCAACGGCTAGCATCAGGACTACCAGAATCGCAAATCCAGGATTGCGCGCCATCATCCGCAGTCCGTAGCGCACATCTTGCCACAGGCTTTCGGGACCTGCGCTTGCGCGGCGGTCCCGCACCGCTTGCTTGACCTGCTCCACTCCGCCAAATTCCACAAACGCGGACCTGCGCGCCTCCGATGGCGACATACCGGCGGCAACCTTTTCATCCGTGAGCATTTCGACATACGCACGAAGCTCACCGTCGAGATCATTCTCTGCTTTCCGGCGAAACGCCAGATTTCGGATTATCGACCAGATGCGCGCTCCAGGGTTCATCGTTCGGCTCCTATGTCGCCTTCAGGGCGCTGGTCATCGCTGCAGCAACCTTTGTCCACTGTGCGGTTTCCTCGCCAAGCTGCCGCTGCCCGGTTCTGGTCAGCCGATAGTACCTGGCGCGCCGGTTATTCTCTGACTCTCCCCAGGAGGAGGACAGCCACCCAGCCTCTTCCATCCGGTGCAACGCCGGAAACAACGAGCCTGGCTTAACCTGAAATGTCCCCTGCGTAATCTGCTCAATGCGCCGCGAAACCCCCAGCCCGTGGAGTTCCCGCTGACCGATTGCCTTAAGAATGAGCAGGTCAAGAGTACCCTGAAGAAGATTTGACTGCCGCGAATCCACGTGTGTCTCCCTATCGAACCTCTATAGGAATACAACATCTCCTATAGATTGTCAATAGGAAGAATCAGCCTGCAGACCTCTTCGCGGAGATGTGATATGAGGAACGGCGTTGAGGTGCCTATTGGTCATGCGCACTTGTGACTATAAGACCCGATCACCTCGTGATCATGACGCTTCGAAATGACGCAATCAGCCCAACCAACTCATTGACATGGTTCCGGCCGGTTCATCGCCACGGGTGCCCCTTGGATCTGGGAGACCGTGGTGAAAAGCCGGCAAACGTGGCACTAGCCCGCAGGGTATTGCTTCCGCCAGAGCGGCTCATCTGTTAACTACTATGTAATCTCTCCATCGGCGGTTGTTGGCTCGCAACCTAGCGACAGGTTATGCTTGGCGAGAGGTCTTGAACTCTGTTTAGGTAGGTCTTACACCGGTCACGCAGAGGCGCAATGCTGTTTGTTAATTGGTGGCTCGTGGGCGAGGCGACGCTGGCTCTGCTCAAGATCGCATCGGGTGTCATTGGTTTCGCGAAAGCGGGGAAACTGTCCGGCAAATGGGCGATTTGGAATCCGTGCCCTGTGTTGCCTGTGGCCGCGGTGGGCACTCTCCCTGGATTGCTTCTGATGCTTACGACCGTGTCTGGATGTGAAAGCGCTTCCGAACCGATCTACTCACTATCTGGGCAGGTGACGGGCGTCCACACGGTTTCGATGAAACCGCCGGGACTGGCACGCTGAGCCTGCTGGTTACGGCCAATTGGCGCGATGGCTGGTGACACGACCGTCCGATCGCTAAACTCTCCTTCGCATTTCAAACTGAACCGTTCAGTATACAAACCGCAGTCCCAATCACTCACCGGAGGTCCCATTGATCCGCGTCCAGAACCTCGTGAAGTCCTTCGGCTCCTTCACCGCCGTCAACGACGTCTCCTTCGAGGTAGCCGCCGGCGAGATTTTCGCCTTCCTCGGCCCCAACGGAGCCGGCAAAACCACCACCATCAAGATGCTCACCACCCTGCTTAGGCCTACCAGCGGCTCCATAGAGCTTGACGGTCTCGACCCTCAACGGCGCCAGCACGAAGCGCGCCGCCGCTTCGGCATCGTCTTTCAGGACCCCTCGCTCGACCAAGACCTTACTGCTTGGGAGAACATGCAGATCCACGGCGTGCTCTACGGTGTACCGGCAAAAGTCGGCCGCCAACGCTCCGAGGAGCTCCTCAAGCTCTTTGAGCTCTGGGAGCGCCGCAACGACCAGGTCAAGAAGTTCTCCGGCGGCATGAAGCGCCGTCTCGAAATCGCCCGCGGCTTTCTCCATACCCCGCGAATCCTGTTCCTCGACGAGCCCACCCTCGGCCTCGACCCACAGTCCCGCAATCAGCTCTGGAACCACGTCAAGAGAGTGAACGAGGCGGAAAGGGTGACCGTCTTCCTCACCACCCACTACATGGATGAGGCCGACCGCGTTGCCCACCGCATCGGCGTAATCGACCACGGCAAGCTCGTCGCTCAGGGCACGCCCGCCGAAATCAAGCGACAGACCAACTCGCAATCCCTCGAAGACGCCTTCCTCGCGCTCACCGGCTCCCGCATCCGCGACGAAGACGCCAGCAGCACCGACCAGATGCGTCAATTCGCCCGCATGTGGCAGCAGAGGAGATAACCCATGAAAGCTATCTACATTCTCTGGCTGCGCGAGCTCAAGCGGTACTCGCGCTCCCGTTCTCAGGTCATTGCATCGCTCGGCCAGCCCATGCTCTACCTGCTGGTTCTCGGCTTCGGGCTTGGCCCCGTCTTCAAGCGCGCCGGCAATGGCGACTACCTCCAGTTTGTCGCCCCCGGCGTCATTGGCATGTCCGTTCTGTTCTCCAGTATTTTCTCCGGCCTCGGCCTTCTCTGGGACCGCCAGTTCGGCTTCCTCAAGGAGACTCTCGTTGCCCCTGTGTCTCGCCTGCAGATCATGATCGGCCGCACCGCCGGCGGCGCCACTGTTGCCTGCATTCAGGGGCTGCTCGTCACGGTCATCTGCCTGCTTGCCGGCTTCCGCCCTGCGAATCTTGCCACCGTGCCACTCGCGATCGGATTCATGGTGCTCATCGCGCTCATGTTCGCAGCGCTCGGCATGGCCATCGGTTCCGGCCTCCAGGATATGCAGGGGTTTCAGCTAATCATGAATTTCCTGGTGATGCCCATCTTCTTCCTCTCCGGCGCGCTCTTCCCGCTTACGGGTCTGCCGGTCATTCTCAGCTACGTCACCAAGGCCGACCCGCTCTCCTACGGCATCGACGGCATGCGCAGTGTGCTTCTCGCTCACTCCGCATTCGGCGGCCGCATCGATTTCCTGGTTCTCGTCCTCCTCTGCGCCGTCCTCATGATCTTTGGAGCGTGGCGCTTCTCCAAAATCGAAGCCTGATGGCGATGGCCGTCCCTCGTAGCGCCGAAGCTCGCGAGAACGCCCTCCACGCCGCGTATGCTCGGCTCCAAACCGGTGCCGTCGCGGCTTCAGTTGATGAGGACATCGAGCAGTGGCTGGCACAGAAACATACGCCTACTCACGGTCCGGATCGAGCGCTTTGTCAGTTGTTGAATTGGGAATTGAGCCAAAGAGCCGATCGACTTAGGCCTATGCGTGTATGCTCGGTGTGACCCCTTTGCAGGTCGATCAAAGGAATCGAACCGTGATTTTCGCCACGATGGCGACGGAAGGCCTCGGAGGGAAATGGTCATGAGAATTGGTTGTCTCCTTGCAGCAGGATTGTTAACCGCCTCCATCCTGGGCGGAGAGGCGCGCGCGCAGGAGAGCGGTCCCTATAAAGTCATCCGGATTCAACTGACGGGCGGCGAGGGCGGCTGGGACTATATCACTGCGGACCCGGACGGCCGCCATTTGTTCGTCGCGCGTTCCGGGCCGGCGGGACATATCGGCGTCTACAACCTGGGCACGCTGGAGCAGGTCGGAGACATTCTCGACGTGAGCGCGCACGGCGGCGAGGTAGACACGGAGACCGGCCACGGCTTCGCCACCTCGAACCCGGTGACCATGTTCGACGCGAACTCGTTCGCAGTGATCAAGAAGATCGATACGGGCGGCCATCCAGACGGCTATCTGAACGATACGTACAATCACCACTTCTACGTGCTGAGTCACGTGGCTCCGGAGATCACGGTGCTGGACGATAAAGATGGGAGCATCCTGGGGACCATCGATATCGGCGGCGCGCCGGAAGAGGCGGCGGCGGACGGGCATGGCAGGATCTACGTGGACATCGTGAACAAGGCGGCGATTGCGGTAATCGACGCCAACACCATGAAGATGGTGGGCAAGTACGATTTGTCGCCGCGGGGCTCGGAATGCGCGGGGCTGGCGCTGGACGCGAAGAACGGGATCCTGTTTGCGGCGTGCCGCGAGAAGAACAACATGGTGATTCTGTCCGCAGCCGACGGGCATATCATCACCGATCTGCCCATCGGCGAGGGGTGCGACGGAGTGACATTCAATCCCGCAACCATGGAGGCTGCCAGCTCGCAGGGCGATGGAACCATGACTATCATCAAGGAAGATTCGCCCTCCACGTTCCGTGTGGAGCAGACGGTGTTTACGCCGATGGGGGCGAGGACGCACACGCTGGATTCGAAGACCGGGAACCTCTACACCATCACCTCGGAGTTCGGGCCGGTGCCGAAGACTCCTCCGGCGAACCTGCCGGCGAACGCGCCCGCATGGATGCGCAGGCCGCGGCCGCCCATGATCCCTCACTCGTTCCAGATCATCGTGATCGGCAAGGGCGAGTAACTGCACGCTAAGCTCGCCAGATTTGCCGGTCCACGGTCTGGACACTCGACACCGGGCTGGTGCTGCTGCTGTTCTAGTGAACATCCACCAAAGGTCCCGATAGCCGGTCGTACGGGCCCTTGTCGGATTCTGGGCGTCGGATCGGGTGCAGGACGCCGTTTTGCGAAAAGCCCGTCCAGGTGATCCATCCTACCTCTAGACAGCAAACCGCGGTCCCTGAGCGATTTGGTCTGTTCGCAACAGCTGAGATCAGAGTTCCGCTCAACACTCACTGAAAGTCTAATCATGGGCTCACTGCCCGCGCTGCTTATTGGTCACTGGCAACTTCGGCCGTGTGCATATCAGCCAGCGGCCGAGCGTAAGCGAGCAGCTTTTCGAGGAACAGCTCAGGCTGCAAGAACATTGCAAAATGACCTGCATCTCCGATCAGTTCCATCCGCTTAGTGGGCGCTTCGAGATCGCCGAAATAGGCCTGGGCGTCTGCAGTCAAAGTCAACAGATCGTTTTCTCCCTGGAAGAGGAAGATGGGCAAATTGAAACGCGTGCCCCGTGCCCATGCATCGTATCGCACAACCTCCGGAAGCAACTGCTCCAGAGAAAAATGCATGCCTTTCACGAAGGCGCGAATATCCCGTAGAGTCCACCCTGGCGCGTACCAAACGGCATCCTTGAGCAGCTTCATCGTGCGGCGGAAGCTCGGAGGGTCGGACTTCATGGTCCATTGCGTAACCGCCGTAAAGTCCCGCGAGGTCCAGTTTGTCGCGTCTGCTCCGATCCGTTCCACCGTTCTGGCGCCTTCGACCATCCCATGCGCGCGCAGACGATCAAGAAGTTGGCGGTGACTTTGCTCTCTGCCGCGCACCATTCCAACATTCTGATCGGTGCCAATGTAGGCGTAAAACAGGCCTGGTCGGATTTGCGCGGCCTGAAGACCGAACGTGGATCCAATCGAACTCGCAAGCAGTAAAATCCGGTCCTGGTGAAGGTGCGCGCGAAGATATTCCGCAACTTCAATCGTGTCGCTGGTCAGTTGTTTCATGCTCATTTCGCCGCTGCCTCTGGATCCCATTCGCGTGAATGTTCTTCCCGCGCCGCGCTGATCCCACTGGACGAGGGTGAAGTGCTTCTCCCATGGGCGCAGGTGGGGAGTGAAGATGGAGTAGCAACTGCCTGGCCCGCCGTGCAGCACCAGCAGAACGGGGTTGTGCCGGTTTTCCCCCCGAATAGAGATCCACTGCTCGATACCGCCGATAGGGACGAAGCTTTCCTCCTTAATTCCCTGCGCACTGTCGAATTTCAAGCTCGCAATTTGCGCTCGCTGTCGAAGCTTACGGTGAATCAAAAGTGCAGCAGGCACGCTCGCGGCAAAGCACAACAGAACCGCGCAAATCATCCCAGGCATAGGGCCTCCATAACTGTGTATACTATACACAATTAACGAACCGGCACAAGGCCTACTGTAAGCGACCATTCGGGAGCTAACGTCAAGCTGGCATGGGGGCGCAGTCGCGAGATGGCAGCTAAGAAATCCAGCCAGGCAAACTCAAAGAGGCTCGAGAAACCTGCTTCAACCCGGGGACCTAAGCCATCAGTCAGTCGGGACCGAATTGCGCGTGCAGCCGTTCGGCTTGCCGATAAGGAAGGCTTGGCTGCAGTAACGATGCAGAGAATCGCACGCGAGGTCGGCCTGACTACGATGGCGCTTTATCGTTACTTTCCGGGCAAGGCCGAGATGGTCGCGCTAATGATCGATTCCGTGGCCGACTCATCCCTTCACTTTGGAAGGCCGTCGTTGCCCTGGAGCATTCGCTTGAAGAAATGGGCACAGTACTGTCTGACGATTTATCGAGACCATCGATGGTTTTTGGAAGCTACTACCGCGCGGCAAAGCCCGATCGGGCCGAACGAACTTGCGTGGATGGAAGCCGCACTCGCTATGTTGGCGGAATCGGGGCTGGAGTCAAAGAAGCGACACCATGCGTTTTTCACTCTCATTGCACACGTCCGCGGTCATGCGACCTTCGAAGACGCAGGAGCGAGCAGTGCTGCGGGAAAGGTATGGATGCGCGAGTTGACCCGAACCCTCCAGCAGGAACCAAACCGATACCCAACTTTGCTCGAAGTTCTTCGATTGGGAGCCTTCAGCGAGGACATTGCGGGGGCGTTCGACTTTGGGCTCGATTGCATCCTGGACGGAGTCCGCGCTCAGGTCAGTAATGGTACGGTGTAACCGCGTGATTCTCGAGAAAGGTGGAATTTCATCCCGCGGTCCTCACGAGTCTTCAATGAGCACATCATCGCCATGCGCGTATCCAGCCGCTGGCAGAAAACGTGGTTTGGACTGCACGCAACAGGTGACATCGGAAGCTGGCTATCGGTTTGGAAGCGATCGCGGTAAATCGAACCAAGCGAGCACGCTGTTTTCGAAGCGGGTCATGGCGCAGATTCGGTCGCCCGAGAGTGTGAGGACGTAGAGGCCAACCCCGTGGCTCACTCCGCTGGGGGTGCGCAGGTACCGGAATCATCTGGAAGCGAGGCAACTGGCGGCCGGAACCATCAATTTGCGTCTTGGCGCCGTCCGGAGGCTTGCCTATGAGGCAGCGGATTCCGGTTTGCTCAGCGCCGATCTTGCAGCCGGAATTCACCGCGTGCATGGGGTAAGGAAACTCGGCGTCCGTCTGGGTAACCGGCTCACAGCGGGTCAAGGCAAGGCGCTCTGGCAGGCACCGGACACCCAACGGCTCAAAGGCAAGCGTGACAGAGCGCTGCTTGCGCTTTTGCTGGCCTGTGGACTGCGAAGGCGTGAGGTAACCACGCTCAGACTGCGTGATCTCGAACAACGTGAAGACCATTGGGCGATTGTCGATATGGTTGGCAAGGGTGGTCACATCCGGACGGTTCCGATTCCCGACTGGGTTCGAGAGCAACTGCAAGACTGGATTATGGCCGCCTGCATTCAAGACGGGAAGATCTTCAGGAAAGTCGACAGACTGGATCGGATCTGGGGAGAGGGGCTTTCCGTGAAAGCCATCTGGCACATTGTGAAGGACTCCGCCAAGCAAGCGGGACTTCCGAACATTGCGCCTCATGACCTTCGTCGCAGCTGCGCTCGTTTGTGCCAAACTGCGGGCGGAGAACTTGAACAGATCCAATTTTTGCTCGGGCATGTTTCGATTCAGACTACGGAGCGCCACCTGGGAAGCAAACAGCGCATTCGCTGCGCGGTGAATGACCACATCGGGATTGAGCCAAACCCCTGACACGTTGTGACGACGGTGTTCTGCGCTGCGGAGAATCAGACCGATCTTTTGTGGTCGCGGTCCAACGAGATCGCCTCCCGTCAGAAGTCCCTTGTTTCGCTGGAGGTGGTCCGAATGTTGCTCAAAAAGTAATCTCTCGACGGGCGGTTAACCGCTCAGAAGTGGCTGCTCCATCAGAGCATCAATGAGCGCCGAGTCACTCGTCCAGCCTGAATTTGTATCGAGAAGCCAGTGTCCCGCGATTCGGACAACCGCTGGGTGATCCTTTCTGCCGAAGTTGCTTACTTTTTAACGCGACGATGGGCGGTCGTTCGGGCGTTACGCGATTATTAGAGCCACGAAGTCTTCGCTGCTCGTTGAGTCACTTGATATGTGCTTCCTTCAAGAGCCCCGTCGCGAAATACAGCGCCTATCAAAAGGAGAAAGGGGTTCAGTTCCCCGTAAGCAGCGCTTTGCGATATGAACTGCACTCGCCACAGAGCAAGTTTAGTTCTGTCGCCGCGGAGTTCTTGATTTCCGCGGACTCCG
>Ga0335075_10008887_pt1 | contig 15369 bp, 15 predicted proteins | sample Lox_Sample_24_FD_206723 | JGI IMG/M metagenome (GOLD analysis project Ga0335075, IMG submission 206723) | Soil microbial communities from Loxahatchee National Wildlife Refuge, Florida, United States - Lox_Sample_2.4 | ecosystem: Environmental > Terrestrial > Soil > Wetlands | place: USA... | reverse complement strand
TCGAACTTCGAACGCGTCGTCGACGGCTTCCTCGCCGGATTGCCGTACGACACCTTGGTACCGGCGATCCAGAAAACCAACACCACCATCGACGTGCCGATCGTCGATCTGGGATTCACCGCGGAGGCGCCATGACCACTCGATGGGATCACTCCGTCGACCTGCTCATTGCCGGAAGCGGGGGAGGCGGGATGGTGGCCGGGCTCGCCGCGCTCGACTGCGGGCTGGAGCCGCTGATCGTCGAAAAGCAAGGGCTGGTCGGCGGTTCGACGGGACTGTCGGGCGGCATCGTCTGGTTGCCCAACAATCCGCTCATGCGGGCGGACGGCATCGCGGACTCGCACGAGGACGGGCTTGCCTACCTGGCCGACGTGGTCGGCGACGTCGGCGCGCCCTCGTCACCGGAGCGCCGGGAGATGTTCCTCACCGCGGGCTACGAGATGATCAATTTCCTGATCCGCAAGGGCGTCCAGCTGATCCGGTGCGAGGGCTGGAGCGATTACTACCCGAACCATAAGGGCGGCAACGAAGTTGGCCGCGCGGTTGAGGGAGTTCCGTTCGACGCTGCCGAGCTGGGCAGCTGGAGCGACAAGGTGCAGCCGCCGCTGGCCAAGAACTACGGGTATGCGGTGCTGACGAACGAACTTCGTTCGGTTCAGTATTTCAACCGTGCGCCCCGTGCCTTCGCGGTGGCCACCAAGGTGTTCCTGCGCACTGCGGCGGCCCGGGCCCGTCGGCGCCAGATCCTCACCAACGGTGCCTCGCTGATCGCCCAGATGCTCAAAGCGCTGATGGATCTCAGCGGCGGCCAGCCACCGCTGTGGATCAACGCCGCGATGGACGACCTGATCGTCGAAGACGGCCGAGTGGTCGGTGCGCGCATCGTCCGCGACGGCACACCGCGCAATGTCGAGGCGCGCAAGGGCGTCCTGTTGGCTGCCGGCGGATTCGGGCACAACGCCGAGATGCGGCGGCGTTACAGCGGCGACCAACCCAACGAGGCCAAGTGGTCGATCGCCAACGCGGGTGATACCGGCGAGGTACTGCAGACCGCGATGCGGCTGGGCGCAAAGACTGATCTGCTTGACGAAGCATGGTGGCTGCCTTCGGTTTTCATCGCCAATGGCGGGGCTGTCGCCGCATCGCTGGGCTCGGGACGTCAGCGACCCGGGGCCATCTATGTGGATTCGACGGGCAGAAGGTTTTGCAACGAGTCGAACTCCTACGTGGAGGTCGGCAAGGCGATGTACGCCAACAAAGCGGTGCCGTGCTGGATGATCTTCGACGACGGATACGTGCGCAGGTACGTCACGAGTGCCAGCCCACTGAAGTTTTGGCAGCGCAACCAGCAGCTGCCGCCCGAGCTGATCGAGTCCGGTGCGGTCAAACGCGCCGACAGCATCGAAGAGCTGGCACGCCAGATCGAGCTTCCTGCAGACGAACTGAGGCATACGATCCAGCGCTTCAACCAGTTTGCGGCCAAAGGTTTGGATCCCGACTTCGGGCGCGGGCAGTCGGCGTACAACGACTGCCTGGGTGATCCGGGGTATCGGCCTAACGCCGCCGTCGGCCCGCTGGATAGAGCGCCGTTCTATGCGACGCGGGTGCTACCAGCCGACGTCGGGACATGCGGCGGCGTGATCACCAACGAGTACGCACAGGTTCTCGACGAGAAGGACCAGGTGATCGACGGCCTGTACGCCACCGGTAACACGACTGCGACCGTGATGGGCCGCACCTATCCCGGCGCCGGCGCGAGCATCGCCAGCTCGATGGTGTTCGGCTACGTCGCCGCGCGGCATGCGGCAGGGCGCAAGCTTGCCGGCGAGCGGAGCCGTTAACTGGGCGAGCAGACGCAAAAGCCCCTAATTTGGTGCCCAAATGGGTACTTTTGCGTCTGCTCGCGCTATTGACTGTCGCCCCCGGCTTCGTCGCGGTCCACGAAATCTTTTGGCTTCAAGCCTGATTGCATGAGCTCGGCTCGGCGGGCTTGAACGTCGGACGCCGCGCCGACCATGTTGGTCAAGATGTGACTGACCTGAAGGTGCACCCGCATCCCCATCAACTCATAGGCCCGCTTGACATTGTTCTTCACCGCCATCAACGTGGTCAGCGGGATCTGCGCGATCTTGTGCGCCATCTCCTCGACGACGTCCTCGAGATCCTCGCGCGGAACCACCTTGTTGAGCAGCCCCCAGTCGAGCGCTTCGGATGCCGACAGCGTCGGCGCCAGCAGCAGCCAGTCCATGGTGCGATGCCAATTCATCAGCAGCCAGGGCTCGATCATGGTGTGCCCGCCGGGTTCACCGAGGCTCTGCGCAAGCGGCATCTGAAAATACGCGTCTTCGGACGCGACGCAGAAGTCGGTCAGCAGGCCCAGATAGATCCCACCACCCATGCAATAGCCATGAATTTGGGAGATCGTCGGCTTCGGGAATTCCCACAGGTACAGCGTCGGCCACAAAAACAGGTCGGCGGTGCCTTTGTAGAGATCCTCGAAGGTGTCGCCGAAGTCCGGATATGGATTCTCGTCGGGACCCCAGCGCGCCACGTGGCCACCGCAGAAGCCCTTGCCGTTGGCCTTCAGGATCACCACTTTGATCTCGCGATCGCGGTCGGCCTCGTGCAGACACTCATCGACTTCCTGCACCAGCGTGGCGTCTTTGGTGTTGGCCTTGTCGATGCGGTTGAGAATGATCCGCGCAATCGGCGGTTCACGCTCATAGATGACCGCTTCCAGGACGCGCCGCTCCATCCCGGTGACATTACCGGACACCGCCTTAACGGAATTCGATTAATGGTTGCGCGACGTTTGCAGGAGGAGTGAAGTGTATTCAGAAGCGCTCGGCGCTCCGATACGGCAATCCACGAGGACCGCCACGGTCCAGATCCTGATACCGAATGGAACGCTTATGACGACCCCTTCAGAACGAGCAGCACAGTTGGAACTGGTGGCGCGCCTTAAGTCGTCCTACCCAGAACTCCCGGACGCACCCACGCCCGATCTCATCGATCACGCTCGATTCACCGCCTATACGAAGACCCCGCACGATGTCGGTGGTGAGCCGGACGCGCCCGTGAAATTCGAGAACAAGCAGTACGAGATGTGGGAAGAAAACACCTACGTGATGTGTGAGGTTCTCGGCTGGCGTGGGATCTGGTTGTCCGAGGAACGGCGTCGGATGGGCAACGTCGACCTGGGCCGCACTATCTACCTCGGCCTGCCCTACTACGGGCGCTGGCTGCTGGCCGTCGCGCGCGTACTCGTCGAAAAGCACCACATCGGTCTGAGTGAATTGGCCGAACGCATGGCGCAGGTAAAGGCACGGTATGCGGACGGCTTGCGGAGAAAGCCCTTGGAGGCCAGGCCTAAGTTCGAAGGCGACCCTTCCACGGTCAAACGTAACCGGCACCACACGCACGCGGTCGGCAAGGGCGACCCCCAAGTCTTTGCCGGGCAAGCCGGCGAGCCGAAGTTCAAGGTCGGTGACCGGGTCGTGGTGCGAGACATTCCCGTGCTGCTCTACACCCGCACCCAAGAGTACGTTCGTGGCGCGACGGGGGAGATCGCGGTTGTTTCCTACGAAAGCCCCGCCGCCGAGGACGAGACTTGGGACGGCCCCGACCAGAAACCCGAGTGGTTCTACATCGTGCGGTTCAACCTTTCCGAGTTATGGCACGGCTATACCGGCCCCGGCAACGACACCCTGCAGACCGAGATCCCGGAGCGGTGGCTCATGGCGGCGTCCGACTGACTTCATCACTTCATCCTGAAAGGGCCAGGCAATGACCGATCACGATCACGACCACGACCGCACCGCCGCGCCGATGGTCGACGAGATCACCGACTTCGAAGTCTTGGAGATCGCGCTTCGCGAATTATGCATCGAGAAGGGGCTTTTCACCGCTGAGGAGCATCGCCACTTCACCGAGTTCGCTGAGCAGATCGGTCCAACTCCCGCCGCGCATCTGGTGGCGCGTTCTTGGGTTGATCCTGAGTTCAAAAGACTGGTCCTCGCAGACCCGCTGGCCGCCAGTAAGGAAGTTGGCGTTGACTGGTTGCAACCCACGGGTTTCGGGACACCGAGCGATTTCACCGCGTTCCACGTGTTGGAAGACACGCCAACCCTGCACCACGTCATTGTGTGCACGTTGTGTTCCTGCTATCCGCGTCCGATACTGGGCAACTCACCGGAGTGGTACCGCACGCCCAACTTCCGTCGTCGCATAGTGCGCTGGCCGCGACAAGTGCTGGCGGAGTTCGGCTTATATTTGCCGGAGGATGTCGAAATCCGGGTGGAGGACTCGAACCAAAAGCACCGTTTCATGGTGATGCCGGTGCGTCCCGACGGAACCGATGGCTGGACCGAGGATCAACTGGTCGAAATCATTACGCGCGATTGCCTGATCGGTGTCGCGTTGCCGAAGGTTGGTGTGACAACCAACGCGGTGACCGATACCCGCCCGGCTGTTCATCCTGCTGACCAGTAAGCGGGGGATGACCGGTGAGCAACCTTGACAATCCAGATCGGGCCGAGGGTCCTTCGATCGCACCGTTGGCGAAAATTGTCGAAAGAAACCAGGTCTGGGGGCGCATGGCGGCAAAGTATGGCGTTGACAACCCGGTGCCACCGTGGCAGACGAGCCTCGACGGGCTCTGTGACGCACTGGACCAAAGCAGTTGCAGCACAGCGCTACTCACCGTTGACCGGCGCAACGACGAGGACGAGCTGTCGGTAACGGTTTACTCCGGCCTGCCATACCCGGAGAGCCGGTTGGTTGCGCTTGCACACTCGCTGATACGGCGCGGGCTCATCGACGAGGCCGAGCTCGCGCAGCGACTGGCAGATGTGCGGGCCAGGCTGGAAGCCTGACCACTACGCGTTGGCCGGCGCGGACACCTTCATCAGCTTCATCAGGTTGCCGCCCATGATCTTGGCGACGTCCTCTTCATTGAAGTCGGTGAGCTCGTCGACGAAGGAGATGGGGTCCTTCAGGCCCTCGGGATGCGGCCAGTCGGATCCGAACAGCACTCGGTCGGTGCCGACCATGTTGACGATCTCGGTGAACCGGTCTTCCCAGAACGGGGTGATGTAGACGCAGCGCTTGAACGCCTCGACCGGGTCCTCGCTGAACGACTGCGGCATCTTCTTGTAAACGCCCTTGAGGCCTTTGAACAGATCCGGCACCCAGTCGGCGCCGTTTTCGATCGACAGGATCCGCAGCTCCGGGTTGCGCGACAGCGCGCCGTGGCACACCAGCGCACCCATTGCGTCCAAGATCGGCCGGTGGCCCAACGCGAAGCTGCGGAAGGGGGTCGGCTTGAACGGCAGGAACTCGTCGCCGGGCTCCCAGACGTTCGCGAATTCGGAGTAGCCACTGTCCGAGGCGTGCATCGAGACGGGGAGCTCGGCTTTGATGCAGGCCTGCCAGAACGGGTCGAATTCCTCGAGTCCGAATGAGCGGCTGCCGCGGTAGCCGGGCACCGGGGCCGGGCGGACAAGGACGGTGCGCGCGCCGCGCTCCAGGACCCATTCGAGTTCTTCGAGCGCGCGCTCGACGATGGGCAGGGTGATCACCGGGGTGGCGAAGATGCGGTCCTTGTAGTTGAAGGACCACGTCTCGTACATCCATTGGTTGAGCGCGTGGATGACGTCGTGGGTCATCTCCGGGTCGTCCTTCATGCGCTCTTCGACCAGGCTGGCCAGGGTGGGGAACATCAGCGCATAGTCGATGCCGAGCTCGTCCATGACCTCCAGCCGCGGCGCAGGCTCGCGGAAAGCCGGGATGGCCTTCATCGGCTCGCCAAGGATTTCGCGGTAGGTTTTGCCCTGCGCGCCGTTGCGGAAGTAGTCCTCCTGGGCGCCGGGTTTGGCCACCTTCTCGAATGTCGGGTTGGGGATGTATTCACTGATGTGGCCGCGCACCACGATCTTGGTGCGACCGCGGACCTGCACGTAGTCGATCACGTTCTTGCGGTTGTCCGGCAAGAACTTGGTCAGGGCTTCCTGCGGTTCGTACATGTGGTTGTCGGCGTCGAACACCGGGAAGGAAAGCTCGCGAGACGGCATGGCGATCTCCTTGCAGAAGTCTTGTTTTTCGGTAGCGGTAATGACGTTACCACTTCTGTGCAACAAGCTGTAATCGGGGCCGGGACCCGTTCAGGCACGCGGCCAATCGGGAAGCTTCGGGGTCGCCCCGTTGATCACGGCGAAGTTCACCGTCGCCGTCGCGAGCAACGCTTCGTCCTCGTCGCCCTCGCCGTAGACGTCGATCTGCATCACCATCGCGCGCCGGCCGCTGCGCAGCATCCGCGGCACCGCGTACGCCGAACCCTGCCGGATCGGTCGCAGGTAGCGGATGAAGAGGTCGGCAGTCGTCATCGTGGTGCCGTCCTGCAGGTAGTCCAGCCCGAACTGTCCGCCCGCGACGTCGACGAGCGTGGCGACCAGCCCACCCTGCAGAGCGCCGGACGTGTTGACCACCTGTGGGCTGACCGGCATCGTCATCGCGAATTCGCCATTGCGGGCGCCCGGTCGCATTCCGATCTGGTTGAACAGCTCACTGAGTGTCGGCGGTGCCACGGGCACGCCGTCGTCGGCGCCCAGCGCGCGGACGCAGAAGTCGTACAGGTGGGCTGAATCGATTGGCACACCGGTCAATTCGGCTCCCAGCCAATGCAATCGCAGCGCGCCCAAGATGGTCTGCATGACGATCGCCGCGGCGGGTCCGACGTCGAGGTTGGGCCGGAAGACCCCTTCGGTGATGCCGCGCTGCACGACGTCTCGAATCAGCTCGTGCAACGGCGAGAGCACCCGGGCGTAGTCACGGGGGCGGGTTTCGGACAGGTGCTGGTTGTAGAGATTCATCGCCCGATTCAGGCTGTCCTGGGTGCTCGACTCGGGCTCCGCGCTGATCCGGTCGATGATCAGCTTGATCGCCGCAGTGCTGTCCAACCCGGTGGTCTCGGCTCGCCAGGCTTGCGCGGACTGCGCCATGGTCCGCTCCAGCAGGGCGATCAGCAATTCGTCCTTGCTGCTGAAGTGCTGGTAGAAGGCCCGCAATGACGTCTTTGACCGGGCGACCACCTCTTGCACCGTGAAGTCGGTGCGCCCGGTCTCGCCCAATATCTCCACGGCGGTCTTGATGAATCGGGCATCGCGGGTCGTAGGTTCGGCTTCGTCGGCTTCGTTGTCTGCCGCCATGGCGCCTCCTCGGTCGCACTGATCACGCTGTGAGAATGAGGTTACCGCGCTTTCGGCGGGGACGGTTGGTGGGTCGCCGCCCGGTTACGGCACCAGCGGCAGGCGCCAGGCCGGCGTCGCGGGGTCGAGAAACCAGAGCCGCGTCGCTGTCAGCCGCACTATCCGCACGGCGCCGCTGACCATGATCGCTGCGAGCGGCAGGTTGATGAGGGCGGCGGTGAGCACCGACATCCAAACTTGGCCCGGGGCGGCGGTCATGACGTCGAACCAGGCATCACAGATCAGCAGAACTCCCGTGGTGAATCCAGGCAGTATTACCAACTCCCGGCGCAGCCAGCCCAGCACCGCGGTGGCAACCATGAACGCGATGAGCACGCAGTCGAAACCGATCCACGTTGCCGGCCAATTATGCGCGACATAGTTCGCGGGCAGTGTGGCGGCGAGGTAGATCAACCACGGGATCAACCCGATAGCGCCGCCCACCATCAGGGTCAACCGGTTGCGTCGCATACGTCTGGCGATTGCCGGCGGGAACACTTCGTCACGCGGACGCTGCAGCCGCTGAATCAGATCCCTGCGTTGGGCCGCTGACATCGCGGCGATCTGGGCATCCGACAGCGCGCTATCGCCGTGGTCGGTCATGAGCCTTGAGTATCCGCGTTGGCGGCCGCGTTGACTCCGATACAGGCGCCGCTAAACCAGCCCGCGGGTCGGGCCGCACTCCCGCCGACTACATCCACGTCATCTACCGCAGCGACGCATCTGGAACCAGCGACAACTTCCAGCAGTACCTTCAGGCCGCCTCTGGCGGTGCCTGGACCAAGGGTGCCGGCAAGACATTCAACGGAGGCGTAGGAACTTCTGCCCAAGGAAACGAGGGCACTCGGAGGCCGTCAAAAGGACCGAGGGCGCTATCACCTACAACGAATGGTCTCACGCCATGAAACACGACCTCGATGTGGCAGGAATCAAGACTGCGGGCGGCGTCGTCCACATCGGCAACGACTGGGTCGGCAAGACCATTTCGGACGTCACCATCAAGGGCCAAGGCAACGACCTGGTGCTCGATCTCTCGAAGGTCTATGCCACCACTACGCCGGGCACCTACCCGATCCTGCTGGCCAGCTATGAAATCGTCTGCTCGAAATACCCCGCTGCCGATGTCGGTAAGGCTGTGAAGGCGTTCATGCAGTCGACCATCACCGAAGGACAGCAAGGCCTCACGCCGCTCGGATACATCCCATTGCCGTCCGACTTCCAGACCAAAGTTGCGGCCGCCATCAACAGCATCAGCTGAGACACCGGGGATTTCGGCTAACATCATGTGATGAGCGTCGGTTTTCAGAAGTGGCCGACTGTCTGGGCCGTCCTGCTGTTCGCCGCCGCGCTCCTTACCGCTTCGCCGGCATCAGCAGATTCGACCGATGATGCATTCATTGCCGCCCTTGCCAAGGAGCGGATCGTTTTTCCCGATGACCACACTGCGATTGCGACCGCCCACACGGTGTGCGCCGGACTCGACAAAAGCAATAAGTCAAGCCTCCTGGCGATGAAGCTGATGAAGGGCGCCGATCTCTCGCTGAAACAATCCGGCTACTTCATCGGCGCCTCCATCTCTGCCTACTGCCCGCAATACGTTGGGCGGACCGACAATTCGACGAACTGGCTCCTTCCGGGGCCGCCGCTGATGCATTAGCCGCCTCTTCGCGGGCGTCTGCGGAAACCGGCAGACTTCGTTCGGCAGGTTTACCGCCTCAGTCGTCGATGTGCGTCGGCGGGTCGGCGAAGCCGAGATCCCCAGGGTGCTGGTCAGGGCCCATCAAATCGCAACTCTTCTCGGGTACTAGGAAGGAACTGGCGCCGCTGTACACCAAGTGCGGAACTGCAACGCAACGCTGCCAGGTGCCGTCAGGCTGGACGGGTCCATCGCACTTGCTGATAACGGGACCTCCGTACTGGCAACCCGCGCTGGCCGTCGGCGCTGACGCGATCAGCTCGCCGGCCATCAGCACGGCAGCCAGGCCTCCGACGATGCAGGTCTTCATGGTTGCCTCCTGTCACATCGCCGCTGGGGCGTCGCCGAGTGCTCGGGGTGGCACATCCCGTCGACAGCCCGGCCGGCAACCAATGACGCTACCGCGTATGTAGCTGGCTTTTGCCACCTTCGTCGTCGTGATCCGAGGCCTTAGCAAGGCTTATGAAGGGCCGCAGCGAACGTGCGATTTCGAGACCATCGGTTGCAACGACAGCGCTGAAAACGTGGCTGACCGGAGTGGGTGAAAGTCGCTGAGACGGATGATGGGTGCGGCATACGCATTCAATATTTGAGGTGCAACTTCATCCGCCCCGGGCCGCGATCATGGCCGAGCGGTTGACCTTGGTCGCCGCGGTACGTGGAATCTGGTCGACAAACTCAACAGTCTTGGGAACCTTGTAAGCAGCCAGTCGGGTCTTCGCGTAGGCGATAACCTCCGGCTCGGTCAGCGGTGTCGCGGGATCGGCGAACTGAACCACGGCATGCACCCGGCGCCCCCACTGCTCATCGGCGAGCCCGATAACCACCACGTCGGCGATGCCCGGGTGGCCGGCGAGTGCCGACTCCACCTCGGCCGGAAAGACATTGGCACCGCCGGTGATGATCACGTCGACGCGGCGGTCGACGATGTAAAGATAGCCGTCGGCGTCGAGATGGCCGATGTCGCCGGCGGAACGAAAGCCGTCATCGGTCGACGGCAACGGCGGTGCCCCACCCAAATAGCGATATCCCGCGCTCATCGGCGCACGCAGGTACACGTCGCCATCTTGATCCGGGCCCAGCGGTCTTTTCTCGGCGTCCAGGATTCGAATCTCGGTGTCCCGGAAGCCGCGGCCCACGCTGCCCGGATGAGCAAGCCACTCGTCGCCGCGCAATGCGGTGAGTCCGAGATTCTCGGTCATGCCGTACGCCGTCACGATCTGCTCGGGGCTCAGTAGTTCGAACCAGGTGTGCAATAGCGGCGCGGGCATCACGGCGGCGCCCTGCAGGATGAAGACGACGCTGGACAAGTCACGCTCCCGGACATCGGGCCGGGCTGCTATGCGGGCCAGCATCGTCGGCGTCGCCGTGAAGTTGGTGATCCGGTAGCGTTCGATCACGTCCAAAACCAATGCTGCGTCGAATTTTTCGAGCACCACCAGATGATCGCCCGCGAGCAGGAACAGGAAGGTGGCGAAGCCGTTGGTGTGATACATCGGCGCGGGCACCATGATGGTCTGGGGCTGGGCTACCGGCGTCCAGTTCGACAAGAACGGTTCGCCGTGCTGGGGTATCCAGAGCGACGGTGCCAAGTTGAGGATCACTTTGGGCACGCCGGTCGAACCGCTGCTGCAGATTCCGTTTGCCGTGGGGGAGACGGCTGTGGGCAGCGGGCTTTCCGACTCGGCGGCGGCGCGCGCCTCGAGCTCCCAGCGGCTGTCTTCGTCCACGACCACAGCTGGGTCGATGACGTCGCGCACCCGGTTGCGCTCCCATTCGGGCAGATCCCAGTGCATGGGAATGGGAACCGCGCCGATCTTCCAGCACCCCAACGTCGCCAGCACAAGGTGCTGCGAGTTCGGGATTGCCAGTGCAACAAGAGAACCCGTGCCGGCACCGCTGGCAGCCAGGGCCCGGCCCCACTGGTTGGCGCGGGCGTCGAGTTCGCCAAAGGTCAGCGAGTGTGCCGTGCCGTCGAGTGCGACGATGGTCACAGCCGGCTCTTCACGACGTTGTTGGGCGAGTTCGGCGAGCCTGGTGCCGAATGGGATTCCGTCGTCAAGCGGATTGGCGATCGCCCCGGCTGCCGCTTGCTCGGTACTCACACCTGCTCCGCTGCAACCAGTTCGGAAAACAGCGTCTCTACTTGGCCGCCGCGAATGCCGGGCATCAGGCGCAGCGCAATCATTTCGCCGCTGACCGGCAGCCGGATCAGCGGCTGGGTGTGCCTGTCCAGCACGCTGACATCGGACTCGTCGCAAAAACCCAGCGCGCCGAGCAACTGGTGCGCGGTGCGCAGCACCTGGCGTGCAGTGTCGGTGGCCTTGAGCCGGAGCATCAGTGCGTCTGCCGAACGTATCTGGGCCGGAGTCGATCCCGTTCGGCTGATGGTGAACTTAGCGAGCTCGTACAGGCCGCGCACGGCGACTGACGCGTCGGCGATGGTGAATCGGACGGCTTGAAATTCGGCCAGCGGCTTGCCGAACTGCATTCGCGCGGTGACGTGCTGCCGAGTGATCTCCAATGCCTGTTGCACGGCGCCCAGAATTCGCCAAGATCCCAGCGTCAGGTGCAGATCGACGTCGGCTGCCGATACCGTGCCGTCGGCCTCGGTCAAGGTGGCCGGCACCAGGAATGGTCCGAGTTTGGCACCGGTGCGCGACGAGGGTTGGACGTGGTATCGGGTGCCGTCGAGGTCGGCGGCGATCCAGTCGCCGGCCAGGTCGCCGTGATCGATACGCGGCGCTTCGGGATTCACCAAGGCGAGGCGGGCGCCGTCGATCGCCAGCAGTTCCTCGACGAGCGGGTAGGGCAAGGCCGCCGCGCCGGCCGCCCTGCACAGGACAGCGGCCGCCAACAGATCGTCGTCGGCGGATCGGACGTCGAGGTCGAATGCGCCGAGGTCGGCCAGCGCGACCCGGGCGTCGTGTCGGATGTGTTCCTCGGTCTCGGCCTGCAGCGCCGCCCGCGGGCCGCCGAACCGGGTGAACCGTTTGGCGGCGACAGTGCCGAACTCGGTGATGTCTTCTGGCAGAGCGGTGTTCACCCGTGATCTCCCAACGTCTCGCGTGCGACCAGCATCCGCTGTACTTCGATCGTCCCCGACGCGACGGTGGCAGCCTGGGCATATCGCCAATGGTCTTCGACCGCCCCGTGCAGTCGGGCGGAGGGCCCGCTGTCCAGTGCTGAGGGCCCGAGTACGTCGAACAGCAGCTCGGCGACCTGTTGATCGCAGGTGGTCGTTGCGATGCGGGCGGCGCTCGCTGCCGGGCCCGCCGACGGGTCGTCCTGTAACGAGACCGCTCGATACGCCAGCAGCCGCGCGACGCGCAGGTCGATCAGTGCCCGCACCCAGCGGGCCCGGATCGACTCGGGCAGCCGGTCCCAGTCGTCGCCGAGTTCGTTCTGCATCCGGTCCAGCAGCGATTCGCACCGCGCGTAGCGGGCGATGCCGACCCGCTCGAAGGCGAGTGCCTCACGCATCACCCGCCAGCCATCGCCGAGCTCGCCGAGGACCTCATCGGCGAACACTTCAACACCGTCGAGGAATACCTCGTTGAGATGGTGCGGTCCGAGCATCGACCGGATTGGCCGCACCGTGATACCGGGACGGTCCATCGGAACGAGAAACAGGCTGAGCCGCTTGGGTTTCGGCGCGTTGGGATCGGTACACGCCGCCAGCACGCACCAGGATGCCATCTGCGCGTAGGACGTCCAGACTTTCTGGCCGGTGACGCGCCAACCATCGCCGTCGGGAACGGCGCGGGTGCGCAGCGAGGCGAGATCGGTTCCGGCTTCCGGCTCGGAGAATCCTTGGCACCAGATCACTTCGCCAGCGGAGATGGCCGACAAGTGTCGGGTCTTCTGCTCGGGCGTTCCGTAACGCATGAGCGCGGGTCCGACCCAGTTGATGCCCATGTACTGCGCTCCGCGGGGTTCATGGTGCGCCCACATCTCTTCCCGCAGTACGGTCTGCTGCCATACCGAACCTCCGCCGCCGCCATGCTCTTTCGGCCAGGCGAGGGCCAACAGCCCGTCGGAGGCCAACAGTTTGCAAAACGACTCAGTGGTCGCGAGGTCTTTCGGGTCGTCGGTGCAGGCACCCAAGAAGCCCTCGGGGATATGTGTGGAGATCAAATCCCGGAGTCGCTTTCTGAGTTCGACGGCGTCGGCGCCGAGGTCGTAATCCATCGTCGTCATCCCTTCGGCAGTCCGAGCAGCCGCTCGGCGATGATGTTGCGTTGGATCTCGGAAGTCCCGCCGTAGATGGTCGCCGCCAACGCATCCTGACGCTCGAAGAGCAGGTCGGTGTCGTCGATCGAGCGCGGTCCGGCGGTCGCGGCCGCCAGTTCCCAAACCCGCTGCAGTGTCAGTGAGCCGAGGAGTTTCAAGATGTCGGCCTCTGGGCTTGGCCGATCGGCGAGTTCGTTGTGCAGCGAGCGGTACCCGGTTGCCCGCAGCGCTTCGGCGTCGGCGAGCAGCGAGCCGAACTCGGTGAAGATCTCACCCGAGGCGTAGTCGTCGCGCGCCGTCGCGGCTCCCCGAACCGAATCGAGCCCACGCTGGATCTCAACCCAGTTCATGATCCAAATCATCTGCCGTTCATGATTCAGCGACGACATCGCGACCTGCCAGCCGCCGTTGAGAGGTCCCAGCAGGTTGGCCGCCGGCACCGCGACATCGTCGAGGATGACTTCACAGAACGTTTCGTCGGAGATCGACGCCATCCGAATGGGTTCGATTGTCACACCGGGGGATTCGAGATCGAGGATGAGACAGGAGATGCCGCGGTGTTTGGGTGCGTCGGGATCGGTGCGGGCGTATAACGTGCACCAGCGAGAGAGGTGTGCCTGGGTGGTCCAGATCTTCCTGCCCTTGACCCGGAACATGCCGCCGTCGCGCACGGCGCGGGTGCGCAGGCTGGCGAAGTCGGACCCGGCTTCGGGCTCGGACATGCCAAGCGCCCACCACTCGTCGCCGCGCAGCAGCGGGATGAGCAGACGGTCGATCTGCTCGGCGGTGCCGAACTGGCGAATTCCCGGCGCCGCAACGCCGGGTCCGGCGATGTTGGGCAGCTTGGGCGCCGATCGCGTTGCGGATTCCAGCCGGACCTCCATCGCGTCGGCCAGGCCCAACGATCGACCGCCGTGCTCGCGCGGCCAGGTCGGCTGCAACCACCCCGCCTCGAACGCGGCGCGTTGGTAACCGCGTCGCAGATCGAGATCCCAGCGGTACTCGCGGTAGCGGTCGTAGTAGTCGTCCGGCAGGAAATCCGCCAACCACCCCGCGAACTCGGCGACCACACCGTTGGTCTCGGTCATGCTGCACCTCCGGCGACCCGGCGTCCCACCGCGTGATAGAGCGCGCGGCTGTCTCCCAGCGTCGCGGCGCCCTGCCACGCGTGCCGCAGATACAGATGCATGTCGTGCTCCCAGGTCTGCCCGAGAGCGCCGTGGACCTGAACGCCGGTGCGCGCGCAGCCGACCGCCGCCTCGCCCGCCGCCGCCTTGGCCAGCGCCGCCGCGGTCCAGCCGGCCTCGGGCGACGTCGCGGGATCGTCGAGGCGCGCTGCCGCCGCATACGTCAGACTGCGGGCGCGCTCGACGGCGACGTAGTTATCGGCCAATGCGTGTTTGATTCCTTGGAATGCGCCGATCGGCTTGCCGAACTGCTGTCGTGATTTCGCGTGCTCTATCGAGCGGGCCAGCGCGGCATCGGCCACACCAACCAAGTCGGCGGCCGCGGCGAGCAACGGGGTCGCCAGCGCCGATTCCACATCGACTGGCGCGGTGATGACGGGTTCCGCGTCGATCTCGACGTCGGCGACCGGCTGCGCGGGATCGGTGCACTCGCCGGCTTGCACGGCCACGCCGTCGCCGACGCGGACGACGGCGGCGACCGGCCCGTCAGCTGATGAGGCCAAGGTGACAATCAGATCGGCCCGCGGCAGGCCCGCGACCGCGATCGCACGCCCGTGCAGGCGCCCGCTTTGCATGGTCATCGGCACACCCGGCAGCCGGCACCCGGGTGGGTGAGCGGCCAGCGCGGCTACGACGCCGGTGCCGATGGCGTCCAGCACCTCATCAACCGCGCAGCCGGCGACCCGCAAGACACCCGCGGCCAGACCGATGCTGGACAGCAATGGGATGGGGGCGAGGGCCGCACCGCACTCCTCGAGAACGACAGCAAGATCGACGCGGCCGAAGGAGCCATCGCCGCCGTCGGCGGGGGCGGCGAGTTCAGTCCAGCCGAGGTCGACGACCGTCTTCCAGACGGTTCGCCAGCGTTCTGGATCGGTCATCGCCTGCCGGGCGACTCCGGGCGGGCACTCGGTGCGCAGGACGTCACGCACGCTGTCACGCAGCGCCAGCTGACCGGAATTCAGTCCGACGTCCATAAGGCCCCTAACATAATAAAAATAGTAAACTA
>Ga0335075_10008886_pt1 | contig 15370 bp, 15 predicted proteins | sample Lox_Sample_24_FD_206723 | JGI IMG/M metagenome (GOLD analysis project Ga0335075, IMG submission 206723) | Soil microbial communities from Loxahatchee National Wildlife Refuge, Florida, United States - Lox_Sample_2.4 | ecosystem: Environmental > Terrestrial > Soil > Wetlands | place: USA... | reverse complement strand
TGCGCCATGCAATTCGACCTGACGGCGGAGCAGACTCTTCTGCAATCGCGGGCGCGCGAGTTGGCACGCGAGGTTATCCGCGCCCGTGCAGCGGAAACCGACCGGACGGAGCAATATCCCTGGGACAATGTCGCCGCGCTGCGCGATGCCGGGTTCATGGGGTACACGATCCCGCAGGTCTATGGCGGAGCGGGTGGATCATTCCTCGACGCAACGTTGATCATCGAGGAGATGGCGAAGGTTTGCGGCATTACCGGTCGCATTGTTGTCGAAGCAAACATGGGCGCGATCTCCGCGGTCATGCTCTATGGAAGCGAAGCGCAACGGCGTCTCGCCGCGGAGCTGGTCCTCGCCGGGGACAAGCCGGCAATCTGCATAACTGAACCTGAGGCCGGTTCGGCCGCAAACGACATGACCACCCGCGCTGATCGTCGCGGCGACCGTTTCATCCTCAACGGCACAAAGCACTGGATCACCGGCGGCGGTGTTTCGAAACTGCACCTGATCTTCGCGCGGGCCTTCGATGAGGATGGCGCCGAGCTTGGCATCGGTGGCTTCCTCGCGGTGCGCGGTACGGCACCCGGTCTTCGCATCGGCAAGCGCGAGCCCACGATGGGGCTGCGCGGCATCCCGGAGACTGAAATCATCCTGGAGGATCTCGAAATCCCCGAGCAGATGGTGCTGCGCACGCCAGGCGGCTGGCCGCGCGGCTTCGGCGCGCTCATGGAGGCTTACAACAGCCAGCGCGTGGGGGCAGCGACGGTTGCTCTCGGACTGGCACAGGGTGCATTCGATGAGGCGCTCAGCTTTGCCAAATCTCGTCGGCAGTTCGGCCGGCCGATCGGCGAGTTCCAGGGACTGCAATGGATGTTGGCTGACATGGCAATCGGCATCGACGCGGCACGGCTGATGATCCGCCGTGCTGCGGCCAGCGCCGCGCCGCTGCCGGACGCCCTGCTGGCTGCCGAAGCCAAGGTGCTCGCTGCCGAGACGGCGATCCGCGTCACCAATGATGCGCTGCAGATCTTCGGTGCTCGTGGTTACTCTCGTGCCTATCCTTTGGAGAGGATGGCGCGCGACGCACGGATGTTCACGATCGGCGGCGGGACCGCGCAGGTGTTGCGGACTTTGGTTGCGAGCCGGTTGCTCGGCTGGAAGCTGCCGCAGTATCGCGGCGCCTATCTCGATCGACCCTGATAGATGGTTTGTGCGGCGCTGGGCGCAGAGTGTGGCGCACTGACCGCGGATGCAGACAAAGCCATAGCAGGTAACACGATGCTGCTGCCAAAAGGCGCCTATCAACCACCGTTACCAATCGTCAGGACCATGCGAAAGCGCAACTCGTTCAAGCGGCGACGGTCGGCGTGATGGCCGTCAACACGCTGCGCGCGCCCGGTTCAGGTCGTTGCGCTAAGATCGAGAAGCACTTTTCCGCCACGTCCGGCGTGAGAAACCGCTTCGCGCAGCGAGGACAATGGATAGGTTGCGGCGATAGGCACCTTGATCGCGCCGGAAGCGACGAGCGGCACCGATTCACGTAATGCCGCGGGAATCTTCGGCTCGATATCGGGGTGGTTGAGGAAGAAGCCTTTTACGACGACGCGCTTCGCGATCAGGTCGAGCGGGTTGATCATGACCGGCCCGCCCCCCATCAATGCATAGACAACGAGGATCCCAAGCTCGCTGAGCGTACCGGCGATCGTGGCGCTGCTCTTGCCTGCGACCCCGTCGATAGCGAGCGGCACGCGGTCGGTTCCGATTGTTGACCGGATCCTGTCGAGCGCGCCGTCTTCATCCACGACCACAAGCTCGCCACCAATGGCCTGCAACTCGGGAATCAGGTCAGGGCGACGCACGAGATTGATCGTCTTGATGCCCCGCGCTTTGGCGATGGCGATGAGTGACCGGCCGACACCTGAATTGGCCGCGTTCTGGACGACCCAGTCGCCAGGCTTGAGATCGGACGCTTTGTCGAGGAGTAGAGACGCCGTGGGTGGATTGATGCCGAGCATCGCCAGTTGCTGCGGTTCGGCCTCGGGGAGGCTGAACAGACCTGTCGCCGGTACGACCAGCCGTTCGCGCCAACTGAAGGCATAAAGCGGGATAAGGACCCGATCGCCGGCCTTCAGATGCTCCACGCCGCTCCCAACCGCCAGGACGCGGCCAACGCCTTCATTGCCGACGACACTGGGTAGTGAAGGTCGAACCAGAAATGCGCCCTGAATCAGGTACAGGTCGTTCATATTGATCGGCGCGTACTCGACACCGACCAACACCTCACCTGCGGCCGGTCCCGAAGGCTCCGGCAGATCGACAAGCTCGAGGACTTCCGTTGGCTCACCAAAGGCCTTGATCAGCGCGGCACGCATTGGCGATTTCCTTCGTTGGCTCAGTGGCTGCCGAAATCGACGAGGTCACGACCGGCGAGCGGGCCGCCTGCCTGCTGCAAGCGGCCACCGGTCGCGAGGCCGCCAAGGTAAACCGGCATGAAGCCGAAGCTCTCGATTACGCTCTTGACGAATTCGACCGGCTCTCGGTGATCCCCGGAGACGAAGATGACGCGGCGGCCACCATTCTTCATGGGCCCTTCATTGAAGCGCGCGGTGACGATCGAATTGAAGGCCTTTACCACCCGGGCGCCCGGCGCCAGGCCGGCTACCACTTCGCTCGCCCCCTTGTCGCCCAGATCAGCCAGCACGAGTTTGGGGCTGTACTCGATGAACGGATTTGTTGCGTCGATGAGTACCCGGCCGTTCCAGGCAGGCAGGCCGCTTAGGGCGTCCTCGACATTCGGCCAGGGAACGGCGAGCAGGACATAGTCGAGGCTTGCGGCTTCCTCGACCATCGCCGCGGACGCCCCGTGGCCAAGCTCGGCAATCTTGCTGGCAAGAGATGCTGGATTTCGTCGGTTGCTCAACACTACTTCATGACCCGTTGCCAGGGCCTCCCGCGCGAACGCAAGCGCGACCGTGCCGGCGCCGATCGTTCCGAACTTCATGATGCGGCTTCCTGGTCTTTCGAGAAATCGATCAACACGACGCCGGCCCGGCTTGCATGACTGACATGCGTGACGGCATCGGCGATCCTGAACGGCGAGTACCGTTGGGCAATCTCGAACAGAGTTCCTGGCTCGTGCGCGAGCTGCTGCGCGAGAGCAACATCGGCTTTGCGCTGTTCCGGTGGCTGCTGCATCCAACTGTCGAGCACCACGCCTTTGAGCGTGAGGGAACGGGGTGGAAATAGACGGATGTCGCTCGTCTCCCCGCCGAGTGAGCCGAAATTGACGACGGTCCCGGTCCGTTCAGCCAGCAAATCCGCGACGTGACCCAACAGACGCCCGCCGATGCTGTCGATCGCGACGTGGATCTTGGCGCCCTCGGCGACGGCCCTGACGCGGTCCTTCCACCCCGCCTGTTCCGTCGCGAAAACCGGGGACCCTGGCAAGATCGAGGTGAGTCTGGCCGCGCTGGCTTCGCTTCGAACCAACCTGATGACCTTCACACCCCGCTCCGTCAGAACCTTGCCGATGAGGCGCCCGACAGCAGATCCTGCTCCGGTGAGCAGCGCAACGACCCCGGTACGCGCGTCAGGGGGAAGGGAGTCGTCTGCCGTGCGGATCACTGTGAGGGCGGTGAGCGTGTTGATCAGCATTTGGGCGCCGACTTCGTCCGGAATCGAGTCCGGCAACGGCACCACGGAACTGGCGGGGACTACGGCTTCATCGCTCCAGGCCCCCGATGCGGGGAAGAAGGCAATTCTGAGGCCCTGTTGCAACCCGAGGGCAGGATCGACCTTGGCGCCAACTTCGCTCACGACGCCAGCGCCCTCAAATCCGGGTACCCGCCCGCCGGAGGCGATTATTGGCGGCGCTCCGAATGCTGGCGAACCCATGATACCGAGAAGATCGCCTGGATGGATCGGTGCATAAGATAAGCGGACGCGAACTTGCTCTGGCCCGAGCGCTGCGGAAGGGCCGTCTTCGACGCGAAGCACGCGCGCCGGTTCTCCGAGTTCGTGGTGGACGATTCGTCTCATGCGAATCTCCATCAGCCAAGCGCCGAATAGCAGGTTCGGCCGGTGGGGTCGAACCCCGCCCCAAGCGGTGCTCAACGGCGCTGATCAGTTCGGAAAACGGTCGCCGAACATGGGGAGGCCACTCTTCGACTGCGCCTTCGTCGCTTCCGCCTGGAGCACATCCCAATGCTCGGCGAGCTTGCCATCCTCGAAGCGGACGATGTCAGCCGCGATCAAGGCCGCCGGTTGTCCGTTCCCGGAGAAACGGCCGTGTGCGATGACATAATCGCCCTCGGCCATGATTAGCTGGTTTTCGTAGCGCAGTGTATCCGGCAGCGAGCGGACGAGATTGAACAGCCCTTCGCGGCCGGGTTCGATATGGGCGCTGTGCTGAATATACCGGTCGGACCAGTATATTTCAGCTGTAGCATAATCACGCCTGTTGAAAAGTGTATCGAATGCTTCAAGGACAAGCGCCTTGTTCTGTTCAGGCGAAGTGCGAGCCACGGCAATCTCCCGATCCTCGGCCAGGCTAACCTGGCGTTGCGCTGCCTTGGTCCAAAGGTCATATATGAGTCACTTTGGGACACGCGCGCAGCAGCATTGCCGCGCGCCGACGACGTCGGAGGGGACACGTCGCTCCCCTGAAGGAGGTCGCCATGCTTTGCGTCGGGTTGATCCTGCCGGCCGGCTTTCACGTGATGAGCTACGCCGCGCTCGCCGCTTTCGACACGGCCAATCTCATTGCCGGCGAAGAGTTCTATGCCGTCAGCATTCTTTCGGAACATGGGGGCCCCGTGCCCAACTCTTTCGGCAAGGCGACTGAGACGGAACCACTCGGTATCAGGCCCTTCGATACGCTGTTGGTGGGAGCCGGACTGGCCTTGACGCCCCCGAGTCCAAAATTAGCGACGTTTCTTCGCGAAGCGATAACGGACGCGAGGCGCGTTGCCTCTATTTGCATTGGCACGTTTATTCTCGCCGAAGCTGGGATTCTCGATGGACGGCGCGTGACCACGCACTGGGCCTGGTCTCAAGAACTTCAGCGGCGTTTCCCGAAAGTTCGGGTCGAAATGGATCGTATCTTCATAGCAGACGGGCCGGTCTGGACGTCTGCCGGGATGACCGCCGGCATCGACATGGCGCTCGGCCTCGTTGAGCGGGACATGGGCGGGGACATTGCTCGTGCGACCGCGAAGATGATGGTCGTTCATCATCGACGGGCTGGTGGCCAGTCGCAACACTCGGCCATGCTTGAACTCGATGCGAAGTCCGATCGCGTGCAGGATGCGCTAGCCTTTGCCAGGAAGAACCTCCGAAAGCCCCTGAAGGTGGACCAGCTTGCGCAGGCGGCGCGGCTCAGCCCCCGGCAGTTCAGCCGTGTGTTCCGTCTGGAGACCGGTCAATCGCCTGCCCGGGCAGTCGAGAATCTCCGCCTTGAAGCCGCGCGGTACATGCTCGAGCAGGGCCGGCTGCCAATCGAGGAAGTGGCGAGGGAAGCCGGCTTTGGCGACCGCGAGCGAATGCGCCGCAGCTTCCTGCGCACCTATAGCCAGACGCCTCAGGCTGTACGCAACGCCTCTTATCCGCTCGCCACGCTGTAGGCGAACGCCCGACAGTGGCGTCCTCGATGGCTGCTTCCGCCGGCGATGGCGGGAATCGAGGCATCAATGACCTTGGGCAGGGCCTCTGGCGGCCATAACTAGAGTCGACTCGGGACTGCGACAGGCACGGTCGAACGCGGTCCGGCCGATGACGTCATCGTCGCGTCGCCAGCCGACTTGCACAGCGTGCTTGTCACTGCCGTCTGGATTCGCGTCCACGTGGCCGGACCACTCTTCAGGAATAGCAGATGCCCGAAGATACGCACGAAACTGCCCCTACTCGGTTCGTCGAAGCCGGTGGCGTCCGATTTGCGTACCGACGCTTTGGCCTGCCCGGCGGCACCCCTTTGCTGCTGCTGAACTATTTCGCAGCGAACCTGGACAACTGGGATCCCAAGGTGACGAATGGTTTGGCAGCAGACCGTGACGTGGTCCTTGTCGATTATCCCGGTATCGGCGGCTCGTCCGGCGAGACGCCGTCGACGGTCGCGGCACTGACGAAGGACTGCGTCGAATTCTGCCGTGCGGTTGATCTGACACGGTTTGACGTCATGGGCTTTTCGCTCGGTGGCATGATCGCGCAGCAACTCGGCGCCGAGTATCCGGAAATGGTTCGGCGTATAATTCTGCTCGGCACTGGGCCGCGCGGCGGTGAGGGAATGGTCTTCGACGACCTCTCGGTCGACGAGCTCGACGACGAAGAGAGTTTGCTCATGAAAGCATTCTTCACTCAGAGCGAGCCAGGTAAGGCCGCGGGGCGGGCCTATATCGAACGGCTCAAGCTTCGCGTCGCTGACCGCGACGCCGCCGTATCGAAGCAGGCGGCGATTGCCGAGTTGGCCGCCATCCGCGAATGGGGCGTGATTCCCTCGACGGACCGCTTCGCGATGCTGGGCCGGATCCATCACCCGACGCTGGTGAGCCATGGAAACAAGGACGTCGTCGTCAGGCCGATTAACGCGTTCCTTCTCGCCGAGCACCTTCCCAATGCTCAGCTCATCATGTACCCGGATGCGAGCCACGGCGCAGCATCTCAGCACGCGGAGGTTTTCCTGCACCACGCGAGGCTGTTTCTAAGCGGACCGTAAATTAGCTCTGGAAGCCAGCGGTCAACTCGAAGGTCGTCGCCGAGTTGTGCCGCGCTTACCGGATCCCACACCAGCCGACGGCTCTTTATCCAAAGCACCGGCATCCATTCGATCACGCCTTGAGCGCGCAGGCCGTTGCTGAAGGTCGTGGCATTCGTATCACACGGCAGAAACGCGCCCTTCTATCCCGTTTGGCGCCTGGCTTGCTCCAACCGTTCACCGGCCGGCAACGCCCTCGCCTCGTAACCTTCGTCACCTCGGCCGCCGTCCCAGCAAGAAACACCTCGGTCGAGCGCGCCATCTCCTGCGGTCGTGGATGCCTGGGCTTCGCCAAACCATTACAACGCCTCGGCTTCGAAGCGAGACATACGCCCTACGCGGAACTTGTGCAGCGGCCAATCGATGTACATTTGCAGGGTACACCAGCAGGAACCTGACATGATCGAACGGAAGCCCGTGCAGGTGCGCGAGTTGCGCGACAACCTCGCCGCTTACCTGAAGCAGGCTGAGGAAGGGACGGAGCTGATCGTGATGTCGCGCGACCGAGCGGTCGCCCGGCTGGGCCCCCACCACCCTCTGGTGACGAGCGCAAACTGGGCGTGCTCGCGGGGCGCATTTGGATGGCCCCGGATTTCGACGACACACCACAGGGGCTGATCGAGGCCATGGAGGGGCGGGCGGGAGCCGTGAGGCTCCTGCTGGACACTCACGCGCCGCTCTGGGCGCTGGGCGGAGACCCACGGCTCGGGCGACCCCGCCGTCTCGTGGTCGCCGACCCCGCCAACGACGTCTGGGTGAGTGTCGTTTCACTCCTGGAGATCACGGTCAAGCTGCGGATCGGCAAGCTGCAAGCCGACATCGAGGAGATGACGCGGGCGCTCGCCCCCGCAGGCTTTCTTCTGCTGGACTTGCATCCCACTCACCTGATCCAAATGACCAGCTTGCCGTTCTACCCCGACCACCGGGATCCCTTCGATCACGCCTTGATCGCTCAGGCCATTGCCGAGGAGATGACCTTCGTCTCAGAGGATCGAAATGCGGCGCGCTATCCCGTTCGGCGCCTGACCTGCTCCGACCCGTCGCCGGGCCCGTGACGAGGCTCAGCCGGTAACCTTCGCCACCTCCGCCGGCGACTTCTGCACCAGCGCCGCGTAATCCTTCATCAGCGTCTCGCAGATCCGACCAGGCGTGAACGTCCGCCCGTCTATCTCCCGCACCGGCGTCACCTCGGCCGCTGTGCCGGCCAGGAATACCTCGGTCGAGCGTCCCATCTCCTCCGGCCGGATCGGCCGCTCCACCACCTTCATCTGCCGGTTCTTTGCCAACGCCATCACGCTGCGTCGCGTGATCCCGTCCAGGAAGCAGTCCGGCGTCGGCGTGTGCAGTTCGCCGTCGAAGACGAAGAAGATATTCGCTCCGGTCGCCTCGGACACCAACCCACGCCAGTCCAGCATCAACGCGTCGGCGTACCCCTCGGCCTCCGCCTTATGCTTGGACAGCGTGCCGATCATGTAGAGCCCGGTCGCCTTCGCCGCTGTCGGCGCGGTCTCGGGCGATGGCCGCTTCCATGCCCCCATGCCCAACCGGATGCCGGCCATCCGGTCGTCGCCGAAATAGCTCGGCCACTGCCAGACGGCGATCGCCAGGTGAATCTTCGTGTGCTGCGCCGAGACCGCCAGCATCTCCGATCCGCGCCAGGCGATCGGCCGCACATACGCGTCGGTCAGCCCGTTCGCCTTCAGCGTCTCATAACACGCGGCATCGATCTGGTCGGCCGTGTAAGGAATCTCGAAGCCCAGGATCCGGCCAGAGTTCAGCAGCCGTGCCGTATGGTCCCCCAGCCGGAAGATGTGGCCGCTATAAGCCCGTTCGCCTTCGAACACCGCCGAGGCATAATGTAGCCCATGCGTCAGGACATGCAGCTTGGCGTCACGCCAGGGCACCAGGGCGCCGTCGAACCAGATCCAGCCGTCGCGGTCGTCGAAAGGAACTAGCGCCATTGGTCGTATCCTCGCAACTTTGTTGCTCTAGCCTTGCGCACGCTATAATGCAGCCCCAGATACGTCAACAGTTCTGCCGCATGTGCAAGGAATGTCTGCCATGCCGGACCCGAAAGGCGACAGCATGAGCGCCGCCCGCCGCGCCGCCCCCGCGCTGGCCGAATCGAGACACCCGCCGGCCGGCGCCAGCCTGCTCTTCCTGCGCGAGGAGGAAATCCGGCTGGCCCAGGACCTGATGTTCTTCGCCTACCGCGACTTCACCAACGCCGCCGATGTCATCCTGAAAGAGCTCGACCTCGGCCGGGCGCATCATCGGGCGCTGCACTTCATCGGCCGCAACCCGGGCATCACCGTCTCCGACCTGCTGGGCATCCTGCGGATAACGAAACAGAGCCTGGCCCGGGTGCTGTCGGTGCTGGTGGAACACGGATATGTGTCCCAGTCCCCCGGCAGCGCCGACCGCCGCCAGCGCCTGCTGACGCTGACGCCGGCGGGTCAGACCCTGGAACGCCGGCTGTTCGAGCGGCAGAAGGAACGTCTCGCCGCCGCCTATCGCGAGGCCGGCGGCACCGCCGTCGATGGCTTCCGCCGGGTGATGCGCGCCATCATGGACGAGAGCGCCCGCGCCTATCTCGACGACCCCGACACGCTCGGCCGGCGCCCGCGCGTGCGCGGGGTCCTGAGCCCATGAACGACGCCGCGCATATCCTGGTGGTGGATGATGACGCCAGGCTGCGCACCCTGCTGTCGCGGTATCTGGCGGAGCAGGGGTTCCGGGTCACCACAGCCGAGAACTCCGCCGATGCGCGCGCCAAGCTGCGTTCGGTCAGCCCCGACCTTCTGGTGCTGGACGTCATGATGCCCGGCGAGAACGGGCTGGCCCTCACCGAGGCGCTGCGCCGCGATCAGGGCCAGGACCTTCCGGTTCTGTTGCTGACAGCACGTGGTGCGCCCGAGGATCGCATCGCCGGATTCGAGGCGGGAGCGGACGACTATCTCGGCAAGCCGTTTGAGCCCCTCGAGCTGGTGCTTCGTATCCGTGCGATGCTGCGTCGTGTTGCCTACGCACAGCCGGAGACGCCGGTCGGGCCTGTGCAGCTCGGCGTCGTTGAGTTCGATCCCGAGCGGGGCGAGCTGCGCGGCGGCGAAACCACCATCCGCCTGACCGGCGGCGAGGCGGCCTTGCTCGCCACCCTCGCCCGCAGGCCGAACGAAGTGCTGTCGCGGGAAGAGATCGCCGCGGCCCTGTCGATGGACGAGGCCGGCGAGCGGGCGATCGACGTCCAGGTGACGCGGCTGCGGCGCAAGATCGAGGTCGATCCGCGCGAACCGCGCTTCCTGCACACCGTCCGCGGCCGCGGTTACGTGTTGAAGCCGGGAAGCTGATGGGCCTGCCGCTACCCTTCGCGCGCGTCGTCAAGCGCGTGCTGCCACGCTCATTGCTCGGGCGCAGCCTGTTGATGATCCTGGTGCCGCTGGTGCTGCTGCAGGCGGTGGCGCTGCAAATATATTACGGCAGCCATCTCGATCTGGTGTATCGCCGGCTCTCGTCGGATGTGGCGGGTGAAGTGGCGTTCACCTTGCAGCTCATGGACCGCTACCCCGGACAGGAGAACACGAACTGGATCCTGGATGCGGCACGCCGCCAGTTCGGCCTCGACATCCGGCTGGATCCGGCGGCGGATTTTGTGCCGCATCGGCGCGTCAACGCGTTTGGTCCGGCGGACGATGACCTGGAAGCGGCGTTGCGCCAGCAACTGGCGGAACCGTTTACGATGGACTGGGGCTACGATCCGCAGTCGGTGCTGATCCGGATCCAGGTGCCGGATGGCGTGCTGGACGTGCTGGCCCCGCGCAAGCGGGTCGATCTTGGCGCGTTGTTCCTGTTCGTGGCCTGGGTGCTCGGCACGTCGACATTGCTGTTCGTCATCGCGGCGTTGTTCATGCGGAATCAGGTGCGCGGCATCCGGCGGCTGGCCGATGCGGTCGAGGCGTTTGGGGTGGGCCGCGACCCCGGTCCGATCCGGCCCGAGGGGGCCATCGAAGTGCGGCGGGCGGCGACCGCCTTTAACCGGATGCAGGAGCGCATCCGGCGCTTCCTTACTCAGCGCACCGAGATGCTGGCCGGCGTCTCGCACGACCTGCGCACGCCGCTGACGCGTATGCGGCTCGCGCTGGCGATGCTGCCGCCGCAGCGCGAGCTAGCCGACGACCTTGCCGAGATCACCGCCGATGTCGAGGAGATGGAGCGGATGATCGAAGGCTATCTGGCCTTCGCCCGCGGCGAGGGCAGCGAACAGGCGGAAGCCGCAAACCTCTCGGAGATCCTGGAGGAGGTCGCGGCCGGCGCGCGTCGCTCCGGCGCTGCGATCGAGCTGGACGTGCCGGCGGAGCTGACGCTGAAGCTGCGCGTCGGGGCGGTGCGGCGGGCGCTGACGAATCTGGTCGATAACGCAAGGCGGCATGCGCATCGCGTAGTGCTTGCGGCGATGCCGGGGACCCGCGTGGTGCAGGTGACGGTCGATGACGACGGGCCGGGCATTCCACCCGAGCGGCGCGAAAGCGTGTTCCGCCCGTTCGAAAGCGACGCGGCTGGCGGCACCGGCCTGGGGCTGACGATTGCCCGCGACATCGTGCGTGCGCATGGCGGGGAGATCGTGCTGGAGGAGAGTCCGCTTGGCGGGCTTCGGGCACGTATTCGCCTGCCGGTCTGATGGTGTCCGGTGGAATGATCTGTTGACGAAGAGCGGGCCTCACGTCATGGGCGGCCTGGAATGTGACGTCTGTTCTGATACCGAGTCGCCGAAAGCGGGCCGGAACTGGCCGGCAGGGCGGCCGCGACGGGATGGGATTGGGTTCGACCGCCCGTTAGAGCAGGTTCGCAGTGGTTGGAATCGGCAGCTTGCGCCGGCACCCTCACCCGCCGCGCTGTCGCGCGGCGACCTCTCCCGCAGAGCGGGAGAGGTGGACGCTCAGCGTGATGGGCTCCTGCATGAGATTGCGGTCAGCGCGCCCGGACGCCGGTCAGGAAGCGATCGATTTCGTGGGTGAGCGTCTGTGCCTGGCCGGCAAGCCTGGCCGCTGAGTTAACCACCATGTTCGCGGCCTCGCCGGTATCGCCCGCGGCCTGGGTCACACCGGCGACGCTGGTTGAGACGCCACGCGTACCAAGTGCCGCCTGCTGTACATTACGAGCGATTTCACGTGTCGTTGCGCCCTGCTGCTCGACAGCGGCTCCGATAGTGGAGGCAATCTCGCTGATCTGGCCGATCGTGGTCGTGATGACTTGCATTGCTGCAACGGCATCGTTGGTGGTCTGCTGGATGCCTCGGATTTCGACGGCAATGCGCTCGGTGGCTTTCGCGGTCTGGGTGGCGAGCGATTTGACCTCGCTGGCGACGACGGCAAAGCCCTTGCCGGCCTCGCCGGCCCGCGCGGCCTCGATTGTCGCGTTCAGCGCCAGCAGATTGGTCTGCCGCGCAATATCGCTGATCAACTGAACCACGTCGCCGATCTGGCTTGCGGCAGTCGCAAGACCTTGCACCTGCTGATTGCTGCGCACGGTCTCGGCCACCGCTTTTGCCGTGATGGTGGTGGAGTCCAGAATGTGGTGGCCGATCTCCGAGGCAGACACCGACAATTCCTCGGCGGCGCTGGCGACGGACTCGACGTTGGTTGCCGCCTGTGTGGAAGCGTCCGACGCAATGGCAGCCTGCCGCTTGGTCTCGTCGGCGGTGTTCACCATGCTGTCGGCGACGGTCTGCATCGTGCTCGCAGCCCCGGCGACCGAGTCAACCACGCTCCTGACATTGGATTCGAAATTCTCTGCCAGAGACAGAAGCTCGGTCCGTCTCTGCTCGGCCATCTGCTGCCGCTCGGACGCGGCTGTCTGCTCCAGCGTCCGGGCCGTCCGGCTGTTGTCGCGAAACACCACGAGCGCTGCGGCCATCTCGGCGATCTCGTCATGTCCGTCTTGCGGGATGACCGCGTCCAGATTGCCGCCGGCAACCTCGGCCATGCTGGCGCGCAACATCGAGAGCCGGCGCACGACGGTGCGGCCGATCGCGAATACGGCGATTACAATAGCCAGCACCATGCTCGCAGTGGCAAGCGCAATCAGGAGAAGCCGGCCGCGGCTGATGGCGTGGGCGACAGCCTCGGTCGCGATGTGGGCGCGCGTTTGGTTGGCATCGACAACCGAACCGACCTGCTGCTCCAATGCGGCCGCCAAGGTACGGTTCGTGGCGAGTTCCCGCTCGCCCTGTGCGGCCGCGTCGAGCTCCGCGCGGCGTAGTTTGAAGATGCTCTTGTCGCCGCGGCCGTAGCTCAAGAGATGGTCCACTGCCGAGCTGAGTTTGGACGCCTCGGCAATGCCGTTGAGAGCGGCGATCGATTTCTTGATCCGGTCGGCTGCGGCCTGGAACCGATCCTGCACCGGAGGAAGCCGGTCCTTGTCCGCGACATTGGCGGCCTCGATCAGCAGGCCCAGGACAAGATTGGCATCCGCATGCAGGTCGAACATCGCCTGCAGCTCGGGCAACTGCTTGTTGCTGAGGTCGTTGAGATGGTTCTGCAATGCATTCGGCGAGCTGCCCTCGGGCGCGCTCTGCAGGCCGGTGACGAGATCGAAGGTTGCGTCGTCAACCAGGGGGCGATCATTCGGGCGAGCGTGTCGTAGTACGCGCGAACTTGCGCAACCGTCGAGTTCCGCTCGGTGTTCAGCGCCAGGCGGCGGGTGACGGACTGGGCAAGCTCGTCCAGATTGCGGCCAAGTTCGTCTGCTGTCTTGTGCAGCGCGGCTACCACGGCCGTGTCGCCGGTACTTTGTGACAATGCACTGATATCGTGATCGAGCTGCCGCGGGAGCGAAGTCAGCGTTCCCTGGATTGACTCCCTCTGCTTGTCGTCGCTCGCGGCCACCATCAGAGGCGCCGCGGCGACGATCCCGGCGCTGGTTTTGGAAAGCCGCGACGACAGGCTCATCGCCGGGAGGTTTTCATTGGTGATGCGCGCCATCATCTGGGCGATGCTCTGGTATGAGAGCACGCCGATTAGGCTCGCCAGCACTGTCATGGCGGCGATCGCACCGAAGGCCAGGATAAGCTTGCCGCGGATGCTTGCGGCAAGCCGTCCCACGCTGCCCAGCCGCCTGGCCCGCTCCGACAACCGGCGCAGGAGTGAGCCGAAACGCTTCATGGTGATCAGCTATTTGGCTTAGGCAGCTTGTCCACCGGCTTCAAAGTTCCATCGCCCTGCAGGACAGTGAGGAAGACCTTGCTCGATCCACGGTTGTTGCCGGGGCCATAATTCAAGGTCATGCCGCCAAGGTCGAAGCTGCCGGTCTTCGCTATGGTATCGAGCAGAGCCTGCCGGGTGATCTCGCCCGGGATTTTGTCGAGAGCCGCGGTCACCAGGCGGCCGACGACGTAGCCTTCGAGAGAGACGAATCCGGGCTGCGTGCCGGGATCGACCGCCTTGAGAGCGGCCTGATAACGCGCGACCAGGTTGATCGACGTGTCGGAGGGGAAAGGAACCACTTCGGTGACCACGACCCCTGCACCGTCCGGGCCGAGTTCCTTAGCCAAAGCCCCGCCACCCACGAAGGATATGTTGACGAAGGTGGCATTCATCTTGATCCTGCGTGCAAGCCTGATGAATTCGGCGCTTGGCTTATACGCACCGATCATGATCACCGCCTGCGGGTCGCCCTTGCGAATCGAAAGCAGTGCGCTCTTCACCGCGGTGGTGTTCCGCTCGTAGGTGCCCTCGGACACCAGCGACATCTTGCGTTTGTCGAGCGCGCGCTTGACTCCGGTGAGCCCGGCCTGGCCGTAGGCGTCATCCTGATAAAATATGGCGATCCGGCTGACCCCGAGATCCTGGGTCAGGTGCTCCACCATCGTTTCCGTTTCCTGGAAATACGATGCGCGTACGTTGACGACGCCCCTCTTGGACGGATCGCGCAGAAACTCGGCGCCGGTGAAAGCGCCGATAAACGGCACCCCGGCTTCCGCGGCGATCGGCTGAATGGCGGCGGAAGTGGGCGTCCCGACCGCACCGATCAGCGCGAAGACCTTGTTGTCGTTGATCAGCGTTTTGGCACTGGTGATGGCTTTATCGGGCTCGTAACCATCGTCCAGCGAGACAAGGTCGAGCTTATGGCCCTTGATGCCGCCGGCGCGGTTCGCTTCATTGAAGGCGGCGAGCAGGCCCGCGCGCATACCCTGACCAAGCTCGGCGGCGGGGCCATCGAGGGCGGCCACCTGGCCAAAGACGATCTTGTCGGCGGTAACCCCGTTCTCGGCGCTGGCCGTGAAGCCGGCCAGCGCCATGGCGGCGAAGCTCACGATCGCCATGAAGAAACGGCCCGTTCGCATCTTGATGCCCCCTGTAAATCGGATCATCCGGAACGGCGACGGCCGTCCGGGACGGTCAGTGCGGCAGGCGGCTATAGATGACTTCGGTTAAAACTTTGCTGCGGTTGAGTGACCGGCCGGAGCACGTTCATCTGGAATCCGCAGCTTGCGCCGGCACCCTCACCCGCCGCGCTGTCGCGCGGCGACCTCTCCCGCTCTGCGCTACGGGATTCGAGCATTTTTCCCCGGTTTCTTAAGGGAAAAGCCAATCGCGATTGCTTTGAGGCGGTCCCATCCTCGTCGCATGG
>Ga0335075_10008885_pt1 | contig 15371 bp, 16 predicted proteins | sample Lox_Sample_24_FD_206723 | JGI IMG/M metagenome (GOLD analysis project Ga0335075, IMG submission 206723) | Soil microbial communities from Loxahatchee National Wildlife Refuge, Florida, United States - Lox_Sample_2.4 | ecosystem: Environmental > Terrestrial > Soil > Wetlands | place: USA... | reverse complement strand
CCGACCGCGCTGGCAGGGGTGGCGGCCCCCTGACGCGCGTGGCCGGCACGGACGCGCCACCCCGCCACGCGGGCATGGCGGGGACCCGCCACCGGCAGCAAGGAGCCTCCGGGCCGTTAGCCGACGGAGCAGGCCGCGCTGGCCGGGGAGCTGCCGCCGGCCCGGCTATGGCAAGGAGTCTGCCCGCTATCAATCACGGGTGGTCATCGGCAACCCGGGTGTCACGACGACACGCGACACAGACCTGGCCCGGGCACAGGGCCCGGGTCATGGGCACCCGAGGAGTGCACATGTCGAACACCGCCCAGAAGACCGCCGTCCAGGATGCCCTGACCACCATGGTCAAGGGCCGGCTGGCAGCGCGGAACTTCAGCACCGGCTCGAAGGGCTTCTTCGGCCAGGACAAGATCGAGGCGGAGGGCAGGCGCTACCAGGCGCAGGCCCAAGCCGTCCTGATCGGGTCGAAGAACAACCCCAGGGCCAAGGTCCGGGCGACCGCCGACCAGGTGCAGGCGGCCCTGATCGCCGACCTGATCGACAAGGGCGTCCCGGAGAAGGAGTACAGCTCCGGTAAGACCGGCTACCGCGCCCAGGGCAAGGTGCAGGTCGGCGACGAGACCTACCAGGCGGCGGTCCAGGCCGTCCTGCTGGCGAAGTGACCGCCTACACCGAGCGGCGCCGGGGATCACGCGTGTCTTCCCGGCGCCGCAGGCACCGCGCGGCCAGGCACCCCGGTACCAGTCAGACCGCCACCAGGCACGCCGCAACGCTGACCGCCGCGGAGGACCGCCGCCCGTTCTGGATCTACGTCCGCGACCCCGACCGCGGCCTGATGATCACCGACGGGCTGAACTACATCGGCGAACGCTGCGCCCAGCGGCAGGCCGCCAAGCTCGAGCGCTACTACGGCCAGCCCACCAGGGTACGGCTGAGCCCCCGCGCATGACCCGCCCTGCCCGGGGACCGCTACCAGGTTCCCCGGGCGGCTGGCAGCGCACCCAGCCGCCATCCGTCTGGGTGCGCTGCGAGCCGGGATCAGGGACCCGTCCGGCTCACCCGTAACCCCGGCACCGCCCGGGGCGCACCCCGGGCAAGCGGACCCCGCCAGTCCGCGCCACACCGCCGGGCACGGAGAGCACCCCAGAAACCTCCATTCCGGGAAGGAACCGCACCCGTGCACGACAACGCCCCCGCCGGACGTATCAGCCGCCTGCGGTCCAGGACCAGCGCCCGCCTGGACCCCCAGCTGCTGTGCGACCACCTCCACGACCGGGACCACATCCGCCACCTGTACGCAGCTGGTCTCGTCTGCGCCGTCAACATCGTCATGACGATCGGCGTCCCAGTCCTCGGGCTGCAACTGCTGGTCACCTTCGGCATCTTCGGCCACGACGTCCTCAGCATCCTGCTCACCTAACCCGTCCTCGGGCCAGAGCCACCGGGCGGGCTGCGGGCGAGCGGCCACAGCAGGCGCACTCTGCCGAGATTCCCGTCACGCTGGCCCTCGCCTGTCTGCCGCGCCGCTCACCCGCAACCGCCCTTCCCGCATCCAATGCGCAGGCCGCGCGCCGCGCGGTACCCGCGAACGAGACGCCCTTACGAGAGAGGTGATCGCGACGACCAGAACACCTAATGGGCCCGCCCGCCGGCAGAGGGCGCCCGCACCAGGCAGGCACCCCGCGCCTCACGCGGACGCTCACCAGCGGCGCTCCGGGCAGCCCTCCGCCCGGCGCCAAGCCCAACCGGGCTGCACTGCCGGAGTCCCGCGCCGACCTGGCCGACAGCCAGGCGGCCCGCGAGTGGGGCGCCTGGCTGCCGAATCGACGGATTGACTGCGTCGCTAGCAGCAGTCCGCGTCGGCCCCGCGCAGCGCCCGCAGGGGGGCTGGGCACCGACCTGGACCGCGCAGTCGCCCGGCTGCGCGCAGAGGCCACCCAGTTCGCCGGGCGCTCCACAGCCCCCACCCCGCGCTCTGAGGCCCCAGCCCAACTACCCGGAACAGCCCGGCCTGGTCCTGCTGCCCGCCATGTCACGGCCAGCAGGCGCAGCCGACGATGGGTACGGGGCGCGCCCAGCACGTGGGATAGAGGCGCCACATGAGCAGGGCAGCACGGGGCGCGTGGCAGGGGGCTGCGCTCGGCCTGTGCATGCTGTAGCGGCGCAACCTGCCAACTACCCGCCACCGGGCAGTGGTTCCCGCCCGTGACGGCGGGTGAGCCTGGGAGCCATGGGGTTCCAGGAGCTCCTGCCTGCTCTCAGCGGCACGCGGGTACACCGCCGCCCCGGCGGCGAAAGCCGCAGCCAGCCGGGCTGCCGCTGCCGCCGCGGACGCACCGGATGGCGAGTTCATGGCGCGCAACGGCCTGGAGGACCTACGAGCACCGGCCCGCTCAGCCCCGTCGGGGTCGGCTGGCCCGGGGCAACAGCTGCAGCGCGTGCCGCGGGCTCATCACCACAGGCCCGGCGGCAGTCGACTGCTCCAGCTGGCTCGTGTGCGCGCAATGACTGCGCCGGGCTCCCGAACCGTCACCGCTGACCTGGCCGCGGCGGCAGGCGGCAGGACCGGCCCACGGTGCCGCGCGCAGGCTGGCCAGCTCATTCAGTGCCGCTCCCGCCTCCAGCGGACAGCGGCACCCCCGCCAGGCGAAGCGCCACGCCCGCCGATCACTGGCTATATGCCAGCCGCCTGGCTGACAGCAACGAACGAATCCAACCGAGGTGACTAGTCAATGACAACGATCAGCCAGATCGTAGCCAGGTTCGCCGAGGAGGCCGGAAAGCCCGGCGCGCGGCTGCTGCGGGGCTTGTCCCGCAGCGTCTTCGTCAGCCCTTACAACGACCGGATCCTGTGCAGCTGGAGCACCGCCTTCCCGCTTGCCGAGATCATGCCCGGCGAGGGCGGGAACCGGTCGTGGTGGCTGCTCAACGGCGACACCTACTCTGCGAGCACTACGAGTCACCAGCAGCTTGTCCGCGAGGCATGCGGCAAGACCAGGCTACCGGTGCTCATCGTGCCCTTCTCCTGCCTCAGCGCGGCCGGCATCGACCGCGAGACGATCAAGCCCATCGACATCAGGGACGACCAGTGGCAGGAGACCACCCATTACGCCACATCGGGCGACCAGGTCCCCGAAACGCACCTTCGGACCGCACGGCACCTGCCCGACGGGCAGTGGGCCTGGACAACGTGGCGGCATTTGCTGGGAGCATCGGTCTTCCGCGCGTCCTACACCGTGCGGGAGGGCGAGGACTGGCAGCCGGTGACCCGCACCGCCTACTTCCTGTCAGCGTTCGACGAGCAGGAACCCTCACCGCTGTACTTCCTGTGCCAGCTGCCCGGCGGCACCGCGCCCGCCACCGTGGATGGTGCGCTGGAAGCGCTCAAGCCCCCGGAAGTGACCGAAGCCGAGGTGGCCGGGCTGACGGTGACACGGCAGGGCGATGTCTTCGCGATCCCGCTGGACCTGCCCACCCGGAAGATCCCCGGCAAGACTAGGCGCGCTGCCAGCCTGCTGGGCCTCAGCCATACCGCGACCGAGGTCCGGGACGGCGGCGACGGCGCGACCTGCGCGCGCGGCATCCTGCGGCACCGCCCGCCCTACCGGTCTCCCGACCATGTGTGCCGGCCGATGGGCGACCGCAAGACGTGGCATCTCATCGTCAGGAATACCGTGCCCGTCGATGACCGGGGAGACACACGGGCCTGGGCCCGGGCGGGAAACGTCGACTAGCCGCCCGCCGCGGCCGGGCCCGCAGATTCCGATGGTGGCCTTCGCTGCACGGGCGGAGGCCACCGCCCGTTTGGAGGGATAACACCGTGGACAACGACGCACCCTACGTTTCCGGATTCCAGCGTGACCTGGCCAGACGGTTCCTAGCAGGCGAGGATGCCGGAACCTTACCGCTTGGCGCGCAGCCGTAGAAGAACACCACCAGAAGGATGCGATACATGACGGTGTCTATCCTCATCGGCTATGTCCGGATCGCCGTAGCCGAGACATGGGCCGACGCATGCCGAATCCTCCGGGAGGACATCAAGCGAACCTACCCGCAATTCATGAACGAGCATGCGCAAAGACATTACGAATACGAGCTGGGCCAGCTCAGCCTCGCGCCGGACCACGGAATGCTCATGACCTCCGGCTCGTGGGCATGGCCCGGTACCACCCGCGTCGCGATCGAGGGCGAGACCGGGATCGCCGCCGGCCACCTGGCGACGGTACGCGAGTACAGCAACGGGTCGTACGGCTACACCGTAGATGTCAAGTGCAAGGTGCTGTCCATCGACGGCTCTTCCCACAGGGCCACCGTGCGGATAACCGGGGACAGCCTTCAGTTCACGCGGCGGCAGGTCATCACGATGCCGGGCAGCTTCCTTCGGCCGCGCGCCACGGCGGAAAGGCGGTAGGGGCCATGGGATTCACCGTGTGCATCAACCGCGGGGACGAAGAGGAAGGCTTCGACGAGATCGCGCACGAACTCCGGGACTGGGCTCGCGCTCAAGGCGGCTACTAGGACGACCCGGACGCGTACACGGCGGAGGCGGTGTCGGAATCGCTTTGCATATGCCGCGGCAACTGGCCGCGCTCGGACACGGCACGCGACGCACTGAACCTCCTGCTGGACACCGGCAGCTTCCGCGTGTCCTTCGACCACGGATTCACGGTATTCGAGGTCCGCTACGTATCGCCGGACGAAACGGAGAAGCCAATATGGCAGCCAAGATCACGCCGGCCGACGCCGGCTGCTGGATAGACGAGATCAACGGCTGGGAATCCAATGTCATCGCGGCGGAAATAGCCATGAGCCTCGGCTGGCTCGAGGGACGGGACCGCTCGGAGACGATGTACCTGCGCGGGGAGATCAGGGCGATAATCCGGGCGTACAGGAACGGCAGTGACACGGCCAGGTTCCATGCCGTCGAGATCGACGACGTGCCCGACCAGGTGATCAACCAGGCCGGAATCACCGATCAGGCAACGGACTACCTCGACACGCTGGCACCGGAGGGCTACGCATTCGGCTGGCATGAGGGAAATCTCTTCCTCATGAGCGATGAATGGTGGCAGCAACAGGCATGATCTCGCAAACGCGATAAGATATCCCGCCCGATAGCGTGTTTCCCGGCAGTCGCAACGCCAAAGGATAAAACCCGGCTAATCACCAGGGACGGCACTCAGGGCAGAACTGCAACGGTTCAGGGAAAGACATTTCCCATGTCGGCGACTGTATACGGCTCGTGGGCGCGGCTCGATGACGTTCCCATATACGAGCGCCGAAGGAAATTCCCGTTCCGCGAGGCGCGCAGCCTCGCGTAGGGCAATAGCTCAAGGAAGAGCGCTCCCGGTCCGGGAGAGATCACGGGAATCGCTGCCCGTGCTGCCCGCCAGCGCGCACACCTGACACGCGGAATCAAGGCACCGACCGCGCGGCGCCGGCCAGGTAGCTGCCAGGGGGCACACCGATGGAGGACGGTCAATGCCCTGCGGTGCGGTTATGTGCGCTAGCCGCACCACCCCTTTCTCCGTCAAATCGAGAGATCGCGGGCGCAGACGTTGAGCCCGTCCGCGACCGCCACGAGGAATAAGCCGGACGCCCGCGCCGTGCTGACGCCGACTCGACCGCGAGACGCAGCGCGCTCAGCGCCGTGCCCGACCCTGCCGTGCAGTTGCCGGAGTCCTGCCCGCTGCCGACCTCCGCACGGGGATATCCCGCGCCCGAACTATGTGCTACCGGAGAGGAGACACATGACACAGAACGCGATCTACCGCGCCCGGCGCGCGCTGACCGGCACGGAACTGGCCTCGATCCTGGCCTCGATCGCCGCCGCCCGCACCATCGGCGACATCCTGGACGCCGCGATCACGACAGTGTTCACCGCACTGCTGGGACCGCTGGGCGAATCGCTGGCCGGCTTCGGCCCCGACCGCAGGCTCGACCCGGGGGAGTTCGCGATCCCAGCCACCCAGTGGACGGCCATCTGCGAAGCAGCCATGGCCCGAGCCGACGCGCTTGGCGGCCGGATGGCCATCGCCCTGGAACTGGTCAACCAGATGCCCGCGACCTACGACGAGCCCGCCGCCCCGGTCCCGGACTCGCCGCCGCCCGATCAACGACCCTATGAGCACGTGCTCACCGTCTCCCGCGAGGCGGCCGACGTGATCTGCGCCGCCTCCCGGCACTGCGCCGATCTCGCCGCCTGCTTCGGCGAGGACTCCCGCGAATACCGCGAAGCCGCAGGATCCTGGCAGCATCACCTCTCGCAAGTGTTCTCGATGGCCTTCGGCCCGCAGACCCGCGTCAGCCGGGACGGTGACCTGTCACTGTTGGTCTCGACAGAAAGCGGATTCACCTACGGGGTGATCTTCCACCGGGAGCCCCGCCGCTGCACGCACAACGGATGCACGGCGGTGATCGACGACGACGGCACGGCCCGGACCGCCCGGCCGGGCGCCCCAGCGTGCCCCAGCGGGCAGCACATCCTGTCCTACCCGCTCGACGCCCCGCACCCCGGCAGTTGGTCCTTCCACTCCTGACCACGCCAGGGCCAGCCTGGTCCGCGGAGACAAATGCCAGCACGCCCTGGGCCGCGTGATCTGGCCCCTGGCAATAGATCACCGCGCCCAGCCGCAGCGGACCTGGCCTGGTGTCCAGCCGCCCGCGATTTTCCCGCAGCCCCTCGCACCGCATGGCCGGCTGGTGGCGGCTGCGCCAGTTCCCTCATCGCCACGGAAGGAGACTCCCATGCGCGTGACCGTGTATCACAACGTCGCGCGAGACAGCGGAGGCCGTCGCGTGAACTTCGACGGCTACCAGCAGGGGCATCCGCTTGTCCCCGTCTTCACCTACGACATCGACCTGCCCGGCGGCGACCTGGCCGAACGCCGGCGGATCGCGGAGGCGGCATTCGAGGCGTTCAACGCTGACCCCGAGATGCTGCAGGGAAAACAGCGGCAGCTGGCCGCCAGCTATCGGGAGCGGCGGCTGCGCTCGCTGTCAGTCGGCGACGTCGTTCGGGTCGGGGATATCGCGCTGGCCTGCGCCCCTGTCGGGTTCCGCGAAATCGGAGGCGACCTCAACGAGGTCCGCGTTTCGGAGCCGGGCACTCATCCCGGCTCGGACGCGTGAACCAGGCCAGCGCTCACGCTTACCCAGGGAACACGACGCGGAGGGAGGAAGCCATGCCGCGTCCGAATCTCGTGAACCGCCGCCGCCACCGACGCTATGCCCGTCCTCACCATCCCTGCAGTGATCTGCCTGGAGGCCTTCCGGAGACCCCCGCTCCCCGACCAAACGAGAGACCGAAGCCGAGCATGCGCCCCTGCGCGAGATAACCGAAGGGAAGCAAGCCCATGAGCACGAGCCCGGGAAGCACGGGCGCTATCGACCCGCGCATCGCCCGCCAGCGCCTGGACCGGGAAGCCAACGTGGCGGCGCGGTTCCTCCCCCAGCGAGACGATGACGAGTCACCCGCGATTGACCTCGCCGGAGTGCTCGGGATCATGCACGTCAGAGACGGGGAACTGTACGTGAACGTCGGACTGGACACCGCTGACCCAGCCGTATACCGGACGTACGGAGACCAGCGTGTCCCGTTGCACATCGCCGTCGACGGTGACACGGTTTTCGAGTCAGCCGACCCCCAAGCCCTGCCCGTCCCTGGCCGTCGCGAGCAGGCCACGACGCCCAAGACGCCGACGGCGGTCCGGTGCCCCGGAGACCGGCCGGCCGGGCAGCTGACCGAGCGTTGCAACCTGACGGGCCGGAGGTTCGAGTTCCGCGAAGCCACGGCACGCGCGCTTGTCGCCCGCGCTGTGCGCCGCCACGCCGGTGCCGTACGCCAGCCCGGCCAGGCATGCTACGAGGACCTGGAGCTAGAACCCGGATGGAACCCCCGGCGCATCTATCACGACGAAATGGCGCTGGCCGAGTACCTGGTTGACCAGGCTATCGCCGCCGACGCCATCCGCTGCCCGGAAGGCATGTGCGTGGACCTGCACTGCCGACCCGACAGCGATGGCGGTACGTACGCGTGGCGGGTCCGTGTGGACACCGGTTTCACCCTTGGGTCGGAGTACTGGGCGGAGATGCGGCGGCTCGGCGACGGCAGCGTCGGGGGTCATGGCGCACTGGCTGTGCTCCGCGAGGCCGTCACAGCTGCGAACGAGATTCTGGCCGCCTATGAGCGTTCGGCCCGCCGGCTCCTGGCTGCGGCATAACCCGACGGCTGTTCCGGCCAGGAGTTCATGGGCCCTCCGGTCAGGCGCCTGAAGTGCCGTGAACCGGGTCAGCGCAATGGCCGGGCACCGGAAATCCCCGGCACTGCCCAGGCGACACAACCGTCCATCCGGGCTTTGACCGAAGCCCGCTGATCCGGTCCAACTGCTTCACCATCGCGCATGCGCGCACCTTCTCAACGCATCTCCTGCATGCCCAAACGGGCAGGCAGGAGCAACGCCGCGCGACACTGCCGCCGCCGCGGCCGTCCCATCCCTCACGCAACCAGAAAACGGAGGCACTACCCATGACAACTGAACAGCACCAGCTCGCCGTGACCGTATCCGCCGGGCCCGGCGACGGTGCCGTGGCGACTGATGCGACCCAGGCGGAAACCGCACCGGTCACCCGCCGCATCCGCATCGCATCGCCGACATCGCTGCTGGCGGTCGTCCCGTCTCTGCTCGGGTTCCGGCCGACCCGGAGCCTGGTCGTCATCGGCACCGAACCGCCGCGCGCCGAAGTCCGGCTGACCCTCCGGTACGACCTGCCCGAGCCATCTGATCCTAAGATCGCCGCCGGGATAGCAATGCATGCGACCGCCGTCCTCGCCGCGCAGGGCATCCGGAGGGCTATCGCCGTCGGGTACGGCCCCGGCGAACTGGTCACCCCGGTCGCTGACGCGCTGCGGGAAACCGCGCCCGGCGCATATGTCACGCTGGCCGAAGTCCTGCGAGCCGACGATGGCCGCTACTGGTCGTACCTGTGCACCAACCCAGCCTGCTGCCCGGCGGACGGAACGCCGTTCGACGAGGAAACGGCCGAATCGGTGCTCGCCGCCCTGCCACACGCCGGGACCCAGGTTCTCAGCAGTCGTGAGGAACTGGCCGCGACGGTCGCGGCAGTCGGAGGGCAAGCTGCGGATTCGATGCGCCGCGCGACCGGGCGGGCGGAGGAACGCGCGGCGCGGCTGGTCGCGGGGACTGCGGAGGACGGCCGGAGGGCCGCCCGCCGCGCGATCGCGGACGCCGGCCGACAGGCGGTTGGCGACGCCATCGCTTGCTACCGCAGCGGCAGCCAGCTCCGTTCGGACGATGACATCGCCTGGCTGACGGTGATGCTGCGCGATCTGCGGGTCCGTGACGACGCCTGGTCTCGGATGGACCCGGAGCACCGTGAGGCGCACCTGCGGATGTGGACCGACATCACCCGGCTGGCGCAGCCGGGGTACGTGGCTCCCCCGGCTGCGCTGCTGGCGTTCGTCGCCTGGCAGTCCGGGAATGGCGCGCTTGCCAACGTGGCGCTCGACCGGGCGCTGGGCGACCGCCCCGGGTATTCGATGGCATACCTGGTCCGCCAGGCGATCGACAGCGGCGCGCCGCCGGCGCTCGCGCGGCTGCCGATGACTCCGGATGAGGTGGCCGCCAGCTACGACGCGATGGACGGATACGACAGCAGCGGCGGCGAGGCCGGCGAAGACGAGGAAACCTGCTGCGCCGACGACTGCTGCGACGAGGACGCCGACAGTGCCTGCGACGAGAGCACCTGCAGCGAAGCCGACGATCTCCAGCAAGCGCGTACGCCAGGAGCGGCAACGGCGTAAACCACGCCACCCCCAGCGGGCCGACGCCGCCGGTCACGCCGCCAGCCCGCGGCCCAACCGCCCTAGACGGCCAAGCCGGGTCATCCCGCCTCTACGGCGGGGTGATCCGGCTACCCGGAACGGCTTGGTGCGCCGGCCGCGAACCGAACCGACAGGAGCAATCCAATGACGACGACAACCGCTGAACGGGAACAGCGGATCGCGCTGGCCACCCTCACCTGGGCAGCCGATTTCCCCGACCGCCACCTCATCAGCCTGCTGACCTCGCTCAGCCCGGTCAATGTCCTGACGGTCATCAGGACAGGCGCGCTGCCTGACGGCCATGAGCTGCCCGAACTCGCCGCCCGCCACCTGAGCCGGGCCGCCAGCGCTCTCCCGTACTGGCGGAAGCGGCTCCAGGAAGCGCCCGCTGACGGCGGCATCGAAGACGCGGCGCGCCATGGCTTCCGGCTGGTGTGCCCCGGAGACCGCGGCTGGCCCGCAACCCTCTACGAACTCGGCCCCGGCCGACCATGCGCGCTGTGGGTATCCGGCGCAGACCTGCCCGCGCCGGGCACCGCAGTGGCAATCGACGGCACCCGCGCTGCCAGCGCCTACGGCTCCTACGTTGCCGCGAGGATCGCAGGCGATCTCGCCGGGGACGACGTGCCGATCATCTCCGGCGGCGCGTACGGAATCGACGCGGCCGCCCACCGCGCCGCCCTCGCCGCAGGAGGCAGCACTGTAGCGGTCGTGGCCAACGGTCCTGGCGTCCCGCACCCGGCCGGCCACGCGGACTTGATGGAGGCGATCGCCACCAGCGGCGGGAGCGTCGTCACCGAGCAGCCGCCAGGCCGCCTGGCCACCCGACTGCGGTACACGCACCGGTCCCGCCTCATCGCCGCGCTCGGCTCGGGCGCTGTCATCGTCGAAGCCTCGGCGCGTAGTTCCGGTATGCGCACCGCCCAGTACGCCCAAGAGCTGGGCAGGCCGGTGATGGCCGTGCCCGGGCCGGTGACCTCTGACAGGGCTACAGGCTGCCACGAGCTCATCCGCGCTGGTGCCGCGCTCGTCACCAGCGCGGCGGATGTCCGGAGCGCCATCACCGCCCGTATTCACCGGCAGGCCACCGCGCAGACGCCCGCCGAAGTGTGGGTCCTCCGGCACGAGGACACGCACGGCGACGCCATCTCCGTGCACGCCGGCGAGGAGGCGGCGCTGGCAGCGCTCGCCTCCACCTGCCGGAGCCGCTGGGACAACGCGGCCGGCGCTGACGGAGTGCCACCGACCGGAACCGAACTCGATGACGCCACCGCGGTGGCGATCTATTTCGAGCAGCGACACGGCATCGAGAGCTACCGGATCTGGAGCTGCGCAGTCGAAGGCGCCAGACCGTGACTAGGGGTTCGTGCGGTGCGCGCACCCAGCGTGCCCGTCGACGCCTGCGCCGCGCACCGCGCCTTTCCGATAACCGAACAGGAGGGAACTGGCTTATGGCTACATCAGCGCCCGACCGGGCTGCGGCTCTCCAGGAAGCAACCGCGTACCTGCAAGGGGTCGGCTTCCAGGTCAGGGACCGCGACTGGCACCAGCCGGACGGCGACCTCGACATCGTGGCAGTGGACCGGGCCACGTTCGTCGTCTGCGTGCTGAAGGTCTGCTCCGGAACACGGTACGGCGCCCCGCTGGAATCACTCAGCCGGGCCAGCCGGAGCCGGCTGCGCAGCCTGGCCGTCCGCTGGCTCAGCGCGCACGGGACGCGGTTCGACCAGATCCGCGTCGACGTGATCGGGGTCATCTGGGAAGGCCCGGGCGGCTTCACCATCGAGCACATCCGGGGGGTGGCCTGAATGCGGCCCGCCCGGACCTGCACGGCGGCCCTGACCGGAGTGGATGCCCACCTCATCAAGGTCGAGACCGACATCGCCGACGGGCTGCCCGCCACGGTGCTGACCGGCCTGCCGGACACGTCGCTGCGCGAGACACGCGACCGGGTCAGGGCAGCGATCGTCAACAGCGGCGAGCAATGGCCGCACACGAAGATCACCGTGACCCTGTCGCCGGCCATGCTGCCCAAGCGCGGCGGCGCGTTCGACCTCGCCATCGCGGTATCCATCCTCGCGGCCGCAGGCACCGTGCCCGCCCCGGCACTGGATGACCGGATGCTGCTCCTCGCCGAACTCGGGCTAGACGGCCGGCTTCGCCCGGTCTCCGGGGTGTTGCCGGCGGTCGCCGCCGCGGCAGCAGGCGGCATCGGCACTGTTGTCGTGCCCGTCCCGAACGCCGCCGAGGCAGCCCAGATACCGAACGTACGCGTGGTTCCCGCCCACCGTCTCGCGGATGTGCTCGCGTGGCTGCGCGGCGGCCCCGAGCCTCCGCGAGACGGCCCGGGCTCGGGCCAAGAGGACGAGCCGCGCACCCGGCCAGCCCGCCGCTATGGCGACCTGGCAGAACTCCGCGGGCAGGGCGAGGCCAGGACGGCCGCGGAGATCTGCGCGGCCGGCGGGCACAATCTCTCCTTGCTCGGCCCGCCCGGCTCGGGAACGACGCTGCTCGCCGAGCGGCTCCCCACGATCCTGCCCGACCTTGACCACGGCGCCGCGCTCGAGGTCACAGCGATCCACTCCATCGCCGGAACGGTCCCGGAGACAGGGATCATTACCCGGCCGCCGTTCTGCGCTCCCCATCACACCGCGAGCAGGGCAGCCATGATCGGCGGCGGAAGCGGCATCATCCGGCCCGGTGCGGCGTCGCTCGCGCACCGCGGCATCCTGTTCCTTGACAGCGCTCCCGAGTTCCACAAAGAGGTGCTGGACGCACTCCGCCAGCCCCTTGAATCCGGAGAGGCAGTCGTGGCAAGGGGCGGCGTCCTGGCCAGATTCCCCGTCAGGTTCTCCCTGGTCCTGACCGCGTGCCCGTGCCCGTGCATGGCCGCCGGCCTCCCGCCCGGCGAATGCTCGTGCACTCCCGCCATGCGCCGCCGGTACCTGGGCCGCATCTCCGGGCCGCTCGCAGACACGATCGACCTGAAGGTTGCGATGACGCCTCCGGACGCCGGGGCGCGCCCCGCCGCCGGCGAGTCCAGCCGGGTGGTCCTGGATCGCGTCGTGGCCGCGCGGGAGCGCGCCGCGCGTCGGCTGCGCGGTACGCCATGGCGGCTGAACTCCGAGATCCCGTCCGCCGAACTGCGCCGCTCCCATCTGCTGCCGTCCGAATCCGCCGGGATAATCCAGCGGGCTGCCGACCTCGGCGTGATCAGCCAGCGGGCCGCGCGGAAAGCCGCGCGGATCGCCTGGACCATCGCCGACTTGGCCGGGCAGAACCGGCCCGGGCGGGAGGACTGCGCGCTGGCCGTCGCCTTCATGACAGGAACTGTCAGGCATCCGGGCCTTCTCCTGGCGTGAAATCTTCTCGCACCCTGCCCGCACGAATTCACGCGCGCCTAAGGCGGCTCGCGCGCTCCCTGCGGCGCCCTCGAAAGGAAGTAATTACCGTGAACGAAACAACTCCAATACGCAGGCGCCTGGTGGGGGCGGCGTTGCGACGCTACCGGGAGAATCTCGGCTTTGACCTGGAAAGCGCAGCCCACATACTGGAATGCGACAGGTCGAAAATCAGCAGGATAGAAACGGGGCACCGCGGCATCCGGGCCAAGGAACTTCGGGAACTGCTCACCGAGTACGGCGTTCCAGGGCAGGAGCAGGAGGCTCTCCTGTCCATCGTCAAGGGGACCGGGGAGCACGGATGGGAGGAGTACGCGGATGTCCTGCCGGACGCTCACCGTGACTACCTCATCATCGAGGCCGCCGCTTCCGAGATCATCACCTACCAGGCGCAGCAGGTACCTGCCCTGCTGCAGACCGAAGGCTACGCCCACGCGATCGCCGAGGCCAGCCCGGACGTCCCGTCCGGGTGGGAGGACAAGATCGTGGAAGCGGTCCTGGCCAGGCAGCGGGTCATCCTCGCCGAGCAGCAGCCCGCAGTCCATGCTGTCATAGGCGAGGGTGCGCTGCGCCAGATGGTCGGGGGCAGCCACGTCATGCGTGCCCAGCTTGCCAGGCTGGCCCATGCGTCCGCCGATGATCCGCAGGTCACCATCAGGGTGCTGCCATTCTCGGCCGGGGCAATCGCCGCGCTCGGCATCGGGTCGCCGACTCTCCTGCGTTTCCACGCCGCACCGGGCATCGGCGTGGTCCACCTAGCCGGGCTGGCCGGCGGCGTCTGCCTTGAGGCGCCCCCGACGATCGCCGCCTACCTGGGCGCCCTCACCCGAATCCAGGCGTCGGCGCTGACGCCAGCCGAATCCGCACGGCTGATCAGAGACCTGGCCCGCGCCTAGCCTCACCCGCCGACATCTGCCCACCGGACGGGATGCCGATCGCGGCCAATTGACACACGGAGCCATCTTCTGCTCAGCGCGCAGGACGATGCCCGGAAAAATTCTTAGGTTAGCGCGCGGCGGACGACCGGGATTCTTCCGTCGATGTATTCATGCGGACCGGGAAATTGACCGCACATGAAAATCCGGCCGCCCGCTCTCTTCTCACCGGGAGGTTATGTCATGTCAAACGAAACCATGAAATGGCTCAACACCAATACCCTGATCGGGTTCACAGAGAAACGCGGCAACGCCTGGCACTACCGGGCGGACCTGCAATCCGCGGAGCCGAACCACTACCCCGGCCCCGTCCCGGTGGAAGACGTCCGCCGCCGCCTGTTCAACTGGGAGCCGGAACCCTGGGAGATCTACACCCGCAAGCCCGGCCCGATGCGCCTCGACATCGCCGAACTGCTCGCCCAGCCCAGCAACGACGCGATGGTCTCGTACGCGCTTGACGCGCTCGGGTTGCGCCACCAGGAGAACCGGCAGGCCATTACCCGCTCCGACAATGAGCACGTAATGGGCATCTTCACAGACGGCTACCAACCGCACCCCTACGACGAGTGGCTCCTGACCACGGTCGCGAACATCCTCGACGACGAACTGCACATCGGCTCGGCCGGCCTGCTGCGGGGGGGCGCGGTCGCCTGGGTCTCCGTGGAGATGGAAGACAACGTCAGACTGCCCGAGGGCGTGGAGTTCCGGCCGTTCCTGCTGGCTACTACCAGCTTCGACGGGTCGCTGTCGACCACCTTCGGCCGCAAGGTCACGAACGTGGCCTGCGACAACACGCACGGCATCGCGATGAGCGAACGCGGGCAGCAGGTCAAGATCCGCCACTCCCGCCACTCCAGGCTCCGGCTGACCGAGGCCCGGCAGGCGCTCGGCGTGATCCACGAGATCACCGACGACTTCGCCGATGAAGTTGCCCGGCTGTGCGACACCAGCGTCTCCGACCGCGAGTGGTCCGCGTTCCTGGACGCCCACGCCCCGCTGCCCGAGTCCGAGGGCCGGAGCCGGACCATGGCCGAGCGCAAGCGGGAGGCACTGACCAGGCTGTACGACCACGACCAGCGGGTCGCGCCCTGGCGCGGCACCGCGTGGGGAGTCCTGCAGGCGGTCAACACCTACACCCATCACGAGGGCATCGTTCGCGGCGTCGAGCGCGCGGAACGCAACATGCTCAACGCC
>Ga0335075_10008884_pt1 | contig 15371 bp, 7 predicted proteins | sample Lox_Sample_24_FD_206723 | JGI IMG/M metagenome (GOLD analysis project Ga0335075, IMG submission 206723) | Soil microbial communities from Loxahatchee National Wildlife Refuge, Florida, United States - Lox_Sample_2.4 | ecosystem: Environmental > Terrestrial > Soil > Wetlands | place: USA: Florida... | reverse complement strand
TCGTCGCCCATGTCGTCAGGCCCGTGCCCGAGCCTCGCATCATCGTCCACGGCTGCGGGCCTTCCCTGTGTGCCGGAGGTTCATGCCTGGAAACGGTAGCCCATGCCCGGTTCGGTCAGGAGGTAGCGGGGGTGGGAAGGTTCAGGCTCGAGTTTGCGGCGCAACTGCGCGACGTAGACGCGCAGGTAGTTGCTTTCCGACTCGTACGCCGGGCCCCACACTTCCTGGAGAAGCTGCCGCTGGGTGACCAGCCGGCCCCGGTTGCGGACCAGGATTTCGAGCAGCTGCCATTCGGTCGGCGTCAGCCTGATGTCCCCGCCGCCGTCGGAGTCCCGGCGTACCCGCTTGGCCGCGAGGTCCACGGTGAAGTCGGGGGTCGACACTACCGGCTCGTCCGGCGCCGGGGATGCCCGCCGGACGGCGGCGCGCAGCCTGGCGAGCAGTTCGTCCATGCCGAACGGCTTGGTGACGTAGTCGTCGGCGCCGGCGTCGAGCGCCGCCACCTTCTGGTGCTCCTGGCCCCACACCGACAGCACGATGATCGGCGTCGAGGTCCAGCCGCGGACTCCGTGGATCACGTCGGTGCCGTCCATGTCGGGCAGCCCGAGGTCCAGGATCAGCACGTCCGGCCGGTCCCTGGACACCGCCGCGAGCCCGGAGGTGCCGTCGCTCGCGGTGCTCACCTCGTAGTTGCGCGCGGTCAGGTTGATGCGCAGCGCCCGCAGGATCGACGGCTCGTCGTCGATCACCAGTACCCGGGTCACCGTCCGGCCGTCCCGGGTGGCTGGCCGTTCACTGGCCCGCTCCCAGCACCGCGCGGTCCCCGCTGGCCACGGCCGGCAGCGTCACCCGCATGGTGAGGCCGCCGCCTGGGGTGTCCACCGCGGCGATCGTGCCGCCCATCGCCTCGGCGAAGCCCTTGGCGACCGCGAGCCCGAGCCCAACACCCGGCGACCGTTCCTCCAGCCGGAGGAACGGCTCGAAGATTCGCTCCTGGAGGTCGCCAGGCACGCCGGCGCCGTGATCCACCACCTCGAGCACGACGCGGTCGCCGGCCTCGCGCGCGAGCAGCGCGGGCGGGCTGTCCTGCGGCGAGTGCCGCAGCGCGTTGGAGAACAGGTTCGCGAGCACCCGCTCGAGCAGCCCCGGGTCGGCCCGCACCAGCGGCAGGTCGTCGGGCACCACGATCTGCAGCGCGTCCCCGCCGTCGAGGCCGCGCAGCGCCACGGGGGCCACCTCGTCCACGGCGATGGCGCGCAGGAACGGCGCGAGCGAGCCTGTCTGCAGGCGGCTCATGTCGAGCAGGTTGCCGACCAGCGCGTCGAGCCGGTCGGCGTTCTGCTCGATGTTCGCCAGCAGGTCGGCCTCGTCCTCCGGGGTCCAGTGCACGTCGGTCTGCCGCAGGCTGCTGACGCTGGCCTTGATGGACGCCAGCGGGGTGCGCAGGTCGTGGCTTACCGCGGCGAGCAGCGCGGTGCGCATGCGGTTCCCCTCGGCGAGCGCCTCCGCCTGGGCGGCCTGGGTACGCAGCCTGGCTCGGTCCAGGGCGGCGACCGCCTGCGCGGTGTAGCCGGCGAGCAGGGAGGTGGTCGCGCTGGCCGCCTGCCCGCGCACCTCCAGGGCCAGGTCGGGCCGGACCTCGAACCTGATCACGCTCGCGTCCTCGCTGGCCGCACCGCTCGAGGCGACCCGCACCCAGCGGCCTCCGACGCGCTCGAGCAGCTCGGCGTGGCCGCCGTGACTGCTGGTCAGGTGGTCGAGCACGTCGGCGGGGGTGTCGTCGCCGCCGAGCACGGTCTGCGCCAGGCTGAGCAGCGACGCGGTCTCCTTCGCGCTGCGGGCCGCGTCCGCCTCGCGTCGCGCGGCGAGGTGGACCACGCTGCTGACCGCGACGGCGACGGTGACGAACAGCACGAGCGCGAGCAGGTTCTTCGGCTCGGCGATGGTGAAGGTGTGCAGCGGCTCGGTGAAGTACCAGTTCAGCAGCATGCTGGCCGCCACGGCGGCGAATACCGCCGGCCAGAAACCGCCGACGACCGTGACGGCCACCACCGCGACGAGGTAGATCAGCAGGTCGTCGGAGAGGTTCAGGTGGTCCCGCCAGGCCACGAGCAGCGCGGTCAGCGCGGGCAGCCCGGCCACGGCGAGCGCCGCGCCGGCCAGTTGCCTGCGCAGGTCTATGCCGCGTTCCTTCTGCCGGTCCACGCTTTCTAGTGTGACCTGTAGCTGCAAGTACCGGAACAGCCAGCCGGCGGCCGCGCCGGCGAGGGCGCAGGCGGCCAGCGTGATCGCGGCCTCCGCCGCGACGCCGCCGGCCGGCCGCAGGTCCGCGTACGGCGGCCGGGAGAACCCGACGACGGTCAGCCAGCCGATCACGCCGAGCGGCACGGCGGCCAGCACGTCAGAGACCGCGGAGATGAACGTCACGATGATCGCGCTCGCGACCAGCACCCCGGTGGCGGGCAAGCGCCCGTTCAGCGCAGCCGCGACCGTGCCCACGGCAAACAGCGCCGCGAACCCGGCCGGCAGCGCGTACGGCGCCGACAGTCCCTGCCGGGCTGCCAGGCGCAGTGCGGCGTGACGACCCGAGCGCGACGTTCCGTCGCGGCGTCCACCAGTCATCGTGACTGCCATTTCAGCGCCCGTTCCGGCCTGAATCGGCGATCTTGATACATCCTTAACGCCCAGCTCAACAGGCTTAACGAGGCACTTACGGTCATCTATCTCCGCAGCGCCTAGCGTGAAGGCCGCGATGAGAAACCACCTACCGCCACCGGCGACGCAGGGGACCCACCTCGCCGATGGCGTCTCCGCCGACGAGCTCACCGCTGCCGACCTACCCGACGCGCTGGCCGAGACATTCGGATACAAGCTCAAGCGCAAGCTCCTCGGTCCGCCGTTGGTCAACGAGCAGATCACCGAGCAACGGCTGTCCAAGCCGCTGGCGCTCGGCGTGCTCTCCTCCGACGGCATCTCCTCGGCCGCGTACGGCACCGAGGAGATGCTGATCGAGCTCGTGCCCATTGTCGGAGTGGCGGCGTTCACGCTGATCTTGCCGGTGACGCTTGTCATCCTGGCCGGCGTCGCGCTCGTCGTCCTCTCCTACCGGGAGGTTGTCTCCGTCTACACCCGGGCGGGCGGGTCCTACGTGGTGGCGCGGGAGAACTTCGGGCCACGGGTGGCGCAGGTGGCGGCGGTCGCGCTGCTCATCGACTACACGGTCACGGTCGCGGTGCAGGTCGCGGCCGGCAGCGCAGCGATCGTCTCCGCGTTCCCGCAGCTGGCGAGCGTTCCAGTGATCGGGCCGTACATCCTCATCGTGATCTCCGTGATCGCAGTACTCATCATGTGCTACGGCAACCTGCGCGGCATCCGCGAGGCGGGCCGCGCATTCGCGCTGCCGACCTACCTGTTCTCGGTCTCGGTCGGACTGACGATCATCATTGGCCTCGTCCGTGAGGTGACCATCGGCCTGCCGCACGTCCAAGTGCAGGCCGGCGCGTACCACCTCGGGCACAGCACGGCGGGGCTGTTCAGCTTCGCGATGATCTACATGCTCGCGAAGTCCTTCGCCAACGGCGGGTCGTCGCTGACTGGCATCGAGGCGGTATCCAACGCGGTCAGCGCGCTGCGCCCGCCGGAGGGCCGCAACGCCCGGCAAATCCTGGTCACCCAGGGCTCGATCGTCGCCTTCCTGATCGGGGGCATCTCCTGGCTGTCGCACGTCACGCACGCGATCCCCTACGAGGCCGGCTACCCGACAGTGCTCGCGCAGGAGGCGAACGCCGTCTTCGGCAGCTCCGCCCATTTCATGTACTTCGTGGTGCAGGCGGCGACCGCACTGATCCTGTTCACCGGCGGCAACACCAGCTTCAGCGGGTTCCCGTTCCTGGCCAGCTTCGTGGCAGGGGACTCGTTCCTGCCCCGCTGGCTGACTAAACGCGGCCACCGGCTGGCCCTGTCCAACGGCATCATCGTGCTCACCGTAGTGTCGCTCATCCTGCTGGTCGCGACGAAGGCCCAGGTCAACGGCCTGGTCCCGTTCTACGCGATCGGCGTGTTCACCGGGTTCTCGATAGCCGGCTTCGGCATGGCGAAGTACCACAAGCGGGTAAAGGAAGGCGGCTGGCGGCGGCGGCTCGTCATCAACAGGACCGCTGCGATCTACACCGCGATCGTGGTGGTGATTTTCGCCGTCGTGAAGTTCACCGAGGGCGCCTGGGTGATCGTGATCGTCTTCCCCACCCTGGTGTTCCTCCTCATCCGGCTCAACAGGGAGTACCGGATGGAGGCCGAGGTGCTGCAGAACATCGGCGACCGGCGCGCGGCGGGCATCCCTGCGCGAGCGCCGAACTACATCCGCCGGGTGGTGCTCATCTTCGTGGACAGCGTGGATCTCGCCACGTTCGCCGCGATCAGGTACGCGCGCGGCCTGCGGCCCACCACGATGCGCGCGGTGCACTTCGTCGTCGACAGCGCCCAGGCCGAGAAGCTGCGCGAGAACTGGGTCAGGTTCGGGCAGGACATCCCGCTCGAGATGATCGACACCCCGGACCGCAGGCTGCTGCGCGCCGCGGTGGAACTCGTCAGTCACGAGGCCGCACAGAAGAGTACTCACGTCACTGTCGTCTTGCCGCGCCGCAGCTTCTCCCCGCTGCTCGGGCGGCTGCTGCACGACCGCACGGCGGACAAGATAGCCGCGGTGGTCAGCCAGGTGCCGAACTCCGCCGCCACGATCATCCCGTTCGATGTCGAGAGCAGGGTCCAGGTGCTGCACGCGCGGCACGCCGCCCGCGCCGCGGCGAACGGTGACGGTGCGGAGGCGGCCGGGTCCGTTCGGACAAGGGAAAAGAGTGCCACCACTCTCGCCGCGGCGAGGAAGGACGGGAACGGGTCGCAACCCCCCGTCCCGCCCGCCGGGGTCACGCCCATCGGCGCGCTGACCGCGCCGGGGAAGGCGACCATCGAGGGCCGGGTGCGGGCGGTCGAGATCCGGCCCGTCGAGCAGAACTGCGTCTTCGAGTGCACGGTCGCCGACGCTACGGGAGAGCTGACGGCCATGTTCTACGGCCGCACCCACATCCCCGGTGTCGAGCCTGGCGCGCGGCTGCGGCTGAGCGGCAAGGTGTCCATCAGGGAAGCCGGGCCGATCATGATCAACCCGGCGTACCAGCTGGCGCCGAAGGACTCGGCGGGCTGAGCGCTAGTCTCCCTCGACGGCGGACACCAGTTCGTACTTGGGATTGATCATCACCGGCTGGCCGTGCCTGATGCCGGCGGAGCCGTGCAGCCTGACGCGGGAACCGCAGATCAGGCCGGGGATGTTCGAGCGGCCGTAGAACATCGCGGTGAGGTTGCCCGTCGGGTCGTGGATCTCCACCGCGAGCACCGAGTTCCGCTCAACGGGACGGATCTCGATGACGCGGACCTTGCCCTCCACGGTGACCTTGCCCGGCGAGGTGACCGAGCCGATCGGGGTGGTGCCCGCGGCCGGACGGCGCTGGAGCTGGCGCTTGCGTGCCTTTCCGTCGGGGAGGGCGTGCTCGACGGCGATGTCAGCCTCGCGTGACAGCTCGACTGCGATAGTGCCCTGCCCATTGGGGGATTCCGCCGGCTCCGCCGGGCGTGGGGCCTTCGCCGCCTTCGCTGCCTGGCGGCTCTGCAGCACGGCCACCCTGCTCGGCACGTCATAAGGCACGATGGTGGCCGCCGAGCGCGGGATGCGGCTGACCGCCGCGGCGATCTTGTCTCCGGTGCGGTCGTGCAGCAGGCGCCCGAGCAGTGCCGAGTAGCTGCGCCGCGGCAAGATCACGGTGACGTGCGTGCCCTGGTCCTCGACCTCGCGCTCCACCAGATCGATCGCCGCCCTGGTCAGCCGGCGGTCCGGGCAGTCGATGAAGTCCAGGGCCACGCCCCGGTCCGCCCTGGTCCACTTGTCCCGCAGCTTCTCGGCGCGCACGCTGTCGATGACGAAGTGCACGGCGCGCAGCGAGGTCGGCCGCAGCGACCGCGCGTAGCGCAGCGCGGCGAGCGTGGCGAGGTCGAAGCTGTCCACGAAGACGAAGACGACCCGCCGGGTGTAGTGCGGCGGGGGCGGCGGCTGTTCGCCGGTGACGGTCTCGAGCACCTCGGCTTCCGCGCGGTACTCGGCGTTCAGCCTGATCAGCGCGGGAACGAGGACGACGAAGAGGACCAGCACCACCCAGGCGCCCTCGGTGAACTTCACCACCGCGAAGATGAGGACGACGACCAGCGACAGCGCGCCGGCCGAGAAGTTGACGGCGAACTTGCGGCGCCAGCCCTGCTCGCGGTGGGTGTGGTGGTACTTGGCCATGCCGAAGCCGGCCATCGTGAACGCGGTGAATACGCCGATCGCGTACAGCGGCACCAGGTTGTTGACGTCCGCGTCCTTGATGACCAGCAGTGCCACCGAGGTGATCGTCAGCAGGATGATCGCGTTGGAGAACACCAGCCGGTGACCGCGCTTGAGCAGCCACCGGGGCAGGAACGAGTCGCCGGCCACGTAGCTAGTCAGGAACGGGAAACCGTTGAAGCTGGTGTTGCCACCGGTGTAGAGGATCAGCATCGTCGCGGCCTGCACCAGGTAGAAGAGCGCCTGGCCGATGAAGGTGGAGCCGAAGACCTTCTGCGCTTCCAGGGCAAGCACCGTCGGGTAGCCGGCCGTGTACGGCGTGGCGTGCGTAACGTGCGCGAGCCAGCCGATTCCGGCTACCAGGGTGCCGAGGATGACGCCCTCGGCTACCAGCACCCGGCGGGCATTGACCCCTTCCGGCGGGCGGAACGCCCCAACCGCGTCGCTCACCGCCTCGATGCCGGTGAGCGACGCGCCGCCGTTGGCGAACGCGCGCAGCAGCGTGAAGATCATGACGAAGCTGATGATCCCCGAGGCGCTCGAGCCGAGCATGTACGTGCCGTGCATCGTGTGCGGGTCGTACGGGTGGAGCTGGCCGAGCATCTCGCGGATCAGGCCGACCACGATCATCAAGATGACCGACCCGGCGAACAGGTAGGTGGGCACGGCGAAGGCCCGGCCCGCCTCCTTGAGGCCGCGCAGGTTGCCGTAACACATCACCAGCACGACGCCGACGCAGATCTCCAGCTTGTACGGGCCGATGGCCGGAAACGCGGAGGCGACGGCGGCGGTACCTGCCGCGATCTGCACTGCGACGGTCACCACGTAGTCGATCAGCAGCGCTACCGCGCAGATCTGGGCCACCCGCGGACCGAAATTGTCCCGTGCGACGACATAGGAGCCGCCCGGCCTGATGTACACCATGACGACTTCGCGGTAGGAGAGCACCACGAGCGTCATGACGAGCAAGATGACCAGCGTCAGCGGCAGGATTAGGGTGAACGCCGCCAGGCCGACCATCGGCACCAGCGCGATCAGGATCTCCTCGGTGCCGTAGGCCGACGACGAAATCCCGTCGGGCGACAGTACGCCAAGCGCCAGCGGCTTGGAGAGCCGCTGCTCACCGAGCTGCTCGTTCACCAGCGGCGGGCCGAGCAGCCGCCGCTTCGCGGTGTACCAGAGCCCCTCGGGCTGGCTGCTGCTTTTCTCGAGCAAGCCGGCGGGCTTGGGCATGGCCAACTACCTGTGCCTTTCTCAGACAAAACGTGCCGGTGACTTCTTACCACCGTTAGCGGACCGCTAGGAACGCGCGAGGGATCCGGTAGGAGATACCCGCCCGTGCGGCGTTCATCCACGCAGCCTCGTCGCCGACGGCGGCGCGGTCGGCCTGCATCCTGCTGGACTTGGCTGGCTCGTTCGGCGGGGTTAGACCCGCGGCGGGGAAATGCGCGGAAATAAAGTTGCCCATTGCGTCGCTAACATTTACAGTTAAAAGTGACCGCAGGAAAGGAACCATCCGGTGAAACTCAGGAACATCACAAGCGAGTGGAGCGAACGGCACGTGCTGCCGTCGCTCATGCCTGGCTGTGCGTCCCTGCGTACCGGTCAGCCTCGCGGGGTGGTTTCTGGATAGCCATCACCAGGGAAGATGCCAGAAACCGCTCGCCGGGGAAGCCCCAGTGGGCGGTTTTTAGTTGTCGGCAAATATATTCAACATGAGTTCTATTTGGGCTGCGTATTTTTGGCCCTGCATAGGGATGACCCAGCGGCCAGGGGGCCGGTCTCCAAAACCGGCGGAATGACAGTTCGACTCTGTCCGTCCCTGCGCGCACCGCCTCCGGGTGAACGTGCCCGTGTATTGACAACTTCACAGTGTGAGCATCACGAAGGCGGCCCTCTGTGTGGCCGCCGCGGGCCGCTGTGCGCCCGTCACAGCGGCCGTGGGCTGCTAGCTCCAACTGGCAGAGCGCCGCCATGGCATGGCGGAGGTTCCGGTTCAAGTCTGGGGCGGTCCACTCTCGGGGATGACAGCTAAGGCAGCGGTCACGCCCTGCAAGCGTTGACGAGCCGGTTCGATTCCGGCCTTCTGCACCGGCTGCACCGGCTCCACCGGGTTCGAGGAAGACGGTAATCCACTCCGTTCGGGACGGGGGCAGACCGGGTTCGACTCCCGGGGACCCGACTTGCGCTGTTCGCCCTAGGCGCCGCTAGCTCAACTGGCAGAGCACCCGGCTCTTACCCGGGGTTGTGGGGGATCGTGGCCCTCGCGGCGCACCGTTCCGCGCTCGATGCCCCTTCGTCTAAAGGCAGGACGGCGGTCTCTGAAGCCGCCAATCGTGGTTCGAATCCATGAGGGGCAGCGTCGCCGCCGCGCACGGCTGCGGCTCCGCTTTCGTAAGGCGGAAGGCCCGGGCCGGCACCGGGTGGCGGCTCTCTTGCGGATGTAGCTCAGGGGTCAGAGCACTTCCTTGCCAGGGAAGAGGTCCCGGGTTCGAGACCCGGTATCCGCTCGCAAGCCGTCCTAGTCCAATCGGTAGAGACACCGCGTTCAGGGCGCGGGTGGTCCGGGTTCGAATCCCGGGGACGGTACGGAAGGTGAACCGGCCAGGGGCCGGGCTCGCCCGCTAAGCGATGCGCGGGTTACGCCGTGAGCTTCGATTGCTCCGCCTTCCGCTCTTTCGCCCGTTCGCATCGGGCGGAGAGCGATGTGGAGAGTGAACCTGCCGGGTGGCAGGCCCCGTCCCGAAAACGGGTGGGCGGGTGACCGCTGCGGGTCGGGACCGCCGCTCTCCAATCTGGAAGACGCGTCTTCCGCTGGCCGCTCCCCAACCGGTGAAGGGGCCGCTCTGATAAGGCAGTAGCGCAGGGTTCGACTCCCTGGTGGCCAACCAGGCGACACAGGGCGAGAAACGTCACGGCAAAACACCGCAAACCGGACACGAAACGGCACGTGTCTCGCCCTACGTCCCGGAGCACGCGCAACCCGGGACGACGTAGGGCGCGAAAGTCACCGCAGAATCACCACAAATCAGACATAAAACCGGACGATTGCGCCCTATGTCACCGCGCGCTCCCTGGCGACGCACTCATGCTCCGTTGGAGTAGCGGATATCTCGCGTGGCTCTCAACCACGAGACTGCCGGTTCGACCCCGGTACGGGGCACGCCAGGCCCCATCGTCTACGGGTTAGGATCGCCGCCCTTCAAGCAGCGGAACGGGGTTCGACTCCCTGTGGGGCTACCGCGCGGTGGTGTAACAGCAGCACGCCGCCCTCGTAAGGCGGGCGATACGGGTGCAACTCCCGTCCGCGCTACCATCCGGTGTCGTTCAACGGCAGGACGTTGCCCTGTTAAGGCAGCTATCGGGGTTCGAATCCCTGCGCCGGAGCCATGATCGCCTGCTCCCATGGTGTAACGGATAGCACGACGGTTTACGGAACCGCCGGAGAGGGTTCGAGTCCTCCTGGAAGCGCACTCCTGGAAGCACGCACGGCACGGATCTCGCCGGTGCGGGAGGCAGTCCGCAAAACTGCCGTTGGCTGGTTCGACTCCGGCCCGTGTCTCTTCGGTGCTCACGCTGTGAAAGGCCAGCCGCGCCCCTCGCAACCGCCGTCTCATCTAATCAGGGTGATGCGGTGCCCCAGCTTGGCGTGTGTGATACCAGAAGCTGATCAGCTGGGTAGGGGAGGGGCTGGGCATGGATGTGCCCCAGGAGGCGGGGGCGGCCCCCGCGGGTGAACGGGCGGCCGCGGCGGCCGGGATGGTTCTGCTGACGCTGGCCTCGGCGCAGTTCTTGATGACGCTAGACAGCTCTGTGATGAACGTGTCGATCGCGACGGTGGCGAGAGACGTTGGCACGACGGTGACCGGAATCCAGACTGCTATCACCTTCTACACGCTGGTCATGGCCTCGCTCATGATCACCGGCGGCAAGCTCGGCCAGATCCTGGGCCGCAAGCGCGCTTTCGCCATCGGCTGCGTGATCTACGGGTGCGGCTCGCTGATCACCGCGCTGTCACCGAATCTGGCCGTGTTGATGGTCGGTTGGTCGGTGCTCGAGGGTATAGGCGCTGCGCTGATCATGCCGGCGATCGTGGCGCTGGTCGCGTCCAATTTCGGCCGCCCCGAGCGTCCCCGCGCATACGGGCTGGTCGCCTCGGCGGGTGCGATTGCGGTGGCGGCCGGACCACTGATCGGCGGCCTGTTCACCACATACCTGTCCTGGCGGTGGGTGTTCGTCGGGGAAGTCCTCGTCGTACTGATCATCCTGGTGCTCACTCGCCGCATCGCCGACACGCCTTGCGAACGGGGCACGCGGCTCGACCTGGCGGGCACTGTGCTGAGCGCGCTGGGCCTGGCGCTCATCGTGTACGGCATCCTGCGCGCTGGGACGTGGGGGTTCATCCAGCCCAAGCAAGGTGCCCCGCAGTGGCTGGGCTTGTCACCGGTGATCTGGCTGGTGCTTTGCGGCGGGATAGTGCTGCGGGTGTTCATGTGGTGGGAGCTTCACCAGCGGGCTCGTGGCCGCGCGGCGCTGGTTGATCCGGCGATGCTGCGGAACCGGACCCTGCGGGGCGGGCTTATCTCGTTCCTGTTCCAGTACCTGCTCCAGGCCGGCCTGTTCTTCGCGGTGCCGTTGTTCTTGTCGGTGGCGCTCGGGCTGTCGGCGGTGGCGACCGGGGTGCGGCTGCTGCCGCTGTCCATCACGCTGCTGCTGGCCGCCGCCGGGGTGCCCAAGTTCTTCCCGAATGTCTCCCCGCGTCGCGTCGTGCAGCTCGGGTTCCTCGCGCTGTTCGCCGGGATCGTCATCATGGTGGCCACGCTGGACTCCGGGGCCGGGCCCGAGATCGTGACCTGGCCGATGCTGCTCGCAGGCCTGGGGGTCGGCGCGCTGGCCTCCCAGCTCGGCAGCGTAACCGTCTCGGCGGTGCCGGACGAGCAAAGCGGCGAGGTCGGCGGAATCCAGAACACGGTGACCAACCTCGGCGCCTCGATCGGGACCGCACTGGCGGGCGCGGTGCTCATCGCGACGCTGACCACATCCGTCCTGACCGGCATCCAGAACAACCCTGATGTCCCCAAGGACGTCACCGCCAAGGCGCAGGTGGAACTGGCCGGCGGAGTCCCGTTCCTGTCCGACAATGACCTCAAAGCCGCTCTGGACAAGGCCGGGGTATCCGCCAAGACCGCCGACGCGATCGTCACCGAGAACACCGACGCCCGTATCGACGGGCTGCGCTCGTCATTGTCACTGCTCGCCCTCATCGCGCTGCTCGCGCTGTTTACGACCCGCAGGATCCCGGCCCGCCAGCCGAGCCCGGCACAAGACGAACCCGACGTCGCGGATGTGGCCCTGGCGGGCGGACCGCCTTCTGGCTGAGACTAGAGCTGGTACTCGCCAGGATCGGCGCCAGGATCGGCAACTCCGTCCTGCGTCCAGTAGGCGAGTCTGCGGCGGGCGTCCAGGGTGTCCGGATGGTCGGGGCCCAGGGCCCGCTCCAGGACGGGCAGCAGCGCGGCGAACTGGTCGCGGGCCCCGCCCGCATCTCCCGCCTCCCCGGTCGTTTCGGCGAGGTTGCGGCGGGCGTCCAGGGTGTCCGGGTGCTCGGGCCCCAGGACCCGCTCCAGGACGGGCAGCAGCGCGGCGAACTGGTCGCGGCCTCCGGCCGCATCCCCCGTCTCCACGATCGCGGCGGCGAGATTGTTGCGGGCGTAAAAGGTTGTTGGGTGCTCGGGCCCCAGGACCCGCTCCAAGACGGGCAGCAGCGCGATGTATTGGTCGCGGGCCCCGGCCGGATCTCCCGCCTGCCCGGTCCACCGGGCCACGTGGTTGCGGGTGGCCAGACTGTCCGGGTGCTCGGCGCCCAGGACCCGCTCCCAGACGGGCAGCAGCGCGACGTATTGGTCGCGGGCCCCGGCCGGATCTCCCGCCTCTCCGATCCAGAGGGCGAGGTTAGCGCGGGCGGCCAGGGTGTCCCGGTGCTTGGCGCCCCAGACCCGCTTGACGATGGGCACCAGCGCGGCGAACTGGTCGCGGGCCCCGGCCGGATCTCCCGCCTTTCCGATCCAGAGGGCGAGGTTGTTGCGGGCGGCCAGGGTTTCCGGGTGCATAGGGCCACGCGATCGTTCCCGCCCGTCGAGGACTCGCTTCCCCAGTTCCAGGGCGGCAGCGTAATTGCCTCGGTAACCGAGGTAGAGGCCGAGCCTTTGCATGCCGACGCTGTCGTCGTCCAGGGCTGCCTGGGCGTGCGGCAGCAGCGCCGCGCACACGGGCCATGACTCCGGCAGGCTGGGGTCGGCTGGGATCGCGGCCTCGATCAGATCGGCGGCCGCCACTCGCCATGCCTCACGAAGCCGCGGGGGCATCTGATCAGCGGTGACGGCCTGCACCAGCCGGTGCACCGAGACCGCCCCGTCTCCCGCGGGAGCGACCAGCGAATAGCGGCGCAGCTCGGCAACGGCGTCGGTGACAGCCACCGGGTCGCGCAGTTGTTTCAGCACCTTCGCCGTCCGGTTGATCCGCCCGCGCTTACGTTGCAGCAGCAGGCCCAGCGGGAACGCCTCTGGCGCGCAGAAGGCGAGCAGGCGCAGCAGCCCGGTCGCTTGCGTCGCCGACTGTTCCAGCTGCCTGAATGCCAGTTCCCAGGTCGTCGCGACCGTACTGTCATTCCCCGTGCCCTTGCCGCGTGCCAGCATGTCCGGCCGCCGCTGCCGGAACGAGTAAAGGTAGCTGGTCAGAGCACCGCCGGGGACCTGGATGTAGGCTCCGGCCTGCTCCAGCGCCAGCGGGAGTCCGCCTAGCTCGGCCGCAAGCTCGGCGGCAGCCTTCTTGTCATGGTCGCCCGTGCGTTCCATCAGGAAACCCGCGGCTGCCTCGGTGTCCAGCACTGGCACGTCGAGCACTTGACCGGCTGGCCAGTTGGGATTGCGACTGGTGACCAGCACTCGCCCTCGCCCCGCTGGCGGGAGAAACCGCAGGACCGCTGCCTGGTCCGGTGCGTTATCGAAGATCAGCAGCCATTGCTCAGAGAACGCGGCTAGCGTCCCGTGCACCGACGCCACCGGATCCCGGTCATCGGCACGGTCGCGGGCTCCGAGCTGAGCTGCCAGCTCGGCGAACCCGGCTTGCAGCACCGTCGGATCCTGCGACGCGAACTGCCAGGCCACCCGCACCTCAGCCAGGTGACGGTGCGCGTATGCCAGCGCCACCGATGTCTTTCCCGACCCGCCCAAGCCGCTCAATACCACCGTCTGCGGCCCGGAACCAGCGCCACTAGTCAGCCGCCGGTGCAGTTCGTCGAGCAGGTCCGCCCGCCCGGCCAGCAGCGGCGGCGGGGCAGCCAGCCGCACCGGCTTGCCGGTGACCCCCCGGTGCGGCTGATATACGACCTGACCCACGGACTCAGCAGTGATGATTGTGCTCCCGGCTCCGCTATCGGCCGGGCTGTTTTTGCCCGCGTTACGGAGGGCCGCCCAGGTAAGCCACAACGTAGCCAGCCCAATAGATACGGCTACCAGAATGCCCGTCGCGGTGGCATCAAAGTGATGGCGAGGTGCCAGCGCCCACCACAGGACCCACGGCGCCACCAGCCATGCCACCGTGATTACGCCGTCGCGCCGCTCTGGGTGGCGGGCAGCAGACAGCCAGCTCCGCGCGTCCAAACGCTTTACGCCCCCCACGAGGCAAGAATTGCACACTTGCCGCCCGTCGTGTGAAATGCGCATATGTCGCCCGTGGCGCCAATTTGTGCCTGGAAATCTGGCCACGGCAGAATGCCTGGTCGCAGGAGCGGAGGACGCGATGCGGAGGATGCGAGATTCGAACTCGCGAGGCGTTGCCACCAACACGCTTTCCAAGTCTGCGTGCTCGGGTCCGCCAACGATCGACTATGTTCGTGAGCTGCGGCGACGTGTTCTGCTTGATACACGTCGAACGGTCCTGGACGTAGCCGAATGAGACTAGAAATGAGACTGGTCGGTTGCTCGTCATCTGTGGCTAGAGGCAGTTCCCAGCGACCTGACCGTCCGCTTCCCGGCGACTTCACTGCCGCTGGCAGGGTTTCGGAGTCGCTACGGCTAGGCTCGGCGTAGGTCACCCATCGCGGAGCCTTAAGCTACATCGTCCTGATTACCGGGCCAAGCCGGCGGCCGGTCCGATGGCCCTGAGGAGTGGGGACCCTCAAACTCGCTGAAGAGGTCAGCGGGCGATCTGCGTATGACGTCGAGGGTTACCAGGTGTATGTGTTCCGTGTCAAAGAAGACGGCTACGTCTTGGGCCCAGCAAGCCGTTGCGAGAACGGTGCGAGCGGTAACCAAGTCGTCGGCGCTGGTGCCTGCCCGGCACCACAGTAGGACTCGTTCGCCGAACGCTTGATGAGATGTCCGTAGGATGGCGGGGATTTTGCCTCGGCTAGAGTAGATCAGTCCCTCGGCGCACCCGACGCGCACTCGGTGTGGCGTGATGATGCACCAAGCACGGTCGACGATGAACCGCCGGACTGCTGGCCAGCGCAGGATTATCAGCGTTATGGCAATCACTGCCACGATCGTCGGGACAGCGCCGATTGAGGTCAGGGCAGTGAAAAGGCTGATCGATAGACCTGCTACCAGGGCAATCTCGTACCGCCATCGCCAGACGATGACTAGGAGGTTTGCCCTGGTGCGGACGAGCAGGCGGCGAAGATCTGTCGGCACGCGGTTGCCGTGATACCAATGAGGTGCGGGTGTCATGATTGACCCTGCTCCGGCTCAGGAACTTCGGTCGGGTTCATGACGATGCGGCCTGCACCGCCGCACGCGGGACAGGTGAGTCTGCCGAGGTCGCGACCCCGGCCGTTACATGTCGGGCACGGAATGAGGTAGTCGAACCGCAGATCGCGGTAGGTTCGGCTCAAGCCGCCGTGGCGTGAGTTGGTTTGCCAGCCTCGGTCGCGGGCGCGTCGATCATCCGCCTGGAAGACCTTGCCGCCGACCAGGTTGAGGCTGCGTATCAGCAGGTT
>Ga0335075_10008883_pt1 | contig 15374 bp, 9 predicted proteins | sample Lox_Sample_24_FD_206723 | JGI IMG/M metagenome (GOLD analysis project Ga0335075, IMG submission 206723) | Soil microbial communities from Loxahatchee National Wildlife Refuge, Florida, United States - Lox_Sample_2.4 | ecosystem: Environmental > Terrestrial > Soil > Wetlands | place: USA: Florida... | reverse complement strand
CCCTAGAAACGACGGCATGTTCTTCTTCACTTATCTCGCGCGAGAGTTGCGCCGCCGTCTCCGGCAGGCGATCTTCATCGCGCTTGGCCTCGCCGTCGGGGTGGGGCTCGTGCTCACGGTGACCGCCGCGGCCGCGGGGGTCAAGAATGCCCAGGCGGGCGTGCTCAAGGGACTCTACGGGGTCGGCACCGACATCACGGTGAGCGGCGCGGCGCCGTCCGCCCAGGCGCCGGGCAAGGGCGGCAACGGCACCAGCGTCCAGATCGGGATGGGCCCCAACGGCGCCCAGGAATGCGTCAACGGCAAGTGCCACCCGCTCAAGGACGGCTACACGATCGACAACCTGGGCAGCACGTCCTACTCGCCGATCAGCGCGACGTCGGTCGGAAAGGTCGCCGCGCTGCCCGACGTGGCCGCCGCGGCCGGCGGGCTGCTGCTCACCGACAACCAGACCACGATCTCGTCCGACCCGACACCGCCCAACTCGTTCACCGTGGACGGCGCGGACATCAGCCAGCCGAAGCTCGGCCCGCTCAGCGAGGCCGCCGTGAGCTCCGGCCGCGCCTTCCGCGCGGCGGACGCGGACAAGGACGTGGCGCTGGTCGACAAGGGCTACGCCGCGTCCAACGGCCTCAAGGCCGGCGGCACGATGAAGATCGGCGGCACCACGTTCACGATCATCGGCCTGGTCGAGCAGGCGGAGGGCAGCAACCCGCCGAACGTTTACATCCCGCTCGCCGTCGCGCAGGCGCTGGCCAAGCAGGGCCCGGCCGGCGGCGGCCTCACGAACGACGTGAACACGATCTACGTGACCGCCGCGAGCGCCGCCGACATCTCCACGGTGCAGCAAGAGATCGCCAAGCTGCTCCCCACGGCGCAGGTCACCACCCCGACCAGCCTGGCGAACCAGGTGACGGGCTCGCTGACGTCCGCGGCGAAGCTCGCCAACGACCTGGGCAGGTGGCTGTCAATCCTGGTGCTGATCGCGGCGTTCGTGGTCGCGGTGCTGTTGACGATGGCCGCGGTGGCAAGGCGGGTACGCGAGTTCGGCACGCTGAAGGCGCTGGGCTGGCGCGGCCGCCGGATCATCGCGCAGGTCATGGGGGAGTCGCTCGCGGTCGGGGTCCTCGGCGCGGCGATCGGCGTCGGCCTCGGTTTCTGCGGCGCGGCGGTCATCAACGCGATCGCGCCCTCCCTGTCGGCGACGCTGACCCAGGCGACGGGCCTGCACATGATGACGCCGAGCGGCGCGATCAACCCGACGACCAGCCACACGGTGTCGGTACCACTCTCCGCCTCGGTCGGCGGCGTCGCCATCGGCGCCGCGGTGGGGCTCGCCTTGCTCGGCGGACTGCTCGCGGGGGCGTTCGCCAGCTGGCGGATCGGGCGGCTGCGCCCGGCCGACGCGATCGCGAAGGTGGGGTGACCCCGGTGTACGAGCTGACCGGCGTGTCCAAGGTCTACCGCGCGGGCGCGCGGGCCGTGCCGGCGCTGGCAGGCGTCGACCTCACGATCGGCGACGGTGAGTGGGTCGCGATCAGGGGCCGCACCGGGCACGGCAAGTCGACGCTGCTCAACCTGCTCGGCGGCCTCGACCGCCCCACCGCCGGCCAGGTGCGGCTGGACGGCCGCGACCTCGGCCGGCTGAGCGACGCGGAGCTGACCCGGGTGCGGGCGACCGCGATCGGGTTCATCTTCCAGACGTTCAACCTGGTGCCGACGCTGTCGGCCGCCGAGAACGTCGAGGCCGCCCTGGTACCGCTGCGCGTCGCGGGGGCCGCGCAGCGCCGCCGCCGGGTGGCCGCCGCGCTGGACAGCGTGGGGCTCGCCGACCGGGCGGGCCACCTGCCGTCCGAGTTGTCCGGCGGCCAGCAGCAGCGCGTCGCCATCGCCCGCGCCCTGATCAAGGAGCCGAAGGTGCTGCTCGCCGACGAGCCGACGGGCAACCTCGACGAGGAGACCAGGGACGAGATCATCGCGCTGATGGAGAAGCTGTGGCGGGAGCGCGGCCTGACGCTCGTGCTGGTCAGCCACGACGCCGCGATCGCCCGCCGCGCGCAGCGCACGGCGGTGATGAGCCGCGGCCGCGTCACGTTCCGTTAGGGAGCAGGCGTCTCAGGGCGGGCGTCGAGGTGCCAGCGCACGACGCGGAACCCGTGGGTGATGGCGGCGGCGAGCGGCTCGGGCTCGAGGCGGCCGTCCGGGCGGCGCGGCAGCGGTATGTACCGCGTCGCCCGCGGGTTGCCGACGGCGATGACGTCGAGCAGTCGCTCGACCTCGGCCGGGTCGCTGACCAGGTCGGCGTGGGCGGGCACGGTGCGGCCGCGCAGCCGCAGCCGCACCGCCCGGCCGCCCTTGAGGTTGAGCGTCCACCGCCCGCCGCCGGGGGTCAGCAGCGTCTCGCCGTCACGGGCGTAGCTGACCGGCTGCAGGTACGCCTTGCCGGACTTGACGCCGGTGTAGGAGATAAGCATCAGGTTCGCGGAAAGCGGCGTGGCGAACGGCAGCCGCAGCACCGCTCGCATCGGCACGTTCACCACCCGCATGATGCGAGCCTGCCTGCGGCCCGCGGCGGCGGCGTCTTCTGGGAAGGCGGTCATGGCCATGATGGTGTTCCTTTCTGGTGCTCACTCACACGAGGACCGCTCCGCCGGCCACGTCGAGGATCACGCCGGTGATCCATCCCGCGCCGCCGGAGGCGAGGAAGGCGGCGGCCGCCGCGACGTCGTCCGGGGTGCCGAGTCGTCGCAGCGGGTGCCACTCGGCCAGGGCCGCCTGTTGCTCGACGGGTATCCGCTCGCGGTTGCGCTCGGTCATGATCGTCTCGGGCGCGATGCAGTTGACGCGGAGGCCGAACGGGCCGGCCTGGGCCGCGACCTGCTGGGTGAGCAGCGCGATCCCGGCCTTGGCGGCGGCGTAGGGGAGGGGGGAGCGTGCGTCGGCGCGGCGGCTGGCCGTCGAGCCGACCGTGATGACGCACCCGCCGCGGCGCTCCTTCATGCCCGGCAGGAAGCTCTTCAGCGTGAGGAACGTGGCGAGCAGGTTGCCGTCCACGGTCGCGCGCCAGCCGTCCTCCGGTATCTCTTCGAGCGGTGCGGGTGGCGTGTGGTTGCCGCCCGCGTTGGCGACGAGGATGTCGACCGGGCCGAGTTCCGCTTCGACCCGGCCGCGGATGGCTTCCACCCGCGCGAAGCCGGTCAGGTCGCCGGTCACCCCGATGGCCTTGCCGCCGTCCCGGGTAATCGCGGTGACCACGCCGGCGACGGCGCCCTGGTCCCGTCCGTGGACGGCAACCGCGGAACCTTCCCGTGCGAACCGGGCCGCGATGGCCGCGCCGATGCCCCGAGAGCTGCCGGTGACCAGGGCCACCTGGTTGTCAAGAGTTCCCATGAGCATTAGCTTAGATATCTAAGGGTTAGATGTCAAACTCTTCGTCGTCAATGAATGGTGTTAGGGTGGCGAGCATGCCAGAGCCCTTCCCCGTGCCGATCGGGCTGCGCCTGAGCCAGGCGGCCCGTGCCGTGGGCCGCGCCTTCGACAAGGCGCTGGCGGAGGCGGGCGGCGCCCTCCCGGTGTGGCTGATCCTGCTCAACCTGAAGACCCGCAAGCCGGGCACGCAGCGCGACCTGGCGCTGGCCATCGGCATCCGCGAGGCGACGCTGACCCATCACCTGAACGCGATGGAAGCCGACGGCCTGGTCACGCGCACGCGCGACACGGCCAACCGCCGCGTCCAGGTCGTCACGCTGACGGAAGAGGGCGACCGCGCCTTCCAGTCGCTGGCCGCCGCCGCGACCGCGTTCGACGCGCGGCTGCGCGCCGGCCTGGCCGACACCGACCTGGCCACCCTGGAATCCCTGCTCACGCGCCTGACCGACAACGTCGGCCCGCCGGCCGAGCCGGGCGCGCCTTGGCACGGCCTCGCGGACGCGCACTAAAGCGCCCGCCAAAGCGCCCGCCAAAGCGCCCGGTCAGCGGAAGGCGGGGGAGCGCGGCACCGCGGCGGGCGAACGCGACCCGAGCAGCGGCAGGTCGCGCGGTGCGATGACCGTGGACAGGACGATCGCCGACGTCGAGCGCGCGACCGACGGCGACGAGTCGATGCGCAGCAGCACCTGTTGCAGGTCGGCGTGCGAGGTCGCGGCGACCTTGCAGACCACGTCGGCGGACCCGGTGATCGCGTAGGCCTCGAGCACGGCCGGGATCGCGGCCAGGTCCGCCTGCACCGCGGCCAGGGCCCCCTGGGCGATCGACAGCGTGACGAACGCGAGCACCGTGAACCCGGCGGCGGCCACGTCCACGTCCGGGCCGTACCCGGTGATCACCCCGGCCTGCTCCATGCGCCGCAGCCGGGACTCCACCGTGGCCCGCGCGACGTGGGTCACCCGCGACAGTTCGAGCGCGCCGGCCCGCGGGTTCTCCCTCAGCTTGGTCACCAGCGCCAGGTCGAGCGCGTCAAGCTCCGCCAATGCCGCCACGCCCCCTTACAACGATCATGGATAGTCAATATGTCTAGTTCATTGCCATGATAGCCAGTCAGAATGCTCAATACGACTAGCAGAAGATGGAGCGGTTGACTAGAGCAGGCCCAACCCGTTCAGATGACTCCAGGTTGACAGAGAACCGACGGAGAGGCGCCCGATGACAGTCCTGACCGACACCGACACGCTGACCGGCGTGGTCGCCCACGACACCAGCCGCGACCCGTTCCCGGTCACCGGCTGGGACGCGGTCGTCTGGGCCGCGGGGAACGCGACGCAGGCGGCGCTGTACTTCCAGCTGGCATTCGGCATGCGGCTCGAGGCGTACGCCGGGCCGACGACGGGCAACCGCGACCACCACGCGTACGTGCTGCGCGCGGGAAACGTGCGGTTCGTCATCAAGGGCGGCGTCACCCCGGACAGCCCGATCGCGGACCACCACCGCAGGCACGGGGACGGCGTGCTTGACGTCGCGCTCGAGGTCCCGGACGTCGACAAGTGCATCGCCCACGCGCGCGGCGCGGGCGCGCGGATCGTCACCGAGCCGCACGACGAGTCCGACTCCGGCGGCACCGTCCGCACGGCGACGCTCCGGGCCTACGGCGACACCACCCACACGCTCGTCGACCGCAGCCGTTACCACGGCCCCTACCTGCCGGGCTACGTCGCGCGCAGCAGCGCGGTGGCGCAGGACATCACGCCCGCCTTCGTCGCGCTCGACCACGTCGTCGGCAACGTGGAACTCGGCGACATGGACGAGTGGGTCGCGTTCTACAACCGGGTCATGGGCTTCACGAACATGGCCGAGTTCATCGGCGACGACATCGCCACCGAGTACTCGGCGCTGATGAGCAAGGTGGTCGCGAGCGGCGACCACCGGGTCAAGTTCCCGCTCAACGAGCCGGCCCAGGGCAAGCGCAAGTCCCAGATCGACGAGTACCTCGAGTTCTACCGCGGCCCCGGCGTGCAGCACCTGGCGCTCGCCACCCCGGACATCTGCGCGACCGTGGACGAGTTGCGCGCGCGCGGCGTCGAGTTCCTCGTCACGCCGGACTCGTACTACACGGACCCGGTGCTGCGACAGCGGATCGGCGAGGTCCGCGTCCCGGTGGAGGAGCTGAAGAAGCGCGGCATCCTCGTCGACCGGGACGAGGACGGCTACCTGCTGCAGATCTTCACCAAGCCGATCGGCGACCGCCCGACCGTGTTCTTCGAGTTCATCGAGCGCCATGGCTCGCTCGGCTTCGGCAAGGGGAACTTCCAGGCGCTGTTCGAGGCGATCGAGCGCGAGCAGGAAAGCCGCGGCAACCTCTAGCGGGAACCTCTAAGGCACCGTCCGGGCGAGCGGGCCGCCCGCCTCCTCGAGCCACGGCCCGAGCTGCTCGGCGGACGTGACCCCGAGCTTGCCGAAGACGCTCGCCAGCTGCTTCTCAACCGTGCTGGTGGACAGGTAGAGCTGCCGGGCGATCTGCTCCGCGGACAGCCCGGCCGCGGCGAGGTACGCGATCTCCCATTCCCGGTCGGTCAGCTTGCCCGGCTGCGGTATCCCCGGCACCCGCTTGCCCGGCGCGTCGGCGCCGGCGATCGCGAGCGCGACCATGTCGTCGTGCGGCGCGATGCTGCCGCGGGTGAACAGCGTGTCGAACCGGCGCTGGCCAAGGGCCGCGCGGCCGGCCGCGATGGTCTCGTCGTGCACCCGCTCCAGGGCGGCGGTGCCGCCGAGCCGTCCGCCTGCGAGCTCCCAAAGCGGCTCCGCCGCCCCGAGCAGCCACGCGGCCCGCACGTGGCGCCCGGCCCGCGCGGCGACCCAGCCGTGGATCTCCAGGCAGTAGGCGGTGCCCACCATGTCGCCGAGCTCGTGCTTGAGCAGCAGCGACTTGTTGAGCACGCGCACGGTCTCCGCGTCCCTGCTCGGCACCCAGTACAGGGCCATGCCGGAGATGGCGTAGCCCCAGGCGGATGCCCACCACTCCTTGGCGCCGCCGAACCGCCGCACGGCCCGCTCACCGTAGTAGAGCGTCTGCTCCGGGTCGTCCTTCGCCAGGTGGGACAGGTGCGCCCAGTGGCAGTCGAGGATGGCGAGCCCGGTGCGGTCGCCGAGCGCCTCAAGTTTGTCCTCCGCCTTGGCCGCGGTCTCCCGCGCCTCCTCGTACCGGTCGGCGATCGTCAGCGCGAGCGTCAGGTAGTTGTAGCCGCGGCCGATCAGCGAGTCGTCACCGAGTTCGTGCCCGATCTGGGTCCCGGCGGCCGCGTCGGCCACGGCCTCCTCGGCCTCGCCCTGCATCGCGCCGAGGTAGCCGCGGCTGGCCAGCGCCCAGCCGCGTTCCGGTGTCGACGTCTCCGGCAGCGCGTCGAGCACGCGCTGGTACCAGTAACGGCCCTCGCGCAGCCGGCCGGACATGTGCCAGTACCCGTACAGGGCGTTGGCGAGCTCCGCGCCCTGACGGACCCGCTCGCGCCGCTCGTCGTCGAGGGTGTACTGCAGCGCGGCCCGCAGGTTGCTGTGCTCACGGCGCAGCTCGCGGAACCGCTCAAGCTGCACCTCGTCGGTCAGGTGCGCGGCGAAGTACCGCGCCTTGTCCAGGTAGCGGCCGATGAACCGGTCGCGGACCGCCTCCTCGCCTACCGCCTCCTCGCGGCCCGCCGCGCGCAGCATCTCGCCGCCGAACTCGTGGATGGTGTCGAGCATGCGGTACCACGCGGGCTGGTCCTCGTCGCGCCCGCCGGCCGTCAGCGGCTGCGCGCGGACGAGCACCGACTTGTCGACGAGGCGGATGATCGTCTCGAAAATGTCGTCCTCGTCGAGGTCGGCGCTGGCGCAGACCTCCCTGGCGGCGGCGACGTTGAAGGCGCCGGCGAACACGGAAAGCCGTGCCCACAGCGCCCGCTCCGCGTCCGTGCAGAGCTCGTAGCTCCAGCCGATCGCGTCCCGCAGCGTCTTGTGCCGGTCGTCGCTCGCGGTGCTCTCGTCGGTCAGCAGCGGCAGCCGGTGGTCAAGCCGCGCGGCCAGTTCGGCGAGCGACAGCGAGCGCAGCCGGACGGCGGCGAGTTCGATGGCGAGCGGTATGCCGTCGAGCCGGTCGCAGAGCCTGATCACGTCGGCGCGGTTCTCGTCGGTGACGGTGAAGCCGGGCACGACGGCGGCGGCCCGCCGCGCGAAGAGCTCGACCGCGTCGCCCGCGGTGGCCGTCTCCGTGCCGCCGTCGGGTTCGCCGCTGGCCGGAAAGTCCGTCATCCCGAACGAGTGCGGCCCTTCGCCCGTCGCCCCCGGCTGCGTCACCGGGAGCGGGAGGATCGGGAACGTGGTCTCTCCGTCCACGTCAAGCGGCTCCCGGCTGCTGGTGAGGACGGTCACGTGCGGCGCCGCGACCAGGATCGCCTCGACCAGTTCGGCGACCGCGTCGATGAGGTGCTCGCACGTGTCGAGGATCAGCAGCAGGCGGCGGTCGCTCAGGTGGGCGAGCAGCGCTTCCCGCTGCGACGCGAGCGCCTGCTCGGCGAGGCCGAGCCGGCGGGCGACCGTGTGCGGCAGGAGTTCCGGGTCGCGCAGGGCGGACAGTTCGACAAAGCAGATGCCGTCGGCGTAGCGGTGGGCCGCCGCGTCGGCCGCGCGCAGCACGATGCGGGTCTTGCCGACCCCGCCGGGGCCGACGAGCGTAATCAGTCGCGCATCGCGCAGCGATCCGTCGATCTGGCGCAGTTCCGTCGTCCGCCCGACGAATTCATTCGTCTCCGCGGGGAGCTGACCCACCCCCGCGGCCTGAGTGACTGCCATGTCACCACCATTATGTTATGGAGGGCGCCGCAGATAAAGCGCTCTCCGGCAATTGTGCAGCTCAGGACCCGGCGGCGCGCGCCTGACCGGCAAGGCCCGATGAGCTTGGCGCGGTAAGCGCCGAGCGTCAGTGCGGTTCGACCCGGGGCGGTCCCCTGACCCCGGTCGCGTGACCATGGTCTCGCTAAGCGTACTGGCGGGAATTACCGGCCGCTACGCGTTCGCCCCGGTGTCCGTCGAAGTGTCCGTCGCTGTGTCCGTCCCCGTGTCTGTCGCCGCGGAATGCTCGCGCAACTGGATCGTCAGCATTACCCGCGATGTAATTCCGAGCTTGCCGAAAATGTGCTCAAGGTGCGCGTCCACCGTGCGCCGGGAGATGAAGAGGAGCTCGGCGATCTGCCGGTTGGACAGGCCCGCGGCGACCAGGCTCGCGATCTCCCGTTCACGGGCCGTGAGCTGGCTGGGCAGGCGGATCTTGGTGCCGCCGCCCACCGCGGGGTCGCCGCCGTCGTTCACCGCGAAGGCGACCATCGCCCCGGCCGGGTGCCGGGCACCGCGGGCGAACAACTCGGCGAACAGCCTGCCCCCGAGCGCGCCGCCGCACCTGGCCACGGCCTCGGTGTGCAGCCGCTCGAACGAGGCCGCGGCGGCGAGCCGCCCGCCCGTCCGCTCCCACAACGGGTCGGCGCCGCCAAGCAGCCAGGCGGCGCGCTGGTGGCTGCCCGACCTGGCCGCGAGCCAGCCGAGCAGCTCAAGCGCGAAGGCCATGCCGAGCACGTCGCCGATCTCCTGCTTGACCTGGAGGGCCCTGGCGGCGGTCCAGGTCGACTCGATGTCGCGGCCCGCCAGGTACAGGGTGAGCGCGGCGAGCATGTACAAGTTGGCGTGCAGCCAGCGCTCGCCCGAGCCGCTGAGCTGGCGAAGCCCGCGCTCCACGTGCCCGAGCGCGGCCTCGATGTCGTCCTTGAGCAGTGCCAGGTAGCTGAGCTGGATGTCGAGGCTGGTCAGGCCAAGCTCGTCGTCGAGCGCGGCGAGCCTGCGCCGGGCCTCGTCGCCCGACTCCGTGGCCGCCGCCAGCCGCCCCTTGCCGCACAGCGCCGCGGTCTTGAGCAGGTAGCCGTGCGCGGCCAGGGCCTTGTCGCCGAGCGGGGCGGCGAGCGCGATGGCCTGCGCCGCGGCGGCGAGCGCACCCCCCGCGTCGCCCTGCATGACCAGCAGGTGGCCGTGCTCAACGACCGCGCGGCCCCGCTCGGCGGAGCCGTCCCGCGTCCGCTCGGCGGCCAGGCCCAGCCAGTGACTGCCCTCGCGGGCGAGGCCGCGGGCCCGCCAGTAGACGCCGAGCGCGGTGGCGAGCTCGACCCCGTCGTCCGCGTGGCCCGGCTGATCGTCCTCGCGGGGCCGGCCGCCCTGATCGCCGAACGAATATTCGAGTGCCGCGCTGACGTTGGCGTGCTCGCGGCGCAGTTCGCGCATCCGCGCGAGCTGGTCGTCGTCGAGGAAATGGTCGCGGAAGTAGCTGGCCATGGTCAGGTAGCGGGCGACGAAGCGGCCTCGGGTCCCGCCCGCGGCGCCGGACGCGCCGAGCTGCTCGGCGCCGTACTCGCGGATCGTGTCGAGCATGCGGTACCGGGAGGGCGGACCCTCGGTCTCCGCCGCCGCGTCGGCCCGGACGATCACCGACTTGTCCACCAGGCGGACGATCGTCGGCATGACGTCGTCCGGCGCGTCCGCGCACACTTCTTCCGCCGCGCTCATCGTGAACGGGCCGGCGAACACGGACAGCCGCGCCCACATCGTCCGCTCCGCGGGGGTGCACAAGTCGTGGCTCCAGCCGATCGTGTCCCGCAGCGTCCGGTGGCGGCCGCCGCGCTGCCCGCTGGTCAGCAGCGCCAGCCGCTGGTCGAGACGGCCGGCCAGCTCGTCGAGGGGCAGGGCGCGCAGCCGCACGGCGGCCAGTTCGATGGCCAGCGGTATGCCGTCGAGCCGCCTGCACAGCCTGATCACGTCGGGCAGGTCGTCGCCGGTGACGGTGAAGCCGGGCACGGCCGCCGCCGCCCGCTGGAGGAACAGCTCCACCGCGGTGCCCGCGACGGCGTCACCGTCGGCCGGCCCGGGGACCGGCAGCGGGGCCACCGGGCAGGCGTTCTCGCCGCTTACGTCCAGCGGCTCCCTGCTGGTGGCCAGCAGGGTGACGCGCGGCGCGCGGGCGACGACCGCCTCGGCGAACATCGCGCAGGCGTCGATGAGGTGCTCGCAGGTGTCGAGGATCAGCAGCAGGTGACGATCGCTCAGGTGGGCGAGCAGCGCTTCCAGGCGAGAACCGTGGGGCTGCCCGGGGAGGCCGAGCGCTTCGGCGACCGCGTCCACCAGCAGTCCTGGCTCGCGCAGGGTCGAGAGTTCGACCAGGCAGACACCGTCGGCGAAGCCGGCCGCGGCCGCGGCCGCGGCGCGCAGGGCGAGCCTGGTCTTGCCGATGCCGCCCGGGCCGGTCACGGTGATCAGCCGCGACTGTTCGAGCAGCTCGCCCAGCCGGACGAGCTCCGCCTCCCGGCCGATCAGGCCAGTCGTCTCGGCCGGGAGGAGCACTGATTCCCGTTGCTGCGCGGTCTTGCGGACGACCATGCGAACCCTACGGGACGCCGAGCTGGTCGTCGTCGCCGAGTGCGCGCTCGATGGCGTGGTCGAGCGGCGCGGCCGCGCCGGCCGCGTGCAGCTCCCAGAAGCGGTCTTCGCCGAGGCCGCTGCGCGCCACGCGGTCCGCGACCCCGTGCAGCGCCTCGAAAGCGGGCGCGCCGGTGTACCAGCGGCCCGACCGCTCCCACAGGGGCGCGGACGCGCCGAACAGCCAGCTCGCGCGCTCGTAGCGGCCCTGGCCGGCGGCGATGAACGCCAGCGTGCCGAGGCCGAAGGCGATGCCCACGTCCTCGTGCAGCTCGCTCTGCATCTCCAGGCTGCGGCGGGCGGACGGCCAGGCCCGGTCAAAGTCGCCGCGCAGGAACAGGCCGAGCGACAGCATGCCGAACAGGTAGGCCCGGCACCAGACCTCCTCCTCCGGCAGCCGGTCAAGCCCCCTGGCGGCGCTCTCGCAGGACCGCTCGAGCTCTCCCTCCTGCACCCGGAGCATCGCCTCCACCAGGTCGAGTTGCGCGAGCGCGAGCGTGTCGCCGGCGCTGGTGAGGCAGGAGGCCGCCGCGTCCGCCTCGGCCTGCGCCTCGGCCAGGTTGCCGCTGTAGGTGAGGACCCGGTGCAGCGTGCTGTGCGCGCGGCCGGCCGCGGCCAGGTCGCTGAACACCGCGGCCATCTCGATGGCCGCCTCGGCGTCGGCCCGCCCGTTCGCGAAGTCCCCGAGCAGCGTGCGCACGTACCCGCGGGTGCTCAGCACCCTGGCGCGCACCACCGACCCCATGGGGCACCGGTCAAGCGCCTGGTCGAGCCAGTACTCCGCCTCCCGCAGCAGCCCGGAGATCCGCCAGTAGACGAACAGCGAGGTGGCCAGGACGACCGCGGCGCCCTCGTTGCCCGGCAGGCCAAGCGCGTAGTCGAAGGCCGCGCGCAGGTTGGCGTGCTCGCGGCGGAGCCGCCGGTACTGGCCGACCTGGCCGGCCGTCGGCTCCCGCTCGAACCGCTCCGCGAGCGCCAGGTAATGCGCGATGAACCGGCGGCGGACGGCGGCCTCCGACTGCCCGACGTCGCCGTTCCACCGTGCTAGCCCCTGGGCCGGGGCCCACGCGACGGGGCGGCGGCGGGAGACCGCCCGGGTGGCGGTCAGCCGCAGTCGCTCCGCGCCGAACTCGCGGATCGTGTCGAGCATGCGGAACCCAGGCTCGACGGGCGCGGCGTCGTCCGGCAGGCCAGGCTCCGGCGCGCGGTCGCGGCCAAGCACGTTCTTGTCGACCAGGCTGATCAGCGTCGGCACGATCTCGTGGCGGCCGAGCTCACCGCCCGCGCAGACCGCTTCTGCCGCCGCGATGTCGAAGCCGCCGGCGAACACCGACAGGCGCGCCCACAGGAGCTGCTCGGTCGGGGTGCACAGCGAGTAGCTCCACTCGATCGCGGCCCGCAGCGTCTGGTGGCGGGGCGTGCCCGTCCGCCGCCCGCCGGTCATCAGCCGCAGCCGGTCGTCGATGCGCTCGGCCATCTGGCGCAGCGGCAGCGCGCGCAGCCGGACGGTGGCGAGCTCGATGGCCAGCGGTATGCCGTCGAGCCGACGGCAGACCGTGATGACGTCCGCCAGGTTCTCCGGCGTCACGCCGAAGCCGGGCACCGCCGCCGCGGCCCGCTGCGCGAACAGCTCAACCGCGTCCGCCTGGCCGGCCGAGTCCCCGTCCAGGTCGGGCACGGGCAGCGGGGAAAGCTGCAGGATGGCCTCGCCGGGCGCGTCGAGCGGCTGCCTGCTTGTCGCGAGGATGGTGACACCGGGCGCCGCGCGCAGGATCGTGTCCGCGAGGGCCGCGCAGGCGTCGATGAGGTGCTCGCAGGTGTCGAGGACGAGCAGCAGCTCACGGTCGCGGATGAAGCCGAGCAGCGTGTCGAGCAGCGATCCCTGGTCGGACTGGGCGTTGGAGAGCTCGGCGAGCGTCAGCTCCGCCGCCACCGTGTAGGTGAGCAGCCCGGGGTCGCGCACCCCGGAAAGCTCGATCAGGTGCGTGCCGTCGCGAAAGGCGTCCGCCGCCTCGCCCGCCACCCGCACCGCGAGCCTGGTCTTGCCCACGCCGCCGGTCCCGGTGATCGTGACCAGGCGCGACTCCCGCAAGAGCGCGCGCGCCCGGCCGAGCTCGGCCGCGCGGCCGACGAACCCGGACGTCTGCGGCGGCAGCGTGCCTTGCGTGCGGTACGACGTGCCGGTAGCCATGGCGACCTCATGCGTTGGGGATTAACGCAAGGCTACTACGCGTGGGCGACCGGAGACAGCTCGTCGACAAGTCGCACGGGCGCGCGGTCGCGCAGCCAGATCGTCAGTTGCACCCGCGAGGAGAGCCCGAGCTTGGCGAAGATGTGGTTGACGTGCGCGTCCACGGTCCGCTTGGAGATGACCAGCCGGGCCGCGATGTCGCGGTTGGACAGGCCGCGCGCGACCAGCACGGCGATCTCCCGCTCACGGGCGGTGAGCCCCTCGCTGCCCTCCCAGTCGCCAACCTCGATCGTCGCACCGGGGTCGCCGGGCTCGGGCAGCACGTCCACGCCCGTGGTGGCCAGCGCCGCGATCTCCGCGATTGGCCTGGCGGCGCCGGCCGCGTGCAGTTCGGTGTACTTCGCACCGCCGAGCGTGCTCGCGGCCAGCGCGGCGGACCGCCGGTGGTAACCCTCGAGCACGGTGCTGCCGCTGAGCCGGCCGCCGGTCCGCTCCCACAGCGACTGCGCCGCGCCAAGCAGCCAGGCGGCGCGCTGGCACCGCCCCGCGTCGGCGGCCAGCCAGGCGAGAACCTCAAGCGCGTAGCCCTCGCCGACGAGGTTGCCGATCTCTTGCGTTTCCCGCACGGCCGCGTTGGCCGCGTTCTCGCACTCCAACTGCCGCCCCGGCTGCTGGTAGTACGCCAGCGCGTACACCGCGTGCCCGTTGCCGCGCAGCCACCGCTCGCCGGGGGCGAGGCCGCGCAGCAGGCGCTGCGCGTGCTCAAGCGCCGCGTCGGGGTTCCGCGCGTGCACGTGGGTGAAGCCGACCTGCAGGTCAAGCGTGCGCAGCGCGTGCTCGGCGCCGAGCGACTCCAGCCGCCACCGCGCCTGCTTCGCCACCTCGAGCGCCTCCTGGTAGCGGCCCGCGGTCGTCAGCGAGAACTGCAGCGCGAGGTAGCCACGGGCCAGCGTCCGTTCGTCGCCCACCCGGGCGGCCATGGCGATCGCCTCGTCGGCGTGCCCGGCCGCCTCGGCGACGCCCGCGGCGGTGCCGAGCAGCGAGCGGTTGGCCAGCGCGCTCGCCCGCTCGGGCGACGGCGCGCCGAACCGGTCGAGCACCTTGTCCTGCCAGCGCATGCCCTCGCGGATCGCGCCGGACATGACCCAGTAGGGGAAGAGCGAGGCGGCGAGCCTGGCCGCCGCCCTGGCGCTCGCCCCGGCGGCATCGGTATCGGGCCGACGGCAGGTGTCGGTGAGCCCGTACTCGAGCGCGCCGCGGATGTTCGAGTGCTCCGCCCGTAGCTGGCTGAGCCGGTCCTGCTGCCCGTCGGTGACCAGGTGGTGACTGAAGTCCCTGGTCAGGCTCAGGTACCCGGTCAGGTGACGCTCGCGGCACTCGGTGTCCTCGCCGGCCTCGGCGAGCCGCTCCGCGCCGTACTCGCGCACCGCGTCGAGCAGCCGGTAGCGGCCGACGCCCGCCGGGAGCACGACGGACTTGTCCACGAGCCCGCCGAGCACGTCGTCGGCCTGCTCAGGCGGCAGGTCCTCGCCCGCCGTGGGGAAGGCGGCGATGACGTCCCTGGCGACCGCCAGGTCGAAGGTGCCGGCGAACACCGACAGCCGCCGCCAGGCGGCCTTCTCCGCCTCGGTGCAGAGTCCGTAGGACCATCCGATGGCCGCGTGCAGCGTCTGGTGCCGGCCGATCGTGCCGCGCCTGGTGCCGGTGGCCACGGCGAGCCCCGCGTCGATCCGCGCCGCCAACTCGGCGACGGGCAGCGCCCGCACCCGGACGGCGGCGAGCTCGATCGCCAGCGGTATGCCGTCGAGGCGCCGGCAGAGCCTGATGACGTCGGGCAGGTCGGGCTCGGTGAGCCGGAACCCGCTGACCGCGGCCGCGGCGCGCTGAGCGAACAACTCGACCGCGTCGCCCGCCGCCGTGTCGATGCCGGCGCCCGCGTCGGCGCTCGGCACGGGCAGCGGACCGAGCCTGAGCACGTCCTCGCCCGGCACGTGCAGCGGCTGCCTGCTCGTCGCGAGCACCTTGACGTGGCTGGTCTCCCGCAGCACCGCCTTGACGAACCGCGCGCAGGCCGCGGTCAGGTGCTCGCAGGTGTCGAGGATCAGCAGCAGCCGCCGGTCGCGAAGCTCTTCGAGCACCGCGTCGAGCGAGCGGGGCGCGATCGCGGGCCGCAGGCCAAGGCGCAGCGCGACCGTGTCGGGAAGCAGCTCCTGATCGCTGAGGCCGGACAATTCGACCAGGCAGGTGCCGTCGGTGCAGGCGGCGG